>Ga0302237_1000206_pt1 | contig 62457 bp, 52 predicted proteins | sample AAG_UR_Ala_MG_FD_193530 | JGI IMG/M metagenome (GOLD analysis project Ga0302237, IMG submission 193530) | Enriched activated sludge microbial communities from anaerobic digester in WTTP, New Holstein, Wisconsin, United States - AAG_UR_Ala | ecosystem: Engineered > Bioreactor > Anaerobic >... | reverse complement strand
TCTGCTTCAGGGAAATGATGATGAGCCCCCCCACCACCAGCGCCCCCAGGTGGAAGTAGGGGAAGTTCTCGGCCCCCGCGGCCGCGTATTCGGCACAGCAGAAAGTGGCCGTCGTGAGCACCACAAATCCGATCAGTCCGATGAGAGATAATGTCTTTTTCATGGTCGGTGTCCTCCTTGGTGTCTTGATGGTTGCCCTCTTCTATTGAAATGACCGTGCCAGAAAGAGACACCGGGAGAGAAATAATTGTAACATCAGGAAATCATGAAGCCATTGACGATTTTCCCGCAACCGCCGCCCCTTCCAAAAAAGACAGCACCACCCCCCTTTTTCCATGAAACGTTCAACCCGTTGAAAGAAACGATGAAAAAAATGTTCAAGCAGGCAAAAATCCCTTCCGGCTGTCGGCCCGGGGGTAACGTGTCCCCGGAAAGATAAATGGGATACCGGAACAGACAAGGGGGGACCGGGTATGAACGGCGAACAACAGAAAAAAAAGGGCTTTTCTGATTCCGGAAGTGCAAGGGGCCCCCGCGCTTTCGGCGTCGGGAGCCCCTTTTTTGAACGGGGAGGCGTAGGGTGAGGCCCTCTACGGTCTCGGCCAGACCTTCTTGAATGCCGTCTTCGGGAAGAAGCAGTAGGGGCACTCGTCGGGAGGTTCAGGACCGGTGTGGACGTATCCGCACATGCGGCAGCGCCAGGCCGTCTCGCCGGGCCGTTCATGAACGTCCAGGTGCGCGAACTGGGGAAAGTCTTCCAGGGCGGGCATGATCGGTTTGTAGCTGTCAAAGGCAAATCGTGACAGGATGACGCGCTGGACTTCACTGGTGCCCTCATAGATTCTCAAAAGACGCATGTCCCTGAAGAGTTTCTCGATCGGGTACATCCGCGTGTAGCCGTAACCGCCGAAGATCTGCAGCGCCTCGTCGACGACTTCGAAGGCGGCCTCCGTGGCGTAGAACTTCGTGATGGATGCGGTGATCGTCGGGTCCTGGCCGCTGTCGGCCTCCCAGGCTGCTTTCCACGTCAGCAAGCGTGCCGTTTCGACTTTCTGGTACATCTCGGCGACCTTGAAGGCCACGGCCTGGAATTCCTTGATGGGGAAGCCGAAGGCCCGACGCCGTTTGGCGTAATCGATCGCGAGCTCCATGGCGGTGCGTGCCGCCCCGACACCGAAGGATCCGATGATCGGCCGGGTTCTCGTGAAAGTCGTCATGGCCAGGAGAAACCCCTGCCCGGGCTCCGCCAGCACGTTTTCCCTGGGGACCCTTGTGTTTCTGAAGTGGATGCCCACCGTGTTCGAGCTGCGCTGCCCGAGCTTCGGAATGTGCATCCCCGTGGAAACACCCTCCCAGTCCTTCTCGACGAGAAAGGCACAGATCCCCTTGTGACCGGCCGTGGGGTCGACGGTCGCGAAAACGGAGTAGTAGTCGGCCACGCCCCCGTTTGTCATCCAGTATTTCGTGCCGTTGAGGACGTAATCATCCCCGACTCTGTCGGCCCGGCAGCGGATGCCGGCCACATCGGAACCGGTCGTCGGCTCGGACGTGGCGAAGGAGATGAGCTTGAAGTCTTTCGCGATGATCGGGAGATATTTCGCCCGGGCCTGTTCGTTTTTCGTAAGAAGAAGCGGTTCAGCGCCGAGCGAGTTGTCGAAAATGGACGTTGCGAGGCCGGCACAGGCGGCGGAAATCTCTTCGACGACCAGCGCACACTCCATGAGGCCGTACCCCGGTCCGCCGTACTTCCGGGGGATGGTGATATTCATAATCCCCCGGTCGTGGGCTTTCTTCAGGACGAAGAGGGGCAGTTCGTCTTTTTCATCGTAACACCATGCCACAGGCAGTACTTCCTGCAGGGCAAAGGCCCTGGCTTCCTGCTGGATCTTCAGTTGCTCCGGAGAGAGGGAAAAATTGATCATGGCGGCTCCTCCTTGGTGTCGGTCCATTCAGCCGGGGCGGTCGCTGCCGCAGGGGCTGGCCGGCTTTATCAACATATTTTTAAACGAAAAGCCGGGCGACGGCAAGGGAATAAAAAAAGGCCGCAAGGCGCTTGCATTCCTGAATCGGGGTGCGGTCGACCTGTTCGTCCGAGGAGGCTTTCTTACAACCTTTGCCGCCGTCGCTCTCCTTGTCGGGATCCGGCGGGGCGAAAAGAAGGGATCGGGGAAAAACAACCGCTCAAGAACAGGTGCCCCGCTTGAGGGGCGCCACCCGTCTTTCATTCCCCGTCCACAAGCCCCTTTCCGTTCAGCGGGTCGCTTCCCGACGCGGACGAAAAGGGACCGCTCTCTTTGCGGATCAGCGGTCGGTCTTTTCACGGAGGCGTCTTACGGCGATCCGCATCGGGACGGCGAAGGCGAGGAAGCACAGAGTAACGGCCGCTGAAAAGGATCCCCCAAGCCAGACCCACTGGAGCGTCGAGAGGCTTACCCCGCGCATCCCTCCCATGAATATCGTGTAGACCGGGCCCGCCTCCAGGGCGATCACCGAGGTGATGAAGCCGGCGCAGAGTGTCATGTAGATCAGCCCGCCCACGCTCGTGACGGACTGAGCCGGGTTTTCAGAGGAGAAATCCGGGTAGAGGGCCCCGAGACAAAGGGCCAGCGAAACGACGCCCGGCGCCAGGAAGAACATGGTGGTGACCGAGAGTGCCATCATGAAGGGAGTGACCCGCAGCAGGATGTTCGTGGCAACGACGAGAAGCTCCGAGAGAAGCAACAGGGGGATGAAATAGATCATGAACTTGATCCACAGGTAGGTGCGGGCGGAGAGGGGGGCGGACTTCACGATCCAGAAGGCGCCGCCCTCGATACTGATTGCGGGGAAGACGAAACGCGCCGCGACCGCCGTCAGCACGAAGGCGGCAAGCCCCATATTCAAGAAGGAAAAGAGGTTCTGCAGATAGACGATTTGAACGGGTGCCCTCTCAAGCGGAAGCACGGAAAAGTTGTAGAGATACAAAACGACGAGTGCCGCCAGGAGGAAGAGCTGCGGCCACTGCGTCTGATCCCGGAGGAAGGTCCGGATTTCTTTCAGGGCAAAAGCCCTCACAGGGCCCGGTAACCACTGAAACGTGCCGGGCCGTCGCAGTCTCCGGGACGCCGGCAGTTCCGGTCGTCTTCTGAAGATCGTCTGCGACCTGGACAGCCCCTTGAGGTAGAGCGGCCGCGCGACCCCCGCGGTGAGGTAGACCAGGGACCCGCAGAAACTCCAGGACAGGGCCGTGTGGAAAAGGGTCTTTCCGACGGCGCCCGAGAGGGCGGCGCGGAGGCTGTCGAAAAACCACGTGGTGGGGAGCCAGGGGTCATTCGCCATTCCCATTTCCTTGAGATAGAGAAGCAGGGTCGCGAAGGATTCCGGGTTGGCGAATCTCTCGGGTCGCATGAGCCGAAAGGAGAGGAGGAGAAGGAGAAAGACCAGGACACCCAGGACAAAGGACAGGCTTCTCATGCGGCCGGCGGGGAGCACCGGGGCGAAGACCAGGACCAGCAGGACACTGAGCGTCGTCGCGATGAGGCAGAAGGGGAGGATGTTCAGAAACAGGGTGGTGTAGAACAGGACGCCGGCCTTGTAGACGACGCCGTAGGACAGAAAGAGCGGCAGGCTGTAGGCGACGACCATCCAGGAACTATCGACGGAGGACTCCAGCCACCGGGTGAGAAAAATCTTCACCGATGGCACCGGCAGGGAATGGACGAGTGAGAGGTCCCTGCTCAGGTACAATTTGGAAAGCGCCGTGAGGATACCGCTGAAAACCAGGAGGGCAAAAAAAGTGATGAGCGACATGGCGAGCAGCTTGAAAGCCAGAAGGTCGCCGAAAACCTCCACGTGCTTGAAATACTTGAGAACCCGGTAGAAGAGGGCGAAAAGGGCGCCCCAGAGGACAAGACCCGCCGCCCCATAGAAGAAGCGGACCGGCACTCTCCCTCGCCGCGGCGCGGAGGCCATCCGGTTTTTCATGGAGAGGAACCGGGGCCTGAGCAGGGTCAGCACGTCCGTCATGACGAGGTTTCCTCCTCCGTGAGTTTGAGAAAGACGGCCTCGAGGTCGCTTGCCTGCACGCGGGCCATCTGTCTTAATTCGTCGAGGCTTCCCGTGGCAATGAGGGACCCCCGGTGAATGATCCCGATGCGGTTGCAGAGGTCCTCGGCCACCCCGAGGGAATGGGTCGAGAGAAAGAGGGTGGTTCCGCCGTCGGCGAGGCGACGGAAGAGATCCTTGACGAGTTTGATCCCCGCGGGATCCAGACCGACCATGGGTTCGTCGACCACGATGACCCGGGGTTCGTGCAGGACCGCCGCGCCGATGATCAGACGCTGCTTCATCCCGTGGGAATAGGATTCGATCAGTTCGTCGGCCCGGTCCGTCAGGGAAAACAGTCTGAGGATCTCGTCCGATTTCCGATCAAAAAGTTCCCTCTCGACACGGAAAAGATCCGCCGTGAATTTCAGAAACTCCCGGCCTGTGAGTTTCTCATACAGGAAAGGGCGGTCCGGGATGAAGCCGATCCGCTTCTTGGCCTCCACGGGGTCGATGGACATGGAAATGCCGTCGATGTGAATTTCACCTTCCGTCGGGAGGATGACGCCGCCCATCATGCGGATGGTCGTCGTCTTCCCCGCGCCGTTCGGCCCGATGAAACCGAATATTTCGCCCTCGCCGACGCTCAGGTTCAGTTGACGGACCGCCTGGAGGGATCCGTAGAGCTTGGTCAGATTTTTCAGTTCAATCCTGTCGGCCATCGATGATCTCCAGCTTGAGAGTGCCGATCACGCCTGCGAGATCGACCTGCTCCTCCGTGCCGCGGACCAGGCGCACATGGGTGACGTCCGCCGGCATCTGCCCCGTGGTGGCATCGGCCGTGACCCACCGACCCAGAAACAGGACGTTCCAGGCGTGATAGTAAAAATGCCCGTTCTGATAAACGACCCCGGCTTCCACCTGGGCCGGCAGACCGGCGGCGCGGGCGAGCGCGGCCAGAAGCACGGCGTGCTCGTTGCAATCCCCCCTCTTCAGGCGCAGGGTTTCCAGGGCGTTCGGAATGGACAGAACGGGGCGCTTTTCAATGTTTCGATGGACCCAGTCCGTCAGCTTTCGGGCCCGGGTGGCGTGGTCGTCCTGTGCCGAGACGATCGTCCGGGCTTTCTCTTGGATCTCCGGATGATCGGCCTGGATGATCATGGTCGGAGCCAGGTAACGTTTCAAAAGATCGCCATCAGCCTCATCGGCAGCGGCCGGAGAGGGGATCGACTCCTTTTCGATGACGAGGGTGCCGTTCCGGTAGGACTGGCGCCCCCCGTCGAGGAATCCGAATTGCGGCGGCAACCCCTCGACCCTCAGCGTCAGTCGGCGGAGAGTTTCCGGACGGGGGAGCGTGCGGTTGGCCGGGATGGCCGCCAGGCGAGTGAGATCAACCATTCCTCCGGAAGAGGACAGCCGGAGCGCCTCCTCCCTGGAGACCTGCTCGAGGGTCAGGCCCAGGAATCCCTCTTCCCGGAGAACGCTGCCGTCCTCACCGGTCCAGGCGTACTGCGGCACTCCCATAAAATCGACGGCCCATTTCATTGCCTTTCGATTCCGACCCGTCACCGGGATGATGTCCTCACCCAACAGGGTGATCTTCGCCGTATGCTGTGAGGCCGTGGCCGGATCAAAGAACTGAAGGGTCCGGCTCTCGCCGGGACTGAAACCTCTTTCCGCAAAGGGGCGGAAGAGATCGACGGGGAGGTAGAGGTCCTGCTGAAGGGTGATTCGGGTCCTGCGATCGAGATCCCCGGAACCCGTGAAAAGGGTCAGCGTACTGCCGCTTCGGATACCGAGGGCCCTGAATCGGAAAAGACTCGACTGAAGGTCGAACTCGAAGGAAGACAGCGTGAAATCCGGCAGCAGGACCCCCTCCGTTTTGAACCTGACGTCCTCCACCATGCCCATCGTGTTCAGGCGGAGGAAAACGGATTCCAGAACGCGGTGCCCCGTCGATGTCCTGGAACGCTGCCGGTGAACATAGCCGATCGCGTGCCCCTGAAGAAATACGCCCATCCAGGCGTCCTGCTCCTGATAGGGTTGGACCTCGTCGGGAGGCTCGACGTTCCATTCCGGCGAATGGTCCCGGAAGGCGCCCACGCGAAGGATCATGAGGACGGCGAAGGTCAGGACAAAAAGTATGCCGATGAACCGATGGAGTTTCATGAACGCAATGAGGATGCTCGAGAGATGTTCGCTTGTTTCGATGCCGGGAGTATCCCCCCCCTCAGAAAAAAACCCGGTTCGAGCGGATCAACCGGGTTTTATGACTCGAGGAAAGGCGACAGGACGGGCACCGGAACCGATCAGGATTTTTCCTTACCGGGCCCCTTGGCTTTTCGGGGGGCGGATCTTTCCTTCAGCCAGTTGGCCACCGTCGGAGGCATTTCCTTCTGGGCCTTGGAGCTGACGTACATGCCGATGTGACCGACGGGGTAGGCAATCGTCGTCACGTCTTTTGTTCCCACGAGATCCGCCAGAGGCTTCGAGCAGTAAGGCGGTACGAGGTGATCCTGCTCGCCGAACAGGTTGAGGACCGGCATGGTGATGTTCCTGAGGTCGACGGTGCGGCCCCCGAGCTTGAACTCGCCCTTGCAGAGCAGATTCTCTTGAAAAAGTTCCTTGACGTATTTCCGGAAGGTTTCGCCGGCCTGGTCCGGGGAGTCGAAGATCCACTTCTCCATGCGCAGGAAGTACTTGACGGTTTCCGGATCGTCGAGACGGTCGAGGAGACCGACGTACTTGTCGATGATCAGCTGGAAGGGCTTCAGCCAGAGAAACACCAGATTGAGAAAATCTCCGGGAACGTTCCCGATGGTATCCACCATCAGGTCCACATCGAAAAATTTCGCCCAGACCTGGAGAAGCCCGTCGGTGGTGTCCAGGTCGATCGGTGCGACCATGACGACAAGGTTCTGGACCTTGTCCGGGTAAAGGGCCGCGTAAATGGTCGAGAGGGCGCCGCCCTGGCACACGCCCAGGATGTTCACTTTTTCGCTTCCCGTACTTTCCCGGATGAAATCGACGACATTGTTGATGTAACCGTCGATATAGTCCTCCATCGTCAGGTATTTATCCATCTTCGACGGGTACCCCCACTCGATGACGTAGAGGTCCAGACCCTGGCCGATGAGCTTGCGAAAGAGGGAAAGGTTGTCCTGAATGTCCATCATGTACTGCCGGTTCACCAGCGCGTAGACGATCAGAAGCGGGACCGGGCAGATGTCCTCTCCCTCCGGTTTATAGTGAAAAACCTGTATCTTGTCCTCGCGGTAGACGACCTCCCGGGGGGTGACGCCCTCCTCCATATCCCGGATCTGCATCATGCTTTCAAAGCCCTTGAGGAGTTTCTGCTGCACCCTTGCGCTTTCCTGCATCATCGTTTCCATGATGTTCTCGGCCATTTTCATACCTCCTGGATTCGTCGGGATCTTTCAGAGGGCTTCTATTCCGAGGGCGGTTTCTTCCTTTTGGGTTTCACCGCCAGCTGTTTCTCGAGCGCCTTGACGGCCCGTTTCTGGGTCCGCACCTCCCTTCGAAGCTCCCAGATCGTCTTGTAGATCTCGTCCATGTCCTTTTTGCCGGGGATGTTCGTGAACTTCAGGAGGTGATCGACCAGTTCGTCGACCCACTTCCGGAAGAGAAGACCCCGGGTGATCATATCCCTCGTCATCGTCGCGAACTCCTCGGAACGGAGAAGCTCATGGTAGGTTTCCTCGTTGACGGTCCACCACAGACGATAGAAGGCCTTGAAGGTCTCCGGCGTGGGCTCTTTGCCGATGAACTCCGACGAACGCTGGTAAACCTTCTCCGCCGCCCTGAGGCCCGTCCCGTACATCATGGAGTTGAAGGCATTTTTCGCCGTGTTGAAGCGGGCGTAAGCGTGAACGGTCTGGCCGATCTTTTCGTTCAGCTGATTGAAGTATCCGAGCGAGGGGGCGATCATCGCCCGGCCGACGGTGTCTTCATAGTTTTTCGCGAAGATTCCGCCGAGGTCCAGGACCGCCGAGGTATCACCCCGCGAAATCTTCTGGACGATGTCGGGCATCTGAGCCATGTTTTTCATGATGGGCTCCACAAGACCCCAGGTGAAATCCGAGGCCGACAGGGTCGCCCCGTCGAGCACCCTGCCGAGGCTCTCGTCATCGCCGGCCTGCATACTGCCCCAGAGCGTTTCCATGAACCGCCGGTAGTTCTTCATCCACTGGTTTCGGAACTCGCCGATTTCCTCCGCCGTGAGGGTCCTGTCGAGCGGAACGGCCTTCATCGTGCTCATCGCTTTCGCCCAGAAATTCAGGAGATCCATGTAGACTTTCGATGAGCTGGCGATCCGGTTGTAGACCTGCTTTCCCAGACCTTCCGTTTCCCGTTCCGGCGTGAGGTCGGCCAGGGTCTTGGCCCATTGTTCGTACAGACCGCCCGGGGTCATGGACATTTTCATCCACTCCTGGGGTGAAGCCTGGGACTTCATCATCTTCCCCAGGCTCAGGGCCCACTCCTTCATGAGACTTTCCTGCATTTTCAACCACTGAGCCATCCACTCGTTCGGCCTATCCGTCGACCCCGTCATAGGACTCTCTCCTTTCAGCCGGCAAGCGGTATCGATGAGAACCTGACGCCTGCCTCACGATTTTTCCTTTTTTTCTTCTTCGGGGACGGTGCTGCCCATTTTCCCGAATTCGCTCAACCACTCCATGTGGGCCGCCATGGTCTTCCGGGCCAGCTCCAGCCAGGGGTTCATGGTCTCCGGAAAGTGCTTGAGACCCGTCATGCCCTGAACGAGGTTTTCCAGGGTCCCCCGCAGTTGATCGCATTCCTTCTCCAGGGCCGTGACCTTGCCTTTCAGTGCCTCGTGATCCTTCCGGGGCACGGCGTCAAAGAAGGCGAGCCACTCCCGGTAGAAGTCATCCATTTTCTCGGAAGAAAGGGGCATCGGGGTGAGGGTGGGCACGAGTTCGGACATTTTCGAAACAAAGGTCTTGTCCGTACCGGCGAAGGCCATGACTTTTTCCATCGCCTGGATGTTGTTTGAATAATGGACCAGAGCCTCACCCAGCCACTTCAAGAAACGGGGGTCCATGTCGTCACCTTCGCTATCTCCCCGGGATCCCGGTCTGTATCGGGATCGCAGGCAAGGCGGTTTACGTCTTTTCGATATATCTGATGGAAGTTTGCAATTTTTGCAAGGAAAATCATCATGTGAACGTCATTTGAAGTTCATAAACGCCGGATCCGATGCTTTTTTTCATGTCAAAACCCATCTTTTCGAAGACCCGGAGCATCGGTTTGTTTTCGGTGAGAACTTCCGCCGTGAATCCCAGAAGACCCTGTCTCCGGGCCAGGTACGTCAGGTACGACAGCATCTCCGTCCCGATCCCCTGACCCTGGTACTGATCCCGGATGGCGAAGGCGACTTCGGCCGTATGAGTCTTGTCGTCGATGCCGTACTGACCGAGGCCGATGATTTCCTCCTTTTCCTCGTCGCCCACCGTGGCGACAATGAACATTTCCTTCGTGAAGTCGATCACGAAGAAATCCTGGAGGCGCTCGTGCGGCATGTCCTGGCGGTAGGAAATAAAGCGCCGGTACATGCTGTTGTCGGACAGGGAGTAGAAGAAGTCTTTCAGCAGGGGTTCGTCGCTGATTTTGACGGGGCGGAAGAAGATGTTGAGGTTTGTTTTGGTGGTGCGGTAGGTTTCGAGTTCCTCGGGGTATTGGCCGCGCTCTCCGGGGATGAAGGCCTGGTCCTTGTAGATGAGGCCGGCCTTTTTGGCCTCTTCGATGAGCCAGGGGCGGAACTTGGGGTGGGCGATGGCGATGAGTTCCATGGCCCGCTCCCGGATGTTCTTGCCCTGGAGGTAGGCGATGCCGTATTCGGTGACCACGTACTGGATGTCCCCCCGGATCAGGGTGACCCCTGCGCCCTCCTTGAGAAAAGGGACGATGCGGGAGACGACCGCCTCGGCCGCCGTGGACTGCAGGGCCAGGATGGTCTTGCCCCGCTTCGACAGTACGGCCCCCCGCATGAAGTCGGCCTGGCCGCCGATGCCGCTGTAGAAGGTCTTGCCGATCGACTCGGCCGTGGCCTGCCCCGTGAGGTCGATCTCCAGGGCGCTGTTGATGGCCACCATGTTATCGTGCCGGGCGATGACGAGGGGGTTGTTGGTGTAGTCGATGGCCTTGAACTCGATGGAGGGGTTGTCGTGGATGTAGTCGTAGGTCTCCTTGCACCCCATGCAGAAGGTGGCCACGGCCTTGCCGCGGTCCAGGGTCTTGCGGGAGTTGTCGATCACCCCCTGCTTCATGAGCGCCACGATACCGTCGCTCAAAAGCTCCGTGTGAACCCCCAGGTGCTTCTTGGCCGAGAGGTTGGCGAGAATGGCGTTGGGGATGCTGCCGTAGCCCACCTGGATGGTGTCCCCGTCCTCGATGAGGCGCGAGACGTACTTGCCGATGCGCTGGACAATGTCGGTGTCGGCCCCGGGACTGTACTCCAGCAGAGGCTCATCGTAGGGGAGGATGAAGTCGATGTCGTCGATGTGGATGAAGGCGTCGCCGTGCACCCGGGGCATGAAACGGTTCACCTGGGCCACCACCACCGAGGCCGCCTCCGTAGCCGCCTTGACAATGTCCACACTGATCCCCAGACTCAAATAGCCGTGATCGTCGGGCAGGGAGGTCTGGACAAGGGCTACGTCCACCCGCGCCAGACCCCCGCGGAAAAGGTCGGGCACCTTGGAGAGAAAAACGGGCGTGTAGTCGGCCATCCCCTGGTTGACGGCCTCCCGGGTGCTGTCGCCGATGAAAAAAGAGTTGTGACGGAAGTTCTGTCTGAACTTCTCGCTCGTGTAAGGGGCCACCCCCAGAGTGCGGACATGCAACACCTCGGCATCAAAAAACGCCTTGGGGTGAGACTTGACGTAACGGATCATCGCGTGAACCAGATGCTGGGGCTCCGCACAGGCCGAACCGATGAAAATCGTGTCCCCCCGGTGAATGTGCCCGAAGATCACCTCCTCAGAGACAAACTTCTGCGGATAAGCCCCCTTCCAGTCGTCCAACACCTTCATCCGAAACCTCCCCCCCCGGGAGAAGAAAATAAAACAGACGCAACTGCGCCAATCCATTAGACATCAAGCCCACACCCGGTGTCAAGAAAAAGAGTGAGAGAGAAGGGGAAACGCCTGCTTTTTTCCTTGATTCCCGGGACCGTAAACAGTATATATCATCGCCTTGAGATGACGGGCCCTGAACGTGCTGATGGTTGATATCAACTTCAAAAAAAGGCCCATGAGGAGGTGCCATGAATTTTAAAACCCCCACGAAGGCGTCGATCGGTCAGATGATAGAAAGTCAGATGAGAAAGTGGGAAGCGGAAAAGAAGAAGAAATACAAGGAGCCCATTCGGCCGGTCATCACCATGTCCAGGCTCCCGGGAAGCGGTGCGTGGTTCCTGGCCCGGCGTCTTGCAGAGGAGCTCAAGATCGACTACTTCGACCGTGAAATCATCGAAGAGATAGCGAAAAGCATGAAGGTCAGCAAGCGGCTGATTGCCACACTGGACGAGCAGGACCGGGGAATCCTCGATGACTGGATCGACGCGCTCGGGGAAAGGCACGTGTGGCCCCACGAGTACATCGATCATCTCACGAAGGTCATAGGAACTTTCGGTACCCACGGCCGTGCGATCATTGTCGGGAGGGGCGCAAGTTTCATCATCCCGCCCGAGGTGAGCCTCCGGGTTCTTGTGGTCGCCCCCCTGGAGGTCCGCATCAACAATGTGGCGGCGTGGTTCAAAATCTCCAAGAACGAGGCCAAGGCGCGCCTGACGCGGGTGGAATCCGACCGGAAGGCTTTCATACGGAAATACTTTCACGCCGAGCTGTCCGATCCGGTACATTACGACCTGGTGATCAACACGCAGAATTTCGACCTTGATGCCGCGACGCGGGTCGTGAAAGAAGCCTTCAATGCCAGGCACTGGTATGATTATTCGATACGATGGCATGATTATTCGGTGAAGGATATCAGGAAAAAATAGGATCGTGCCGCATCAGGAGGTCGGGGGAAGCGACGAGTTGCGGAAGGGGGCAGTCCTATCGGCTGCCCCCTTTTTTTTCATTGCGGGTTCCTTTGTCCGGCAGTGGAACCGAGAGGAAGGAACGAAGGACGGTCTCGGGCGTTCCCGGCGGCCGGGGGTGTCGCATTTCTGCGATCCGCCGGCGGGGTCGCGCGCAGAGGCCCCTGTCACGGTCTTCGTGCGTCGTCAGGCGTTCCGAGGATAATCCGGCAGTCGGCCACCGTAGCCCCCCGCCCCTCCTCGTGGACGATCAGGGGGTTGATGTCCATCTCGGTGATTTCGGGGTGATTCACGATCAGATCGGACAGGCTCACGATCATCCGCTCGATCGCCCCGATGTCCCTCGGAGGTCGTCCCCTGAAACCCGTCAGCAGCCTGTACCCCTTGATTTCTCTGACCATGAGGTTCGAGTCGTTGCGGGTCAGGGGGGCCATGCGGAATGCCACGTCCCTGAAGATTTCGACAAAGATGCCCCCGATTCCGAACATGATCAACGGGCCGATGGCGTACCGATTGGCGCCGAGAATGACTTCCTCCCCCGGGGGGGCCATCGCCTGGACCAGGACGCCCTGAAGCTCGGCGTCCGGGGCGAACCGCTTCGCGTTTTCCATGATGGCCCTGTACTGGCGTAGCACTCCATCCCGGTTCTGGACCCCCACGACGACCCCGCCCGCATCGGATTTGTGCAGGATCTGGGGCGAGACGATCTTCATGACCACGGGATAGCCGATCCCGTCTGCGATATCCGCGGCCTCCTGATCGCTTCGGGCCAGCGTGGTGGTGAGGACGTTGAAGCCGTAACAGGCCAGGATCCGTGTTCCCTCCAGTTCCCCCAGATGGGTTTTCCCCGCCTTCAAACAGTCCCGGATGATTCCTCCTGCCCTTTGACGGTCATGGGACAGCACGAGCGGCGCAATCTCCTCGCGGTTGACCCATCGGGAAAATCGATAGAGGGCGGCCATGGATTTGGCCGCGTTCTCCGGGAACTTGTAGACGGGATACCCGTTTTCCTGCAGGTACTTGACACCGGCGGAAACGTCGATAATGCCCATGAAGCAGCACAGAATCGGTTTCGGAGAGTACTGCGCGATCCGGACGATCGCCTCCGCGGTGCCGAGCGCGTTCGTCATGGACTGGGGTGTGAGAATGACGAGGATGCCGTCCACGCCGTCGTCGTTGATGACGGTCTGCAGGGCCCTTTCGTAACGGTCGGGAGGCGCGTCTCCGATGACATCCACGGGGTTGTTCAGGTTCGCCGCCTTCGGAAGGCTGCCGGCCAGTTCCTGGATGGTGTTCTGACTGAACCGGGCCAGCTCGAGTTCCGACGAGGCCGTCACGTCCGTTGCGATGATGCCCGGCCCGCCGGCGTTGGTGATGATGGCCACCCGATTGTCCCGGGGGAGCCGCCTTCGAGTCTTCCCCACCTTGCTTTCATACTTGTAGGTGAAGGCATTGGCAAAGTCGAAGAGTTCGTCGATCGACTCGGCGCGGATGATCCCGGCCTGTTTCAGGATCGCGTCGTAGACCGCCTCCGAGCCCGCCAGCGCACCCGTGTGCGATGCCGCCGCGCGCGCCCCTGCCGCCGTCCGTCCGGATTTGACGGCGATCACCGGAGTCGGCCGGTGACCGGAGGTGATCTCCTTCGCCACGTCGATGAATTCCTGCCCCCGGCGCAACTCCTCGAGATACATCACGATGACGGCCGTTTCCTGGTCTTCGTGAAGATAGCGCAGAAGATCCACCTCGTCCACATCCGCCTTGTTCCCGATGGAAATAAACTTCGAAAACCCGAAATCCCGATCCGCCGCAAAGTCGAGAACGGCGGTGCAGAGGGCCCCGCTCTGGGACAGGAAGGAGATGTTGCCCGGCGACGGCATGCGCGCGGAAAAACTGGCGTTCAGGCGGACGGCGGGGAGGGGGTTGATCACCCCGAGGCAGTTGGGACCGATCATGCGCACCCCGGCCTCCCGGCACAGGGAGACGATCCGGTTTTCGATCTGAAGCCCCGCCGGCCCCACCTCCCGGAAACCGGCGGAGACGATCACCATGCCCTTGACACCGCAGCGGACGGCCTCTTCCACGGCGGCCAGTGTCGCCTGCGGCGTCAGAATGATGATTGCAAGGTCCACGGCCTCCGGGACCTCCGAGATGGAGGGATAGGTGCGGACGCTGAGAATCGATTTGGAACCGGGGTTCACCGGGTAGAGTGTCCCCGTGTAGCCGCCCCGGAGAATGTTCGCGAAAATGTCGTGACCCACTTTCCCCGGGACCGAAGAGGCGCCGACGACGGCCACCGTTCCCGGTGAAAAGACGGCATTCAGGCTGTTCATGTCATTCTTCCTCACGGACATCGGAACTCAAATAAAATGGGTGGATCCTCGTTCTCGATCTGTCAGGGTTTGTACTGGAACCATTGCCTGGAATTGAAGGTCTCCTCAACGATCCTGGCGGCCAGGGACAGATCCGTGTTCTCCGTGTTGATCACGAGGTCGAAGTTGTTGGGATCCGTCAGGTCCGCCTGAAAGTACTTACGGATGAAGGCCCTGCGATCCGCCTCCGTTCTCATGACCCGTCGCCTCGCCTCCTTCTCCGGAACGTTGAAAATGCGGGCCACATTGCGGACTCTCACATCGAGTGGCGCGGTGACGAGGAGCCTGAGGCTGACCTCCCGGGGGAGGATGAAGCTGGCACCGCGGCCGACGATGATCGCATGGCCGTGGGTTCCGATGGCCCCGACGACATTGGTGAGGTGCTGAAGGTATTCGTAGGACCACATGTGATCCTCGCCCAGGGCGTTGATCCATTCCTCGAAGACCGATCGATCCTGCTCGTCCAGGGACTCGACGATCTGCCGGCTGACCTTGGAGTTCGTGGCGATCTTCTCGACAATTTCATGGTCGAAGAGATCGATCTTCAACGAATCGGCGAGCCTCTGAGCCAGGCAATTTCCTCCGGCGCCCGGCAAACGGGACATCGTGATCACCGGCCGGATCGGGTTCTTGTACTTTTTCCTCTGCGTGACCTGCCATTTCTTGATCTGCTCCTCGATGATCTTGTCAAAGGATCGATGTGTTTGTGAGGATTTTTCCATGATGTCTTCTCCTTGTTGTATTTGCGATGGTCTCGGCGCGGTGAAGCCGAATCAAAAGCATCTACGTGAATTTCATCTGCAGCTCCACGAGCCCGGCGATGGTCCTTTTCTCCGTCGCGAAGCCGCCTTTTTCGAAGACGTGAAGCATCGACTGGTTGTCCATGAGGACCTCCGCGGTGAACCCGAGCAACCCCTGCCGCCGGGCCAGGTAGGTGAGGTAGGACAGAAGCTCCGTCCCGATCCCCTGGCCCTGATAGTCGTCCCGGACGGCGAAGGCCACCTCCGCCATGTGCGTGTCCGGGTCCGCGAAATACCGGCCGACCCCCACGATCTCTTCTCGTTCGTCCTTGCCGACCACGGCCAGGATGGCCGTTTCCCGCGTGTAATCGATCACCACCAGTTCCTGGAGAAACTCGTGCGGCATGTGCTGGCGCCTGGAGAGGAACCGGCGGTAGAGACTCTGGTCGGAGAGAAGATGAAGGAAGTCTTTCAGCAGGGGTTCGTCGCTGATTTTGACGGGGCGGAAGAAGATGTTGAGGTTTGTTTTGGTGGTGCGGTAGGTTTCGAGTTCCTCGGGGTATTGGCCGCGCTCTCCGGGGATGAAGGCCTGGTCCTTGTAGATGAGGCCGGCCTTTTTGGCCTCTTCGATGAGCCAGGGGCGGAACTTGGGGTGGGCGATGGCGATGAGTTCCATGGCCCGCTCCCGGATGTTCTTGCCCTGGAGGTAGGCGATGCCGTATTCGGTGACCACGTACTGGATGTCCCCCCGGATCAGGGTGACCCCTGCGCCCTCCTTGAGAAAAGGGACGATGCGGGAGACGACCGCCTCGGCCGCCGTGGACTGCAGGGCCAGGATGGTCTTGCCCCGCTTCGACAGTACGGCCCCCCGCATGAAGTCGGCCTGGCCGCCGATGCCGCTGTAGAAGGTCTTGCCGATCGACTCGGCCGTGGCCTGCCCCGTGAGGTCGATCTCCAGGGCGCTGTTGATGGCCACCATGTTATCGTGCCGGGCGATGACGAGGGGGTTGTTGGTGTAGTCGATGGCCTTGAACTCGATGGAGGGGTTGTCGTGGATGTAGTCGTAGGTCTCCTTGCACCCCATGCAGAAGGTGGCCACGGCCTTGCCGCGGTCCAGGGTCTTGCGGGAGTTGTCGATCACCCCCTGCTTCATGAGCGCCACGATACCGTCGCTCAAAAGCTCCGTGTGAACCCCCAGGTGCTTCTTGGCCGAGAGGTTGGCGAGAATGGCGTTGGGGATGCTGCCGTAGCCCACCTGGATGGTGTCCCCGTCCTCGATGAGGCGCGAGACGTACTTGCCGATGCGCTGGACAATGTCGGTGTCGGCCCCGGGACTGTACTCCAGCAGAGGCTCATCGTAGGGGAGGATGAAGTCGATGTCGTCGATGTGGATGAAGGCGTCGCCGTGCACCCGGGGCATGAAACGGTTCACCTGGGCCACCACCACCGAGGCCGCCTCCGTAGCCGCCTTGACAATGTCCACACTGATCCCCAGACTCAAATAGCCGTGATCGTCGGGCAGGGAGGTCTGGACAAGGGCTACGTCCACCCGCGCCAGACCCCCGCGGAAAAGGTCGGGCACCTTGGAGAGAAAAACGGGCGTGTAGTCGGCCATCCCCTGGTTGACGGCCTCCCGGGTGCTGTCGCCGATGAAAAAAGAGTTGTGACGGAAGTTCTGTCTGAACTTCTCGCTCGTGTAAGGGGCCACCCCCAGAGTGCGGACATGCAACACCTCGGCATCAAAAAACGCCTTGGGGTGAGACTTGACGTAACGGATCATCGCGTGAACCAGATGCTGGGGCTCCGCACAGGCCGAACCGATGAAAATCGTGTCCCCCCGGTGAATGTGCCCGAAGATCACCTCCTCAGAGACAAACTTCTGCGGATAAGCCCCCTTCCAGTCGTCCAACACCTTCATCCGAAACCTCCCCCCCCGGGAGAAGAAAATAAAACAGACGCAACTGCGCCAATCCATTAGACATCAAGCCCACACCCGGTGTCAAGAAAAAGAGTGAGAGAGAAGGGGGCGCCGTTTAATATTTCCTTGACCATCGGGATCATTTTTCCTAAGATTCCCGATCTCGAAAAAACCCATTTCGCTGGAGGAGGTTCCTCGATGAAAATCATTCTCCTGGGCGCTCCGGGGGCCGGCAAAGGCACCGTGGCGAAACTGCTTTCCGATTTCGATGGATCCGTTCAGATATCCACGGGCGACATTCTCCGGGCGGAGGTGAAAGCCGGAAGCCCCCTCGGGAAGGAGGCGAAATCCTACATGGACCGCGGTGACCTGGTACCGGACGGGCTCATCATGAAGATGATGGAGGAACGGCTTCAGAAACCCGACTGCGCGAAGGGGTTCATCCTCGACGGTTTTCCGCGCACCACCGGTCAGGCCGAGGCGCTCGAAAAACTCCTCGAGAAGCTCGGGATCCGGCTGGACCTCGTCGTCAACCTCGATGTGCCGAAGGATGTCATCCTCGACCGTCTCACCACCCGAAGGACCTGCGCAAACCCCGACTGCCAGGAGATCTACAACATCAAGAGCAAACCGCCCACGGCCGACGGCAAGTGCACCCGGTGCGGCAGTCCCGTCGTGCAGCGGGCCGATGAAACGGAGGAAGCCATCCTGTTTCGTCTGGAGACCTACAACCGAAAGACCGCCCCTCTCATCGGGTTCTACGAAAGGGAAGGGCGCCTCAGGCACGTCTCTTCCATCAGCAGCCAGACGGCCGTCGAAGAAATCAAGAAGGCGTTGAAATCGCCCTGAGAGCGCTGCGCACGGGCTCTCGATGCGGCCGGTGTGTTGTGAGGGGACCGGGGCCGACGGGCCTTCTTCATCCCCCCGGACACCGGAATTTCTTCTCTGCCGGACGGTCACCTCACCGGGAGCATTTTTGATTGGCGATCGACTATAAAAGAGAGTTGAATCAGGAGCAGTACAGCGTGGTCATGGCCGGGGGCGGGCCGATGCTGGTCATCGCCGGGGCCGGGAGCGGGAAGACCCGGACACTCACCTACCGCGTCGCGCGACTGATCGAAACCGGCGAGAAACCCGACCGGATCCTGCTGGCCACCTTCACCAACAAGGCCGCGCGGGAGATGCTCTCCCGCGTTGAGAAACTCACATCGCTGGATACCGGCAGGCTCTGGGGGGGGACCTTTCACCGGATTGCGAACCTCATCCTGCGCCGGCAGGGCCACCTGGTGGGTTACAGGCCTCACTACACCATCCTCGACACGGACGACGTCCGCCGGCTGCTCAACAGCTGCATCTCGGAACTCCGGATCGACGCCAGGACGGAAAAATTCCCCAAGGGGGACCTCCTGGCCGACATCTTCAGTTTTCACGCCAACACGGGGGAAACCCTTGAGCGGGTCATTGCACGAAAATACCCCTTCTTCCGCCACCGCCTCGACGAAATCCGCCGGGCGGCGGCTCTATACACGAAAAAGAAGCGCGAGATGAATCTCATGGATTTCGACGATCTGCTCGCGAACTGGCTGAAGGTTCTGAAGGAACACCCCCGGGTCCTGGATCTCTATGCGGAAAAGTTCGTGCACATCCTTGTCGATGAATACCAGGACACCAACGCCGTCCAGGCGGAAATCCTGGATCTTCTCTCCTCCCGCCACAGGAACCTCATGGTCGTCGGGGATGATTCCCAGAGCATCTATTCTTTCCGGGGCGCCGATTTCACCAACATCCTCCGTTTTCCCGAACGGTACCCCGATGTGAAACTCTTCAAGCTGGAGACGAATTACAGGAGCACACCCGAGATCCTGGAACTGGCGAACCTGAGCATCATCAACAACCGGGAACAGTTTCAAAAAGAGCTGAAAGCCGTGCGCGGGGAGGGGGTCAAGCCCGTCTGTGTTCCCCTGCGTCATGCGTCTCAGCAGGCCGATTTTGTTTCTCAGCGCATCATCGAACTGATCATGAACGGGGTGCCGCTTCGCGAGATCGCCGTTCTGTACCGGGCTCATCACCACTCCATGGAACTCCAGATGGAGATGACCCGGCGCGGGATCCCCTACGAGGTCCGTTCGGGCATGCGGTTCTTCGAACAGGCTCACATCAAGGACGTGACGGCGTACCTGAGGCTCCTCGTCAACCCCCTCGACGAGACGGCCTGGAAGAGGGTCCTCCAGCTCCATGACAGGATCGGGAAAACCACGGCGGACAGGCTCTGGCGGTGGCTCTCGAGAATGCCCGATCCCCTTTCGGCCGTCCGGTCCGCGCAGGACGCGGGGGTCGTCCCCAGAGCGGCCGGGGAGGGGTTCCGGCGTTTCCTCGCCACCCTGGAGCGCCTCTCGGGCCCGTCCGTCGGCGGAAGCCCCGGGCCCTGCATCGAGGCCGTTCTCGACAACTTTTACAGGGATTATCTGCGAGACACTTACTCGGACAGTGCTGCGAGGGAAGACGACCTGACGCAACTGGGCCTTTTTTCCGGTCGATTCGAGGATCTCGAATCTTTTCTCGGCGAGCTGGCGCTTCTGACCGGCATGACGGAGGATTACGAACGCTATGGGGACCGCCGGGCCGGGGAAGACCGGGTTGTCCTCAGTTCCATCCATCAGGCCAAGGGACTCGAATGGACGGCCGTTTTCCTCATCGGGTGCGCCGAGGGGATGATGCCTCTGGGCAGAGCCCTCCAGGAGCCGGGGGGGGAGGAGGAAGAGAGGCGGCTCTTCTATGTGGGCTCCACACGCGCGAAGGACCACCTCTATCTCTGTTATCCCCTGATGGATCACGGTCGGGGCGTCGGATACACCGCTCTGAAGGCATCCCGTTTCATCGAGGAACTGGAAACGCGCAGGCTCGGGCGGGTGGACCGGCCCTATCAGGAATGGGTCATCGACGAGGCGTGACCCGGGGCGATGACGGATCCGGAGAGCCGGACCTGTTCCGGAAAACAAAAAAAGGGCAGCCCCGAAAGGGCCGCCCTCCTGTTGTCCGATCCTTTCCCGTTTACAGCCACTGGTTCGATTTCATCTTGGCCTCGTACTCCGCCTTCAGGGCGAGTTCCGTCGCCTCGGAGATGAGATCCACGTTCTTGGCCCATTCTTCGAAGCGGATGTCGACACCGAAAATGCCGACCATTTCGTCGCGGTCGTCGATGATCGGGCCTGAAACGGTGATGCAGAGAGCCCCGGTCATCTTGGAGATGTAGAAATCGGTGACGTGGATCTTGCCGGTCTCCCGCGGCTTGAGGAACCATTCACGGTTCGAATAATCCGTGCCCACGCCGAAGTTCTCGTACCGGGGCCTGTCGGCGAGGTGGGTGATGTTCTTCGTCGTTTTCTTCCCGTTCATGTCGACGACATAGGCGAACTGGATCGAGGGGTTTTCGTCGATGAACTGCTGCATGATCGGTTCCTGAAGGTCCGCCGTCATCGACTTCATGACGGGGTGTTCGATGACCTGCTTGACCACCTCGACGGCCGCCTGGGCCGCCCTGTACTTGATCTTTTCGAGATCGGACATGAAGAGTACCGGCAGGAACTTCCGGACCACCTTTTCCATCTCCTCCGTGGAGATGCTCGTTACCCGCCCGTCCTCGTACTGTTTCATCACCCATTTGTAGATCTGGGAGACGCTCGGGTGCCGTTTGTCGACCTCGTCGCTCCCCTTGAGGCCGAGCCGGTTGTTGATCCAGTGGACGATGCCGGATTTGCCCGATTTGTCCGTCACCTCGAGGGTGATGGGCCGTTTCAGGATCCGGGTGGTGTCGAAGATGTTGTAGATTTCCTCGTTCTTGACCAGGCCGTCGGCGTGGATCCCCGCCCGGGTGGTGTTGAAGTCCTGGCCGACAAAGGGGTAATTGTGCGGGATCTTGATGTTCATGTCCTTCTCGATGTAACGCGCGATATCCGTGATCGCCGTCGTGTCGATCCCGTCGGCGGTCCCCCGGAGGCCCATGTACTCCATGATCAGACCCTCAACGGGCGGATTGCCGGTGCGCTCCCCGAGCCCGACCAGGGTCCCGTTGGCCGCGGCGCAACCATACAGCCAGGCCGTCGTGGCGTTGATCAGGGCCTTGTGGAAGTCATTGTGGCCGTGCCACTCGAGCAGGTGTCCCGGGACACCGGCGTCCTCGACGAAGGCCCTCACCATCTTGTCGACGCTCCTCGGGAGCGCCGCACCCGGATAGGTCACACCGTAACCCATGGTGTCGCAGAGGCGGACCTTGATGTCTATGCCGCTTTCCTCTCTGAGTTTCATCAGCTCGATGGCAAAGGGGATGCAGAATCCGTAGATGTCGGCCCGCGTGATGTCCTCGAAGTGGCATCGGGGCCTGATACCCGCATCCAGGACGGACTTGACGGCCCCCAGATAGGCATCCAGGGCCGCTTTGCGGCTCTGGTTGAGTTTCAGAAAAATGTGATAGTCCGAGACGGAGGTCAGGAGGCCCGTCTCCTTGAGACCCATTTCCTTGACCAGGGGTATGTCTTCACCCTGGGCCCGGATCCAGCCCGTCACCTCGGGGTAGGGCAGCCCCAGTTCGAGACACTTCGAGACGGCTTCCTTGTCCTTCCTGCTGTAGAGAAAAAATTCGGTCTGGCGGATGATGCCCTTCGGCCCCCCCAGCCTGTTCATCAGCGTGTAGAGATCCACGATCTGTTTCACCGTGAAAGGCGGTTTGGCCTGCTGCCCGTCCCTGAAGGTTGTGTCGGTGATGAAAATGTCGTCGGCCGGGCTCATCATGGTGACCTTGTGGTCGAAGACAATCCGGCAGACCTCTTCATAGGGGAAAACGTCCTTCTGGAGGTTGGGCTCCGCGATATCTTTCAACTCGTATCGCCAGAATTTCGTATGTTCGTGGTCGAGGACCCTCTTTTCCTTGTTCCATTTCGCCATCGGATCACCCCGCTTTCTTTCTTCCCCGGTCGTCCTTCGGGTTTTTCACAAAGGGCGAGGCGCGGGTCGTTCAAAGAAATAAAAAAGGACACAATCAAAAAATCTGTGTCCTTGTTGGCTCATCGCTGCCGGCATGTCACGGTGAGGACACAGGGATACACCTCCCGGGCTTTTCTGCGCGAGGCCGCGGTATCGCTCTTTTCATGGCTGTCTCCATACCTTTAAAAGACATGCAAACCAGAGTCCACCCATAAGGGAAGTCGGGCCTTTTGTCAATAAAAAAGTCTGACCCTTCCGGGTTCTTCGGGGTCTTACAGGATCTTGAGCGAAAGCTCCATGAGCTGCTCGATACTCACCCGTGAAGGCGCGTCGGTCATGAGATCCATCGCCTTCTGGGTCTTGGGGAAGGCGATGACGTCCCGTATGGACTCCGCACCGGTCATGATCATGATCAGCCGGTCGAATCCGAAGGCGATCCCCCCGTGGGGCGGTGTGCCGTATTCCAGGGCGTCGAGCAGAAAGCCGAACTTGGTCCGGGCCTCTTCGCGTGACAGGCCCAGGGTATCGAAGATCATCTGCTGAATGCTGCTCCGGTGGATCCGGATGCTCCCGCCCCCGATCTCGGAGCCGTTCAGGACGAGGTCGTAGGCACGGGCCCGGACCTTAACCGGGTCCTCTTTCAACCGGGGGATATCCGCCGGCACCGGTGAGGTGAAAGGGTGGTGGGTCGAGACGTAGCGCTTTTCCGTGTCGCTGTATTCGAAGAGCGGGAATTCGGTGATCCAGGCGAAGGCGAACGTTCCCGGCCGGATCAGTCCGAGTTTTTTCGCGAGATGGATTCGGAGGTTGCCGAGGGCGTCGTTGACGATCCGGGGCGCGTCGGCCACGAAGACCATCAGGTCTCCCTCCTTCGTCTCCATCCGGCGGTTGATCGCCTCGATTTCCCCGGGCCTGAGAAACTTCGCAATCGGAGATGTCCAGCCGCCGGGGTTGATCCTCGCCCAGGCAAGACCCCGGGCCCCGAAAGCTCCGACGTAATCGGTCAGACCGTCGAGATCCTTCCGTGAAAGCTGTTTCGCCTCTTCGATTTTGAAGGCCTTGACGACGCCGCCGCTGCCGATGGCGTCTCTGAACACCGTGAGGTCGCAGGACCTCAGGAGGTCCGTGAGGTCGCGCAGCTCGAGGGCGAACCTTGTGTCCGGGTTGTCCCGGCCGTAGCGGTCCAGGGCGTCGTGATAGGGGATCCGGGGAAAGGGCCGGGGGAGATCGATACCGAGCACCCTTTTGAAGACGTGAACCAGGAGCCCTTCCATGATGGAGAACACATCCTCCTCGTTGATGAAGGACATCTCGACGTCGATCTGGGTGAATTCCGGCTGCCGGTCCGCCCGGAGGTCCTCATCCCGGAAGCATTTGACGATCTGGTAATAGCGGTCGAACCCCGAGACCATGAGGATCTGCTTGAAGAGCTGGGGGGACTGGGGCAGCGCATAAAACGCCCCCGGGTTGATCCTGCTGGGGACCAGATAGTCCCGGGCGCCCTCGGGCGTGCTTTTGGTCAGGAAAGGCGTCTCGACCTCGATAAACCCCTGTTCTTGAAAGTAGCTCCTCACTTCCGCAGCGGCTCTGCTCCGCAGGATGAGGTTCCGCTGGATCGGGGCGCGGCGGAGATCGAGATAGCGGTATTTCAGCCGGATGTTTTCGGAAATCTCGGCATCGACGTCGAGCAGAAACGGGGGCGTCCTGGACTCGCTGAGGATTTCGAGTTCATGGACCATCACCTCGACATGGCCCGTCTTCAACTCGGGGTTTTCCATCCCCTCGGGCCTCCTGCGGACACGGCCCTGCACGGCGAGGACGTACTCGCTTCGGATCCGGTGGGCCTCCCGGTGGACCTCGGCATTGACCTCGGGGTTGAAGACGACCTGGACCCGTCCCTCCCGGTCCCGCAGATCGACGAAAATGACGCCGCCGTGGTCGCGCCGCCGGTGGACCCAGCCCATGAGGACGACCTCTTTTCCTATGTCGTCGGTGCCGACGGCACCGCAATAGTGTGTCCGTTTCTTTTTGTCGATGAATTCGGACAAACCCGTCCTACCTCGCTTTCAGCAGCGACAGCAATTGAGCCTCCGCATCCTCGAGACCGATGGATCCCTGGGAGCCGTCCTTCATGTTCCGCAGGAGGGCCTTTCCTTCCCTGATTTCGTTTTCGCCGATCAGAAGCGTGTAGCCTGCGCCCAGCCGGTCCGAGCGTTTCATCTGGCTCTTGAGGCTGCGGCCCGAGTAGTCTGTTTCGGCGAGAAACCCCTGGCGGCGGATCCCGTTGCAGAGCCGGAAGGCGATTTTCTTGGCCTCCGGGCCGAGTGCGGCAACGTAAAGATCGGGGGAGCGGGAGACACCTTCCATCCCCTCCGGGAGGAGCGAGATGAGTCTTTCCACGCCGGCGGCAAATCCGATGCCCGGGACCTCCGGTCCCCCCAGGTCCTTGACCAGCCGGTCGTAACGTCCGCCGCCCGCAACAGCGTTTTGCGCACCGAGCGCTTTCGTTGTCACCTCGAAGGTGGTTTTCGTGTAGTAATCAAGGCCCCGCACCATGCGGGGGTTGAGGGAAAAACCGGTCTCGAGGACTTTCAGCCCTTCCTGGACCTCCCGGAAATGCCCCGCGCAGCCGGCGCAGATATAATCGATGAGGAGAGGTGCCGACGATACCGCCGCTCTGCAACCCTCGACCTTGCAGTCGAAGACACGAAGGGGGTTCGTCCCCAGCCGCCTGCGGCAGTCCTCGCAGAGATCCTTCTCCTTCTGCGACAGAAACTGTCCCAGGACCTTCCGGAAGGCGGGACGGCACCCGGGGCATCCCAGGGAATTGATCTCGAGGTTGACGTTTTTGAGGTGCACCCTTTCGAGGAAGAGCATGAGCATGTGGATGACCTCGGCGTCCACCAGAGGGTCGGCGGAACCGAGGAGCTCCACATTGATCTGATGAAACTGCCGGTAGCGGCCTTTCTGGGGTCTTTCACGCCTGAACATGGGTCCGAAGGTGAAGAGCTTGCTGACGCTGTCGCCTCCGTGCAGGCTGTGCTCGAGGAAGGCGCGCATCACGCTGGCCGTGGCCTCGGGGCGGAGTGTCAGGGACTCCCCTCCGCGGTCCTCGAAGGTGTACATCTCCTTTTCCACGATGTCCGTGGTTTCGCCGATGCTTCGCCGGAAAAGCTCCGTTTTTTCCAGAACGGGGACTCTGATTTCCTTGAAACCGAAATCGGAAAAGATCTTCCGGGCCGTTTCCTCGACGAATTGCCAGCGTTCTGTTTCGCCGGGGAGGATGTCCTTGAATCCCCGGACAGCGGTAATGATTTCCATGGGTTCACCGGGTGCTGGATGACTCTTGTCGGACCGGAGTCCTTAGCACATTCGCCGTTCAAAGGCAATCAAAATGATTATTCCGGCAGGGGTTTATGGGTCGTCATGCGGACGGACCGGCCATCCGTTTCCACGGTCACGGCACCCTGCAGGTCGGTGCGGAAGACCCGGGCGCCTGCGCGCTCGAGCCGGTCAACGACCTCCGGATGGGGGGCTTTCATGAAGGGGGTTTCCCGGGCGCTGATGACGGCGTAGGAGGGTTTCGCGCGATTCAGGAAGGGAGAGGTGCTCGAATGCCGCAGACCATGATGGGGCACGAGCAGGACGTCGCATTTCAGATCGACGCCGGAGCGGACCAGGGCGGTTTCAGCCGCCGCCGCGATGTCGCCGCTGAGGAGTACGCTCACCTCGCCGTAGGAGAGTTTCAGAACCAGGGAACCGTCGTTGATTTCCCGGTCGGAGAGAAAGGGCCCCCGGCCGACCAGCGGTTTCGGCGGGTTCAACACCCTGACGCAAATGCCGTTTTCCAGAAGGGGCTCACTCCGGGCGCTGACGACCCTTGTCGTGATCTTTTTCTCCCCGGCCGTCTTCAGGAAAGATTCAAAGGCAGGGCTTTCCGTCTTTTCCCCGTTTGTCCAGATCTCCTCCACGGAGAAGTTTTCGAGGATGAACGGAAGCCCGCCCGCGTGATCCGGGTGGGGGTGGGTGAGAACGACGATGTCGATTTTGCGGATGCGGTTTTTCCAGAGGAAGGGAGCGACGACGTATCGGCCGAAGTCGAAACGGCCGTCGAAGGAACCTCCCCCGTCGACGAGCATTCTCCGACCGCCCGGGAACTCGACCAGCGTGGCGCTTCCGTGCCCCACGTCGAGAAAAGTCACGCGGAGAACGCCCGGGTTCCGGCCCTTGAGAAAAAGATAGGCCGCATCTCCGGCAAAAAAAATAACGAGAGCGATCGACAGGGCCGTGGCTCCCCGGTGATGTCTCAGGCGGTCCATGAGCGATCCCGTGTTTTCTTTTCCGCGGCCTTTCGAAAACCAGTAAGCTCCGACGCCGAAAAGGAGGTAGGAAGCGGCGATTTCGACGAGGTTCGGTGTGGTCACGATGACGGAAGAGCCGGGTATCCGGTCCATGAGGTCGAGGAGACCGAGCGCCGGGCCGATGAAGAGGGAGGCGCCGTGAAAGAGCCACGAGGCGCCCGCCGTCGAGAAAAAGGAGACCGCCATGGCGGCGAGACCCAGGATCAGAACGACGAATCCGAGAAGGGGAACGGCCACGAGGTTGGCCGGGAGAGAAACGAGGGATACCCGGTTGAAGTAATGAGCGACCAGGGGCGCCGTGCCCAGTGTGGCCGAAAACGAAACCGCCAGGAAGAGAAAGAGGCCGATGAGAGCCTTTCCACGCCAGAGCCGCCATTTGGGACCGCCGGTGATCTCATGATCCCATCGGGGGATGCGGTCGGCGAGTGCCGGTGTCAGGTAGAGAATCGAAAAGACGGCCATGAAGGACAGCTGGAATGAAATGTCGAAGAAAGACGCGGGGGAGAAAAGCAGAATCAGGAGAGCCGCAAGCCACAGTGCGTTGAGGAGTTCCCGAAACCTGCCGAGAAGGACGGCGACCAGAAAGGACACAACCAGGATAACGGACCGGACCGTCGGGATGCTCATCCCCGCCACGAAGGCGTAGAAGAAGACGGGTGCCAGGGACAGAAAAGCGGCGACCTTGGTCAGGCTGAATCGAAGCAGAAGGTGTTCGGAGCGCTTCAGGATGACGCGGATCAGCCACAGGGAGACCATGGCGATGATGCTGATGTGAAGTCCCGATATGGAAAGGATGTGGGCGGTCCCCGTACGGTTGAAGATCTCCTGGATCTCTTTCGGAATACCGCTCCTCTCCCCCACGATCAGGGCTTCCAGGATTCCGCTTGCCGGTCCCGACGAAGCCTGGCGGATGATCGACCGGAGACGGCTGCGGTATGCCTCGATCCACTGCCGGAACAGGTTGCCCTGGTTTTCCCGGATGAGCACGATCGAGGAGGGATGATCGACGAACCCCTGAAGACGGATTTCCTTCAGGCAGAGATACCTTGCGTAGTCGAAGACGCCGGGGTTTTTGTATCCCATCGGGGTTCTGAGTTTTGTCTCGGCTCTCAGAAAGTCGCCGTACTTGAAGGAATCCACCTCCCCCCTCATGACCAGGAGGACTTTCCCGCGGGCCGCGTGGGAATCGTGATCGACGAGGACGGATCTTGTATCCAGGACGATCTCGGTCCTGTCGGCGGCGGCATGCGGACTTTCGATGACGACGCCTTCGACCCGCACACGCCCCCGGCCGTCGAAGCGGGAGATGTCCTCCGGTTCCGCCGTCGGCAGGAGGACACTATGCATGCTGATGTGGCCGATGAGGAGAAAGGCCAGCATGCAGACCGGGAGGGCCCCTGTGCCCGTCGGACGGGTCACGAGGTAGAAGAGGAAGAAAAGCGCCGCCGCAAGCATGGCCACCATGGGCATCAGGGGAAGTCGAAGGAAGGAGGCCGTGACGATGCCGGCAATGAGGCCGAGAAGAAGAGGGAAGAGGGGTCTTTTTATAACTAACGGATATTTCATAGGAAACAGTGTAAGAACGCTCTCCTGAAGGAATACAAAAATTTCGGATCATTTCTAAAGATGAGAGCCTTCCGGCCGAAAGGTATTTATGCATGATTTATGCATAAATCCCAAAGAATATTACATATTCGATGCCGTTGAAGCTGAGGTCGCCGGAACGTATGGGAAAGTGGACACATTTTCTGCTGAAAGATCCTCATGCCGATGATGAAATGGCGCCGAGGAGGGTCCGCTGGCTGATTCTCTTCAGGCTTCTCGTCGTCACCTTTATACTGCTTCTCTCCGTCGGCGTGCAGTACCATGAGACCCGGTCCCTCTGGCACGCTTCGCTGGGCCCCATCTACGTCCTTGTCGGTCTTACCTACCTTCTCTGCGCGGCCTACCTCGCCATGGTCCGCACGCTGCAACGCAGGGAATTCAACATCACCCTGCAGGCCTTTTTCGATGTCATCATCGTAAGCACCCTTGTCTACTACACGGGCGCCATCGGCAGTATCTACTCCGTCCTGTACCCGCTCGTTATCATCTATTCCGCCCTTCTTCTGGGCCGCCGCGGGGGCCTGAGCGTGGCGTCCGCCTGCAGCCTCATTTACGGCCTCATGCTCTACCTGGCGCAGCGGGGGTATATCCCGTCCGCCTACCCGGGCCCGGTGCAGGGCGACGTTGTGAAAGCGGAGTTCGTACTGACGAGGGCCGTCATTCACGTCGCATCCTTTTATGTCGTGGCCCTGCTCACGAGTTTCGCCGTCGAACAGGAAAAGAAGTTGAGGCTTCGGCTGGCGGAGAAGGAAAAAGCCCTGGACAAACTCGACCGGTTCCACCGGAGCATCATCGAGTCGGTCGACACGGGCATCCTGACGGTGGATCTCCTTGGAAGGATCAAATCGCTCAACCGGGCCGCCGAGGAGCTGACCGGTTTTTCCGCTTCCGAGGTCGAAGGGCAACGGATCGACGAGGTCTTCCCGGGCTTTATGACCGTTCTCGAAAAGATCGGCGACGAGGGGGAGAAATCCTCGAGGAAACGCTTCGAGGCGGCGGTCTCGCAGAAATCCGGCCGGAAGATCATCCTGGGGTTTTCCTATTCTTCCCTCTATGAACGGGAAAAAAGGATCGGCGGCATTCTGATCTTTCAGGATCTCACGGCGATCAAGGAAATGGAGGCCCGGGCGGAGAAGAACAAGCGGCTCGCCTTCATCGGCGAGATGGCCGCGGGGCTCGCCCATGACCTGAGAAACCCCCTGCTTTCCATCAGCGGCTCCATACAGATGCTGCAGCGGGGCCTGAAGCTCGATGCCACCGACGAGCGGCTCATGAGAGTTATTCTCCGGGCGAAAGATCAGCTCGAAAACCTCATCAAGAATTTTCTCATCTTTGCCCGGTCCGCGGCGGGCGACCGCGAGGACATACCGGTCCATGAAATGCTCGACGAGACCATCGAAGCCCTCAAGGAAGTGCCCGACTGGAACGATTATATAGAAGTGGAGAGGGTTTATCAGGACGTTCCCCCCGTTTTCGGAAACCGCACGGAGGTCCGGCAGACCTTCTGGAACATCCTCGTCAACGCCATCCAGGCCATGCCCGACGGAGGCTGCCTCACCGTTGAGACGATGCCCCTGCCGAAAGAGAACGGGCGACACCTCGTCCAGGTGCGGATCGGCGATACGGGCTGCGGGATCGAACGGGAGCACCTGGAGAGGATTTGCGAGCCCTTTTACACGACCAAAGAGGGAGGGACGGGGCTGGGACTCGCCATCGTGAGCCGGATCATCGAAAGCCACGGCGGGTCCGTGAGCATCGAAAGCGACGTCCGCCGGGGAACGGCCTGCACGGTTGCGTTCCCGGCGCGGGATGTCGAGGCGGAAGAACCGGCGAAGGAAACTCCGGCCCTTCGGGCGGGATGATCACGGAATCGATGAATAAAGGGGTGTTTTATGGCCAGGGTTCTGGTCGTCGATGATGACAGGGGGATGAGGGAAGTTCTCGAGATCATGCTGACCCGGGAGGGCTATCAGGTCGCCTCGGCGCCCGGGGGGCGTGAAGCCCTCAGCATCTGCCGGAAGAACAAGTTCGACGTGGTCATCACGGATTTAAAGATGCCCCGCGTGGACGGCATCGACGTCCTCAAGGGGATCAAGGAAATGTCCCCCGAGACCATGGTCATTCTCGTCACGGCTTACGCCTCGGGGGAAACGGCGGTGGCCGCCATGCAGGAAGGCGCCTATGACTATCTCGAGAAGAACTTCGACATCGAGGAGCTCAAGCTGACCGTCCGGGACGCTCTCAGGAGAAAGGGCGTCGACCAGGGCAGGGATCTTCCGTTCAACGAGGCCCTCGACGGGGCCGTGAGCTTCGGCAACATGGTCGCAAAGAGCAAGGAGATGCTCAAGGTCTTTGCGCTCATACGGAAAGTGGCCAACACCCGGGCCAATGTCCTCATCCTCGGCGAGAGCGGGACCGGGAAAGAACTCGTCGCCAGGGCCATCCATGAAAACAGCGACAGAAAAAAGAAGCCTTTCGTGGCGATCAACTGCGGCGGCATCCCCGAGACGCTCCTCGAGAGCGAGCTTTTCGGGTACGTGAAAGGCGCCTTTACCGGGGCCTATGCCGATCGGCCCGGGCTCTTCGAGGTGGCAAACGGCGGCGTAATATTTCTTGATGAAATCGGTGAATTGCCCGTTATCCTTCAAGTAAAACTTTTAAGGGCTGTTCAGGAAAAAACTTTCCGGAGGGTCGGCGGTTCCGAGGATATCAGGGTCGATGTCAGGATCATTTCCGCCACGAACCAGGATCTCTTCCAGAGGGTGAAGGAGGGGGCCTTCCGCGAGGATCTCTACTACCGTCTCAACGTGATCCCGATCCCCATGCCACCGCTTCGAAAGCGGAAGGAAGACATCCCGATCCTCGTCCGATACTTTACCGAGAAGTACAGCCGCCAGTTCGGGAAGGAGATCGGGAAGATCTCATCCTATGCCCTGGAACTCCTCATGGAGTACCAGTTCCCCGGAAACGTCCGCGAACTCGAGAACATCATCGAGAGGAGTGTCGCCCTGGAGACGTCGAACATCATCCTTCCGGAAAACCTCGTCATCGCCGGAAACGAAAAAACCGATGTCGTCCGCGCCTTCGACCTCGAGCTGCCCGACGAGGGGATCAACCTCGACGCCGAGATGGCGAGTATCGAACGCCGGCTGATCGAAAAGGCCCTTCAGAAAGCGAGGGGCACCAAGACGAAGGCGGCGCAGCTCCTGAACATGACGAGGGACGCCCTGAATTACCGGATCGAGAAACTGGATATCCGTGAACCCTGAGAGACGTCATCATGTGTCGCGTCCGTTGATTCCGCGTGAAAATCACTCTGCTCGGGTGAGGGTCACGCGGATTTGTTTTTCCATGTGTTTAATTCCCCGGAAGGAAACATAATGGCAAAACGAAATACATCAATGAATACTGATGATTATGAAAGACATGGCTCCCGGCTCATCGCGGGATGAATTCTGGCACACCCCTTGCTCTTCCCTGGTCAGGCAATGAAGAAAGAAGATCAAAAATAACACACATGACAGGAGGTATGAAATGATTCTAAAGCTTGCGAAAATGAAGAATCAGAAAGGTTTCACACTCATCGAGCTTATGATCGTCGTTGCGATCATCGCCATCCTGGTGGCAATCGCCATCCCGGTCTTCAATCAGTACAGGGCAAGAGGCTGGATGTCTGCAGTCCGATCTGACTGCAGAAACGTTTACACGGCCATGGTGGCGTGGCAGACGGATAACCCCGGTCAGCAGCTGCAAGCCGACAATTTTGGTCCCAAGGTTGACGGTGGCCAGATGCCGTTTTACCAGGCTGCGCGGGTCAGCCCCAATGTGACCATTGAAGTCGCCGGCGGTGCCAACCCAACAATTACGGGTTCGCATTCGAACCTTCAGGGCACATACGTAATGGACTTCAATAGAGGTCAGGTCACAAATGATGATTTGGCTCCACAGTAAAAGATAAGAAAGGGCGTGCATTTAGTATCAATCGGGGGTCGCTTCTGAAAGCGGCCCCCGATTTTTTGTGTCAGCCGGCACATCTCAACGGCTGTCCTCACATGGTCCACCCTTCCGGTCACATCCGCACCAGAGACAATTACTGCATCGGCAGTGAAGATCAAAAAAGTCTTTGCCTACCGCGGTTATTTGCGATAGATATCAGCGAAATACCATGAAATTTTTCCGCAGGTGATGGACGAGCGAATCGACGAGTTTCTTAACTTCATGGCCGTGGAGAAGGGGGCGTCCCTGAACACCCTCGAAGCTTACAGCCGTGATCTGCGGCGCTTCGCCGACCATCTGAGACGCGAAGGTATCGCATCCCCGGGGGACGTTGACCCCGGACACCTTGTCGCCTTTCTGGGCACCCTGAGAGGCGAGGGGTTGTCCGCCACGTCGATCAACCGGACCTTTGCCGCCGTCCGGGGCCTCTACAGGTATCTCTTGCGGTCCGGCCGCATCCCCGAAAACCCCCTGACGAAGGTGAGCCTTGCGAAGGTATGGATGCGACTTCCCGACACGCTGAGCCGGCAGGAGATGGAAGCGCTTCTTCACAGGCCCGATGAGGCGACAATTCAGGGGCTGCGGGACCGGGCGATGTTGGAGCTTCTCTACGCCACGGGCCTTCGCGTTTCGGAACTGGTGACGCTCACCGTCAATGCCGTCAACTGGCAGGTCGGTTGCCTCACGGCAACGGGGAAGGGAAGGAAGGAGAGGATCGTCCCGATCGGCAGGGTCGCCTCGGCTTTTTTGCGCCGTTACGTGGATGAAGCGAGGCCCCTTTTGCTGAAAGGGAGAAAATCCGATATCCTGTTTCTGAACCGGCAGGGCGGAGGGCTCACGCGCCAGGCCCTCTGGAAGATGATCCGGAAGTACGCCGTGCTGGCGGGACTGCAGAAAAAGGTCCACCCCCACACCTTCCGGCACTCCTTCGCGACCCATCTGCTCGAGGGCGGGGCCGATCTCCGCGCCGTCCAGGTCATGCTCGGCCACGCCGACATCTCGACGACGCAGGTCTACACGCACGTCACCCGGGAGAGGCTCAGGGAGATTCACAGGAAATATCACCCCCGGGGCTCATGAGCACATATCGAGAAAGGATCTGTTATGAAAAATGAGGGCGCATCGGCCCGAGGGAAAGCTCGAAAGGAAAGACGGAGAAGATGAAGAGGCTTTTGTTCTTTCTCGCGGCGATTTTCATTTTTGCGCTTCTGATCGCCGGCGGCGCGGCCCTGTTCGACCGGTACCGGGGGGAGGAAAAAGGCGGTGAAGGCTGGTGGTCGAGGTCCTGGAACGGCATCGAGTCCGTTTTTTTCGGCGGGAAACCGCGTTTTTACCATCTCATCGTTGAGAAGAACGGCGCCGACGAGAAACTGACGGAGAAAAATGTCTTTGTCCTGACCTACCGTGACGAGTTCGTCATCAAGGAAGTTTCCACGGGCGCCCTTTTCGGCCGGGGCATCACCGTGGATGTGGAGGGTGCGGGGGGAGACAATGACTTTCGCGTCCTTCTTAAGGGTGTGGAACTGATCGACCGCGTCGTCCGTGAAAGGACCGCGGCGGAGTCGAAGCGCGAGAAGCCTCCCACCTACGGGATCAGCGTCAAGTTCCGGGGGGAAGAGATCGCCAGGATCCCGGTGCAGTTGGATATTTCCCCCCAGGACTGGGTACGGCTTGCCGGGGATTCGGACAGTTTGCGGTCGCAGATCCGGTACCTGGAGCGGGCCGTCGCCGAAAAGAAAGACGATGTGAATCTCCGCAAGGCCCTTGCCGCGGCCCACATGAAAGCCGGAAACATCGACAGGGCCGTCCGGGAATACCGGACCGTTCTGGCCGGCCATCCCGACGACGCCGTCGCGCTGGCGGAGCTCTCACGGTGTTACCTCGCGAAGAAGGATTATCTGCGGGCCCAGGAAGCGGCCAAACGTCTTGTCAGGGTGAACCCGAAAGACGCGGGAGCCTACGCCATCATCGCGCTGGCCTACGCGAAACAGAAGAAATGGGACAGGGCCATCGCCAATTACGAGGCGTCCCTGAAATGGAACCCCGATGACGTCAATGTCCTCATGAACCTCGGCGAGGCCTACGAGATGACCGGGAAGTATCAGAGCGCCATCGGCCAGTACAAGAAGGCCCTCGAGAAAAACCCCCGCGACAGGACGATCAAGGCGGCCCTGGCCGATGCCTACAAGCGGGCCGGCGACAACGCAGCGGCCATCAGGCTCTACTCGGAGGTGATCCGGGAAAAGCCGAAAGAGGCCGGGACGCCGCCGGCCCCGGCCGGGGAACCCGCCGTCAAGCGGAACTGGAAGGACGAGGTCGACGAATATCAGAAAGCCCTCAAGGCGAAACCGGACGATCACGCCGCGCGCCACCGCCTCGCCCTGGCGTACGAGAAAGGCAAGATGGTCCGGGAGGCCGCATCGGAATATGAAAAAGTGCTGGCGGCCCGGCCGGACGACCCGGAAGCCTTGAGCCGGTTGACGAACATCTATTTCCAGGAAAAGCGCTACCGCGACGCGGTGGTGTTCCTCAACAAACTGAAAAAATCGACGCCGAAAAACGCCATGGTCTACGCCCACACCGGTTTTGCCTACGGTGAGATGAAACAGTACAAGGAAGCATCCTGGAATTACGCAAAGGCCGTCGAACTCGGCATCAAGGACCCCCAGGTGCACTACAACCTGGCGACCGTCTACGGCAAGATGGGGCGTGAAAAGGACGCCGTCCGCGAGTATGAAAAATACGCCGCCGTGAAACCGAACACCGAGGTCCTCACGATTCTGGGGGATTACTACGTGAAGACCGGAAATTACGACGGGGCGGTCAAGACCTACAAGAAGCTCGCCGGCCTGGAGGGGGGGAGAGCCGAAGCGTACGCGGGCCTCGGCCGCACCTACGACCTGAAAGGGCAGACGGACGAAGCCATTGAAAATTACAGGGCGGCCATCCGGCAGGGCCTAAAGGACGGGAAGATCTATCTGCGACTCGCGGCGGCCTTCGAGAAAAAAGGCATGAACCGCGAAGCCCTGGAGGCCTACACGAGCGCCTACACCATCGATCCCGAGTCGGCCGATGCGGCCGACGGCATCATGAGGATGAAAATCCTCGAACTGCAGAAAAAACACAAGGAGTGACGGACAGGGCGGGAACCATGAAGAAAATCAAAATCGGGAAGGCACTCATCGGCGGCGGCGAACCCTTCGCCCTGATCGCGGGTCCCTGCGTGATCGAGGACGAGAGACAGACGGTGGACATCGCGCGTGCGCTGAAAGGAATCACGGAGGAACTGGGGCTTGCTTTCATCTTCAAGGCCTCCTATGACAAGGCGAACCGGACCTCCCTGGATTCCTACCGGGGCCCCGGATTCGAAAAAGGTCTCGAGATTCTCAAGACGATCAGGGACAAGCTCGGTGTTCCGGTTTTGTCCGACGTGCACCGTTTCGAGGAAATCGACAGGGCGTCGAGCATTCTCGACGTTGTCCAGGTCCCGGCCTTCCTCTGCCGTCAGACCGACTTCATTCTCGAGGTGGCCCGGAAGGCCCCTGTGATCAACATCAAGAAGGGGCAATTCCTCGCGCCGTGGGACGTGGAACACATCGTCCGGAAAGTCGTCTCGACGGGAAACGACAACTTCCTGATCACGGAGCGGGGGACGACCTTCGGGTACAACAATCTCGTCTCCGATTTCCGTTCCATCGCCGTTCTCCGTGCCCTCGGGTACCCCGTCGTCTACGACGCCACCCACAGCGTGCAGCTGCCGGGTGGGGCCGGGGTGGCCTCCGGGGGCGAAAGGGAGATGGTGCCCGCCCTCTCGCGGGCGGCCGTCGCCGTCGGCGTGGACGCGCTCTTCATGGAAGTCCATCCCCGGCCCGACGAGGCCCTCTGCGACGGTCCCAATTCCCTGGCGCTGGGTTCGCTTCCTCAACTGCTTCGCCTGCTCAAGGCGATTGATGCCATCGTAAAGGAAAGGATGAAGACATGAAGGGACTCTCGAAACCGGCGCTCCTCCAGAGGATCAAGAAGATCAAAATCCTCCTGCTTGACGTGGACGGCGTTCTCACCGACGGGCGGATCATCATGGATGACCGCGGCCGCGAGGTGAAGTTTTTCGATGTCCGTGACGGCCATGGCCTCAAAATGCTGATGCGAACGGGTATCGAAGTCGTTTTCCTGACCGGCAGGCGCTCCAGAGTCGTGGAGCACCGCGCCAGAGATCTGGGCATCACCGAGGTTTACCAGGGCGCCCTGAACAAGGTCGAGGTCTTTGAGGCTCTCCTCAGGCGAAAAGGGTACGGAGCCTCGGAGGCCGCCTTCGCGGGTGATGACATCGTGGACGTCCCGGTCCTGAGGCGGGCCGGACTCTCGGTGGCGGTGGCCAATGCCGTCGCCGAGGCCAAAAAAGCGGCCCACGTCGTGACCCGGCAGAGAGGGGGGCGGGGCGCTGTCCGTGAAATTTGCGAAATGATCCTCAGGGGCCAGGGGCGGTGGAGAGACATCAGGACACGGTATGAGATCCCTTAGGGGATCGGGGAAAACATGTTTGGACTTTACAGACAGGGCACCGGGTGGTATGTTTTCGCCACCGGTTGTTGGAGGCCCATGCGGCGTGACGCTTTCAAGGCATTGGGGAGGTTGATTCGGGGCCGGACGAAAACGCAGAAATGGATGCTGCTGGGGGGGCTTTGCATCGCCCTGATCGTCGCCGGTGTCCTGATCCTCGGGGGGATGGAGGATCGAAAGGCGAAGGACGTTACATTAAAGATCCTGACCGACGAGGCGGATGTCCATATCAAAAACGCTCACTACACGGAAGTGGGCGAGGGGGACACCGTCTGGGAGATCGATGCGGATTCCGTCCGTTTTGTCCGCAAGGAAAACCTCGCCTATTTCGACAAGGTCAGGATCCGGCTGACGCTGAAGGACGGCGACAGCTACGTCATGACCGGTGACAGAGGCGTGCTGCGTACGGACACCAAGAACGCGGAACTCGGAGGAGGGGTAGTTGTGACAGCCGGCCGGGGCTGGCGGCTGGACACGGAGGCCCTGAAATACACCGACGCGGATCAGGTGATCCGGTCCGAGAAGGACGTCCGGCTGAAGTCATCGAAGCTGGAGATCCGGGGCGTCGGCATGTCCGTGTATCTGAAGACGGAGGAAGTCCGATTGTCGTCGAAGGTCAATGCCGTCTTGTGGTAGCGGTGGGATATGCCCGGTGAGAAAAAAAGAGGACCCTGGGCGGCGGCCGCAACCGCCCTCTGCGTTCTGACCCTGGTGTCGCAGGGTCCGGTCGACGGTCGCGAGGAGGGCCTTTTCGGGGGCGTTCAGCGAGGGGAAGGAAAACCGACGTACATCACCTCCGACCGCCTGGACGCTTACAGGGCGAAGGAAATGGTCACCTTCTCGGGTCACGTGACGGCCAAACAGGATGACTGGGTCGTCCAGTCCGACAGCCTGACGCTGTATTTCGACCGGGCGGCAAACGCCGGCCGGTCGGGTTCGAAGACGATCGAGGGAACGGGGGAACTCTCGAGAATCGAGGCCCGGGGAAACGTCAGGATCACGCAGGGGGAGAGGGTCGTCACGGGGAACGAGGCGGTCTATTACCGGGGTGAGCAGAAGGCCGTTGTCACGGGGGAGCCCGTCCTGCGAGAAGGGGAAAACGTCATCGAAGGGGACCGGGTGATCGTGTACCTGCAGGAAAAAAGAGGAGTGGTGGAAGGGGCCAGGGAGCGGCGGGTCTCCGCGACGATCTATCCCGATGACCGGAAAGAAAAGAAAAAGTAGGGGCGATGGGCAGCCTGACCGCGAAGGGTTTGACGAAGATCTACAATGGCAGGCGCGTGGTCAACGCCGTTCACCTCGAGATCCGCCGGGGGGAAGTCGTCGGCCTCCTCGGTCCCAACGGCGCGGGCAAGACGACGACGTTCTACATGATCGTCGGCCTCATTGCCCCGGACAGCGGAAGCATTTTGCTTGATACGGAGGACATAACCCGATATCCTATGTACGTGCGGGCGCGGAAGGGCATCAGCTACCTGCCCCAGGAACCGTCGGTGTTCCGGAAGCTGACGGTTCAGGACAATGTCATGGCCATTCTCGAAACGCTCGACCTGGAGCCGCCGGAGCGTGAGGAGCGATTGAAACAGCTCCTGGGAGAGCTGGACCTCTCCGGCCTGGCCCATCACATGGCGTACTCCCTTTCCGGAGGGGAGCGCAGGAGGGTGGAGATCACGAGAGCCCTCGTGACGTCTCCCCGGTTCATTCTCCTGGATGAGCCCTTCGCCGGGATCGACCCCCTGGCCGTGGCGGATATCCAGAAGATCATATCCAAGCTGAAGGCCAAGGGGATCGGGGTCGTTATTTCCGATCATAACGTCCGGGAGACCCTTACCGTCTGTGACCGGGCCTACATTCTGAATGAAGGGGTGCTTCTCATCGAGGGTTACCCCGAAGAAATCGCCGGCAGCGAGATCGCGAAAAAGTTTTACCTGGGGGAAGATTTCCGGTTTTGATGTCCCCGGTGGTTAAGGAAGGAAGATGGCATACGAACTCAAGCAGAGCCTGAAGCTGACGCAGCAGCTGATCATGACGCCGCAGCTGCAGCAGGCGATCAAACTGCTTCAGCTCTCCCGGATTGAACTCGTCGACATGATCCAGCAGGAGATGGAGGAAAATCCGCTCCTCGAGGAAAGCGCAACGGAAGAGTATCCCGAGGAGGAGATGGCGCCGGAGATCGAGGATGCCCAGGTCGCCGAGAAAACGGTGGAGCTGACGGGCGAGGGGGACGGGAAGGAGGAATTCGACTGGAACAGCTACATCGAAGACTACGGGCCCATGAGGGTGAGTTATGACCGTGAAGAGGACGAAGGCCCCTCCTGGGAAAACATGCTCACCAAGAAAACGACCCTGACGGACCACCTCATCTGGCAGTTGAGCCTGTCGCGGCTGGACGGACCGCAACGGAAGATCGGCGAGCAGATCATCGGCAACCTCGACAACAACGGCTATCTGGTGAGCACGGTGGAGGAGATCGCAGCCCAGGAGGGTGTCGATGCCGGCGCCGTGGAGGCGGTGCTCCGGAAGATACAGGAGTTCGACCCTCCGGGCGTTGCGGCCCGGGACCTGAAGGAATGCCTGTTGATCCAGGCGAAGTACATCGGGGGCACGAATTCGCTCGTGGAAGCCATCATCCGGGACCACCTGAGCGAGATGGAGACCAAGAATTACAACGTCATCGCGAGAAAGATGAAGGTGCCGCTCTCGGCGGTTATCGATGCCGTCCTGCTCATCGGCAACATGGACCCGAAACCCGGCCTTTTGTACAACGAGGAGCGGCCCCAGTACATCGTCCCCGACGTGTATGTGCTCAAGGTGGCCGACGAGTACAAAATCATCCTGAACGATGAGGGGCTCCCGAGACTGAGGATCAGCAATTTCTACCGTGAGATTCTCGGAGGGGTCGGGGACGGCCTGTCGAGCGGCGAGGAGTGCAAGAAGTACATCAAGGACCGCCTGCAGTCCGCCACCTGGCTGATCAAGAGCATTCAGCAACGACAACGGACGATCTATAAAGTCACCGAGAGCATCGTCAAGTTTCAGAGAGAATTCTTCGATCGCGGGATCAACTACCTCAAACCGCTGGTGTTGCGGGACGTCGCCGACGATGTGGAGATGCACGAATCCACCATCAGCCGGGTGACGACGAACAAATATGTCCACACGCCGAGGGGAATCTTCGAACTCAAGTATTTTTTCAACAGCAGCATCAGCAAGACCAGCGGAGACTTCATCGCATCCAAGAGCGTTCAGGAGGACATCCGCAAGATCATCAGCGCGGAGGATGCCCGCAAACCGCTGAGCGACAGTGAGATCGTCGAACGGCTGAGCGCGAACGGCATCGCCATCGCCCGGAGGACCGTCGCCAAATACCGTGAGATGATGGGGATACTCCCTTCCTCCAAGAGAAAGAAATATTTCTTGAAACCCAAGGCCTGATGTCCCTCAGAATAATCAAAAATCACCCGATAAGAACATAAGGAGGAGAGATGCCGCGGCGCGGCGCCCTTCGCGACGCCCCGCCGTCTGCATCGACGCTCAACCGGGCGATTTCAATGACGAAATGCAGGGATCGAGGCCCCTTAAAAAGTCGTTGACATTTCCATTCGACTTCACTATAGACGGACTTTCGTTCATTGGGCTCAGAACGGTTGCCCGGGAAAGAAACAGGCGGGGAGACCGCCGGTGAGGAGGCATCGCTGATGCAGATTTCCGTGACGTTCAGGAACACCGGGTCGGAGGATTGGTTCAAGGACTACATCATGGACCGGCTGAAAAAACTTCAGAGATATATCGACAAACCCCTGGAGGCCCACGTCGTGCTCTCCGTCGAGAAGTTCCGGAATGTGGCCGAGGTGAATCTGACCGCCAAAGGGGTCAGCCTCAACGGCAAAGAGGAAGCCAAAGACATGCAATTGGCCGTGGACACGGTGATCGACAAAATCGAGCGTCAGATGAAAAAACACAAGGGAAAGCTCCGGGACCACAAATCGAACGTCGCCCGGAGCGGCGCGGCTCCGTCGGCCAACCCGGAGGAGGAAGCCGACGAGGAGCCGGCCCGGCTGCGGATCGTCGAGACCCGGCGGATGATTCTGAGACCCATGTCTCTCGATGAGGCCATTATGGAGATGGAGGACTCGAAAAACCGCTTCGTCATCTACCGGGATTCCGGTTCCGAGAACGTCCATGTGATCTACCGGCGGGAAGACGGGGCCTACGCGCTGATCGAGGCCAACAGTTAAAGCCCAGAGATCGCGGCATGCACATTACGGAGATTTTGAAAAAAGAGTTCATCATCGAGGATTTGAAGGCCAGGAGCAAGCGCGGCGTTCTCACGGAACTCTCGGAGCTGTTCGCGCACGGATCCGCCCAGGCGGACACGAAACACATGGTCGACGTCCTGATGGAACGCGAGAAACTGGGCAGTACCGGCATCGGCGACGGCATTGCCATCCCGCACGGTAAACTGAAGGGCCTGGACACCCTCTTGCTCTCCTTCGGCCGGAGCCGGGAGGGGGTCGATTTTGAATCCATCGACGGCAAGCCCGTTCATCTCTTTTTCCTGCTCATGGCGCCGGAAAGCTCCACGGGGCAGCACCTGAAAGCCCTGGCGAAGATTTCCCGGATGCTGAAGGACGAGCATTTCAGGTCTGAGCTCCTGTCGGCCTCGGGCACCGAAGCCCTCTTCAAGGCCATCACGGAGAAGGATGAGACCTACTGATCTTCGGAAACAGACGTGATGAAGTAGATTCTTCGAGGCCGGCCGGCACGCGGTCTTGATCCCCATGAGCCGGCCGCGATGGCGGGTCTTGAGTAACTTCGCCTTCCATCCAAGACCTCTTCGAAAGCGGGGGAGCAGGCCCGGGTTTCCGTCCTTCCCGCACCGCAGCGGGGTCATCCGGAACCATTTCTGAGAGCCCATCACCGACCCATTCCTGCGGCCCTTCGGGGAGCACCCATCCCGATCCGGGGCAAACGACATCCCCGCCGGAACACCCCGTGACGTTCCCTGCCCCGGGAGGCGGTCGGAACGGACAGGCGTGCGACCTCTGCCGACGCCGCGGATCGGCGAAGGCGAAATGACAGGGAGGGGGATTGACGATGCAGAACGTCCGGATCGTGATTGTGACGGGCCTTTCAGGCTCGGGAAAGAGCACGGCGCTCCGTGCGCTGGAGGACATCGGTTTTTTCTGCGTGGATAATATGCCCGTCGTCCTGCTCCCCAAATTTCTCGAGATGCAGACGGAAGGCGGGGGCGAGATTTCCAAAGTGGCCTTCGTGATGGATGTCCGGGAGAAATCCTTTCTGGAACGCTACACGGAAATCTTCGAACAACTCGAGGGAAAAGGCTACCGGGTCGGAATCGTCTTTCTCGATGCGAGCGACGAATCCCTGCTTCGCCGGTTCAGCGAAACCCGCCGGGCGCATCCCCTCTGCGAGAAGGGCACCGTGATGGAAGGGATCACACTCGAGAGAGAGCGCCTTTCGAAACTGAAGAAGATGGCCGACAAGGTCATCGACACATCGTCCTTCAACGTCCATCAGCTCAAGGACGTCATCCAGCGCTATTTCATGACGTCGTCGGCGGTCAAAAGGCTGGTGATCAATCTCACCTCGTTCGGTTACCGTTACGGGCTGCCTCCCGACGCGGACGTCGTCCTCGATGTGCGGTTTCTCCCCAACCCCTATTTCGTCGAGGATCTCAAGAACTTCGACGGCAACGACTCGAAAGTGGAGGGATACGTCATGGGGTGGGATGAGAGCGTCACCTTCCTCGAGGAGCTGTTCAAGCTCATGGAGTTTCTCATCCCCCTGTACGAGAAGGAAGGCAAGTCCAGCCTGAACATCGCCCTGGGGTGCACGGGCGGCAAACACCGATCCGTCGTCATGGTGAACAAACTTCGCGGCTACTTCTCGGGGCGTAATTTCCTGGTCAACACCCGGCACCGGGACATCCACCGGAGTTAAGACGACGGGGCCATTTTGCTCTCCACGTTATCCTTCAGCCAGTGCGGGTCCCACCACTCGACGGGGTTCACGAAGGTCCCGCCGATGAGAATGGAAAAATGCAGGTGGTCGCCGCCTGCAAACCCCGTTGAACCGCTGCGTCCCAGAGGATCCCCCTTGCGGACCTCCTGTCCCTCCCGGACGGAGATTTCGGACAGATGGCCGTAGAGGCTGGTCAGCCCCAGTCCGTGGTCGATGACGACCGTGTTGCCGTAGATGCCGAGATAGCCGCTGAAGAGAACCACGCCGTTGTTGGCCGCCTCGATCGGTGCCCGCTCCGTCGAGGCCAGATCGACGCCCAGGTGGGTGCTTTTCCCGACGGGTTTGCCGTCGTAGAGATAGGTGCGCTCGTCACCGAAAGAGGCCATGGGCGCGGCGTTCCTCATGCGCAGGAAGGGCCCTTCCCAGAGTTTTTTCCCCGTGGAATTTTTGCAGATGGCAGCGATCTGCTTCGCGTTCTCCTCGCGGAGCTGTTCGTTGACGTAGAGGAAGACCTCGAGGGGCGTTTTCTGCTGCAGATGGTAGCGCCGGGCGAATTCGGGCATCTTCTGCTCGAGGAATTTCCGGCTGACCTGGATCCTGTCCGAGCGGAATTTCTTCTTCCGGATCAGAGCGGGAAGACCCGCGTAGGTCCGGTTTCCGGCCCGGTCTTCAGCCATCACCGTCATCCGGAGCCTTCCGGCGCCCGCGTCGAGCGGCAGGGCGAAAGCGCTCAGGTAGCAGGGTTTCCCCGAGAGGGTAACGGGGAAACCCGTGAAGAAGTCCTGTTCCACGTAAACGCCGCTTGCGGCGAGTTCCTCCGAAGCCCCGTAGACGGTGACGCCGGCGCCGCCGGAGGTGACATTGTTGGCGGCGTTCAGGAAAATGACCTGCGGCGGTGTCCGGTCGATCTGGACGTGGAAGTTGGTTCGCGTCGTGTTCTTCAAAAGGGAATGGTCTGTCAGGACGATGCTGAGAACGGCTTCCCCCTCCCGCAGCGTGATCCCCTTCAGAGGGGCCTCCAGTTGAAGGGTTTCCTCCTTGACCCCTTTCTGAGGATAGGGCCGGGAAAGAAGGGTATGGGTCACACCGTCCTGGGTGAGGGTGACCCGGATGTCTCGAATTCCGCTTCTCTGGTCGACGGCCGTGAAGACGATCTTCTTCTCGGGTCCCAGATAATAGATTTCTTCCCTGACGGTCAGGGTGGGCTTTTCCATCTCGATAAAAACAAAGGCGCCCCAGCCGGCGAGCCCCGCCAGCAAAAGCCCGAATATCAACAGGAATCCCTTCATTTGCTTCATGATCTTCCTCCTTCCGCTGAAAAAAGCGGGGTCATCATACCCGGATTGGAAAATATTTCAAGAGCCTTTCCGGAAGTCGGCCGAAAGCCCCCCGGTCTTTAAACGCTTGACCTGCCGGACCTTTTAGTATATCAAATATGCAGATTTATTGAAAAAGAAGGGATTCACCTCGACCTTTTGGAGACGCTGACGGCCGTTTTTCTGTCCTCTTTCGTCATCGCCCTGTCCGGTGCACTGGTGCCCGGGCCCGTGCTGACCGTAACGATCAGCGAAAGTGCGAAAAGGGGGTTCTGGGCGGGACCGCAGGTGGTGCTCGGCCATGGAATCCTTGAAGTCCTGCTCCTGGGACTCCTCGTCGCGGGCTTCGTCCGCTGGATTCATGAACCCCTCTTCCTCGGTCTTGTCGGGGTGATCGGCGGCGGTGTTCTGATCTGGATGTCCCTGGGTATGCTGAGGGAGGTCCGGGGGCTTACGCTTGATCTTTCCGCGGTGCGGGGGTTCTCCGGCGGGCCCGTGACGGCAGGCATCGTCACGACCCTGTCGAACCCGTACTGGATCCTGTGGTGGGCGACGGTCGGTCTGGGATACGTCCTCGTATCCATGAAGTGGGGCATAACCGGCCTCGCGGTTTTCTTCACGGGCCACATCCTGGCGGATCTTTTGTGGTACAGCATCGTCTCGCTCCTGGTATCCCGGGGAAGGCGCTACATCCATCTCGGGGTCTACCGGGGGGTCGTGGGAATCTGCGCTTTTGTCCTCATGGCCTTCGGGCTTTACTTCGGTGCGTCAGGAATCACCTATCTCTTGTAGAAGGAGCGTTGGGCCCCATGCTGGAAAAGAAAAGAATCGTTCTCGGGATCACCGGCGGAATCGCCGCGTACAAGGCGGCGGAGCTGGCGAGGGAGTTCGTCAAGAGAGACGCGTCGGTCCATGTGATCATGACGAAAAACGCCACGGAGTTCGTGACACCGCTGACGCTGCAGACCCTGACCGGAAACCCCGTTTACACGGACACCTTCACCCTGACAGGCGAATGGGAAATCGGTCACGTGTCGCTTGCCGAAAGCGCCGCCGCCGTCATCGTCGCGCCGGCAACGGCCAATTTCATCGGAAAGGTTGCCGCGGGAATCGCCGATGATCTGTTGACGACCATGATCATGGCGACGAAGGCGCCCGTCCTGATCTGCCCGGCGATGAACGTCAACATGTACGCCAACGCTATCGTCCAGGAAAACATCGCCCGGTTGAAGGCGAAAGGGTACATCTTTGTCGACCCCGCTTACGGGGAACTGGCCTGCCGAACCGAAGGGGTCGGACGGCTGGCGGAGCTGGAAGACATCCTGGAGGACCTGGAATCGGTCCTGACGGAAAAGGATCTTGCCGGGGAGAAGATCCTCGTCACGGCAGGCCCGACCCGCGAGCCCCTCGACCCGGTGCGTTTCATCACGAATTACTCGTCCGGGAAGATGGGGTACGCCGTCGCGGTCATGGCCCGGCGCCGGGGAGCCGAGGTCACCCTCGTCAGCGGCCCGACATCCCTTCCGGCGCCCCGGGGGGTGCGCTTCATAGCCGTAGAAACCGCCGTCGAGATGCGGGATGCCGTCATGAAGGAAATGAAGCAGGCCACGGTCATCATCAAGGCCGCTGCCGTGGCCGATTACCGGCCGGGGATGTTCTCGGCGTCCAAGATCAAGAAGAAGACCGGCCCCATCGTGCTCCCTCTGACGAAAAACCCCGATATCATTTCCGAGGTCGGGGAGAGAAAGGGGAAGAGAATTCTCGTCGGGTTTGCCGTGGAGACGGAACAGATCGTGGAATATGCCAAGGAGAAGATGATCCGGAAAAACATGGATCTCATCGTGGCCAACGACATCACCCAGGCCGGGGCCGGGTTCCAGGCGGAGACGAATATCGTCAAGATCCTCGATCGCGGGGGCGGTACGGAGGACCTGCCGCTGATGGACAAAAAGCTCGTCGCGCAGAGGATATTGGATCGCGTGAAGGCCTTCCGGAACAAGAGGAGCTGAGATGAAGTCGCGGGAGGATGATCAGGGTTTGCCGGAACGGGAAGAGGCTTTGAGGGAAGAGATGGTTCAGCTGCTCCGCTCCCTCCGGGTCCACATCCGGGAGGGAGGGGTCGAGGGCCGATTCGGTCATCTCTGTTTCAGGGGGACCGGAGCCTGCGAGCACGGTCGGAACCCGCAGGAGCGTCTCGACCCCGGGGAACCCGTTGATACCGGTTCTCCCGGTTCCCGGACACTCGAAGATGTCCGTCGCGAACTCGGCGACTGCAAGCGATGTCCCCTTCACCGCACGCGGAGAAATCTGGTCTTCGGGGAGGGAAGCCCCACGGCCCGGCTGGTGTTTATCGGGGAGGCGCCCGGCGGGGATGAAGACCTTCAGGGCAGGCCCTTCGTCGGCCGCGCCGGCCGTCTTCTGACAAAGATCATCGAGGCCATGGGGTTTGCCAGGGAGGACGTCTATATCTGCAACATTCTGAAGTGCCGGCCGCCCCAGAACCGCAATCCGAAACAGGAGGAGATGGAAACCTGTGAACCCTTTCTCCAGATGCAGCTCGAGGCCATCCGGCCGAAGGTCATCTGCGCGCTGGGGTCCGTCGCGGCACGGCGGATCCTTCAGACCGAGGCGCCGATCACCGCGATCCGGGGCAAATTTTTCGACGTCCGGGGTGTCCCGGTGATGCCGACCTATCACCCGGCCTTTCTCCTCCGGAACCCGGACGCCAAGAAGCAGGTCTGGGAAGACGTCCAGCTCATCATGAAAATGCTCTGAGAAGGGATAAACCTCGAGGGAGAATGCCATGAAACGATCGGGAAGAAACCGGCCGGTCCGAATGTTCGGTCTGGCGGCGCTGCTTCTGCTCGCGGCACTGAGCGGACCGTCTTTCGGGGAAGAGACCAAACCCCGCTTTGACGTCATCGTCATCGACTCGGCCATCACGCCGCCCGTTGCGGAGTACGTCATCGCCAGTGTGGCGTCATCCGAGAAGGCGGGTTCCGAAGGGCTGATCATCCAGATGGACACGCCGGGGGGCCTTGATCTCGCCATGCGGGACATCATCAAGTCCCTGCTCAACGCCCCCGTTCCGGTGATCGTCTACGTGGCCCCGAAGGGCGCCCGGGCCGCGTCGGCCGGCGCCTTCATCACGATGGCCGCGCACATCGCCGCCATGGCGCCCGGCACGAACATCGGCGCCGCCCATCCCGTGGCCATCGGCGCGGGCAAGATGGACGAGACCATGCTGGAGAAGGTGGAAAGCGACGCCGTGGCCTATGCCCGGAGCATCGCCAAGGAGCGCGGCCGCAATGTCGAATGGGCGGAACAGGCCGTCCGGAAGAGCGCATCCATCCCCGCCGAGGAGGCCCTGAGCCTCCGGGTCGTCGATGTCATCGCCGGCGATCTCACGGAGCTTCTGGAGAAGATCGACGGAAAGGAAATCAAGGTGACGTCCGGGATGAAGAAACTGCGGGCCCGGGGCGCCGAACTCAACATGAAGAAGATGGGACTGCGGGAGCGGATCCTGATCACGATCAGCAATCCCAATATCGCCTACCTTCTCTTTATCATCGGTCTGGCAGGGCTCTATTTCGAGTTCGCCCATCCGGGTGTCGTCCTGCCGGGCATTGTCGGCGGCATCTCCCTCATTCTGGCCTTCTTCGCCTTCCAGACGCTCCCCATCAACTACGCGGGGATTCTTCTGATCCTCTTCGCCGTCATTCTCTTCATCGCGGAGATCAAAGTCATGAGTCACGGGGTTCTGACGATCGGGGGCGTGATCTCCTTCGCCCTCGGGTCGATCATGCTCTTCGAGTCACCGGAACCGGCTCTCCGGGTGTCCTGGGATGTCCTGATCCCCGCCGTCGTCATCACGTCGCTTTTCTTCGCGGGGGTCGTTGCCCTGGCCGTCAAGGCACAGTTGCGGAAGCCCTTGACGGGTCAGCAGGGTATGATCGGTGAATACGCGCACGCGGTGACCGATGTCGGGAAAGAGGGCAAGGTCTTTCTAAAGGGGGAATACTGGAATGCCTTCAGTGCCTCGCCGATCAAGAAGGGAAACCGCGTAAAAGTAGTCAGCATCCGGGGTCTCACCCTGGAAGTCGAGTTATCCGGTGAAGAAAAGAAGGGAGGATAAGTCATGTATGCCATTCTTGTATTGGTCGTTCTCGTCGTTATGTTTCTGGCTGCCGCCATCCGTATCCTCAACGAGTATGAGAGGGCCGTCATTTTCCGTCTGGGGAGGGTCCTGGCCGCGAAAGGCCCGGGACTGATCATCCTCATCCCCGTCATCGACCGCATGGTCCGTGTGGACACGAGGGTGATCGCCATGGACGTGCCGCCCCAGGACGTGATCACACGGGACAACATCTCCATCAAGGTAAACGCCGTTGTCTATTTCCGCGTCATGGATGCCAACCGGGCGATCATCGAGGTGGAAAACTTTCTCTATGCCACCTCCCAGCTGGCGCAGACGACCCTGAGGAGCGTTTGCGGCCAGGTGGAACTCGATGAGATCCTGGCGTCGCGGGAAAAATTGAATCAGCATATCCAGGAAATTCTGGACCGGAGCACGGATCCCTGGGGAATCAAGGTCGCCCTCGTGGAGGTCAAGCACATCGATCTGCCCGACGAAATGCGGCGGGCCATGGCGAAACAGGCCGAGGCCGAAAGGGAGAGAAGAGCGAAAGTGATCAGCGCCGAGGGCGAGTTCCAGGCGGCCCAGAGGCTCGCCGACGCGGCGCAGCTGATCTCCGCCCAGCCCATCGCGCTGCAGCTGCGGTACCTTCAGACGCTCGTCCAGATCGGCACGGAACACAACACGACGACGATTTTCCCGATACCGCTGGATCTTTTCAAGCCCTTCCTGAAGCTGAAAGAGTGACCCGGGGCTTGTCATCGGTGCGAACGAATCCGGACAAAGGAGGACAGACGTGGAAGAGAGACAGAAGATGAGAATCGTCACAGGCGCGATGATCCTGGTGGCGCTGGGAGCGCTTTTCCTGCTGGACGTGATCGGCCTCTATAAGTTCGACAAGAGCTGGCCGATCCTGCTGATCGTGGTGGCGATCGGGATCCTGATTCAGCAGCCGAAGGATATCATCGGCTGGATCATCGGCGCGGCGGGGATCGCCATTCTCTTCATGAGAAACTGGTACACGGAGCTGAGCCAGCTGGTTCTGAACGTCGTCACGTCCGTGGGCCTCATCGCCCTCGGCGCGTACATCCTGTACCGGGATATGAAAAAAAGAAAGGGGCCCTGAGGACCGTTCACCGAGATGAAAAAGAAGCTGCTGGTCATCGCCGACTTCGACGGCACGGTGAGCCCGATGGACGTGGGCTACGGCGTTCTGCAGAGATTCACGAGCCGGGGGTGGGATGACATCGACCGGGCCTACTGCTCGGGGGAGATCGGATCGAAAGAGGCCTATTCGAGAATCGCGGCCCTGATCGCCGTGACCCGGGAGGAGATGGGGGATTACGTCCGGGCCCATGCCCGGGTCGACCCTCACTTTGTTCCGTTCCACGCCTTCTGCCGGGAAGAGGGGATCGACCTCAGGATCCTCTCGGACGGGCTCGATTTCTACATCGACCTCGTGCTTCGAAAGGACGGCCTGGAGGACATCCCCTTTTTCTCCAATGTGGCCCGCTTCGGAGACGGGCGGGCATTCGCCATCGAGTTTCCCGAAGCCAACCCCGCGTGCAACCGATGCGGGACCTGCAAGACCTTCATCCTCGAGAGACTGCGGCCGTCCTTCGACCGCGTGATCTACATCGGTGACGGCTATTCCGACGTCTGCCCCGCGGAAAAGGCCGACATCGTCTTTGCCAAGGGGATCCTCTACGGTGCCTTTGCGAAGAAGGGGCTTCCCTGCATCCATTACGGTGATTTCGGAGACATCCTGCGGCATATCCGTCATGACGGATTCCTGAAGTCCCTGTAGAATGACGGATGCCCCGCAAGCCCCGGGAAGCGCCGACTTCACGGGGCTTCCTTTATTCAAGAGCAGGGGAGGGGCCATGAGACGCCGATCGAAAACGGAAGTTCCTGTCCGGCAGGATGAAGACATCCGGGCGGTTTTCTCCGGCAGGCGGAAATGCGACCTTCTCATCCGGGGAGCAAAGGTGGTGAACCTTTATTCCGGCCGGGTGGAGGCCCTCCCCGTGGCGGTTCACCGGGGACGGGTGATTGCACTGGAAGACCTGGAAGCCCGGGAGGTCTTTCAGGCCGGTGGCCTCTTTCTGGCGCCGGGTTTTGCGGACTGCCACATCCATATCGAGAGCACCATGCTGACCCCTGCGGAATTCGCAAGGGCCGTCGTGCGACGGGGGACGACCGCCGTTTTCGCCGACCCGCATGAAATCGTCAACGCCCTCGGCGAAAGGGGGCTTCGTTTTATGCTCGAGGCCTCCGAGGGCATCCCCCTCGACATTTTTTATCTCCTGCCGTCCTGCGTGCCCGCCACCCCCTTCGAGACCGCGGGCGGCATCCTGACGCCGGCGCTTCTCCGGAAATACAGGAAACACAAGCGGGTCGTGGGACTGGCGGAGTTCATGAACGTCCCCGGAGTACTCGCAGCCGACCGGATTTGCCTGGAGAAAATCCGACTTTTCCGGGACGGCGTCATCGACGGACACGCGCCGCTGGTGACCGGAAAAGCGCTATCCCAGTACATCCTGCAGGGGATGGACTCCGACCATGAGACCGCCTCGGCGGAGGAGGGTCGGGAGAAGGTGCGCAAGGGGATGTTTCTCTACCTTCGTGAGGGAACCTCCGCGAAAAACCTCCGGGATCTCCTCCCCCTCGTCACGCCTTTTTCCTCCGAGCGGTTCGGTTTCGCCTCCGACGACCGCTCACCGCGGGACCTTGAACGGTCAGGACACGTCGATGATATCCTCCGGAAGGCCGTGCGGTACGGCATGGACCCGCTCACGGCCCTGAAGATCGCCTGCCTGAACCCCTTCCGGCGCTTCCGGATGCATGACCGCGGCGCCGTCGCACCGGGGTTCAGGGCGGATCTCGTTTTTTTCAGAGACCTGCGGCGGTTCCGGGTCGAGAGCGTCCTCCGAGAAGGCCGGTGGGTTTTCAGGGCAGGGCGCTATGAGACCGATTTCCCGCGCTTCAGGGGCCCGTCGTCCCTCTCGCATTTTGACGTCCCCGGCAGGGAAACTCTGCGGAAGAAGATGGAGGTGATCCCGAGGGGCAGGAGGCTGAGGGTCATCCGGATTGTGGAAAACCAGATCCTCACCGAGACGGAGGAACTCGAAACGGACGGTCAGCCCCCGGAGCCGAGGAGAGTGGGCAGAGCGAAGGTCGTCGTCGTGGAGAGACACCGGGGAACGGGAAACGTGGGTGTGGGCTTCCTGGGCGGGCTCGGCCTGGAGAGGGGCGCCATTGCGTCGACCATCGCCCACGACTCTCACAACGTGATCGCAGCCGGGATGGACGATCGGGACATCCTCTGTGCGGTGGAGGCCCTGCGGAGGACGCGCGGCGGTATCGTGGTGGCAAGCGGCGGGACGGTCCGGGCTCATCTGTCGCTTCCCCTGGGCGGGCTCATGTCGGATCGTCCCTCCGGGGAGGTATCACGCCTTCACGGGTCCCTGGAAAAAGCTGCACGGTCCCTCGGCAAGCGGGTCATCAGCAACCCCTTCATGTACCTGTCCTTCGTGGCCCTGCCGGTCATACCCCATCTGAGATTGACCGACCGGGGGCTCTTCGACGTCGATCGGTTCCGTTTCGTGCCCCTGACATTTTGAAAGGGGATCACCGACCCGGGCGTCGCCGGTAAAAAAGCCCTCCCCGGCCGGAGGAGAGGGCTTTCCCTTCGATCCCGGACCCGGCGGCCCTTTGATCCTATCCCAGTTTACCCATCAGATCCTGGGAAACTTCCTTGACGCCGGGGGTGCCGTCGACGCTGATCACCTTCACGCGGTCCCTGTAGTAGTTCACGGCGGCAAGCGTTCCCGTCTTGGTGTCGTAATAGATCCCGTGGCGTTTGTCGATCGCCGCTTCGTCCTGGTCATCGGCGCGGGCGACGAGATTTTCGGCACCGCAGACCCGGCAAACCATCTTGCCGTCCTTCATCGCCGGCTTGATGGCATCGATGTAGATGTTGTTCGGGTGATTGTTGTCCACCGGGCAGAGCCTCCGGCCCATGATGCGCTTCTTGGCGATGTCCCGGGAGAGCACGATCTCGATGACGGAGTCGAGTTTCATCTTCTCGTTCTGCAACGCCTTCCACAGGGCCTCCGCCTGCGCCAGGTTCCGCGGGAAACCGTCGAGGAGCCAGCCGGACTTGCAGTCGGGTTCCTTCAGGCGATTAAGGATCATGGGGATGGTGATATCATCGGGAACGAGATCGCCGCGGTCGATGAAGGCCTTGGCCTTTTTCCCGAGCTCCGTTCCCTTCTTGATGTTGTCCCTGAAGATCACCCCCGTTTCGATGTGGGGGACATTGTATTTCTTCTGAACGATCGCCCCCTGCGTTCCCTTGCCGCTTCCGTTGGGTCCGAAAATGAGAATATTCATAACGCTACAGCTCCTTTCATCGAATATCCGTCCGGCGTCGCGCCGCTTGCGGACGCCCTGTTACCGGTCTTCCGCAACGGCCTTCACCTTGGCCGCCAGGTTGAGGAGAAACGCCCGCGCATCCTGCTGAATGGCACCGGTGTCCTCGTAGTCCTCCTTGTAGATCCGCCGGATGACGGCTTCCCGGTCGCCGCCGGTATCCCTCAGGTAATCTTCGATGCGGTGTCTGAAAACGAGCGTCCTGTCATGAGACCGCCGGAGGTAGTCCCGGGCGTCCTCCCCGGTGAAGACGAAGTGGTGGCCGATCATCACGATGTCCACGTCGATGTCGATGAGTCTCTTGAGCGAGGCGATGTAGTCCCTGTAGCTCGCGAGGAATTCCGGATGAATGACGCCGTTTCGGTCCGGGACCCCGGCCGCTTCCCCGATGATCAGGCCCCTGACCCTCGGGATATAATAGGAAAGCCCGTCCCGGGTGTGTCCCGGGGTCGCGATCACCCGGACGACCCAGCCGGAACCGAGGTCCACTTCCTCGCCGTCCTGAAGCACCCGGTCTACGGTGAGAGTGTCGAAGGAGACGTTCTCCGACCCGATGAGGCCGCTGAATTTTTCCTCGTAGTCGCGGCTCAGGCTCTGGATGAGCCGGACGGCGCTTTCCTTTTTGAAGGTTTCCGCCGCGGATGCGCCGGCGGCCACCTTCAGGTTCGGGATTTGCCGCTTGAGGTAGGGAGCCGCGCCGGCGTGGTCGAAGTGCGAATGGGTGAGAAAGAGCCAGCCCAGGCGCCGGACATCCCCCAGGTGCTCCCGGAGGTCCGCGAGGTATCGGGGTCCCATGAAGGTGATCCCCGCGTCGAAAAGGGCCGGGGTCCCGCTCATCAGGAGCCAGGTCGGTATGTCCTTGTCCCCGATCGAGAAGAGACCATCCGCGATCCGCCCTGTTCTTTCGAGAATCATATCACGGCTCCTGCAGAAACTCCTGCAACGGCAGGCGGCAAAGCGGGTGAAGTTTAGTCAAGGGATCCCCAAAAGTCAAGAGGTATTGCCCCGTTGGGGAAGGCTTTTGGTTGACGCAGGCTCCCGGTCTGTGATAGCAGGGCCATTGAATCCGTCGACTCGGGAGGGCATCATGGCGGTATCGGAGAAGATCGCAAAGACGATCACCCAGCAATCCTGGATCCGTAAAATGTTCGAGGACGGCCTGCGTCTGAAGAAGGAATTCGGGGCGGAAAACGTCTTTGATTTCAGCCTCGGGAACCCGAACGTCGATCCGCCGCCGGCCTTGAAGAAGGCCCTGCTGGAGACGGCCTCCGATGAACGGCCCGGTGTCCATGCCTACATGCCCAACGCCGGATTCCCGGAAACCCGGGCGGCCGTCGCCGGGCATCTCGGGCGGGAGAAGGGCATTTCGCTGACAGCAGACCACGTGATCATGACCTGCGGCGCCGCGGGGGCGCTCAACGTCATCCTGAAGGCGATCCTCGATCCGGGAGACGAGGTTCTCATCATGGTTCCCTTTTTCGTGGAATACCTGGCCTACGTGGACAATCACGGCGGAGTCGCGAAAACGGTAAAGACCAAAGCGGACTTCTCCCTGGACCTGGGAGCCATCGAGGCATCGATCACGGAGAGGACCAGGGCCGTCCTGGTCAACTCGCCCAACAACCCGACGGGACAGATATACGGCGATGGGGAGCTCCGGGGGCTCGCGGACATCCTGAACGACAGGGGGAGGAAACTCGGCCGGGCGATCTACCTCATATCGGACGAGCCCTATGACCGGATCGTCTACGACGGGGTGAAGATCCCCAGCCTGCTTCAGATTTACCGCAACAGCATCATCGCGAACTCCTATTCCAAGACCCTGTCGATTCCGGGCGAGCGAATCGGTTTCATCGCCGTGAACCCCCGGACGGAAGCCGTCGAAACCCTGCTCGGCGGACTCGTAATGTGCAATCGGATGCTCGGTTTCGTCAATGCCCCTGCTTTCATGCAGCGGGTCCTGCCGAAACTGCTCGAGTCCCGCGTGGACGTGGAAGAGTACCACCGGAAGCGAGACCTCCTCTGCCGGGGCCTTGCCGAGAGAGGATACGAATTCATGAAACCCCGCGGGGCTTTCTACCTTTTCCCCAAGACGCCCATCGCCGATGACGTCGCATTCGTCCGGAGCCTCCAGAAGCACAACATTCTCACCGTTCCGGGAAGCGGTTTCGGAAGCCCCGGCTATTTTCGGATCGCCTACTGCGTCGATGATGCAATGATTGAAAAGGCCATGAAGGGCTTCGGCGAGGTGATGCGGGAGTATCGGTAGGACAGGGTCGTGGAAGGGAAAGCGGCAGGGGCGACGGTCTTTGCGCGGGACGGCCTCCCGCGGCCTGCTCCACTCGAAGGGACACAGGAGGGCCTGAGATCGTCAGTACCGGACGGTAAAATCCCGAAAAGCCCCCGTCCAGGGTTCCTCGATCACGTCCACGTGTTCGACCCGGGCCTCCCTCGGTCCCCGCCGGCACCAGTCGAGCATCTCCCGGATCTTCTCTTCGGCCCCTTCGAAAACAGCCTCCACACGGCCGTCCCGGCAATTTCGGACCCAGCCCGCAAGCCCGAGGCGGGTCGCCTCACGGTGCGTCCTGGCCCGGAAGAAGACGCCCTGCACAAGACCGGATATATAGACGTGAACCCGTTTCATCATTCGACAGGCAAAAGGCTTAAGGCTGAGGGCTCAGGGGGTCTAAAGAGAAAAATTATTTTTTCTCCTCGGACCCGATCAATTTCAGGAAGGCTGACTCGTCGAGTACGGGGAGGCCGAGCGTCTTTGCCTTTTCGTACTTGGATCCCGGGTCCGTCCCCGCCACGACGTAGTCTGTCGCCCCGGTGACCGACGCAGACACCTTCCCCCCGAGGGACTCGACGAGATCCTTCGCCTCATCCCTGCTGAAACTCTCGAGACCGCCCGTGAAGACGAAGGTCTTGCCTTCCAGGGGGGCGCCTGTCTTCACCGCCCGCGCCTGCGGACGGACACCCGCCTTCAGGAGCTTGGCGATGATCTTCTTGTTGTGGGGTTCCCGGAAGAATCCGGCGATGCTCTCGGCGATGACGGGACCGATGCCTTCGACGGCCGAGAGTTCATCGACGGTCGCTCCGGCCACGCTCTCCAGCGACCCGAAGGTCTTCGCGAGGATCCTGGCGACGTGCTCCCCGACGTGGCGGACCCCGAGGGCAAAAAGAAACCGTTCCAGGGGCGGGTTTTTGGACTGCTCGACGGCCTTCAGGAGATTGGAGGCCGATTTCTCCCCGAAACGATCCAGCTGGAGCAGCTTCTCCATCGTGAGTGCATAGAGGTCGGCGGGGTCTTCGACAACTCCGGCGTTGAGCAGCTGGGTCACGATCTTCTCCCCCAGCCCGTCGATGTCCATCGCTCCCCGGGAGACGAAGTGCCTGATGTTTTCCCGGATCTGGGCGGGGCAGGCCAGGTCGATGCAGCGGTGCGCCGTCTCACCCTCGAGACGGACGACACGGGATCCGCACTCGGGGCAACGATCGGGCATGTGGAAGGGTTTTTCTTTTCCCGTCCGCTTCGCTTCGACGACTTTGACGATTTCGGGGATGACATCCCCGGCCCGCTGGACGATGACGGTGTCCCCGATGCGGACATCCTTCTTGCGCACCTCGTCCTCGTTGTGAAGGGTGGCACGGCTGACGGTCACCCCGCCCACCCGGACCGGTTCCATGACGGCCACGGGGGTGAGCACGCCCGTCCGGCCCACGTTCACGACGATGTCCCTGACGACCGTCGTGGCCTGTGTCGGGGCGAACTTGACGGCCAGGGCCCACCGGGGGCTCCGGGTGATCGTGCCGAGGCGCGACTGAAGGGCGAGGTCGTCGACCTTGAGAACGACGCCGTCGATCTCGTAGGGGAGTCGCTCCCGGACGCCCGTCATCCGACGGTGGTAGGCGATGCAGCCGTCGACACCCCTGAGCTGTGTCGCGTCGGGGTTGACGGGGAAACCCCAGCGGGAGAGGCTCTGAAGAACCTCCCACTGGCTCCGGAAGGTCCGCCCCGCAGACTCTCCGACGCCGTAGCAGAAAATGCGCAGTGGTCTGCGGGCCGTGATACGGGAGTCCAGCTGACGGAGGGAACCGGCGGCGGCGTTCCGCGGATTGGCGAAGGCCGTATCTTCGCGTTCCAGCCTCCTGCGGTTCAGTTTTTTGAAGGCTTCGATTTCGAGGTAGACCTCCCCGCGGATTTCGATGCGCATGGGGAAAGAGCCTCCCGCAGTCGCCATCCGCAGGGGAAGGCCCGCGATGGTTCTCAGATTCTGGGTGACATCCTCCCCGGTGTACCCGTCGCCGCGGGTGGCCCCCACGGTGAAGAGCCCCCTTTCGTAGACCAGATTGACGGCCACGCCGTCGATCTTGGGTTCCCCGATATAGTGAAGCTCGTCGCGGGTGCCGAGGAACCGCCTCAGGCGTTCGTCGAATTCGGAGATCTCCTCCTCGGTGAACGCGTTGGCGAGGCTGAGCATGGGGCTGGAGTGGCTGACGGTGCTGAACTTGTCGAGGGGGGCCATCCCGACGCGCTGCGTCGGGGAGTCTGTACGGTCCATGTCGGGATTCGCCTCCTCGAGCTCCATGAGCTCCTTCATGAGGAGGTCGTACTGCGCGTCGGTGATTTCCGGATCGTCGAGCTGGTAGTACCGGCGGTTGTGATAGTCTATGAGCGCGCGGAGTTCTTTGATCCTTTTGAGGGTTTTGGCTCTATCCATTACTTGACGAGCTTGAGGGGCGGTTTCCCCTTGGGGGGAGGATCCATGGACTTGGTGTGCCGGGATTGCAGGATCCGTTCATTGAAGATATGGTTCTTGACGCGGACGGAGTTGATCATGAAGAAGACGATGACGGAGCGCTCCCACTCTTTCGTGGGCTCGAACTTTTCCATCTTCTGCTTGTATTTTTCCCACAGGCCGGTCAGCGAGGCTTCATCCAGAGCAAGGATCTTATCGGCCATTTTTCCCAGAGTGGTTTCGAGCATTGGATCACGTCCGAGGCATTGTGTGGACCATAGTCATAGTATATGCCTGTCGATGAAATGTCAAACGAAAGCTCCGCCGACGGCGGGACCCCCCCCGGCCGACGCGATGATCCGGCAAGAAGGTGAAATGCCAAAAAAGGCTTGTCTTTTTGGTCTCCCGATATATAATCTCCGAACTTCGAAGGAGGAAAGCCGTGAGGGTCGGTGTTCTTTCAGATACCCATCTGAGCGGGTACAGCGATAGACTGGCGGAAATCTATCGGCATCATCTGAGGGACTGCGACCTGATCCTGCATGCCGGCGACCTGACGGACCTCAGCGTTCTGGATGTCTTCGAAGGCAAACCGGTCAGGGCTGTTTACGGCAACATGGACCCGCCGGAGGTGCGAAAGCATCTGCCCGACAAATGTGTCCTCGAAATCGGCGGCCATCGGGTGGGGTTGATCCACGGCTGGGGGTCCCCCTTCGGGATCGAACAGCGGATCCTCAAGGCCTTCGATGTCCTGGACTGCATTGTTTACGGCCACACGCATCAGGCCGCGAACGAACTCCGCGGCCGGGTGCTCTTCTTCAATCCGGGATCCGCCACGGGGAGATTTTTCACACTTCAAAACACGATCGGCATCCTCGAGGTCGGCGACCGGATCGAGGGGGAAATCATCCGCGTCTGACCGACGCGGCTTTCGCCTGTTCCGGAAAAGGTGTCCGGGGTTCGTCATGAAAAATCTGTCCGCGCCGTGGAGAATCAAATACATCAAGAGGAAAAAGCCCGAGGGATGCATCTTTTGCAGCGGCTCGGGGCTCGACAGGGCTCTCATGGTTTACGAGGGGGAAAAGGCCTTCATCCTAATGAACCGCTTTCCCTATATCAGCGGTCACATGATGGTTGCGCCCTATCGGCACGTCGCGAACATTGAAGACCTGGACCGGAGGGAAAGACTCGAACTGTTCGATCTCACGGACCTTGCCGTCCGGGCCCTGAAAAACGCCTACGGCCCTCAGGGGTTCAACATCGGCATGAACCTCGGCAAGGCCGCCGGTGCCGGCATCGATGACCATCTGCATCTGCACATCGTTCCCCGCTGGAGCGGCGATACCAATTTCATGAGCGTCCTGGGAGAGGTCCGGGTGATCCCGGAAGACCTGGACAAGACCCGGGTGACCCTGAGGAGAAACGTGAAAAAAATCAAAACGGGGGGCCGGAAATGAAATTTCTCTACTTCCTGATGACCATGGCTTTCGTTATTTTTTTTGTGACCTTCGCCTTCCAGAATCCCGGTGACGTGCATATCAGGTATTACACCTACCTGGATCATCTCGTGGCCATCTACCTGATCGTCTTCATCTCTTTTTTCGCCGGCATCATCGTCGCTGGGCTCCTGGGGATTGTAGAACGCTTCAAGCAGACGATGACGATCAACCGGCTGTATCGGAAAATCGACGACCTCGAGCGGCGGAACCAGAGTCTCCTGAAAAGCGCTCCGTCGTTCGACGAAACAAAGACGCTTTGAGCGCATGAGATCGTTCCGATGGATGTCCGATTCCTCGCGGACCGTTCCCTGGGCAGGCTTTCAAAATGGCTGAGGCTTCTGGGTTACGACACGGTTTATTACCGGGGTGAAACCGACCGGGCCTTCTTGAGAAAGGCGGAAAAAGAAGGGCGTGTGGTCGTCACGAGGAAGCGTGACATGGCGGAACGAAGCCACCCCGGACCGGTGATCGTCCTCCGGGAAGACCTCGTCGGGGACCAGATCCGGGAGGTTTTGAGCCGGCTTTCCCTCCAACCCGATCCCGCCTTCTTTTTCAGGCGCTGCCTTCTCTGCAACGATGACCTGGAAGAGGTGTCCCCCGACCGTGTGGCGGGGCTCGTCCCCGAATATGTCTGGGGACAGGTGCGGGATTTCAGGCGGTGTCCCCGATGCGGCAAAATCTACTGGCCGGGAACGCACCGGGAGCGTGCTCTTTCCATGCTTCGACGAATATTGAAGGCCGGGTAGGCTGATGGGAGGACGACGTACATCGGGCATGAAGTCAGGAAGTGAGGAAGAGCGGAAGTGCCGCAAAAAAGAAATCTTCCGCCGGGATTTCCGGCTTCTTGGCGTCCTAACTTCCGCAGTCTCCGGGGTCGCCCTTGATCTTCTCGATGGCATGCCGGAGGGCCGGAAGAACGGCCCGCAGGTTTTCTCCGGCGCCTTTCGGGCTTCCGGGGAGATTGATGATGAGGGATTGTTTCCGGATGGCCGCCACCGCGCGGGAAAGCATGGCGTGAGGTGTCTGACGGGCGCTTTCCTGCCGCATGGCTTCCGCCATCCCGGGGATTTCCCTGTCCATGACCCGCCGGGTCGCATCGGGGGTTACGTCCCGGGGACTCACACCGGTCCCTCCGGTGGTGATGACCAGATCGAGTTTCTTCGAATCGACGAACTCCACAATCTTGGCGGCGATGAGATCCTCCTCGTCGGGGACGAGGTCATAGGCGGCCACCTCCATGGAGGCGGCGGCGAGCATCCGGGCGATCACCTTGCCGCTTGTGTCTTCCCGCTCTCCCCGGGCTCCTCGGTCACTGACTGTCAGGATGCCTGCTCTGTACAATGCCCTTATTCTTCTTTTTCTTTCTTGGACTGGGCGATGATCTTCTCCGCGATGGGCGCCGGGACCTCCTCGTAGTGGGAGAAGGTGTAGGTGAATCCCCCCCGGCCGCTCGTGATGGATCGAAGATCCGGCGCGTAGCGGAGGATCTCCGCCAGGGGAACCTGGCCCATGATGATCTGGTGGTGTCCCTTGGTGTCCATCCCTACCACCCGTCCGCGGCGGGAGTTCAGATCACCGATGACATCCCCCATGTACTCTTCCGGGATTTCGATTTCGATGTTGACGATGGGTTCCAGAAGCGTCGGCTGGCAGGCGAGAACTCCTTTCTTGAAGCCCATGGACGCCGCGATCTTGAAGGCCAGCTCCGAAGAGTCCACGGTGTGGAACGTGCCGTCGAAAAGGGCTACCTTGATATCCACCACCGGGTATCCCGCGAGAACACCCTCCGCCATGGCCTCCACGATTCCTTTTTCCACCGCCGGGATGTACTGACGGGGGACCACACCACCGACGATCCGGTCCTCGAACTGGAAGCCCGATCCGCGCGGCAGGGGCTCGATGTCGAGCCAGGTGTCCCCGTACTGGCCCCGGCCGCCCGATTGTTTCTTGTATTTTCCCTGGACCTGGGTCTTGCCCTTGATCGTCTCCTTGTAGGGGACCTTGGGGGTTGAGAGATTCACCTCAACGCCGAACTTGCGTTTCAATTTCTCGATCGTGGCCTCGATGTGAACCTGGCCCATGCCGGAAAGGATGATCTCGCGGGTCTGCTCGTCCCGGTGCACCGACAGGGTCGGGTCCTCTTCGATCAGCCGGTTCAGCGATGCCGTGATCTTTTCCTCGTCGCCTCTCGATTTCGGCTGGACGGCGAAAGAGATGATCGTCGGGGTCACGGGCACCTTTTCGTAAACGACGGGATTCTTTTCGTCACAGATCGTGTCCCCGGTGACGGTTTCCTTGAGTTTCGCCATGGCGGCGATGTCGCCGGGCACCAGATGGGACTCGGCGGTCCGCTGGTTTTTCCCCTCGAGAAAGAAGATATTCCCGAAACGCTCGTTCATTTTTCGTGTCACGTTGAAGAAGTTGGAATCCGGCGTGAGGGTGCCCGAATAAACCCGGAAAAGCGTCAACCGCCCCGCGTAGGGGTCGGAGATGGTCTTGAAGACGAATCCGGAGAAGGGTTCTTTCTCGTCGGGCATCCGCCGGGCTTCCTTGTCCGTTCCCGGCACCTTGCCTGCAACTGCACCCCGGTCAACCGGCGAAGGGAGGTAGCGGACGATCATATCCATAAGCGGTGTCATCCCGATGTTTTTGGCCGCCGATCCGCAGGTAGCCGGTATCAGGCTTCCCGACAGAACTCCTCTCTTCAGGCCCTTCTGCAGCTCCTCGACGGTGAGTTCGCCGCTTTCCAGGTACTTGTCCATCAGGGCGTCGTCGCACTCCGCAATGTCCTCCACCATGGATTCCCGGGCCTTGCGGATCTCTTCCATCCGGTCCGCGGGAATGTCCTCGGTCCTGAATTTACCCCTGGAGTCGTCGAAGATCAGGGCTTTCATGTTGATCAGGTCGTAGAGCCCCCGGAAGGCATCCTCGGCTCCGATGGGAAGGTAAATCGGCGTGGCTTTTCGTCCCAGGGTTTTTTTCACGCTGTCGATCGCGCCGGAAAAGTCCGCGCGCTCACGGTCCATTTTGTTGATGAAAACGAGACGGGGCAGACCGAACTCGTCGGCGGACTCCCAGACCTTCTCCGTTTGGAATTCGACGCCGCCGACGGCATCGATCACGACCAGGGCGGCGTCCATGACGCGCAGCGCGCTCCGGGTGTCCATGGCAAAATTGGCATCACCGGGGGTGTCGATGATGTTGATCTTGTGCTTGTCCCACTCGATGAAGTTCAGGGCCGAACTGATGGAAATGCGTCTCTTTTGCTCTTCCGGTTCGAAGTCCATCGACGACGTTCCGTCATCCACCCGGCCGAGGCGTTCGGTCTTGCCGGAGACGTAGAGCAGGGACTCGCAAAGAGACGTTTTGCCCGTGCCGCCGTGCCCCACGACGGCGACATTTCGCAGCGAATGAGAGGCATACTTTGCCATAGAGGCTCCTTTCAGGGACGTTCCGAAAATCGTAAAAAAACCGTTTAGCCAACTAATCTTTTGATGTCAAGATCAATTTTGGAAATTCCTTCCACCGTCGGCGGACGCCCCCGGACCCGGGTCGTCTCAAGAGAGACATACCCGCATCTCCGGCGAGCCCGTTGCCTCATAAATAAATGTTACCGAAGAGGGGGCTCAGGTCGTTGACGGGAGAGAGCCCGTTTATAGCAGAGATCGAAGATTTTTTTAAGTTTGATTTCCATGGCCTGTCGCAGCACGAAGG
>Ga0302237_1000202_pt1 | contig 63266 bp, 53 predicted proteins | sample AAG_UR_Ala_MG_FD_193530 | JGI IMG/M metagenome (GOLD analysis project Ga0302237, IMG submission 193530) | Enriched activated sludge microbial communities from anaerobic digester in WTTP, New Holstein, Wisconsin, United States - AAG_UR_Ala | ecosystem: Engineered > Bioreactor > Anaerobic >... | reverse complement strand
AGACCAAGGCGCACCGAGAGAGCCAACGCAGGTGTAGTACAGCTACATCGAGGCAGGCGAACGAGGCGCAACGCCGGGATCTGAACGAGACCGAAGCGGATCCCCCAAGGAGGCATCCATGAACCTTTACACCAAAACCTTCAAAAAAACGGTCGAAGACGCCGCCCGCTTCTGCGACCGGAAGGGGTCGCTCCCCATCATTACCCGTCTGCGCCTTACGGCGACCGAGGCGGGTCTCCGATTCGAAGCGACCGACCTCGACCACCGCTTCTCGCGGGTCATTCCGGTGCGTGACCCTCTCTCGTTCGACCTTCTTGTTCCCTGCGAACGACTCCTCAAGATCGCCAAGCACCTTACCGGCTCCACCGTATCGGTTGCCTACGCCGGCCACACCCTGCATTTTACCGACGACCTTTCCTTTTCGATCGTCATCGACAAGGATGTCGACGATTTCCCCGAACACCCGGCGATGGCCGAAACGCGCGAGATACCCCTTCTCCCGAAGCGCTTCTTCGAGCATCTCGTAACGATCCTCCCCTTCACGAGCGACGAGAAATACAACAGGGCCTACGCCGGCGTGCTCGTCGATCCGGCGCAGGGCGCCGAAGAGGGTCTTTCCCTCGTGGCCACCGATATCCACCGTGTTTCGGTGGTCACCCTGAAGGGGACGCAGGTCCCCTACCCCTTCGTCATCCCCTCCTCGGCGATACCGGCCCTCGCCAAAATTTTCACCGAAGACCGCCCGACCCGTCTCGCCCTCTCCTCCGAAGTGGTTCCCGAACATCGCCTCTCCGAAGGGGGCGCATTCGTTCCCTCCCACCTCGACATCGAGACCGGCGACACCCGGGTCCACATCCGGCTCCGCAAGAACGAATTCCCCCAGTACCGGAATGTCGTTCCGCGACCCGCGAGTTTGTTCGGCCATCAGATAGACCCCGAACCGTTCCTCAAGAAACTCAAGGGGCTCCTCTCCTTCGCCGATAAGAAGATACCCGCCGCGCTTCTCCACTTTGAGAACGGAAAAGCGTCGGTCAGCACAAAAGACGAGACCGCCAACGAAGTATCGGCGAAGATACCGGTCGTCTCGCACCCGATCGCCACCCCTCTGCAGAAAGGGGTCAATCTTCGCTACTTCGCCGAAGCGCTCGCCGCAATGTGCGGCACGACCGTGGTGACCGAGAACGACCCGGAACACCTCTGCCCGCTCATCCTCGCCCGCGAGACGAGCGACCTCCGGTTCCTTCATATGGTCATGCCGCTGCGCGTCTGAAAAAAGTGATAAATAAAACTTGACATATATAACACAAGTGATAAAACAACCGAAGAGGAGGAATCCGATGAACTTCCGCGCAATAATGATCCTATTGGTGGCGTTGGCGACCGGCATAGCCGTCGCGCAGGAAAAACCGGCCATTAAACCGATAGTGCTCCGTCCCGTGCCGGTCAAGAAACTCGATCCCGTGATCCTTCATTTCGTATCGCTTCCCCTTCTGGTGGACGGAAAACGGCATCGCGTCGCGATCGCCGACCTTGAGGACCGCACCATGACCGTCTCCGGAGATATCCTCTCCGCCGCGCGCGAGTACCTACGCGGCGAGATCCTTTCGACCGACAAAGTCTCGGTCATTCTAAAAGACCCCGCCGAAAAAGCGGCGGTAAAGAAAGAGAAGAAAGAGACCTGGAAGGAAGATGTCGATCCCGCGCGGCGCATAGCGCCCGGATCGGCCGACGCGGCCGATACCTTACTCGCATCTTCCATCTCCTCGTTCGGCGGGGTATACATCTTCTCGCTGGAACTCCTCGACCTTAAAAAAGAGACGGTCCTTGCCGGGTCGAAAGCCGAATACGATGGAAGCGAAGCGGGTTTGAGGCTCGCGATAAAAGAGGCGACCGGCGCTCTGATGAAAAAAACGATCAAGTAACGAGGGAGGATACCCATGAGAGAGGTTATTGCCGTTTGTAATCGTAAGGGCGGCGTCGGAAAATCGACCATCGCCGTCTGTCTCGCCGTCGGCTACGCCTACGCCGGGAAGGAAGTGATCCTTATCGACACCGATCCGCAGGCGAGCAGTTCCGGTTTCCGGACGCTCCGCATGGAAAAGGAAGACCTTCCCCAATTCGCCGCCGCGAAGATCCACGACCCGGTCCTGCATAAGGACCTTAAAAACCTCGCATTCGATGTCTGCATCATCGACGCGGCGGGCGGCGAATCGGAAATGCAGCGGAACGCGATGCGGGTCTCCGACCTCATCGTCATTCCTTCCGCGCCGTCCGGCTTCGAACTCTGGGCCTCGGAGGACACCTTCAAGAAGGTGCGCGAACTACGGGAATTCAAACCCCACACGAAGGCGATCGCCTTCTACAATCTTTGCCGTCCCGGCGGCACGCTCCTCATGGAAGAGGCGCTGGTCGTCCAGAAGGATTTTGAACGGGACTATGGCGTTCCCTTCCTCCAGAAGGTCCTTTACAACCGCGAGGCCTACCGCAAAGCGACCACCAACGGCCTCGGCATACAGGAAAGCGACGACCGCAAGGCTCGTGATGAATTTCAGGATTTTTTCAACGAAATAGATCGACTTGTGATGAAGTGATAAAGAGATAAAAAACCACAACCAACCAAGGAGAACACCATGGCGATGAGAAAACCGATCGAGACGCCGAAGAAAGAGAACAAGCGCAATCTCGACGCGTGGCAGAAGGGAGTAAAGGAAACGCGCATCACCAAGACGATCCGGGTGAAAGAAGCGCTGTGGAAGAAACTCAAGGTCACCTGCGCCGAGCGCGGCGAAACGCTCTCCGCATTTTTCGAGCGTCTCGCCATCAAGGAACTCGGCGAATAGCACCGGAGAGAAGCGGACCGGTGCGTAAATCCGACATCGCCACCGCGATCGCCGCCCGCGCCGGCATCGGCCGTCGCACGGCGATGAACTTCGTCGATCTCATGGTCGCCGCCATGATATCCGCGTTCCTGCGCGAGGAACGGATCGCCATCCGCGGCTTCGGTAACTTCACGATGCGTCGCATTCGGGCCTGCGCGAGCCGGAACCCGAAGACCGGCGAACGGATAACGCTTCCCGAACGGCGTTTCCCGTTCTTCAAAGCCGGGAAAGACCTGCTCGAACGCATCAACAACACCGTGGGAGGATAATCTTGAAGCTCATCATCACCGAAAAGCCCTCGATGGCGAAGAAGTACCGGGAAGCCCTCAAAGGCACCCCCGACCTCGCCGTCACCAACTCGGTCGGTCACATCGAAACGCTCGCCGACCTTGAACACTACCTGAAACTCCCCGAACGATCGGGCTGGGCCGCCTCGCTCGAACACCTCCCGTTCGTTCCCGACCGCTTCTTCCATGTCGTCAAGGAGCCCGATGTCTTCGCGGAGATCGCGCGCCATCTTCCCAAGGCGACCGAGATCATCCTCGCCTGCGACCCCGACCGCGAAGGCGAACTCATCCACCGCAACATCATCGAGATCGCCGATCAGAAAGGTCTCGTCAAGACCACCCGCCTTTCGCGCGTCTGGCTCCACAGCGAGACGGCCGCCGAAATAAAGAAGGCCTTCGATAATCGGCGCTCCGCCGCCGCCTACGAAGGCTACTACCAAGCAGCCCGCACCCGCGAAGCGGTCGACTGGCTCGTCGGTATTCAACTCACCCGCCTTTATTCGGTCAAATACAGCAAGCCGGGCAAGCCCCTCTCCATCGGCCGCGTCCAGTCGTGGCTCCTCGCCGAGATCGCGAAACGCTACCTCGAGAACAAGAACTTCGTCTCGAAGCCCTACTGGACCTTCCAATTCAAGACGACCGACGGCGTCACCTTCTCGCAGATCGACGACGACGAAAAGATACTCCAGCACTTCGACCGTAACGAAGCCGAAGTTTTCGACTTCTCCCATCGGAAAAAACCGCTGGAGGTCCGCACCATCGCTCGCAAGAAGGTGACCGAATACGCCCCCGCCCTCTACGACCTCAAGCAACTCCAGAAGGATGCCGCGACCAAACTCAAGCTCAGCCCCGACGAAACACTCAAGATCGCGCAGGCGCTCTACGAGGAACACGAACTCATCTCCTACCCCCGTACCGATTGCAATGTCCTCTCGGCCGAGGAGGCCGCCGAACTCTCCAAATCGGTCAATCTCGTCGAGCAATTCCCCGCCTACCGCGACCTTGTCGCTAAAGTGCGCTCCGCCAATCCCGCCCTCGGCCTCAACAAGAAATACATCGGCAAACTGCAGGGCCACTACGCCATCATCCCGGTCCTCAACTACTCGCGCATCGGGATCCCGGCGCTCGACATCAAGGAAATGGGACTCTTCGACCTCATCGTAAAACGGTTCCTCGCTGCACTCCTTCCGCCGGCACAGGCGGAAACGACCGAGATCAACGCGGTCATCGGCGACGCCCGTTTCCGGGCCCGTTTCAAGAACTACCTCGACCGCGGCTATCTGGCCCACATCCTCCCCGTCAAAGACGAGGATGAAAAGGAAGAGGATATTCACAACGGCGTCGCCTACCATGAAGGCCAAACCGTCCCCGGCGCCCTTCAGAAGAAGGAAGAGAAGACCAAGCCGCAACCCCTCTTCAAGGACACCTCGATCCTCACCCTCATGGAACGGGCGCATCTCCTCATCAAAGACAAGGAACTGCGCGAAGCGCTCAAAGAAGCAAACGGCATCGGGACCGCCGCGACCCGCGCCAGTTTCGTTCCGACCCTCATCGGTCGCGGCTACATAGAGAAAGAGAAAGGCGCCTACATCCCCACCCAACTCGGCCTCGATCTCGTGAAGATCCTCCCCGACGAACTCACGACCCCCGATTTCTCGGCCCGCCTCGAACACAACCTCTGGCAGATCGTCGAAGGAGCCGGCAGTTCCGGCTTCAACGACATCATGCGCGATACCGCCGCCTTCCTCTCGCGCGTCTTTGAACGGATCGGCCGCACGACGGCCAACCTCGATGTGGACGCGCAGGACGCCCTCGGCGACTGTCCCAAATGCGGCAAAGGCCATGTCATGGCAAAAGAGAAAGGATACTTCTGCACCGATCGCGCCTGCGGGTTCGCTCTCTGGAAGAGCATCGCCGGCGCGACCCTCACCAAGACCGAAGCGAAGAACCTCCTCAAGACCGGCGAGACCAAAAAACCGATCAAGATGAAGAACAAGGAAGGCAAAGAGTTCGAGGCGCGCCTCAAACTGAACCGCGAATCGTGGAAACTAGACTTCCTCTTCGAGGATAAAAAACCGACCACCCCGGCGGCCGCCCCGAAACCAGCCCCCGCCTCCCCTGCCCCGTCAGCGGGTCAGCGACCCCTCTCCGAAAAGCAACGAGCCGTCATCGACCGCAACGCACCCGACAAAGTCAAGAAGGCGGTCGCCAAAGGCGACTACGACGCCGGGAGGAAGTTTCTTGATGAGTTTTTTAAGAAGTAGAGGGACACCCTGCGTCCCTCCCCTCTCCTACCATAATAATTTTGATTTCTGATTCGGGCAAGAGTATATTTTAGCCTCCGCAAGGGGATAACTGTCGAGAAAGAGGGTCACGATCTTATGGTAAAGTTAGAAGACATTCGGCCCCAAGCGACACTGCGCGGCATCCTGCCGGACTCAATGGTGTCGGTTGTCAGCGTCCAGTGGTTCGGTTCCGAAGCTATGGAACTGACCTACAAGACTTCTACGGGGAAAGTCGCCAATGTTCTCCTCTACCGCCACAATGAAGCCGAACTGGAGCTCGTGAAAGTTGGTCGGCCGTGGAGTTACGACGGCGACGGCGCTTCTTTTAGATTGGCGGCAGAGGCGTACCGCATCGGCTTGGCTCACCTGTTCGATCCGGTTTTGGCGGTCCACACTTCACTGATAGAGCCGCTTCCGCATCAGATAACGGCGGTCTATGAAGAGATGTTGCCCCGGCAACCGCTTCGTTTTCTGCTCGCCGACGATCCGGGCGCCGGCAAGACCATCATGGCCGGCTTGTTGATAAAGGAACTGATCGCACGCGGCGACCTCAAACGGTGCCTCATCGTATGCCCCGGCAGTCTGGCCGAACAGTGGCAGGACGAACTCTATCGCCGCTTCCATCTTCCTTTCGAGATACTGACCAACGACAAACTCGAAGCGGCTCGTACCGGCAACTGGTTCCTTGAGAACGATCTGGCCATCGCCCGACTCGACAAGTTGTCACGTAATGAAGATGTCCAACAGAAGATCTCCGCGCAGGAGTGCCGCTACGACCTCATCGTGTGCGATGAGGCGCATAAGATGTCGGCCACCTTCTTCGGCGGCGAGGTGAAATACACCAAGCGCTACCATCTGGGGCGACTGCTGTCGGGTATCACCCGCCATTTCCTCCTGATGACAGCTACTCCTCATAATGGCAAGGAAGAGGATTTCCAACTGTTCATGGCGCTCCTCGACGGCGATCGATTCGAGGGAAAGTTCCGTGATGGGGTACATCAGGTCGATATCTCTGACATGATGCGTCGAATGGTGAAAGAGAATCTTCTCAAGTTCGACGGACGGCCGCTTTTCCCTGAACGCAAAGCCACAACGGTTCCCTACAAGCTGTCCGATACCGAAGCGCAACTATACAAAGAAGTGACCGAATATGTGAAGGATGAGTTCAACCGCGCAGATGCTCTTCAAAACGATAAACGCAAGGGAACGGTCGGTTTTGCATTGACCATACTGCAACGCCGATTGGCATCGTCTCCCGAGGCCATTTACCAATCTCTCCGCCGTCGTCGCGAACGATTGGAGAAACGGCTCCGAGAGATGGAGATACTGCAACGCGGCAATCAGATCGATATAATTCCCACAACCGATCCGGTCCTCGACGCCGATGACCTTGACGATCTCGAAGAGGCCCCCGAGAACGAGGTCGAAGAGGTAGAACAGCAGGTTCTCGATCAAGCGACTGCCGCTCAGACCATTGCCGAACTCAAGATCGAAATAGCAACACTCACAAAACTCGAAGACCTTGCCGGGCAAGTATGCCGAAGCGGAACCGATACGAAATGGCGTGAACTTGCCTCGATCTTCCACGAAAAACTCTTCAACTCCGCAGAATCGGCTTCCCAGAATCCCGGCAGTCAGAAACTGGTTATCTTCACCGAACATTATGACACCATCCGCTATCTGACCAAACAGATCGGCTCTCTTCTGGGTCGCCCCGAAGCGATAGTGTCGATCACCGGATCTATGGGACGAGAGGAGCGTCGCAAGTCTCAAGAGAGCTTCCTTCACGACCCCGATGTCCGGGTCCTTCTCGCCACCGATGCCGCCGGTGAAGGTATCAACCTTCAACGCGCTCATCTCATGGTGAACTACGATCTGCCGTGGAACCCAAATCGCATTGAGCAGCGTTTCGGTCGTATCCATCGTATCGGCCAAACTGAGGTGTGCCACCTTTGGAATCTTCTTGCGATAGAGACCCGTGAAGGCGATGTATACAATACACTTCTCAGCAAACTTGAAGAAGCGCGAAACGCTCTGGGTGGCAAGGTGTTCGATGTTCTCGGAAAACTACAGTTCGAGGGAAAACCGCTCCGAGACCTCCTTATAGAGGCGATACGGTATGGCGACAAACCTGAAGTCCGGGCGGCGCTTACCAAAGTCATTGAGAACGGTGTTGATCAGTCGCGGCTCAAGGACCTGATAGAAGAGCGGGCTCTTGCAAACGATACCATGAGTGCCAGCCGCGTCGCTTCCATCCGAGAGGAAATGGAGCGGGCCGAGGCGCGCCGTCTGCAACCGCACTTTATCGAATCGTTTTTCATCGAGGCATTCAAACGGCTCGGGGGCACGATCCGCGAGCGCGAAACGCGCCGCTACGAGATAACTCATGTCCCCGGTCTGATACGCAACCGTGACAGGCAGCTGTCCAGCAGCGACCCCGTACTCGAACGATATGAACGAGTGACCTTCGAGAAAGAACTGATAGCGCCGCAGGGACAGCCGCTCGCCGCCTTCCTTTGTCCCGGACACCCTCTCTTAGACGCGGTGCTGGACCTTACGCTCGAACGAAATCGTGACCTCCTGAGACGCGGCACCGTTCTGGTAGATGAGAATGACCTTGGGACAAAACCGAGGGTACTCTTCTTTCTCGAACATGCCATACAGGATGCCGCGATCCTCACATCAGGAGAACGCCGAACCATATCACGCCACATATTTTATGTAGAGATGGATGCCGAAGAGAACATCTGGCACCCGCAATATGCGCCGTACCTCGACTATCGTCCATTGACGGCCGAAGAGCCGAAACCCGAGACGATCTTCTCTCATTCTTCCTGTGCCTGGATACTGGGCGACCTTGAGCAGAAGGTCCAGACCTATGTGATAGGAGGTGTTGTCCCCCAGCATCTTGCTGAGGTGCGCGACAGGAAAATGACGCTCATCGCGAAGACCGAGGCGGCGGTCAAAGACCGCCTGACCAAAGAGATCACCTTCTGGGATCATCGTGCCGAGCAACTCAAAGCACAGGAACAGACAGGCAAGGTCAACGCACGGATGAACTCGGGCGAGGCCCGCAAGCGCGCCGATGCCCTTCAGTCCCGGTTGCAGAAAAGACTTGAAGAGTTGAAACTCGAAGCCCAGATAGCGCCGCTCCCGCCCGTGGTCGAGGGAGGGTTGCTTATTGTGCCGAGAGGACTACTGAACGCGATAGCGACTGGCTCGTCATATACGGAATCAGATGAATCGGTCGATCGACAGGCGGTCGCCGCCCGTGCCCGCACCATTGTGATGGGTATAGAGCGAGGATTGGGGTTTGAACCGACCGACCGGGAGTTCGAACACCTCGGCTATGACATAGAAAGCCGAGACCCGAAAGGCGGACATCTACGCTTTATCGAGGTCAAGGGCCGCGCTCACGGTGCGCCGACCATCACCGTGACCAAGAACGAGATACTCTACTCGCTGAACAAGCCGGATGACTTCATCCTTGCCATCGTCGAGTTCTTCGACGAAGAACGACATGAGGTCCATTATATCCGCCGACCATTCCGGCGTGAGCCCGATTTTGGTGTGACCAGCGTGAACTACGACCTACAGGAACTTCTTTCTCAGGCAGGCAAACCATCATGAAGACCAGAAAAAAACTCATTGAGGTCGCACTTCCGTTGGAGGCGATAAATATCGCTTCGGCGCGCGAGAAGTCCATTCGGCATGGTCATCCTTCTACGCTCCATCTATGGTGGGCGCGTCGTCCGCTTGCTGCCGCCCGCGCGGTGATCTTCTCACAGATGGTGGATGACCCATCAACCTATGTCGATGATCTTCGGGGTGATGCCAAACTGCGCCGGAAGGCGGAATCGGCACTCAAGGCGAAAAGGAAAACATGGACCGAGGCCCGGGACATGTTCGAGAAAGCGAAGGGATCGGGCTTGACCGTCCCGGAACCGGGCCCCGAGCCGACCCTTGATGAAATACTCGCCGACCATGAGCGCCAACGGATTTTCGACATCATCACCGAGTTGGTTCTCTGGGAAAATACGACCAATGAAGAAGTTCTGAAGAAGGCGCGGGATGAGATATGGCAGTCATGGCGACGGGCCTGTGCCGACAACGCCGACCATCCGAGAGTGAAGGAGTTGTTCGACCGGAAGAAACTGCCAGCTTTCCATGACCCTTTCGCCGGTGGAGGCGCATTACCGCTGGAGGCGCAACGATTGGGTCTGGAGTCCTATGCTTCCGACTTGAACCCAGTCGCGGTTCTTATCAACAAGGCGATGATCGAGATACCGCCGAAGTTCGCTGGTCGTCCGCCGGTCAACCCTGAATACCGCACGAAAACACAGAACGAAAAGGACATCACCCAATGGAAAGGAGCTCAAGGCCTTGCCGAGGATGTGCGGTACTACGGGAAATGGATGCGCGATGAGGCCGAGAAACGGATCGGCCACCTCTATCCCAAGGTAAAAATCACCCCTCAGATGGTCAAGAATCGCCCCGATCTCAAGCCTTACGAAAATAAGGATTTGACCGTGATTGCGTGGCTCTGGGCACGTACCGTCAAGAGCCCCAACCCCGCTTTTGCCGATGTCGATGTGCCGCTCGCCTCAACCTTTATGCTTTCGACAAAAGCAGGCAAGGAGGCCTATGTCGAGCCAGTAATTGAGACCGGTGGCTATCGGTTCACTGTTAAGATAGGGAAACCGAAGAATGCGGAGGGAGCAAAACTTGGAACCACGGCTGGCAAGCGCGCAGCCTTCCGTTGCTTGATGTCGAACATTCCTATCACATACGATCACATCCGAGTTGAAGGCAAAGCCGGTCGCATGGGCGCGAAGTTGATGGCGATTGTTGCAGAAGGGGATCGCGGGCGGGTCTATCTTGCACCAACGCCGGAAATGGAAGCAATTGCGTTGACGGCAAAGCCAGAGTGGAAGCCCGACAATGCTTTGCCTGTCAACCCGCGTGACTTCAAGACACCCAATTACGGATTGATGACATTCGCTGACCTCTTCACTCCCCGTCAACTCGTGGCGCTAACGACACTCTCTGACCTTATTGGCGAAGCGATGAAACAGATCAAGCGCGATGCTCTCAAATCGAGACTGCCAGACGACGACAAATTTCTCCGCGATGGCGGTATCGGCGCGACGGCATACGCAGAGGCGATAGGTGTGTATTTGGCGATGGCAGTTGATCGTTCGGCAAACACACTTTGTACTATTGCACGATGGACTCCTGAGCGTAGTCAAACGGTGACGGCTTTTGCCCGACAAGCCATTCCCATGACATGGGATTTCCCAGATGTGAATCCATTTTCTGGGGCAGCGGGAGATTACGGAACCTCAATAGAAGGCGTTACGAAAGGAATGACAGGTGACACTTCTGCCCAAGGGTATGTTTCGCAAGCTGATGCGTCAACTCAATCTGTTAGTGTCAATAAAGTCATTTCCACCGACCCACCTTACTTCGACAACATCGGCTATGCCGACCTTTCGGACTTCTTTTATGTTTGGCTGCGTCGTTCACTGAAGTCGGTCTTTCCTGATCTGTTCGCCACCCTCGCCGTCCCCAAGGCCGAGGAACTTGTAGCCACGCCCTACCGCCATGGTAGTAAGGAGAAGGCCGAGACCTTCTTCCTTGACGGTATGACACAGGCAATGCGCCGACTCGCCGAGCAGCCGCATCCGGCTTTCCCGGTCACCATCTACTACGCCTTCAAGCAGGCCGAGAGCGATGGCGACGACGGCACCACCAACACCGGATGGGACACCTTCCTCGCTGCCGTCATCGAAGCGGGATTTTCCATCAGCGGCACATGGCCGATGCGCACAGAACTTTCCAACCGCATGATCGGCTCGGGCACCAATGCGCTGGCGTCTAGCATCGTCATCGTCTGCCGCAAGCGCATCACCAACGCGCCTACCGCCACACGCCGCGAATTTCTCAATGCACTGAAAATGGAATTGCCCGGAGCATTACGTCGCTTGCAGGAGGGCAACATCGCCCCCGTGGACCTTGCGCAGGCGGCCATCGGGCCCGGCATGGCGATTTATACCCGTTACGACAAAGTGCTGGACGCTGAGGGTCAACCACTCACGGTGCGAGCCGCCCTTGCGCTGATCAATCAGGTGCTCGATGAGGCGCTCGCCGAACAGGAGGGTGACTTTGATGCCGACACCCGCTGGGCCCTCACTTGGTTTGAACAGAGTGGCTTTGATGAAGGAGAATACGGCGTCGCGGAACAACTTTCAAAGTCGAAGAACACGAGCGTGCAGGGGTTGGTAGACGCCGGGATACTGCACTCCAAGGCGAGTAAAGTTCATCTCATCAGGCCGAAAGAGTTGCCGGCTGATTGGGATCCCACTAAAGATAAGCGCCTGACCGTCTGGGAAATAGTGCATCACCTAATACGGTTGTTAGAAAATGGCGGCGATACGGCAGCAGCCGAACTGATCGTCAAACTGGGGGTGAAGGCCGAGTCGGCCCGTGAACTCTGCTATCGGCTCTACACGGTCTGCGAGCGGAAAAAACGAGCAGAAGAGGCGCTATCCTACAATGCGCTCGTTCAGAGTTGGCCGGAGATTATGCGACTTTCCAAGGAGATGGCGACGCAGGTCGCTCCGGGTCCCGAACAGACAGAACTATTCTAATAGGAGGAGACGACCATGGCCCTCTCGAACCGAGACCGCGTAGGCAAAGCGCTCGACATCCTGCGCATCGGACTCTCCTCGTTTGTATCGCGCGAGTTCCAAAGTCTTTACCACGACAATGCTCTCACTGAGGCCCTGCGTTACGCCGGACCCGACCGCAACATCAAGAAGAAGGCGCTCACCGATTGGGATGTTTCGCCGCTCCTCAAGGTGATGTGGGACTCGTGGAACGAGGTGTTCGGAAAAATCTTGGGGCGAGCCGAACGGTCGCTGGTGCAGGAACTCATCGACTGGCGTAATAAATGGGCTCATCAGGAAAACTTCTCCAGCGACGATGCTGAGCGCGCACTTGACTCGATGGCTCGTCTCCTCGCGGCTGTCTCCGCGCCCGAAGCGGACGAAGTGACCCAGATGAAAAGAGAGCTTAGCCGTTTGAAATACGACGAGCAGGTGCGCCAAGAGAAACGCAAGGTAGGCGGGTCGCTTGTTGAAGGAGCTGCCACGGGGGTGCTCAAACCGTGGCGTGAGGTGATCACCCCGCATCCCGATGTCGCGCGCGGCAGTTATCAGCAAGCAGAGTTTGCCGCCGACCTTTGGCAAGTGCACCTCGGACAGGCGAGCGCCGAATATCAAGACCCCAAGGAGTTTTTCCGTCGTACCTTCCTGACCGCCAGTCTGAAAGAACTTCTTACGAACGGTGTCAAGCGCCTTTCGGGACAGGGAGGAGATCCCGTCATTCAGCTGCAAACGAATTTCGGCGGCGGCAAGACCCACTCGATGCTGGCAATTTACCACTTGATGTCGGGGGCGCAGTCCCATGAACTGCCCGGTGCCGACGAGGTCTTGGCCAATGCGGGGATACAGAAACTGCCCAAGGTCAAGCGAGTGGTCTTGGTCGGCAACAAGATATCGCCCGGTAATCCGGTATCGAAACCGGACGGCACTATCGTCCGTACTCTATGGGGTGAGATGGCCTATCAGTTGGGCGGAAAAAAGGCGTTCGCCCGCGTGAAGGCTGATGACGAGAAGGCGACCAGTCCCGGCGATGCCCTGCGGGAACTCTTCGTCGAGTATGGTCCCTGTCTGATACTTATAGATGAATGGGTCGCCTACGCGCGCCAACTGCATGAGCAGAGCGACCTCCCCGCCGGCAGTTTCGAAACGCAGTTCAGTTTCGCGCAGGCGCTGACCGAATCGGCGAAACTGGCCAAGAACTGTCTGCTAATCGTATCGCTACCCGCATCCGATACTCACGGATCACCGCACGCGCAGGCGGAGGATGCCGAGGTCGGCGGGATCCGGGGACGAGAGGCGCTGGACCGTCTGCGTAATGTCATCGGTCGTCTGGAGTCGTCATGGCGTCCCGCAACCGCCGAAGAAGGATTCGAGATCGTTCGGCGGCGTCTCTTCGAGCCGCTCACCGGCGAGGCTTTCAAACTACGCGATGTGGCGGTTCGATCCTTTGCCGACCTGTACCGCGCGCAGGCAACGGAGTTCCCTCTTGCGTGCAGCAAAAGCAACGAATACGAAGAACGGATGAAGTCTGCCTATCCCATTCACCCGGAGATATTCGATCAGCTCTACGACAACTGGTCCACGCTGGTGAAGTTCCAACGGACCCGTGGTGTCTTGCGTCTCATGGCGGCGGTCATCCACTGTCTCTGGGAGAACGACGACAAAAACCCGTTGATACTTCCCTCGACCATCCCGATAGACGACCACCGTGTGCAATCGGAACTGACACGATATCTCTCCGACAACTGGGCCCCCATTATCGAAAAGAATGTGGATGGCCCCGATTCTCTGCCGCGTCGGATAGATGCAGACAATCCGAATTTCGGGAAGTATTCCGCGACACGCCGGGTAGCGCGGACCATCTATCTGGGTTCCGCCCCGATCGCTTCGGCTGCGCGCCGAGGCATCGAGGACCGCCAGATACGGCTCGGATGCGTCATGCCGGGGGAGGCTCCGGCACTTTTTGGTGACGCGCTTCGGCGTTTGGCCGCGAAGGCGTCACATCTCTATCAGGATGGTCCTCATTATTGGTATTCTACCCAGCCGAATGTCAACACCGTGGCGGAAGATCGCGCCGAGGTGTTGAAACGCGATCCCGACAAGGTGGTCGCCGAGCTGGAGAAAAGGGTCCGCACCGACATTCATCGGAAGCGCGGAGAGTTCTCCTCTATACACGATTTCCCTCGTTCCGGTGCCGATGTGCCTGACGACATGGAAACGCGAATGGTAGTACTATCTCCCGAACATCCCTGTACGAAAGAACCGGGCAATCCCGCCGAAACAGCGGCGCGAGGCATACTTGCTTATCGCGGCAATACTCCGAGAATATACCAGAACACGCTGGTCTTTCTCGCGGCCGACAAGACCCGGATGCAGGATCTCGACGAGGCGCTGCGTAGGTATCTGGCGTGGGAGTCTATTCTGCAAGAGAAAGAGACCCTCAACCTCAACCCACATCAAACGAAACAGGCCGAGATGCAGAAACAGACCGCCGACACTACCGTGACGGCGCGTCTTCCCGAGGTTTATCAATGGTTGTTGGTGCCGGTACAGAAAGATCCACAGACGCCGATGGAATGGCAGACCATACGACTGACCAGCGGCGATCCAATAGCGGTCCGAGCATCAAAGAAGCTCTGTAATGAAGAGTTGCTCTTGACCGCGTTCGGTCCCGCCCGGCTTCGCATGGAGTTGGACAGGATACCGTTGTGGCGCGGGGATCATATTCCCGTCAAACAACTGATGGAAGACTTCGCCCGATACCTGTACCTGCCCCGGCTCCTTGACCCGTCGGTGTTTGCCGCAACGATACGGCAAGGGATCGAGATGCTAACTTGGGAAAAGGACAGTTTTGCCTATGCCGAAAGTTATGATGAGGCGGCTAGCCGCTATCGAGGATTGCTTTTTGCCGCACAAGTGCCCCTGACTGAAAGGAATCTTTCAGGTCTGCTCGTTAAGCCCGAAGTCGCGATCAAGCAGACGGAAGCCGAAAAATCGAAAGAGCAAGCCGACAGTAAAAAAGAAGAAGCAGGCTCATCTGACACAAAAGATGATTCTTCATCAGGGAAGAAAAAACTTCCGGGGGAGAAAAAACAGCCCAAACGGTTCCACGGGACTGCAACACTGGATCCCAATCGTGTCGGAAGAGATGCCAGCCGTATCGCCGACGAGGTCATCGCTCACCTTGCGGGACTGGTAGGATCGGAAGTATCCGTAACGCTGGAGATAGTGGCGAAGGTGCCGGGCGGCACCCCCGAGCAGGTCGTTCGCACCGTGACCGAAAACTGCCGCACGATGAAGTTCGAGAGCCAAGGGTTTGAGGAAGAGTAAGGAAGAAAAATAGAGACAAACACGATGCACATAGAAGATATTTTGTTGGATCAGAAAAGCAAAAACAACCTAGAGGAACTTGCCGATATAATACGTAATAATCCACATGAGGCAATTGCTTTTGTTGGCGCGGGCATTTCAAAACCCCTAGGACTAGGGTTGTGGGAAGATTTCTTAGGCAGAGTATGTTTTGCATCTGGAAATGAAAAAACTTGTCGAGAAATAGAAGATATTAAAGATGGCTTGCAAAAAGAAGGCAAGATAGGGTCATTGCCCGAAGTTGCATCGACTTTATTGCCAGATTCAAAATACAAAGAAAAAGACATTTCTGCTTTTATTGAAAAAGCAATAAACATGAGGGACATAAACTATACACCGATACACAAGAAAATCATAGATATATTTAGGATTATTGTTACAACTAATTATGATTTTGCCTTCAAATTTGCAGTAGACGAAAAAAAAAGATATCGTCTTACGGAACAGCGTCGTATTAATGAGATCAAAACATCCTTTGCCTTGTTCCTTAACGGAGTGAATGACAGACATGTTGTTTATCTCCACGGTTGCGCCGGAGATACCTGCCTTCTACGTGAAGAAGAGTACAACAAATATTATATCACAGACAATACCTTAGGAGAACTAGTAAGAGTAATAATAAAAAATCATGTTGTCTGTTATTTTGGGTTTGGGTTCAGAGATATCTACTATCTTAATCTCATACAAGAAATAAAAGACATACAAGAGAAAAGAGACCAATCGTTTGCAAGATGCGACAGCATAAAAGAGAATAAATATAGACACTATGCCTTCGTTGACGAGGAAAGTATAAAAAAAGAAGTTGCTTATAAAGTAAAAGGAAAAGATGGAAAAGATGAGGAACAGAAAGTAATGATGTCAGAATATCTTGATAAATTGTATATTAAACCAATAATAAAAAAGAAAAACAGTGGTTGGTATGTTACAGAGGATTTGTTAGAATATCTTGAACGCATTTCTCTGAAACCAGACGAAAAGTATAAAAAGGGAGAGTATGATGAGTAATATTAATCCAGATCACTTAAGCGCGGCACTCATAATAGACGACATAATTGATACTCCAGAAAAGTATGAAAAAATATCAAGATATATGCAAGAACCATTATTAAAAACGCACTTTCTAAAAAGATTAGAAATGTTATCAACTCCTGATCGATGGCTACAAACGATTTTTGACAACAATCTCATTAACAACGCCGACAAGCCACCTAGGCGCTATCTTAATCCCGAAAAATCAAGTTGGCAATACCCCTATTGGCCTGCTGCGGAATATTTGCTCGCAGTCCTGAAAAAGAACGGCATTTCCCGCGAACACATAGAAATAGTCAACAACATCGTTCTAGGCATGATATCCGACCGAGACAAAGAAGCCGAAGACATCACCAACCCATACGCCGACTGGCAGGTATTCAAAGTTATCGCGGCTCTTCCTGAAGATATTCTTTCAATATCTCATATCAACTTCATAGCCATAGCATTGAAAGAAGAGGGAGACAATTCTCTTATTGCGGGGGACATAGCAGGAGGATTCTTAAAAAAGATATGCAGGTCATCCATAGATGACAGCAACAAGAAATCCTTCCTGACAAAAATAATCGCCGCAACTCTATCATACAGGCGAACAGAAGACAAATGGCGCCCGATCAGGTCTAATGTTCAGGAATTCTGGTTGCATCGGATCATCGAAGAGAACACCACGGAATTGGCAAACTGCTGTCCAGCCGAATTGGCGGAAACTGCTTTTCAGATAATAGAAGAGATCGTCAATGCCGATAGATCCCGATTCTCTATTTTCAATGTTCCTTCCATTGAAGGTGAAGAAAAGGAACTCGGAAGCAGATTCGACTATCACAAAACCATCGCTCGTTTTCTGCAAGACATGGTCAACGCAACAGAAGGAGATCAAAAAAGAGCTTGGGTCACAAGACTCCTTTCTGAAGAACTGAATCCCTATCCCATCTTCCGGCGCATCGGCATCTACCTTGTTGATAAGAACTACGATACACTGAGATCTCTGTTCTGGGGCTTGAATGGTAACCCTCTGAAAAACAGTCTCCTCAAGAAAGAGATATACGATCTTGTAAAACACAACGCCAAGAACATGACGGAAGAGGAGGTCAACCAATATATTTATTGGTTAGATGAGGAACCTTCAGTAAGAGATGATATTGACGAAGCAGAACGGCCTCGGTATGTCGCCTACTACAAACTCGAATGGCTCTCCGCTCTATCAGATATTGAGGAGGGACCTCACCGCGCAATAGAAGCGAATCTGAAAAAGACCTATAACCAAGAGATCAAACACCCCGGTCGCACCATATGGGTAGAAACCAGTGATACTGATCCCTCCCCTCTCTTTGACCCCAACATGGTCCAGAAACTTAAAGAGGCCATCGTAAGGGCGGACCTGTCAGCATTCAAGGAACTCCTGAATGGTGGCCAAGGCGAACGATTTGATTTTTCTCTAGGCAAAGCCATCTCAGAAGAGATCGAAGCCTTTACGGCACTTCTTCCGAATACACTAGACGCTAACTATCACTACCTCTCCCAGATGGTCATGGTCTATCAAAGCAGACAACAGGAGAACAAAAGCATAGATATTCCCAAGGTTTTAGATTGGATGACCAGCATTTTGGATCGGATAATAAAAGAAAATCCCACTGACAATACCTTTTTGTTGATTCACCGTGTCTCCGACTTCCTTTATGCCGGTGTCTCTCCAGACGAGAAGCCGTGGCCTGCGGAATATTCGGTAAAAATCCATGCGGCCATTTTGTCTCTTCTGGCCCTTCCCGCGCTCACCCAAGAGTTTCCCGAAGGTGCTTTCCAAATATGGAATCACGCGGAAACAAAGAAATGGTCCGCAGTCATGGAGTATCTCCGCCGCATGGTCACCGGAGATAACAAGAAAGAAAAAGGGGAACGCTGGCAAGGGAACGAAGACATCAAAGAAATCCTCTCGAAATGCTTTACAGGGGAGAAAGAAGTTTCCCCGTATTTCCATTTTTCTACAGCGATGTACCTTCCGTTGTTTAACTACATAGACGAGGAATATTTTGAGTTCTGCCGAAAACACCTTTTTCCGCTAAATACGGAAAGGGCAGAGTTTTTCAAAATCTCCTTTTACGGCTATCTTTCAGCGCGAACACTCTACATCAATATTGAAGATGCCCTTACGGAAGAGTACAAACATGCCGCAGGTGTTTTCGGCGATATGTCTAAAACAGACTCATACTTCATTTCTCGTCTCGCCCATCATCTTTTAAATAGGCATTTCTTCGATACGCGGGATCCTGATAGAAAAGATAAGAACGATAAGCGGATTTTCACTTTTATAGAAAGAAGCGATCCTCAACTCATCAAGGAGATCGCCGCCGAAATGTGGAGAAGCGATATAGGTAAAGTAAGAGATTTCACAATTGAACTATGGGAGAAAATAGATGAACGAATGGATGCTGATGAGACATCTCGATCCGTTATCCTGCCACAACTTATTTCCCTTTTGCCGTATGTGTATGAAGACAAGAAAATACAGTCGTTGATTCTGAAAGAGATGGCATACTACCCCGAAAGTGAACTTTACACAGGAAGGGTTTTCTCTGATTTGGCCCAAGAGTCCTATGAGAAGCACCCGCAGTTTTTTATCAATCTTCTGAACATCATCGTCGACAAGATCAAAGGCCGTGCGTATCTCCTGAAAGATTGTGCTCCTCCGATTCTCATTGCGACTTACGAAAAGGGATCCTCAGAAGACAAAGAGACGGCCGATGAAGTGGTAAACAAACTTTTAGAGATTGAGTTTTACGAAGCAGTCGACATACATCGCAAATACAGAGGCCCACAATGACCGACTCCCCTTTCTGCTGGACCTGTGATTTTCAAGCCCTCGGCGGCGATACATTCTTCGGCTTTTGCACGAAGCCGGCGAAGAACAACCCCACCGGGAAGAAAGAGATCCCCCGGCACATCGTTGATAAGGGGTGCAAAGGGTGGAAGCTGAAACAGGAGAAGCCGAAAGAGACCAAAGAAGAATAATCCACCCCGATCCCCCCCTACCTCTTCCCGAGTCGGCGTTTCTTGTTGGAGACCGCCCGGTCGTGCCACTCCAGTTCATCCATTTCCGGTGGTCGTACCGGACGGTCGAGCACCGAAACCCCTTCCGGGAGCCGCATGGCGACGATAAGACACGCAAGAAACGCTAGGAACCGCTGAAACATCATCATCTTCTTTCTCCTTATGTCAGTTAATGGACCTACCGTATTTATCGTTTGGGAACGAACCATCTCTGGAACTATTATAGCCGACGCCCTCAAATCGTCAAAAAATCTCGCAAAATCAATTAGTTGCGAATTTTTTCGCAAATTATCCGATCTGTTTTTGATGACCGTTGCCATCGTTTCTCCCTTCGTTTTTCCGGTTCTTGGAGGTCCTACACATTATTATATAAAGATCGGGTGACTTTTTCGGTTCCTGGGCGCACTTTCTCCCTATATATGTATGTTCCGCTGAAACTCGCCTGCGTAATTCGGACATCTTGCTCCTCATCGTCCAGTTCTTTGGGCATACCTATTTATACCGATTCACCCTTTTTCCGGGGGTCAACACAACACATTATACATGGTGTTGTGTTGTTCCTTCAACTTGCTGATTTCATTATTTCCGATCAGATTTTTCCTGACATCTTTTTTTTATAGGATACTTATCGGAGGTCTATGTTGTATATTTAGAGGTTCCGTGAGGATGTGCGTTTCATCGTTGCGCCTACTCGCTCGGATCGGGTGGGTGGTGACCTGCCCCCTCCCCGTGGATAATTCGGTGAAACTGGCCACCCGTTTCGGCCAAAATGGCCACCCCTGAAAGAGATCAGCCGGACAGCGATTTGAGTGTGTGTCGAAACTGCCTTTTAGTCAATTTTTCTTTGACGACTATCGATTCTTTAACCCCTCAAACGGGCAGACGCCTTCTTTTTCGCAGTAGCAGGCAATGTCGCGGAAGCGAGAAGTGGTTCCTGCTGGCGTTTTCCAGAGTTGATAGTTGCCATCGAACGAATTAAAGCCCATATCGTAACGACCATCTTCCTGCTTGGTTGGCTTCAAGGGGCAATACTGTTTCTTCGTATCTATGCGGTAGAAACAGGCCTTGAAGTCCTCGCGTGTTTCTTCGTTCGGGGGCATGAAAAGTTCGCTATACAGTATTAAATTGCCTTTGAATTGATGCGGATATGTCCCTAAGGGTTGTGGGTCGGAAGGCGTGATGGCTATGAGACTGTACACGGGGACCGTGTCCGAAATATCCACCAGTGTTATCCCGTATTCGCCGACTCCCGCGAAATAAACCATTTGGTTCTTGTTCTCCTCGTTCAGTCGCGGCTGATAGGCCATTTCCCCTTCACGATCTATCCTGATGCAGTCCTTTGCCGGATTGTACGGCAATTTGTCAAGGTCACAGACATATATTTCGCGATTGTCATTGATGAAGGTAACTCGGTTGTCCACCACATTCCCCTCATACACCTTGCTGTATGTGAGAGGATGCCAGTTCCATTCGTCCACCTTGGAGTAAACCACTTCCGTTGCGCCTGTCGTCCGGTGTTTGACATTAAGAACAACCCATTTGTCCCCGACCAAGGGCGGGCGCGAGAAATATGCCTGATGTTGTTCGTCGTCATAGATGACTTCGTAACGGTAGCCGGTGGTCGTTTTTTTCGCCGAAAGAATATAGGTATCCCCCATTTCATAAGTTCCGTTGGTGAGATAATCTTCGGTCGTCGTAAAAAACAAGAACCTTTCGTTTTTATATGCCGTGCCTACGCCACAATGCCCTATTGCCGTATAAGTATCTTCTTTTATATCGTACAATATGGTTTTCGATGCTTTTGATCCCACCATAACCAAACCGATCTTGTCCTTTTCTATTTTCAGATCGTACAATACGGACATGTCGGCGTGATAGTATTTGTTGGTGATATCCCGGTCGCAAGGGCTATAATCTATACTTTGCGCTTTCGTGTCCGGTAAAACACAGGGCCATGGATAGCATTCGGTATATGATTCGGTCCCGCTTTTATATTTCTGATATCGTCCCCAGTTAAGCCAATCCCAAATATTCCTCACACACTGCGGGTCGTTCTCGGTCGGCGTGTCGCACCCCGGCCGACAGAAAGTTATCTTGCCCTCTTTGTCCTTGAGCGGAAACCCTGCCGTCTTGACATTCTCATAAACCTTGAGGTCGGGACAGACAACGGTATCGTTATCGGAAAGGACATCGTCAATGGTCTCATCGTTAGAAACAGCGGCATCGTCGCTCGTTAAAGTGTCGCCCTCCATGTGCGACATGTCGTCGTCCGCGGTCACCGTATCGGCGTCATTCTTCGGTGTTTCTTGTTTGCAGGCAACCATGCTCAACATCAGAGAGAGAAACAGGGGGGCGGCCAAGCCGCCCCCGGTAGCAAATATCTTTCTCATCTCAGCACCCTGACCAGTAACAGTCTCCCGTATCATAACCGGTACAGGTCGAATTGCAATAGGCCGTCCCGGCATTCCACTGGGTATCGTCGATCTCTTCGCAGTAGACGCTGTCGCTGTCGCAGACCTCGCCTGGTTCGAGGATGCCGTTGCCGCAGACAGCCGGGACATCGTTATTCGTGGAGAGTTTCACTTTGGTCCCGTCGGGGATGTAGACCCAACCGTTGTAGAGGTGGTTCTCCGCCATCTCCCGCATGTCGCCGTCGAGTTCCCAGAAGTCGATGTAGGTGTCGGGCCGTCCGGCGAAGCGGTATTCGTAGCCGTCGCAGGCGAGGTAGAACGCGCCGTGGTCGGTGGTCAGTTCCCCGGTGTAGCAGGAGCCGTACTCGTAGGCTTTCAGGGTCAGGCTTTCGGCGTCGCGGATCATGACGCCTTCATCCCAGAAGTCGTACCAGTACATGGCTATCTCGCCGTTGGCGATGGCGAAGTCAAGGATACTGCCGATGTTCACATAGGCGAGACGGGCGAAGTTCTCGGCGTCGCGGATGTTGATGCCGTTGTCGTCGCCGACATAGAGATGGCCGTCGTAGTACTGGAGGCGGTACTGATAGTTGTAGGGGGTGCTGTAGAATTGAAGCGAGGTCAGTGCGTCGGGGTTGGCGGTATCGAACCGGTAGATGCCGCCGCTGGTGGCGGCGTACATGATGTCGCCGTCGATGATTTCGAGATCGTAGACCTTCTTGTTGGTGGTGAAGGTGCTCTTGAGGACCAGCGCGTTCGGGTCGCTGATGTCATAGACCTTGATGGCGCTGTTGGTGCCGACATAGAGGCGGTTCCCTTTGCCCGCCACGCTGTAGACGGTCGTGCCGATGGAGAACTGCTTGTACCACGGGTGGGTGAAGGGGGTGCAGAGACCGAGTACGAGGGTGCCACCCTTAAGGAGCGTTCCCGTTTCGTTCAGGCAGTAGCCTTCTATGAGGGCGAGCATCTGATCGGGGGAGGAAATGACCGGCACGGCCGGATAAGAAACGGTTTCATCGGTAAGGTCGAATGCAATGGCGCTGTGGGTCGTCTGGTGGAAATCAAGGACCGGACTCGCCATGACGATCTTACCGTCTATCGGCTCGATGACGAGTTTCCGCAGGTCGCCGGTCAGGTTATCGTGGAGTTTGGTCCACTCATCGGTCGCGGTGTCGAATACCCAGAGATCTTTCGGGGTACCGTTGTTCACATCGATGCCACCGACAAGATAGAGTTTGTCTTCCGCGCCGTACACATTATAAACCTTCCGGGCGCTCGGAGTAACGGGCGGAGTGATCGCCGTGATGGTCCACGATGCCGTATCAAGTTTGCGGATGGCGGTCGTGTTGTTGGTCTCATTACGCGAGAGAAGATAGACGGCATCACCGACCGTCACGAGTTTTTTGCCGGTCAGCGCATCCAGACCGGTCGCGCTTTGTGCCGTCAAGGTGTAGGTGTAGACCGGGACTTCGTGGGTGCTGTGCGTCGCGGTACCGGTCTGTTCCGCCGTCAGCGCGAATATCTTCTCTACCGGAGAGGTGAGTCCGCTTTTGCCGATAATGACGAAACGGTCGCCCTGTTGCGTTATCGCCGTCACTTCCTGTATCTGATCGAATCCTTCCAGCATGCCGATACGGTGCCACTCGGGGGAAAAGCCCGGATAACTCACGACGAGAGCATACTCGTTGTCGAGTTGTTCGATGCTGTACAGCAGGTTGCCCACCCCTTCAAAAACGAGGGCGCCACCGGGAGCGGCTTGTTTCTTTGTCGCGATGAATTCGTAGTCGCCGCCGGCGTTCTTACGAAGGAGCCACTGCGCGTAATTGCTCCAGAGAAGATTGACCGGTCGCATCGCCTCGATCGGCGTATCGGGATAGCAGGTCGGACAGTATTCTATGACGATATCGGGGATCGTGAACTGTGGCCCTAACAGGTCGGTTCTACGATAATTCAGCGTCTTGGGAAGTGTCGTTTCACGGAAGGAGCGGGCGTATTTCTGCCGGCTCAGGAAATAATCGGGGTTAATGGCGCCGTCCAGAATATATGCCCGACTCGGCAATGTTTCCGTCGCTACGGGGTAAATACCTGTCGAAAGAGCGTAATGGAAATTGTAGTCGGCGACATATCCTTCGGTAGGGGTTTTCAGACCTTGACAATAGGGCTCATTTTGCTTGGAGGTCAAATAACATTCGTTCCGTTCCCACCAGTCGCGCCGCCAGTTCCAAAAGATGGTGTTCTTGGGTATGCTGGTTGAAAGTTCCATGAGTGGGCGTTTACCGTTCCCGTCGTAATTGAGATCGCCCATATAGTCGCTCGGGATCTGTTTCAAGTCTTTCGCCCAAGAAATACGCATTCTCCACGGAGAATTCCCCGATTCGTCTATGCTCATTTCATCGGTACCGTGCGAGAAGCCGTAATCGTAGAAAAGGTTGCCAAAATTTTGTTGTGAGGTTTGACTTTCTCTGGTGTTGGCGCAGACCCCGTCTTCACCCCAGGAACCGCGACGAGCATCTTCAACACCACAGAAGTGCTCAGAAGATCTGCGTTTCCGTTCGCATCGGCCATCATCGGGAGGGCAGGGATCGCCTAATAGCGCGTGGTAGATCTTCACGAAGGCGTCATATCGCGCATTCCACGGGGTGTAAAAACCGCCGGTATGCGTGCCGACATCCCATGCTTGTGACTGTAAATAGGGATAACCGAAGCCGTCCGGGGTTCGGGTATATCCGTGACCATCCACGAAGGGGGCATAGTCGGGCCCGTCACAGGCGTCGCCGATGCCGTCTAGGTCATGGTCCGGTTGCCAGGAAACCGTCGGCAACCAGAAAGGTTTCGGTAACAGGTCGCTGCCGAGATTTACTATTTTTCCGCCATATTTTGCGTAACCCTTGTCCACCGCGCCCGCTATCCAGACGAGCTCGCCGGGCAGATCAGGTCCGCCCAATGTCGGGTCAACTCCTTCGATCGGCGCCGAAATTAACTCCATGAAGGGGGAGGAAGTGTCCTCTATCGGGTTGGGAACGAACCGGCAGTTGTCGCAGGCATCACCGATACCGTCGCCGTCGGCATCGGCCTGATCGGGATTATAGAGACCGGGACAGTTGTCAATCTGACCCGACGGGGAAAGTCCGCAATAGTTTTCCGTTACATAGTTGGTTAAACGATATTTCGGATAATCGATGACGGTTCCGTCTTCGAGCAATTGTTGCGCGGTGCTGGTTACCTGCGCCCGCGCCAGATCGTAATCGCATCCGCTCAGAGCGCCGTTGGGACTACAATTGAAATCGCAAATGCCGTCCCCATCCATATCGTTGTCGATGAAATGTTCTCTTACCTTCCCTATGGCCTCGGCGTCGTGTTCCGGCATAAAAACCAACTTAAACGAGAAGGTGTCGTTTTCTTTTACGATATCGGCAATGTTCATCAAAAGTGGATGCGCCGATGCGGTTAACAGTTTAATCCGGTTCCTTGGTAGATCGTATTGCCAATTTCCCGAAGGATCGAGAACATCTACCGGATATCTTTCTTCGGTGCTGTCAAGTCGATCATTGCGATTGAAACGATAGTACATGCCGAGCCATTGCCGCGAACCGGGCCAATTCGTGGCCCAATCTACCATATCTTGATATCTATTGGCCATTACTCCTTTAACCATCATTCTTTCAACCTTTTCGAATCTATTTACCAAGAGATTGTCTTCGACCCATAAATAGGTATCGGTATCCCACACCCATGGATATACTCCCCAAGGAATGTAAGAAACAAGTCCGTTATTGACTTCGTTTTTTATTTCGTTGATGGGATCCGCCATGCCTCCCAATGTATCCGCTCGACTGAATATTACGTAGAAGGTATCTGATCTGGTATCGAAAGGGTCTTGTTCGATAATATCGAGGTAGGGATAATGAGAGAACGTGGGAACCGATCCCCAGTCGATTTCTTCTCTTCCATCTTTATTGAAAGTATAGAGGAGTAATCCGTCGCTGCTTGCGTGGCCGTATGATATTTCAGACCACTTGCTGTAGTTGACCCGCCTGCCGACATGCAGTCCGTTATGTAACTCGTTATGAAGGATTTGTCCCATAATGGCGGTGTCTGAACGCAAATCGAGAACTCGTGGTTCGAAGGGGGACTGCGGGACGAGATTCATGCTGGAACTATCGATAATAAAGTAGCCGCCTTGGGGCAAAGCAAATTCAGAGGCGGAAACGGGAGAATAGTTTAAAGGTATGTTCACGGTGATACAGAAAACATTCGGTATGTCGTGGCACTCGTTCTTCCAGGTAACGTTTTTACCGTTAACGAAATACCGTACCTTCCCCGTCAACAGGTCGTCGATGATGTTTATGTGAGTGAGATAACCGCTATAGTCGTTCGCCGGAATCCAATTGAGCATCATCTTATGCAACAAATTCAAATCGGCGGCACACGAATTTGCGTACGGATCACCGGCTTCCGCACAAGCTCCCCCGGAAATACCGTCAAAATCTCCGAAGCGGCCTTGAATATTAAAAGAGGTGTATAGATCCTGAAGTTTTCTCGTATGAAGAAATTCCTCCAAGTATACACGCATATCGGAGTCAACAGAAACTTTCGCCATTTTCGTAAATACATCTACGACATCTCCGTCAACACTCACTTGCACCTGCGCCGGATCGTCTCCTTGTCCCATCCCCGGAGTGGCATACACTACGATGGTAGCGGGAATGATATAAATATCGGGCTTACCGTCGAAATCGGTATCTTGCTGGTATGCGGACAATGCCGATAGAGCGAGTCTCTGCTGACCTGCCGGATACAGATCAATATAGTGTTGTAGGGCCAGTTCAAAATGAGCGTCTTCCAAAAGATTGTCGTCGCCGCACTCGAAACTGATCTCGTTGGTGGGATCCCACGGACAGGTATAACATGCGGACGGCGAAGCAGGGTCACAACCGCAATCGCTTATGCCGCCGAAACAAGAATCGCTTGTGTAACATTGGTTGATCAATGCAGGATTCCCCTTGCATTCAACACAAGCATCGACTTGACAGGAGGCGTTCTTGAAACAATTGACGGGAGCACCTACGGGATAATCAAGGTAGTTGTCGTTTCCCGGACCTTCTTCCGTCAACAATCGCATCGTCGGAGTAAAATTGCCGTAGGACGCTTCGGCAAAGTATTCTTCCAAGGTGGCCATGATGTCTGTAACCGGTCTTGCCAAATCCTCGTGTGCGTTGATGTTGACATTGTAGGTGGCGTAGTCGCAATTCGGGCGAATCATGGCATAGGGTATAATGGGACGCACCTTTCCGTCTATAACGAGATAATTCCCGTTATTTTCATAAAAAGCATTGGTTGTTTTCGAAAAATCGTTTGGTCTTGTTCTCTCGGCAAAAAAACGGTAGGAATCGTTATTGGCATCATTACAAATATTTGCATTACAGGTTAACGTAACAATGTTACCGTTGATATCCTTGAAAATCTCACAAACCTCTCCGTCTCGAGAGCCATCAGCGGGACAAACGGGATTAACGACGACAGAAGCCGAAAGAATTTCTGAAAATAAAATAAGGAACAAAAGAAGTGTCGTTTTGGAGCGAAAAGGGAGGGAGGAATCGTTTTTCCCAGAATCAATTGATCGTAAGAGGTTTTGCTTGTTGACAATCTTTTTCATCCTCTCCTCCCTCTATCTCCGTTGTTGGTGGTTTTGCATTCGTCTCTATGCATGGTTCCCGCTAAACTTCTTCGCACGCGATTTACCTCTTCCCCTTGATACACATAAGAGACGAGCGCACGGGAAAAGGATTCTGCTTTTTTCAACCAAGCGCGTAACCAACCGATATTATACAGAACTATTTTATTCCCCTGCCCGAGACCTTTGCCGTTTCGTTTCGTCAAGAAGTCTTTCCTCCGCACCATCCCCATGTGCAGATACCCTTCGACTTTGTATGACTAGCTACCCCCGTATTAGGGAGGCTTCTTCCCTGAAAAGCAAGGTTTTCACGCGGGAAAGGATCAACGGCTCGTCACTTCTTCCCGAGGGCCTTCTTTTTGCGCATGGACTCGCCCTTGATCTCGATGCGATGGGCCGAGTGGACCAGCCGGTCGAGGATGGCGTCGGCGATGGTGTGATCGCCGATGACCTCGTGCCACTCTTTGACCGGCAGTTGAGAGGTGATGATGGTAGCGTGCTTGCCGTGACGGTCTTCGAGAAGGTCCAGAAGGATCAGGCGCGCCTCCCCGTCGAGCGGCTGGAGGCCGAAGTCATCGAGGATAAGAAGTTGCTGTTTGGCGATGCGGGCGATGGCGCGGGGATAGGAGTTGTCGGCCTTCGACATCTTGAGGTCGGCGAGGAGTCGGTTGGTGTTGGCATAGAGTACCCGGTACTGCTTGAGGCAGGCATGGTGACCGAGCGCCGAGGCGACATAGCTCTTGCCGGCGCCGGTCGCTCCGGTGACGATGATGTTTTCAGCCTGATCGATGAAGGCGCAGGTGGCCAGCCGGGCCAGTTGGTTCTTGTCGATATTGCGGGCGGCCGAAAAGTCGAGTTCGGCCACCAATGCCTGATACCGGAACTTCGCCTGCTTGATGCGGCGCTCCTGCGTTTTCTGCTGCTTGTACAGCCATTCGGCCTCCACGAGAACATCGACGATCTCGTCGTTGGTGTAGCGGGCCCGGGTCTCCCGCGCGGTGTTCCATGCGTCGCGCATACCGAACAATTTGAGTTCGTTCATCTTGGCGATGGTGGTGCTCATCTGGTGCCTCCTAGCGGTAGTCGTTTCGTACATTATGGTGCAACGGCAGGGTGTACTGTGTCGGAACTGGCGTCAGGCGGTCGAGATCTTTCTTCAGGATCGACTCGATGCTGTGGTAACTGTAGTTGTCGAAGAGGGCGGCCCGCTTGCAGGCGTTGTTGAGCCGGTACGGCCCGTACCGGTTCTCCTTGGCCAAAGCGAGGATGCCCAGACAGGCGCGGAACGCGATGTGGGGATGCGGTCTGCTCGCGATCAGCGCCTTGAGGTAGGCGGCCGTTTCGCTCCCGATGGCCGCCCCCTTGGCGACGATGCGTTCCTCGTTCCATTCGTTCAGTTCGGGTTGATGTTTCGGCGGGAGATGGGCCGGGATCAGTTGATACCGTTCCCCAGTGCGGACATGGTAGGCGATCCGGCGATGGTTGTAGATGACCTCAAGGTGCCGGGCGCTGTAGACGACCTCCACGGTCTTGCCAATATAAGGATAGGGTACGCTGTAGTAGTTCAGGTCTTCGCTCGCCTGTATGAAGCAGAACTTGCTCACTTTCTTGGTTTCGTACCGCTTCGGTTCATAACGGGCGGCCGGGAGCGGCCGCAGGGTTTCCTTCTCGCCCGCCTCGAAGAGGTCGCGTCTGCTCTCGGCTCTGTTGGTCAGCGGCGCGTCGTTCAAGGCATCGAGGAGTTCCCTGATGCGCCGGTTAATGGTGTCGAGGTCGAAGAAGGTCTCGTTCCTGAGGGCGGCGAATATTTTCCGGTAGACGATCTTCACCATGTTCTCGACATGGGCTTTGTCTTTGGGGGCGGCGGTCCTCGTCGGATGGGCCGCGGTGCCGTAGTGGGTGCAGAAGTCTTCGAAGGTGCGGTTCAGTTCCGGTTCGTACCGGTGCGCTTTGGTGACGGCGCTTTTCATGTTGTCGGGCACGATGAGGGCGGGGACTCCGCCTATGTATTCGAGGGCGTTCCCCAAGCCGTAGAGGAAGTGAGCCGTCTTCTGGCTCTGGACCGCCTCCGCGTAGCCGAGGCCGCTGTACGGGAGGATGGCGATCAGTACCTCGACTTCCCATCTCTCGCCCGTGTTGCGATCGACCAGCGGCAGTTTCCCTCCCGCGAAGTCCACGAACAGCTTGTCGCCCGCCTTGTGCTGAAGATAGACCGAGCTTTCCATGTTTCGTAGTGCCCGTTTCAGGTGGGAGCAGAACTGGGTGTAGGCGTATCCGTCGGGATGGCGTTCCCGGTACTCTACCCACAGGCGTTTCTTATCCACGCCCCGTTTCCCGAGTTCCTTTTCCATGTAGGGGATCTCTTCCATGAGAGTCTTTAAGCGTTCAGTATCCACCGAACCTTTATAGAAAAGCTCCTCAAGATCCTCATCGCTGAGTTCGAGTACTTCGGCAAGGGGGAGTTCGCTCTTGAGGAAGGCTTGGTAGTAGTTGCCGACCGTCGTCTTGCTGACGCCCAATATCCGCGCCACGCTCCGGTCGCTCCGGCCCTCCTCCGCTCTCAGTTTCAGCAGTTTGCGTACTTCCATACGGTCCTTCCTCCGGTTCATGCATTCCTCCGCCGTTGTTAAAAAGGCGGCGGAAGTCTAGTCCGTTTTTCTTCCCGCGCTATTTATGCTGTCTGGCTGACCCCTTAGAAGAGGGTGGCCACTTTGACCGAATTACCCGGCCAGTTTGTTCCGAATTGGCCGGTCAGTTTGCTCCGAATTCTCCACCCCGGCTGTGTTGCTTTGCCTTGAACCGCTTTCGCCCCTGCATCGGCGTTACGGGACGCATCTCGTCGTTGTTGTAACCTCCCCTCCTCTTCCGGTCGTCGGTCCCGTTCCTGTCGCCTAGACCTGCTTCCGTCCCACCAATGCGCGTCTTGGCCTCGGCCCGGAGTGGAGCCCCAAGAGAGTTCCCCAGACTCTCCCTTCCTCCCTTCCCCGAGATTTGCCAAGGAACTCCCTCCGGTGAGCGTTTCGTTCACCCTCCTTACAGTGACGGAACAATCCTCGGTGTCGTTGCTGTCCCCTACTCTCTTATTGCCCCTCAACCCCCCGGCATCGTACACAGGCACTATCCGTATCGGTGTCTTTCGGCGTCAACTCCTTTCTGCCGTCGGCCCCTCTGAGCCGATCCTGAACGGCCGGGCATGGTCTCCGATCAGCGTGTGCCTGCCCGCTGGACGCATTTTCGCCTTCGCCAAGACCCTCTAGGTATTGTCTCATCGAAGAATTCGCCCATCGTTCGACGGCCTCGCTGTTCTCGACTTCACGCCGACCATCCATGACCGGCTCGGGGTAAAAATCTCGGTTCCCCCTGAAGGTCGCCCCCAACATTTTCCCACAAAGGCAAGGGCGATCCTGCGGCTCGCCAGTGTGACACCTGCCCCCGATACGGCTTTGACGGGCCTGTGATGCCGAAAGGCATCGGGTCCTTCACAAGCGAGTAGACGCTCCGCCGACCGGGTTTGTTGCTACCGTCCCCGAGAGAGGGACGAAACCCGCCTCCGCCGGCCCCCCAGAGGGAAGCATCCGGCAAAAAGCATCAGGGAAGAGAGGACGACAAGGGAGAGTTAACAGAACACTTTTCAAGTATTCAGTATCAAGAACAACAACATCTTTACAGCCCCGAGGGGCTTATGGAGGCTTTCATGGAACAGTATCACACCAACGCCGACGGCGAAATAATCAATCACGCTGACTGGCTCGCCGACAACGGCTTCACCTCTGACGAAGAAGTCGAGGAATACCGGATGCTACTGTGACGCCTCCGGTCCTTCGGGAAGAGAGCGACCGACCGGTCGCTCCCGTTTTTCCCTTCGTACAAGTAAGAACAACACCCCTGCGGCAGGGTTGCCGCCGGGGATTTACCAACCGCCAGAGGCCCCAATAACAGGCCTACGGCACAGTTCAAGGAGAACATCATGAAGAAAGACCTCAACACCATCAACATCTCCGGCCGGCTCGGCGCCGCCGTCACCCTTCACCAGAAGAACGGGGCCGAGGGTCCCGCGAAGTCCGCCTCTTTCTCGCTCGCGTGCGATCGCATCGAGAAAGGCGAAAAGAAGACCGACTGGTTCCGCGTCGTCCTTCTGGGCGAACAGCAGGTGGCCGCCTGCGAGAAGCACCTCGCCAAGGGCTCGGCGGTCATCGTCGAGGGCGCTCTGCGCACCCGTTCGTGGGAGACCCGCGAGGGCGACACCCGGAAGGACACCGAGATCGTGGCCCAGACGGTCCACTTCCTCGACAAGCGCAAGGAGCAGAAGGCCGCCTAGCGGCCTTCCTTGCCCGTGCGGACGCAAAAGCACGATAATCCAGAGAGCGCGTGCAGTCAGGACGGCCGGAACGAAATGCCGGCGCCGGAGGCGTAACCGGCTCCAATTTCAACAGCTCGCGTGCCATGTAGCACGAGGAGTACGGGGGCCGCCCGGGTGGGCGTCCTCCACTGAACCCCAACAGCCCCTTCTCTGCTTTTCAAGCGCCTCGGGTCGGAGCGCAAGACACGGCGCAACGACCGAGCCACGCAGGTGTAGCAGCGCTACTCCGAGGAGAGCGAGGGAGGAGCAACACAGTATTGCGCCCGATTACGAGGCGCGCAACATCCGGAGGAAACATGTTCAAGAACAATCTCAAGTACACAATCTACCGCATCGGCGAAATGCTCGCCATGACCTCCTGCCAGCGCATCACGGTCAAGGAGATCCGCGAGAACGGCGATGTGGTCTTTCAGCCGAAGGGAAAACGCAAGCTCTACCTTCTTCAGATGAAGTGGCAGTCCTATGTCAACGGTCCCGTGAACGAATTCGACGGCGCCGTCTTCGAGGGATGGGACACCCCCTACACCTCCGACACCGATCAGGACCGGGACGGCAACCCCCTCCGCACCATGCGCGGAAACGCCTGTTTCAACTTCGTCGGTCCGGCCGAGAAGATACGGGCCTGGATCGAGGAGAAGCAACTCAACCCGAAGTTCCGCAAGGACCATGTCCTCGCGATCGAGCAGGACGGCACCGAGAAGGTCGTCTATCCCGACCTGTACCGCAGCGGCCACGCGGTCATCGACCGCGTGCTGGAGGAACAGAAGAAGGGACCGGCCCCGGCCGCTTCCGCCGCCGCGTAGGGAGGTGCGTCATGGGATGGTATGGAACCTACACCTCCGTCGCGCACACCAGCGACGGGGTCAAGAAACACCTCATCGGGGAGGGCTACCCGATACAGGAGGGAGAACTCGTCGGCAAGACCTTCTATGCCGCCGTCCTTGGCCAGAACGAAGAGATCGGGCTCAAGGACATCCGCTACGCGATGGTATTTCTCTGCGAATGGAACAACGGGCAGTTCCTCTACAAGCCGATGGACGAGTTCGTGAACCCCTACTACTACGACTGTCCCAAGCGGATACTGGACCTTCTCTCGCCCCTTTCGGAAATGCCCGACCTCAAGGTCGAGTACCAGCATGACTGGCGGAAAAAGGTCTACGACCGCTACGGGATCGATCACCGGACGCTGCCGCTGTTCGCGGCGGCGTCGCAATAACCGACACACAGGAGGAACATCATGAAAACCGGACTCTACAACTTCATGGGGAACAGCGTGGAGTATTACGAGGGCGACGACTTCGGCTACGACCTCGACTCGGCCTCGGATATCCCCGCCGCCGCGCTCGTCATGATGGGCGAATTCGTCTGTGATCTGGAATAGGTCACAGACGCCCACCCCGGGTATTACCCTACAAAACAGGAAAAACAGATACAAAATGAGAAGTCGCCCGGCACGAAAGGATCCGGAGACCTTCATCACGAAAAATGCTTTTGACCCCTTGACAGCATTATCTATATAGGTATACTCGCAAAGTGCAGTATATAGTAAAACGGAGGAGAATATGCCGTCGGTGATACTCGACATGTTGATAGACGAATACGAGCGGCTCAAAGAAGTGATACCGCTCTATCAGGAGAAGTACGCCTTGCTTCCCAAGGGGTCGCTTGCGATCAAGAAGATAGGCAGGGAAGAATACGCCTATCGGTACTTCAAGGAGAAAGGCCGCTCCAAGGCGCAGTATATCGGTTCGGTCCTTTCCCCCGCCTACTTCGATATGAAAGAGAAACTCAACGACAGCCACTATCATCGGCAGGCGATCAGAGACATGAAGCATCAGGTGGAAGATCTCGAAATGGCGATACGAATAATCAGAGGACGGGAGGAAAGAAGATGGCGGAAAAGCAGGTCGTCGATGAAAAGCGGCAACTAGCCCTTTTCGACAGCATTGTTAAAGAACTCGACTCGCACGGCTCCCTCGACGACATGATCCTCATCGGCGGATGGGCGCTCAGAATGTACCACCGGCACTATGGGGATCCCCGGATACCGGTGAAACGCACGACCGACGCCGATTTTCTGTTCAGGAATCCGCCGCGCGTGAAAAATCCTTTTCCCATAGACCTCATGCTCCGGGAAAAAGGATTCAAGTTGAGGATGTCGCCGATAACCGATCAGTATCAATACAAACACGAACTGCTCGACATCGATTTTCTCATGCCGCATGTCGGCCCGGCGGATCAGGCGTCTTCCAAGAAGATACCCGGCTACGGCGTGGAAGCGACCCGCCTGCGATATCTCGATCTTGCTACTGAGTTCACCATTCAGGTGGACTATAACGGCTCCCGCCTTACCGTACCGCATCCGGCCGCCTACACCTATCTCAAGTACATCGTCGGTTCCTTGCCGTCGCGAAGCGCCGATAAGGCGCGCAAGGATATCGACACCGCCAACAGGATGTCCGACTTCCTGGCGTCGGACGAAAAGCAGATGCAAGTTCTTAATTCCGTCATGGAGCGATCTTCCGATCCGTGGAATAAAAAGTTCTATGGAAGCGTAGAGACGAACAATCCTCCTTTCCTGGGCAAGATAAGGAACTTCCGTGAAGAACATGTCGTCACCGAGTTCATGGTGAAGAACGGCATAAAGCATTCTTTCCGCGAAGAGCTTCTGCTCGCTGAGAAAAGTATCGTCTCTCTCCATTTGGAGAAGCATCGTGAAGCCATCTACCGCAAGACCATGGAGGGTCTTCAGCCCGTACACTTCGCCTACTTTGTCAACAACTATCTCATCAAAGGCAAAGGTGACGTCGCCGTCTCCGAGATCGTGAAGTCCATCCGGGCGAAGGCGAAAAAGAGCGACAGGGAGAAGAACAAACCATGAAAAAGAAAAAAACCAAGGCTGAAGAAGCCGAACTTCTGGCCGCTCTTCGGGAAGGCAAGGTCGGGTTCGAGGACGATCCCGCCGAAGAAGAGACGCTGAACGCGGCCTTCGAAAGGGGCGAGTTCAAACCGATCTCCCCTGCTCGCAAAAAGCAACTCATGGAAGCCGCCGCAGAAACCTTGGCCCGACCGAAAAAGGAAAAGAAACCTCCACTAAGTTACAAGGGCTACTCCGGCCGGTATCGATATGACCCTGAAAGCCGGGTCTTTCGTGGTGAGGTGGTCGACATAAAGGATGTCATCACCTTTCAGGCCGATACAGAGAAGGACATTGAAAAAGCGTTCCGGGAATCGATCGACGACTACCTTTCCTTCTGTGCCCGGAATGGTCAAGAACCGAACAAACCGAACAAACGGGCACGGCATTCGCTCGCCGCCTTTTTCAGGGAGCAGAAGAAAGATCCTGTGACGAAGGCTTTCAACGACATCGCCCATGAAAAATGGCCGAAGGGATAGGAGACTGAGCCCGTAACGGACGCCCGCTTCCCTTCGCTATACCAAGCGCCTCGGGTCGGAGCGTTTCCGACCGAGCACCCATATCAACCCCAAACAAAACCCCGCTTCGGATGAGCAGATAGGCCAAGGCGAAGGAGCACAGCCGAGGAAGGTGTAGCAGCGCTACATCGACGACGGCGAGCATCCTTCAACGACGGGATATGAACTCAGCCGAAGCGGACAAGGAGGAAATCATGTTCAAGGAACTCACCGCGCTCCTCAAGCCGGGCGCCGACCTCGTCATCACCATCACCTCCCCCGCCGAGGGGAAGGTCACCCTCGCGATCCTGCGGAAGAACTTCGCCGAGACCCTGCCGCCGCTGGTGGTCACCGCGGCGGCCGAGGAACTCGACGGCCGCTTCGCGGAACTCGTCATGACCCCGCTTCAGACGACCGCCACGGCGATCTCGAACTCCGAGCAGTACGAGAAGATGGCGAAGAAACTGGAGGAGGAGAAGCGTGCAAAACTTCTCACGCCCAAGAAGGGGAACGCCGCCGCGCCGCAGAAAACGGCCTCCAAGCCGGCTCCCGCCGTGCGGGCCGATACCGGGGATAACTCCCCCTCGGACGATGCCGAGGAGGAGGAAGCCGAACCCGCGGACGGCTCCCCGACGCCAGCGACAGAAGCGACCGACACCGATCAGCTGTCGCTGTTCAAGTAACCGCGCCAAGCGCTCGCGCCCGTCGTCGGGTGCGGGCGCTCCGCGCACCACTCTGTCAAGGGGTATTCATCAACCTCGATACGCTCCAGATGCGGCCGATACCGCTCAAGCAGCCTGTCCGGAAGAGACGCAAGTAATAACAATGTTTTTACTTGACATGGGAGCAGATGTGTTTACAATGTAATTATTAAGGTCTTTTAAAGGAGGTGGCCTGGCTGAAACGATGAAGAACCTTTTCTCAAAAAAACACCAAGCGATTTCATCTCGCTTGAGATTAAAAAACCTCCGTAAGGGGAGAGATTTGTTATGGAAATAACATTGACACAGATCGGTAATTCGCAGGGATTCAGGATCCCGGCGAACATTTTAAAGCAGATGTCCGCCCGCCGGTTCGACTTCGAGTTCGACCCCAAACGGCGCGTCATCACGATCAAACCCATCGTGAATCCGCGGGAGGGGTGGGCGGATGCGTGCGCAAGACTGCACGCGAACGGCGACGACATGCCGATCATCCCGGAATCCCTAGACCTTGATTTCGGTATGGAGGCATACCCATGCAAAAAGCTAAAGTCGCTTACCAAAGGTTCGGCATCTATATAGCCGACATGGACCCGACCAAGGGTCACGAGATATCTAAAACGCGTCCCGTAATCATCGTATCGCCCGATGAGTTCAATGACCGTCTTGCAACGGTCATCATCGCGCCGCTTACAACGAAGATACGGGACCATTACCCCTTCAGACCTCAATTCGATTTACAGGGAACTCTCAATCAGATCGCCCTCGATCAGATCCGCTGCGTCGATAAGACGCGACTCATCAAACTGATAGGTACCCTGCCTTCTAAGACCATGCAGGAAACCATCGAGATCCTTCAGGCGATGTTCTCGTTCTAAAAACCCTCCTCTCATGCCGCATCTGATTTTCTGTAAAACAACTGTAGCTCCTTTGCTTCTCTTTCCCCCGAATTTTGCTCGTTTTCCCTCCGGTGGGCGTTTCGTTCACCCTCCTAACGGGTGACGGAACGATCCTCGGTGTCGTTGCTGTCCCCTACTCTCTTATTGCCCCTCAACCCCCCGGCATCGTACACAGGCACTATCCGTATCGGTGTCTTTCGGCGTCAACTCCTTTCTGCCGGCGGCCCTACGGGTAAAAAAGCCGGTTCCTCCTTCGGCACCCCCCACTTTTTTTCACAAAGGCAAGGGCGCTCCTGCGGCTCGCCAGTGTGACACCTGCCCCCGATACGGCTTTGACGGGCCTGTAATGCCGAAAGGCATCGGGTCCTTCACAAGCGAGTAGACGCTCCGCCGACCGGGTTTGTTGCTACCGTCCCCGAGAGAGGGACGAAACCCGCCTCCGCCGGCCCCCCAGAGGGAAGCATCCGGCAAAAAGCATCAGGGAAGAGAGGACGACAAGGGAGAGTTAGCAGAACACTTTTCAAGTATTCAGTATCAAGAACAACAACATCTTTACAGCCCCGAGGGGCTTATGGAGGTCATCATGGAAAACATCGTTATAGCGTCGCTTTGCTTCGCCATCTGGCTCTTGTCGAAGCAGGGAGGTCCGATATGAAGAACTACAACCGCATGTCCAAGAAGGATCTTCTCGCCCTTCTCGCCTCCTCCAACCTCATCGGCGAGCGTCGTCCCAATGTGAAGAACTCCGAAGACGCAGTGAAAACCGTCGCATCGGTCATCATCAACTGGAAGCAGGAAAACTTCGTCGCCGTCTACCTCGACGGCGCCAACAATGTCCTCGATGTCCGGCTCCTGCACCTCGGCACCCTCAACCAGTCGCTCGTTCATCCGCGAGAACTCTTCGCTCCCGCGATAGAACTGCGTTCGCTCGGCGTGATCGTGGCCCACAACCACCCTTCCGGCGGCATTGAGCCCTCGGCTGACGACCTTGCGCTCACCAAACGCCTTCAGGAGGCGGGGAAGATACTCGGCATCGAACTCATGGATCATCTTATCGTGACTGCGGATGGATATTATTCCTTCCGCAAGGCGGGACTTATGTGATCCCTTTCACTCTTTGCCGCTTCCTGTCCTGCCATTTTATAACACGGCTGGTCAATAAGCGGCGGAACCCGGAGGGGACGGGAGAGTTTCGGCGAGCGCGGATGCTCTTCGCCGACCCCTTTCTTGATGGGCGTCAAGAAAGGGGGAAGAAACGCCTTTTATCGCCCGCCGGGTCAACCGCCAGCGATGCCGTACCGGTACATCAAGAGGACGCTGCGCAACTCCCCACCTCCGCGAGTACGCTTCGGCGGGTCAAACAGGTGCTCGCGTTGGAATAACCACCGATGGCCTCTTGCTGTCCCTCGGTTGAAGGCGGGCTGATCGTAACACAAAACACAACCCCCTCCCCCAAGCCCTCGGGGATCGGGGAGAAGAACGGGGGCGGGAACCCAACAACAGTATCAACGAACCCTCCCCGCTTTCAAGCGCCTCGGGTCGGAGCGCAAGACACGGCGCAACGACCGAGCCACGCAGGTGTAGCAGCGCTACTCCGAGGAGAGCGAGGGAGGCAGCAACACAGTATTGCGCCCGATCACGAGGCGCGCATTCACCCCACACAGGAGGAACAATGAGTTACCGATACAGAACCCTCGCTCACTCGATCAAGGAAGGCATAGGCGTACCTTCGGCCGCCTTCCTGATATGGGACCGCATACGGGAGGAAAGATCGCCCGTATTCATCCCCATGCCGAGCCATACCGGCAAGCCATCCACATGGATGCTGGAACTTTGTTGGTATTTGGCTCGACTCTCGGGCGGAACTGTCATCGATGCCCTGCGCGGGAACCGGCGCATGAGTCTCTACCTCGCGAAGAAACAGGGGAAGCGAGTGACGGTCACGATGCGACAGATCCTCTCCGTACCGGCGAACGCCTTCATCGTCGACAATGTCATCGCGACCGGACTCACCATGCGTACCGCACAGGCCGCTCTGGCGGCCCCCACCCGGCCGCTCGCTTTAACCGTCGCGTCGCGTCATCCCTGAAATAACAACAGTCCCGCCGGAGAGGAGGTTTCCTCCCCGACAGAATAACACCAACATCTTTCAAGGAGAAAGACAATGGAAAAACAGAACACCACCAAGCCCAAAGCCACCCGTGTCACCATCGCCGGTCCCGAAAAGAAACCGCATCCGAAGGACGGCAAGGAGATCCAGACCTACTCCGTCACCATTTTCGGCAACGCCCTCGATCCGTTGAAGCAGTACATCTGCTACACTTTCGAAAAGGCGGCCCGGGTCGCCGCCGACATCGCCCGCGACCGCGGTCTCGAATTGGTCGACAACACGGGGGTGCCGTTCTAGAGAGATGGGCCGTCCGGTCAAGTATCGGGCGGCCCTTCCTTTCTCGTATTGCCCTACATAATAAAGAAAAAAGAGGCAACATGAGAAAAACATCTTGACAATGGCATGCCCTACAAGTAATACAATATCTGAACAGAACGAGGTGTGCCATGTACGAACAGATCGCACAGGTCGCGGAACAGGAACGGACGGAAGCGAAAGCGCTGGAAAAACTTCTGAGGGATCGCGCGAAGAACCGACTGTCTTGGACCGAAGAGCGAGCCAAGAGAAAAGAACTTCGCATATTGAAGGAAGATATCGCTGTTCTCGATACGGCCCTCCGCATCTACCGGAGAATGCGCCGTGCTTAGATATTCATCTCTCACTTGGATCATAGTTCAACATGACCAATGGGTCGAATCGATAGAATGGGGAGAAAGGCACATTCGCAATGCCGTGCAGGGCTACCTCGTGTATAAACGACGGGGAGAAAGAACTTATTGTTACCTGCAACAGCGGCACGGGGACACCGTTCTTTCACACTATATCGGTCGGAAAGACGATCCGCAAGTGACGGAGATCGAACGCGCTATAGAAACTCGCAAGACCAACGAGAAATGGAATAAGTCGCTTTCCCAAAGGGTCGCGATACTCCGCAAGATCATCAGGACCGTCATCGCCCGGATAGAGAAAAACATATCACGCCGCAAGGACCGCACGATGAGTGAATACGAAGCATACCTCCTGACACAATGGGGCAAACACTCAACCCCGCCCAACAACTCTTCGAAAAAGGAGAAAAGAAAGCCATGAAAAAGCAGAGGGAGCGTACCGTGAAAGTGAAAGCCGAGATAGTCAAAAAGGGCAAAGAATATTATCTTATTCTTCCGTCGGAGATCCTCGGCAAACTGAACTGCGACACATTCGACATGCAGTTCGACAAAGAGAAAAAGGAACTGAGCCTTATCCCGATGAAAAGCAAAAAGGGCAAGGGTTCCCCCATCGGTAAGAAGAAAAAGACCGGGACGGAAGAGGCCCGCCTGCTCGCCGACCTCCGTTCGGGGAAAGTCGGGTTCGAGGACGATTCCGCCGAAGAAGCCGCGCTCAAGGAATCTTTTGAAAAAGGAGAATTCAAGCCGATCTCTGCCGCGCGTAAAAAACAATTAATGAAGGACGCCGCGAAGACCTTGGCTACAGCAAAAAAAACGGCAAATCGCTTTTTGATGCCATATAAGGGGTATCTGGGGCGGTACCGATATGACCATGAGGCCCGGACCTTTCATGGTGAAGTGGTCGGCATAACGGATGTCGTCACCTTTCAGGCCGAGAAAGAAAAAAACATTGAAAAAGCGTTCCGTGACTCCATTGACGATTATCTCAACGCCTGTAAGCGTTTTGGCAAAAAGCCCTGTAAGATGAGCAAAAAGACTTGGCTTCAGAATTTGACCCCCGCTTCTCCAGACTTCATGTCGAAACGATGTCAGCCGGAGAACCAAAAGAGACCCGATCTCGACATCGATGAGGAAACGACGGACACAAAACGCAACCGACAGATTAAAAAGTACGGGAAACATCTTAAGAAAAACAAAAAGTCCTTGAATGGATTCAACAAAATCTCCGAAGAGAACTGGTCCGAATAACACTATTTCCTAAACGGGAAAACTTGACAAAACAAGAAAACAAACTATGTTTTCCTTGAGGATGGTTATTTCCTAAACGGGAAAACGATGAAAAACAAGAAATTTTTAGAGGCCGAGGTGCTCTCGTGCTTTCAGGAAGGGGCGATATTGTTGCCTCCTTTGGTCACCACCACAATACAGAGGCAGGTTCCCCTACCCTCCCGCTATGTTGCCGACGCACTCATGGATGCCGTTCTTCCACAGGACCCCGAGACGAAGTTCCGTTTCGTTGTGGAGGCAAAGTCACAGAGTACCCCGATGATCGTACAGCGCGCTTTGTTGCAGGTGAAAGAGGTGGCGGGCAATTTCGGGTTGCCTTTGATACTGGTACCATATCTTGCTTCGGAGCGGTTGCAAGAACTGGAGCAGGCGGGGGTCAGCGGTGTCGATCTGTGCGGGAACGGTATCGTCATCGTACCGGGACGGATATATATTCTTCGTACGGGGGAACCCAACAAGTACAAGGAATCACGCCCACTCAACAATCCGTATCGCGGCCGGTCGGCGATGGTTGCGCGAATGTTGCTCATGCGCCCCCGTTGGAATACGCTCAAAGAACTGCAAAAAGCGATCGAGAACGCCGGGACCCGCATGGTCATCTCGCAGGTTTCCAAGGCGGTGCAGGCGTTGGAAGAGGAGCGGATGATCGTCAGATCGAGCGGCGCTGTTACGCTTGCCGATGCCGTTCTTTTGTTGGATAAGTTGAGCCGTGAGAGAAAAAAGCCAGCGTTTCGTTCGCGACAGGCAGTACGATTACCGTTGGGTTTTGACAGCATCTCCATTCTTTCGACCGATCCTTTATTGCGGTGGGCGGTCACCGGAGAATCATCGGTATCGCGGTATGCGACCTTCGGACAGGAAGGACCGCGCAGGATCGCCGTTTCGGATATGACCGTCGCTTTGAAACTGCTCGGCGGGAAACCTGAGCCGGTGCTCAACTTCGCCGATGTGGAACTGTTGGAAACGGACGAGCCGGGGTATTATTTCGGGAACGACATGGATAACGGTATCCGCTGGGCCGGCAAGGTCCAGACCTGGCTCGAACTGTCGGCGGGCGATGCGCGCCAACAGGAAGCGGCGGCGGATATTCGCAAACAGATACTCAGCGAGGTAAAGATATGAACGGAACCATACGGGATGAATTATGGCCATACTTCGAACCGCTGTGGAGAGATCTGCGATCGATCGATGATAAATTCCTTCTGATCGGCGGATATGCTTTGTTCCTGAAACATCGATGGCTTATTTCCCGACCGGAAGTGCGCACCGTCATTCCGCTGGCGCGATGGCGGGATGCCGCCCCGCGCGTTACCAAAGATTTCGATCTCATTGCAAATATTGAACTGATCGCTTCAATCGAGGACCAATCGGCGGTACAAGCGGTTCTCGACCGTCAGGGCTTTGCCGTGGTGCCCGACCATGCGCGGTGGCAATTTGAAAAAAGCATAGGTGAAGGCCGGGATGTCGTTCTGGAGTTCAATGTGGTGCCGCCACTAGCGCCGAGAACCGATGTCAGACACGATGATCGCAGGGTAAAACCGAAGCCTTCTCTGGGCGACACCGGCATTCATGGTCATGCCAATCCCGAGGCGACTGGTTGCGACATACGCCCTTTTTCTTTCGTAATTGACGGTGTCGAGGTGTTTATACCGAACGCGGCAAGTATCGCGATGATGAAAATGACCGCGATGCGCGACCGCTGGCAACGGGCACAAAAGATGAATGCCGGCACCGCCAGAGATTTCGAGCAGGCGCAGGCCGAAAAACATGCGCGGGATGTGTACAAGGCGGTGGCGATGGTCACCAGAGAGGAAAACGACACGATGCGCGAAGTGCTGGATATCATACGGGCGCTACCGGTGTTTTCCGGGGCGGCGGACATCCGGGAAGAATTCTTTTCGGATCCGAACGGCACCGGGGTGCGCATGATAACCGATAATTGGGAACAGAACGACGCCCTAGGGATCGGAAGGATGCTTGCCGACTGGTTTTCGAAAAAATAAAGCGTAAGATCCATCATCTCCTTTACAGAGACAATCAAGAAAAAAGAAGAAAACAAATAAGTAAATATGTACATATGTATTTACGGCAAGAGAGCATCTCCGGAAAGACAGCGATGATCGAACCGGAAAGGATCGTGTGGAGAGGCGCGGCAACAAAACGAAAAAGCATATGTAAATAAATATGTATTTATGTGTGTGCTGGCTTGCAGGCGAAACATCTACGCGCTATGAAATATGTACGTACATAAGTATGTGCGATAAAAACGAGAAAACAAACTTGACATATACTTGCATATGTATTTAATGATGTACATGAGTATGTGCGCACATACATGCTTACATAAGTACAAGGGAGGTTGATCGATGATCATTACCGTAGGGAACACCAAAGGAGGGACGGGCAAGAGCACCATTGCTACCACGCTCGCCGCTCTCTATGCCGGGAAAAAGAAAAAGACTCTGCTCATCGACGCCGATGTGCAGGGGTCGAGCATGTTCTTCTCGGAGGCGCGGGCCGAAGATCTTCCGGCCTTCTCAGCGATGGCGAACACGACCAACAAGATCCACAAGGCCATCGAGTCGTTCGATCACGATGTCATCATCATCGACGCCGGCGGCCGGGACAGTCAGCCGTTCAGAAGCGCCCTTATCGCCTCCGATCTGCTCATCATCCCGGTCACACCGAGTCCCGTCGACCTCTGGAGCACCGAAGATGTATTCAAGATGCTGGAAGAACTTCGGACCGCCAAAGACATAAAGGCGGGGATCCTTCTCAATATGGTACAGCCGGGTGTTTCGATAACGACCGATGTTCTTGAGATACTGGGGGAGTATGCCGACAAATATTCGCTATTCCTCTTCATGTCCATGATCTATTTCCGTATCGGTTTCAAGGAGGCCTTTGCGGAAGGCTGTTCGGTGACCGAAATGAAAGGGGAGAAATTCGCCAAAGCGTCAGCGGAGATACAGGAGTTATTCAGGGAGGTGAACCATGCCGTTCGATAAAAACAGGTTGAAGCGGCCCAATGCGGACAAGGTGTTGGAGAAATTCATTTCCGGCGCTACCGCCGATGTGGCGCTTAAACCTAAGAAGGGGAAAGAGGAGCAACCCCAAGGGAAAGCCGTGAAAAAGTCGGCGGTGCCAAGATCCTCGGAAAAGGTAAAGGCGAAAGCCGGGACGAAGAAGAAAGAAAAGCCGACTCCTCAACCTTTGGCCCCGGCCCCTCAAGAGAAAGCCACCCGGAAAACGCCAGAACCGAAAATCCCCGCGGAGCCCATTCCCGAAAAGCCGCAGACGCCTTCCGCCGCCGATAAAACGCCGGTAGTATCGGTTGTTCCCTCGTTACAGGAGACGCCTTTGGTCCTTCCGAACGATATCAAAAGCGGTATCACGCTCAATCTCTATCACAATCTTTTTAAAACCTTCAAGGCGCTGTGTCATCGAGACGGGAAAACGCCTTCGGACCTGTTCAACAAGTTCATGAACGAGTATCTCGGCGGGTAACTCTTTACATACATATGTATGTAAGGTAAAGCGCTCGTTTTGAGTTATCGGTGAGATCAGAGGGCTTTTTTCTTTCGTTCCTTATAGACCTTTACGCGGTTCGCCACCGTGGCCAAGCCCATGACCGTTTTCGAGAGACCGGCCGCCTCAGCCATCTCGGCCGCCCGTATGTCGACCTCGGCTTTTTCCTTGTCGGTGAGGCCACGCCACCACTCCTCGAAAGCCAATCTCTCCTGTTCGGTGTTCGATGCTTGTTCGCGCGCTCTTTTTTTCACGGAGCGTTCCTGTTCCTCGGCGGCCCGGGCAAGACGGATCCCTTCACCGAAATCCTTCTGAAGCGCGCCGGGCAACATGCCTCCGAAGTCTCGCGCGTTCTTTCGGCAATACTCGATATTGGAAGAGACATATTCGCCCCCCTTTTCTTTCAGATACCGGGCGATGAGCGCTTGCAGGGACTTGGTTCTGCTGACCGCCGGCACCAGTTCGATGAGCGCCGCAAGTTCCGAGGGTTCATTGAGGAGATCGGGGTCCTTTGCCGTCCCATTCGCGTCGAATATGGTCGATTGCCGTTCATCATAGGTCACATCAAGGATCTGTATCCCTTCGTGCCCTGTTTCCTGTATCTGTTCCTCGTTCCGTTTCCGTATCGCCTGTGCCCGGGCCGAGGCGGTCGCTCCTTCAAAGAAAAAGATGATCTCGGTGTCCTTGACGCCGCCTGCACGACTCAACTGATAATCGCCGATCAGTCCTTTGATCTTTAATTCCTGAGCCGCCTTTTCTATGGATTTGATGGAGCCGGAGACATTCTTGTCCTCCCAGGAAAGGGGGATGCGGCTCGCAAGGAACCGGCAGGAGCGTCGAATGATATCGCTTTTCTCCCAACCGCGCCATTTCTCGATGAGAAGATACATCTTACGGGCCGTCGCATTAGCGATGTCGATCAACTTTTCGGCGTCATAGTTCAAATATCCTTTGGCGAGGATGTTCCTCTCGATGAAATCCGACAATTCAACGACGACCACCTCTTTCATGTTCGCCTTGATCCGTTCCTTATAATCGGCGCGGTCCTTGGCGCTGATATCTTCGACCTTCACGATACGGGCATACTGCAGGATCTTTAGCAGTTGCGTATCGCTCATCCGTTTCCGGTCCTCGGCATTGTAGAGGATATTGCTGCATTTGATGCTCGTCCCCTGTAAACGGAAAATGCTTTCCTTTACGCGATCGTAATCCTTGGTGGAGACGCCGGCGCCTGCCAACTCGAGCAATTCGTAGATGGTGGTCACAATGCGTTTGCGATTATACCGGCGATAAAGTCGCAGGATGGCATAAAAGATCTTTTCGTCAAAATCCTGAGGTATCTTGTGCCCCGATTCCTCTTCTTGAGAGGGGGTCACCTGCATGTAACTGGTCCCCGAGAAGGAATACTTTTTGGAGACATTCTTCCCGATGCGGTCATCCTTGGTAAAGAAGGGGAGCTCGATGAAATTGAACTCATACTTGATAAGAGAATCATCCTTCTCGAGATTGTAGCGTTCCTCTTCGACGACGATCTTGGGGATCTTTATCGATTCGGCTTTGTACCCTTCATTCGTCTTGGAGACGAGCCTCTTCGACTCGGGGTCTTTTTTCTTTGTCATTGATTTTTCAACGCGCAGAGTGTCGTGGTTCCATCAGAAGCAACATAAAACACATGAATGAACAAGTAGTTAAAGCGAGCGAGAGTTTTGAAAGACACGATCTGCCTCCTCCATCCTTGAAGGAACAATATCGTGTCTCCAGCAGAAATGCAAGTTTTTTATCGGGTTTCCGGCAGAAAACATCGGGGTTCCATCAGAAAGAGGATAGGGGATACCGTGTTTCCAGCCGAAAATATCAGGATTCCAGCCGATCAGGAAAGAAGAAAAAGACAGGAAGGAGCATCTATCGAGTTTCCACCCGATAAATATCGTGGTTCCATCCGGCCACTATCGGGTTTCCACACGAAAGCCCTCGGGGTTCCATCAGAACTTGTATCGGGTATCCAGCAGATAAGATATCGTGGTTCGACCCGATAAAATATCGGGTATCCACCCGATGCTATCCTATACTATATAGTAACTATATTAACGATCAAAAGAAAAAAACAACTACAACCAACTTCCGATCCCGCGCGAAATTTAATTCAATGCCGGCGGAGCCGGCGACCGTTGTCGCGCGGAGCGCGCGAGGCGCCGTCTTGTGCCGCCGTAGCGTAGCGTAGGCGCAAGGCGCCGCGATAGGGGAAGGGAGACGGCTCCGATCCAAGGTTGGCGTCGTTCCGTCGCACAGCGAAGAAATGCAAAAGGCAGAATACACCATGCGACGGAGCGAAGCGAAGTCGCGTTTTCGCGCGAAAACAGAACCCCCCCAATTCGGATGGGATCGCTCCTATCGTCGCTCCCATACCCAACCCGCCTGCTTACGCTAAAGCTACAGCAGGCACCTAAACAGCAAAGCCACGAACCATACCCAAACCACCATCTCTAAACAAAGGATGGGATAGCGACCCGTCGCACCCATACCCAAAACACAAAAGCCTCACTCCGTTCGGCACAAACACAAAACTACATTTTTCCTCTTAACCCCACAAAAATAATTCCAACAAAAAGGGAAAAAATCAACCGGCCCAAGAAAGCCGCGACTTCTGCGGGATACCGTGTTTCCACCCGATGACACCTCGGCACCGCGCGGCGCGCCGTCCGCTCCAACCCGCGGCCGGCGGGGAAAACTGTTCGGGAGGGTGTGATCGGTATCGTGTCTCCACCCGAAACGAAGCCACGCGACCAGTCCGGCAACGGTCGAAACCCGGACATCCATCCGACGAGCCCGGTCCGCGAAGGTATCGTGGTTCGACCCGAGACTCACTACGGCGGGACTGTTTCGCGAGAGGGCGCCCCCGCTTTTTACGGTATTGAGAAACAGTCTACAACATATTGATTTCATATCAGAAAACGGCGGATTATCTGCCGCGATAATGCCTCATTTTTCTCTTCTATGAAAACGGGAGAACCGATTTGCCTTTTCCGGGTGGTCTTGTATACTAGGCCCGGCCGGAGGGAACATGAAGCCGCTCCTCAAAGACATCTACTCCCAACTCGACCGCGCGATTTTTCCTCTCTCCCCAAGGGCTCGTATGCGGGGAACAGGACAAGGCGCGAGAAGCGAGCCGACGAAGGCTTACTCTCGTAAGTCGAGGAGAGCGAGCGACGAGCAACACCGTACTGGCCCCGTAACCGAGGCCGCATCTTCCCCCAAAAGCCGCATGAGAGAAACCCTCCCATGAAACCTCTTCTAAAAGACATATACGCCCGTCTCGATCGTTCCCGGCTTTTGGGGGAACTCTCTCCCGAACTCTCCGGCGACCACTACATCTTAACCTGTCCCTCCTGCGGGAAGCGGGAAGCCTACCTCTATCTCAACTCCCACCTCATCATCTGCAACCGCCAGAACAACTGCGGCTACAAGAAATCCCTCTGGGACTGGACCGCGGCGCGGTACGGCTACGGCCAGAAGGAGACCTTCGCGCACCTCGCCCGCCTCGCCGGCGTCACGCTCGACGACGACGAGGGCGGCGCGCATCGCGATCCGACGACGCTTCTGCGCAACACGCAGAAGGCCTGCGCGAAGGCGCTCTTCAGTATTCCCGACAATCCGGCCCTGCGGTATCTCCGTGATCGGCGCCGCTGGAGCGAGGAGGAGATCCGCGCCTCCGGCATCGGATACCACCCCGGCTCCGAGGCGCTGCGCATCGCGCTCAACGCCGACCATACCACTACGGAGATCGACGCGCTGCCGCTTCTGGCGACCAAACTCTTCGCGACGAAATACCGGCTCATCATCCCGTATCACCGGGACGGCGTCATCGCCGGTTTCATAGGCCGTCTCCTCGAGGAGGACCTCGACCAGCCGAAGTATCGGTTCCCCAAGAACACGAAAGTGCCGCTCGTCGATTTCGAACCGGCGACCGAAGTGACGATAGTCGAGGGGATCCTCGACGCGCGGCTCGCCCGCGTACGCGGCATCCGATCGGTCTTCGCCTCCTGCACCAACCAGTTGAGCGGCGCGCAGCTCGACACCCTGACCGCGAACCGGAATGTGATAAAGCGGATCCGTCTCCTCTTCGACAACGATGCCGCGGGCCGCAAAGGGACCTTCACCTCGATAGTGAAACTTCTCGGCGACGGCTTCACCGACATCCGGGTAGGGGAACTGCCCGAAGGCAGCAAGGACCTTGAAGAATACCTCACCGGAACCAAAAAAACGACCATCGAAGAGATTCTTTTCCTACCATATTATGAATGGCTTTCTCTTCACTATCCGGTTACGGTGTCGTAACATTCTTAGTCGAAAAAGAAGCATAAGCTCGTCACAAGAAGTTATCCGATTTTAATCGACGAACAACACGAAAGATCGTAAAAGAGAGAAACAAAAACAGGCCAAAACGGGGACTCCCCCGGCCTTCTTTCTGGGGTAGTGGAAGCGAGCGTGCTCTGAAGTGCAAAGTAGCTCTTAATTATCTAATCTTATTGGAATTCTTTCGTTCATATCTAGGTTAAAAATGCCATACGGATTCACATGCTGGTAAATTAACGGCGTTAAGGCTCTCAAATCTTCCGGCTGCATTCGTTTCATCCATTCCTTTTTCGACAACACCTCTTGAATCATCAAGGTGTTGATATAGATCAGACAATTCTGCAAAAGATGCAGAGAAAGAACCGACAGTTCCTGATCCTCCAGATTGTTCGTCTGCAGCTCGCTTGACTTCCCGTAAAAGATAAAACTGTTCGCCGAATTCCAATTCTCAACGACATTCAACCCCTCGTTGATCTCAATGCGGAGGTCCTCAGACATAAGGTACTCGCAGAGGAAGATGGTCTTAACGACCTTGCCGAGCTCCTGTAAGGCGGCATAAGTCGGATGCTGTAAATTGCTCCTAGTGAATCGCTTCAGGATGGCTTCGGCTTCGGCGGTACCTATTCTCAGTGCCGTGGCATACTTTATCATCTGGTCGTACTGCTCTCTGATAATATCCCAGTCGATGCTTCTCACGATGATCGGCTCAAGATTGCCCAATTCGCCTTTCATCGCTTTGTCCGGGACATAGAGTTTCTGACGGCTTATGCTCTTAAATCGAGGCATCAAGGAGAAGTTGAGCAGATACGAGAAAGCGAAAGCTACCTCGCTTTGCCCGTGCGTATCGACATAATTCCGGTCGACATCCATTTCCGTGCAGTGCTTGAGCACGCCCTCGATCATTGCCGCGACCTCGGAAGATGAGCAATTCTTCAGCTGCGAATAGATGCAGGTGGAGTTCTTCTCGACATGCCAGTAGATCATAACGCCGCGGCCGCGGTATCGGATATGCCATTCCGTCATCAGGTTCTGATCCCATGCCCCGAACTTCTTTGAGTCCGAAGCACAGCTCGTGCCTTCGCCCCATATATTGTTTATCCTGGCCTTGAAGATACTGTTGGCCACCGTTACATTTGCATGGCGGAGATTGTCCTTGTTGATGAACTTCCTTTTCATATATCTGAGGTCGTCGAAGGATTCGGCATCATTGCTGGCCTTGGCAATGCGTTTCAATCCGGTATTGGTGCCGAGAGCGAAGAGCGCCATAAGCAACCGACGCCGTATGGTCTCCCTATCCATATTCTCTCTGACGGCGGCCGACTTGAAATGCTCCGTGAAGTCGGTGTAGAAGTCCGTTTCCTTCAGGATGTCGAGCAGGTTTACCATAGGCCATCTCTTGGCAAGCTCAGTTTTCAGCACAGATAAATTGTTCGGTTCGGCCTGCGCCTCAAAAGGAGAAACGGAGATGCTGCCGCCTTTGGAGTTCAAGATCCGCACCTTCTGATTCTTCGGTAAGCTCTTATTGAGACGCATCAAGGCGGAGGCCAGCTCTTTTTTGAGTCCCGAGATAAATTCTTCGATATCGCTCGGCTGTTTCAGGGCTTCGTAATATTCCCGCCGTTTGCTCTCGAAATCCTCCGGCAGATCCTCTTCCGGGTTCCGGTATTTATCGGCGCCGACGACCCAGACCTCTTTGCATCTCAGTTTTTCCCTTAATGCCTGAAGGACGCATATCTCATAGTTGATCTTCTCGATCACTTCTCCGCCAGCAACAGGGTCTTTCTGGATCACGGCCCGTTTCCACTTTTCCATGACGACCCCGGAGATCGGAATGCTGTCGTCCAAGGCGAGAAATCGTGCCGAGGAGTCAATGATGCGTTTGATAAGGTCTATCGCCTCTATCACGGGCTTGTGCATATCGTTGTTGGACCTGAAATCCAGAATATCCAGAAGCTCGGGAAGCATCTGCCGATAGTGCTTGGAGTACGAATTCTTCATGATCGTGTAGACTCTTTTTCTGTAAGAAGAGCCATCCATGTTCAGTTCTTTCACCAAATTTACGAGGATGTCTTTGCCGTACAGGGGATAGATAACTTCTTTGATGACGCCGTCCGGATGGTCGATCGACAGTTCCGCGATGTCGCGCAGGATGTTGTCTTTCCCTCGGACTTTCCTGAATTCTCGTACTATGTCCCGCTCAACCTTCCGCGCCGCCCGCACATCGATCTTGTGGATGATGGCTATCAGGAGCTCGACTAGGTTGTCGGTGATCTCTCTGCTCCTCAGCCAGAAGAATATGGCCAGCAGCGAATACTTGATCTCATCGGGGTGCCGCCGTATTTCGCCCAGCAGCTCGGAAGATACCCGCTGCTTATATTCCTTCAGGACCTTGTGCGGGATGTTATCGAAAAGGTCGTTCGGTAGTTTCAGCTTCCTGATGGTCTGGAGTTTATGGATCTCGTTGAAGACGCTTTCAAGGCAGATCCTTCCCGGATCGCTCCTGAGCATGTTGAAGGTAACGGTATCTTTCAGCTCCTCCTTGTCCTCATATAGAGAAAGCTCTTTAATCAAGGCATCTATCATGAGAATGCTTTCTGAAGGCACTCTTCTGTGAATACCCTCGAATAATCTTCTCTCGTAATTGAAGATAACGGATATTGCCAGCCGTTCTATGCGTTCCGGGGTTGGCGGCTCTATTTTAAGATTGCGATATTTGGCATAGGTTGCTATCTTTACCTTGTCTTTATCATAGCAATCCATGCTGGTATAAAGCCATTCCGTTATCATGTCGTTATCTTCATTTGTCGTTTCCTTGAACCCAAAATACTCTCTGACCTGGACTTTGTGATAGACAAACGAACGGTCCTGCCATTTGTATTCTTGAAATAAACGAGAAGACAGCTTCAACTGTTTGGCGATAAAGATGGTAATGTCTTCCGGAACCTCGCCCTTACTTGACGGGAACCTTGCTTCTACCTGGAAGAATTTCAACAGAACAGAGAATCCGAGTCGCGTTGCCCCGGTCTTGTTTCCGATCAGTTCTAAATCTTTCGGCGTGAGAGTGAAAAATTCGATCAATTCATCGGTTGACCAGTTCCTTTTCATCTTTTCCCCCCGCTTTTTAACTGCTAAACACATTAGACATTGTGTTTATCGTGAACAAAGTAAGACTTCGCGCCTACAATATCAGGCTTTGTTTCGATTTCAAGGTATTTTTCATTGACTGAAATATCTTTCCTGTATATGATATGTCGGTTCTGTGAAACTTAACATATTGAAAAAGGAGCGTGCCGATGAACTTCGTTCAACCGATCAGAGAACGCAAAAAAATAGAGGAACTCAAGGTCATTTTGCACAAGCGTTCCTATCGTGATTATTTTCTGTTCTTCTTGGGTATCAACACCGGGCTCCGGGTGAGCGATATCCTTAAACTCAAGGTGGCCGATGTGAAGGATCGGACCCACATCACCATCGTGGAACAGAAGACGAAAAAGGAGAAGCGCTTCAAGATCAACAACGAACTGCAATCGGAAATCCAGAAGTACACATCGGACATGCACTTCTATGATTACCTGTTCCCGTCCCGGAGCGGCGGTCACCTGAAACGCGTTATGGCCTACAAGATACTCAACGAGTCCGCGAAGAAGGCCGGGTTGACGGAGATAGGTACGCATACCCTGAGAAAGACTTTCGGCTATCACTTCTACCAGAAGACGAAGGATGTAGCCTTGCTGCAACAGCTATTCAATCACTCGGCGCCCAGCGTGACGCTTCGCTACATCGGCATCAACCAGGACATCATGGATATGGCGATCGAGGATTTCAGTCTTTGAGATATTCTTTATTGGAGTGATGTAAAAAATGTGTGTTTTTCTTGGGGGAGATCAATAAGGCCGATCAATAAATCCCCGGCAGATATCTCCATGTTTTCGCAGCGTATTGCCGATAGATGTCTCCATGACAGGTCAAAAGATACTTCTCCTCTCAACGAACCTGAATGTCCATCACGATGAAGAACAGTATGGCATAACCGGCCACCAATGTCGTTGGCCAGATCAACCAGAGGCCCAGATTCACTAGGTGCAATCCAAGATAGGTGGGGTTACGAATTCACCGATAGATGCCGTCGGTCACTAAGTCGGTATGGTGGTTTATGTCTATACCGACTCTCCACGATGAGCCCATGGTCATTTGAGCAAGGGCACAGAGGGCAAGCCCCGCAACACCCAAACAACCGCCCAGAAGATCGAAATGCCACGAGTCCAGCGCAGAAACTCGCACAAGTGGAGACCATGCATCGGGAAAGAATGCATGTAGTCCGATGATCGCTACCACCGATACGGTCATTATCCCCACCAGTTTCGCGAAATATGCCTGCACCGGCGTTCTTGCGCGGGCAAGGACCTCGGGATCGACACCCGTCCGGTGGATATCCCGTGCGCGTTTGAGTCGCCACAACCCAAGATACACGAGGAACATCGATACCACAATCGTGACTTCAACGATGCGCGATGTACTCATGACCGATCCTCTTTCTAAATTGCAAGCTCGCCGCGGTTGCCGGTACGGATATTGACAACATCCGTCACCTCGTACACGAATATCTTCCCATCGCCCGGTTTTCCGGTGCGAGCGCTCCGTGCGATGGCCTCAACAACGACGGGAACCATCGCATCGGTCACTACTATCTCCACCTTGGTCTTGTGTCCGAACCGCCAACGACCTTCCTTTTCGGCATCGTCGGATCCCGCTTCATTGCCTCTGCCAAAACCTTGTATCTGCGCTACCGTCAGTCCCGGTATGCCCTCGATCTCTTCCAAGGCATCGCAAACGCTGTCCAACATGTACGGCTGAATGATGGCTTTGATCTCTTTCATCGTTATCCTCCTCAGATCTCCGTTTCCGTTCGTTTTTCATGGATCAGACCGTATATCGTTGGCAAAACAATAAGAGTCAGCAGGGTCGAGGTGATTAGCCCGCCCATGACGACCACGGCCAGCGGTTTTTGGATGTCAGACCCCGAGCCGGTCGCGTAGAGCATCGGTAACTGCCCGATAAAAGCGGTAAGCGCGGTCATCATCAGCGGCCGGAAACGCAGGTCGCATCCTTTCGTGATCGTGTCGGCAACGCTTTCTCCCCGCTGACGAAGTTGCCGGAAGAATGCTATCAGCACTACGCCGTTCTGCACGGCGATACCCAGCAGAACGATGAATGCCACGGCCGCCGACACCGACAGCGGCATTCCCGCGATGACCACCGCGACGATGCCCCCCACCACGGCGAACGGCAGAACGACAAGTACCAAGAGCGAATCGCCCACCGAACCGAGCGCCATGAAAAGCAATGTAAGAATGAGCAGAAGCGCGATAGGCAACACGATGGAAAGCTGCCGCATGGCGCGTTGCTGGTTCTCGAACTGCCCACCGTACTCGATATAATATCCTGACGGCAACTCCTTTGCAAGCGGCGTGATCCGATCCTGTACATCTTTGACAAATCCGCCCAGGTCACGGCCGCGCACATTGGTTTCGATCACGACCCGCCGCATGCCGTTCTCCCGGCTCACCTGTGCCGGCGCCTCGACCAGTTCGATCTTCGCTATCTGGATGAGCGGCACCCGTTCTCCGCCGGGGGCCGGGACCAGCAGGCGTTCGAGTTCGGGAATGTCGCGCCGGGCCGATTCCGGGAAACGGACCACTATGGCGAAACGCCGTTGATCCTCAATGAGGGTACTTGCATTCCTGCCGGCGACGGCAGTTTCGATGGTATCGTTGACATCGGCGATATTAATGCCGTGACGCGCCATGGATTTCCGATCCATGACCACATCGAGCTGGGTCATTCCCGAAATCTGCTCCACCTTGACATCGCGGGATCCTTCGACCCCGGTTAGCGCTGCCGCTGCGCGATCGGAAAATGTTTTGAGCACCGCGAGGTCGGGACCGAAGACCTTCACGGCCAGATCGCTCTTTACCCCGGAAATGAGTTCGTTAACACGCAAGGCGATAGGTTGCGAGAACGAGAATCTCAGTCCGGGGATCTCGCCGAGATCTTTCTGGATGGCCTCGACCAGTTCAGCCTTGTTCCGTCCTGTATTCCATTGCTTGCGCGGCTTGAGCATGATGAACAGATCGGTCTGTTCCGGGCCCATCGGGTCCTCCGATATCTCGGCGCGACCGGTCTTACTGACCACGGTATCGACCTCAGGGAACTTCAACAGGCGCTTTTCCATGAAGCTCACGACCTGAACCGAACCTTCAAGAGAGGCATTGGGCAGACGCACGACATTGACGGCCAGAGAGCCCTCGTCGAGCGGCGGCATGAACTCCGTTCCGATGAAAGGGACCAGTGCGAGAGCCATCAGGAGTACCCCGCCGGATATCCCCAAAGTGACCGCCGGACGACGGACCGCACGGGTCAGGAGTTTCAGGTAGTCTTGGTGGAAACGCCGAATAAAGCCGAATTCCTTTTCGGGAGCCTGTTTCAGCATCATTTCGGAGAGCACGGGCACGATGGTGAGCGCGACGCCCAGAGAGATGAGCAGTGCGATCAGCATCGTCGCGGCCAGCGGCGCGAACATTTTTCCCTCGACCCCCTGAAGAGTGAAGAGCGGTACGAGGATTATGGCGATGATAAGGACCGAGAAAGCCACCGGGCGCGCCACTTCCGCGAGCGCTTTGGCGACGACACGGCTCTTTTCCTCCGTTTCCCGCTGATGCGCGAGATGGCGGCGTATATTTTCCACTATGACCACCGAGGCGTCGCCGACCATCCCGACCGAAAAAGCCATACCGCCCAGACTCATGAGATTCAGCGTCAGTCCCGTCGAGGCCATGACCACGAAGCTGATGAGAAAGGTGATCGGCAACGACAGCGTGACCACCAGCGCGGTCCGTAGCTCCGCAAGGAACAGAAAAAGGATCAGGATGACGAAAAGACTCCCTTCGCGCAGGGCGCTTGCCACCGTTTCGATGCAGGCCTCTATGAGCGAAGTACGGTCGTAAAAGACATTGAACCGCACCCCTTCCGGTAGGGTGGCGCCTATCTTTTCGACCGATTCTTTGACCCGGCTCACGACATCCTTGGAGTTCTCTCCCTTGAGCATGATGATCATACCGGCCACGACCTCGCCTTTGCCGTCCCGCGTGACCGCGCCTTGACGGGGCTCGGCGCCGATCAGCACATCGGCCACATCGCGCAGATAGACCGGCGCACCGTCTTTCGCCTTGAGCACGATGCGCTCGATATCGGGGATATCCTTGAGAAGTCCGACACCACGCAGATAGACCTGCTCCCAGCCGCGCGCGATGATTCCGCCACCGGCATTGGCGTTGTTCCGTTCTATAGCATCTACCACATCGCCGGTGGTCAATCCGTATTTCAGGAGTCTTTCGGGCGATACCTGCACTTGGTACTGTTTGACGAAGCCGCCGAAGCTGTTGACCTCGTTCACACCGGCGATCGGCTTGAGCAAGGGCGCCACCAGCCAGTCCTGTATGGTGCGCAGTTCCATTGCATCGTATTTCTCGCTTTCGAGCGTGTACTGGAATATCTCGCCGAGTCCCGTACTGATCGGTCCGAGTTCCGGCTCGACATCAGGGGGAAGTTCTTCGCGGGCGATGGTCAGTCGTTCGAAAACCAGCTGACGCGTCCAGTAGGTATCGACCCCATCCTCAAAAATAATGACGACCTGCGACAGTCCGGCCTTGGACAGAGAACGCACCTGCTGTACCTTGGGCAGGCCGCGCATGACCTGTTCTATGGGATAACTCACCCGTTGTTCGACCTCTACCGCAGCCAATCCAGGCGCCTTGGAAAGGATCATGACCTGCGTATTGGAAACATCGGGAAACGCGTCTATGGGCAGGCGTATCCAGGCGACGATACCGGCAATGACGGCTACCACCGTAGCGAGGAGAACAAGAAATCGGTTCTTGAGGAGCCATGTTATGTATGTCATGTGTTTCTCCCCTTAATCGGCGCAGCCGGCGCCCATTTTCGAACGGAGCACATCCGACTTCATAAGGAAAGCACCGCCGGCAACCACTTTTTGAGCCGCCTCAAGCCCCTGTTTCGCTTCGACCCAACCGGCCCAAGTACGCCCCAGCACAACGGGGCGACGGACATAGTAATCGTCATGATCATGGACAAAGACAAAAGAACGCCCCTCATCCTCAAGCACCGCCTCGCGCGGGATGGCAAGCGCTTCGTCGTTCCCCGGTAGGAACACTTTGACCGTGGCGAACATCCCCGCGAGCAGGCGTCCATCCGGATTTTTGACCTCGACCCGCACCTTTACCGTGCGGGACGATTCATCCATCGACGGACTGACCAGATCGACGATCCCCGGGAACTCCTCGTCGGGATATGCCTTGACAAGGACGGAGGCTTCCAGTTTTCCGACGGCCTGCACTCTCTTTACGGTGGCAATATCCTGTTCATAGAGATCGGCCCAGACCCATACCGTCATGTTGTCGCCGACGGTAACGAGCGATTCTTCGGTCTTCGCGACCTCGCCCGGGACGCCGTGCATCTCAAGAACCGTACCGCCCATCGGCGCGCGGAGGACGAGCCGCCCATGCGTGTTGCCGCTGGTAAGAGCGCGCGCTTCGGCGGGGTCCATGCCGAGGCGGGTGAGTTTGCCGAACGCTCCCTCGACGCGGATCTCGGCGGCATCAAGCTCCTGTTTCGCCTGATGGTATTCCTTTTCGGAAGATATCTTCTCCTTGCGCAGTTCAGATATCCGTTCAAAGTTGCGGTTGGCCAGATCAAGCAGTCCCTTCGCCTCAAGATAGGCCGATTGGGCCTCACCGACCTCGATGCTTTCTATCTCGACGAGCGCCTGCCTCTTTTTGACCTTTTCGCCCAACGCGACGGAAACCTTTTTGATTATTCCTTCCACCGAAGAGTTCAGATGACCGACACGCCGCTCGTCGAACCGGATCTCACCGGTAAGGACGATAGGCGCGGCGACCTTTTGCCTCTCGACCGCAACCGTCTTGATGAGCCCTCCTTCCACGAGGCTCGACGGCGCACGCACAAAACCGGTTTCATAACGGCACTCAGCGCACTCGAATGTCTTTATGTTATGCTCGCAGGTAAGCGCCAACAACTCCTTCACCGGACGGTCGAGGTCCGACGGCTCTTTGGCTTCTCCTTTTTCCTCGGCATGGCCGTCCGATTTACCGCCCGGCTCTTCGTGTTCTTCCACCTTCGGTTGGGCTACGGGCTCTGCCGGGTTGTTCTTGTTGCAGGACAGGCTTGCGGCCGCAAGGACCAGCGAGAACATGCAGATCGTGATCTTTATGGTGTTCATTTGAGTTCCGCTCCTATCAGTGTGTCAAGACGGTTACAGTCGATCTGGGCCTGCGCGACCGTACTCAAATAGAGACGGCGCGATTCGAGCAGGGTACGGCGGGTGTCGATCACTTCAAGGATACTGGCCTCGCCGAGCTGATATATCTTCTCCATCGTGGCGGCGGCGCTTTCGGCGCGCGGCGTCACCTTTTCACTATACCGTATCGCGGTGGATGCCGAAGCGCTGCATGCAGCCTGAGCATTGATAATGATCGTCTCAACCTCAAAGGCCGCGTCTTCGGCCTGTTTTTGTCCGGCGGCCAGTTTCGCTTCGGCCTGCGTGACCCGGCCGGAATTCCAGTTCCAGAGAGGCAGGTCCACGCCGATACCGGCGCCGAAGACCCGTTGATCCGCCTCGGATGCGGTGAACGCGCTGAGCGAGAATGAGGGGACCCGAGCCATCTTTTCAGTGACGAGGTCGGCTTCGAGGAAGTTTGTTCGCGCTTGGGCGGCCGCGAAAGCGGGATGCGTTTTATGCGCGAGGGAAAGTGCCGTATCGAGATCCTTCGCGATGGGAAGCTGTCCGAGGTCCGCGACCACCGCTAACGCCCCGTTCTTGGGTATGCCAAGCCACAACGCGAGTTCAGCCCGGCGAGCCGAAAGGGAGATACGGGCGGACTCCAGCTCACTCACGACCTTTTCCCGTTCGACCTCTACCTGGAGCGCCTCCACGGGACGAGCTTCGCCTTTCTCGATCCTCTTATTCACCGTTGCCAATAATGCTGCCGTCTGCGCTTCCAGCGCCTCCAAAGACATCACCAGTTCCTGCTCGTACGCCAGATCCCAGAAAAGCGTCCGGAGTTGCAACAACACATCGCGGCGCAAAGAATCGGCCTCTGCTTCGGCTATCGCCACTTCAGCCCGGGCCGAATCGATCCGGGAACTCCGCTGAGCGACCCAATCGAAGGGAATGGTCAGCGTCATATCCCATTCGACATGCGTGTCTCCATTCACCCGTTCACGACCCTGGCCGACCGTTGCCTCCAGCGTAGGATTCGGTACCGCACCGGCGGCAGATACCGCACCACGCGCCGCTTCGACCTGAAACTTACCGGCCGAAATACGGGGGTGCTGATCGACCAGTCGAACGATCTCCGGCCAAGTCACATTGACAACCGCCGGTGATACGACTGTTTCCGGTTGACCCGGATCGGCCACGACCGTGGTCGCCAGAAAAACAATTATCAAGAGAAGCTGACAACTTCCCCTACGAAGAACATGATCAAGAACCAGACGCATTTGAATAGCCTCCTTTACAGTGTTCGAGGAAAGAAAAAGGGGATTGGTTAGGTTCGGGGCGGATGGAAAATAGATTTAAGGGTATCTTGGGGATTAAGGTCGTCACGAAAAGAAATGACAACCTTGTTCGACGACGCGAATGCTAGCAAGAGGTGCCGATCAAAAAAAGTGACCCATACCCCGCCGTGTCCCGGACAACAAGAACAGGAACAGGTCGGGCCACAGGAATGGTCGTCATTGTCGGTGTCGGGGTTCGGTACATTGTCGCAGTGACTCAATTCGTCGCTACAGGGAGCGGAAGGAACTGCCTTTCCGGTTGTAGAGATGATAAATCCGGCAACAAAGAGCAGCAGTACAACAAGTGCCAGACGCCGACGGATCATCTGCGGCCCCCCTTGGCGGCAACATGGCGCACGCAGTCTTCCAATAGAGCAAGAACGAAAGAATCCTGTAGGAAGTAGTAGACCTGTTTACCTTCAGCGCGTGAACGAACAAGGCGCAGACTCCTCAGCAAATGAAGCTGATGAGATGTCGCTGAGATCGAAAGACCGATAACCTCGGATATCTCACAAACACACATCTCACCGGCGGCGAGCGCACGAATCATCTTAACGCGTGTTGGGTGGGCTATCATCCTGAAGGTTTCAGCGATGTCTAGCGTCAGTTCCTCCGAAAGAAGATTCTCACGCCCCAGACGAACACGCCTCTCATCAACGCTGAACTCGCAACAACTTTCGCCTTTGGTGTTTTTATCCTCGCGAGGTGTGGCCGTTGTTTTTTTCTTTGTTCGCGGTACAGCCACGAGAGACCTCCATACATCACTTGAGCAAGTATAGTAATGTATCTTTGATTGTCAAGAGGATATAAGCAGAAAACTCGAGATATAGACTATTCCCTTTTTAATATTATCTGTTTCGGGTGGTCAACTTGGTCCGAGATTTCCATTCACAAACTTGCCGTACCGGAAAATGCAGCTTTCAGAGACTCCTGCTTAATAGCCCTGCTGTTCGGAATGAATAATTATTTAATACTAACTAGTTAGAAGCTCTCTTTGCCGCTGGTGACAGCTTCGCTTCCACCGGACCCATACGGCAGTATATCAAACAAAAAGATTTTTGCCAAAGAAAGTTTTGGTAGGGCCGAGTCCGTTGCGGGTATATTTCTTAGAAAAAGTTGTTTGCCGATCTCATGCTCGGTCCAGATTTTTCAAGATGGCTCGTTTAATCCCATATTCGGCTCAAAGTGCCGCGCTATTTTCGGAATGATATTGTGATGTTAGAAGTTACTTTGCACTTCAGAGCAGCTTCGCTTCCACTGGGCCTTTCTGAAAAGAAATGGTCCCAAGAGGCGAGCAAGAGAAAATATGTTTTTGGAAGAAAGGCGGAACAGGAAGATCTATAAAATGAAGAAAAGCGTGTAACGGTATAAAAGACTTTTTTGCGCGAGAAAGGGACCGAAGCCGCCGTCAGGACCCTCGAAGTAGGGGACTACCGGGCCGCCCAAATTCATCTTGATATCACCTTCGACCGTGTAAAGAAAGAGGTCGAGGAGATGAAGAAAGAGAAGGGGCTTTCCGTTCAACAAATGACACACAAACCGGCGCACGACTCGTCAGTCAAAAAGACGCAGACCGGCCCCGAACTCTAACCGATACTCCTCACAAACACACACCTTTTTTGTCCGGTACCTCGAAACAAAAAAGGTCGTATTCCGTTCCATACCTCCGGACAAAAACGGCCCCGAAATGTACCGACCATCAGTAAAAAAGCACCTTCATTCTGTTCCGATAGTCGGTACAAGGAGCGTCATCGTTCTGTCCGTTTTCCGGTCCCGTGGGCTGCGCCCACACTCGCACGTCCAGCACGCCGCTTCGTCCCGTTCGTCGCCCTGCGCCGCCCGGAACTACGCCGGTCTTTCGGTCGTCGAGGAGATCGCTTTGCGCCTCCTCTAGCCCTCTTTCCCATAATTATCACACACCACGCAACCTTTCGGTGTACTTCTGTAGACAAATGTTGACCATAAAAAACAGGAGTGTATCAGATGTCTACCGCCACAGAAAAATAAAAAATATGCGGTCTACAAATGTCAACATACTAAAATCTTGACATCTATAGTGTAGCCTGTTTGTCTGCTTTTGTAGAAAATGTCTACGTTTGTCTACCGGAGGAGCAGATGGTGAGAGAAACACTGGTTAGTGCGCGAGTTCCCGGGTACATCCGTGAACAGATGAAGAATGAGAGCGAGATGCACGGCATGTCCGAATCGGCTTATCTCAAGACGCTCTTGGAACTCCACTTCGCCGACGAAGAAAATCGCTTCATCACCTATGAGGGTCACTACCTCAAGGCGGTCCTCGAACGGAACACTTACAACATCTATGCGATCATGGAGCACCTCAAGCGGACGAAGGACCCTCTCTGGGACGGCAAGGCATACCATGAAGCGGCAAAGGGAAAAGCCCTCAAGTCGGAGAAAGACTGCCACAAGGAAGCGACCCTTGAGCGTAAGGAAAGATCAGGACTGGCTCCTGTCAGCGCACCTTCTGATAAATGATCCGGTGCGGTCGGAACACATGCCGCTCACGCTCGCTGTACAGGGGACCATCCGCACTATGCGCGCGGACGAGATCCGTTACCTCGACCACGCCTACGCCACGACCGTCCACAGTTCACAGGGACTCACCTGCGATCGGGTGTTCGTGAACATGGACACGAAGAAGGAGATGGTCCTCGGGCAAGAGGCGTACTATGTCGGCATCAGCCGCGCGAAGGAAACGGCGCGCATCTATACCGACGCCCCCGAGAAACTGCCCGACGCCCTAAAGAAATCGCTTGCGCAGAAGAGCGCGATCGAGGAAGTGGAAAAGGACCGGCGCCCGTCGGAGAAGGGGCTTGTCCCGCCAAAGCAGCGCGACGGCGGAAGGGACGGAGATTTGGTACGGTGAATATGTTGTAGTTACTGATCCTTCTCGCCCAGACCATCCGTTGACGCCCCCGATCCCGGAGTCCCGGCCCTCTTCCCAGACTTTTTCCGACCAAGATCACTAGAAAAGCCCTGTTTGATTCAGCATAAAACACATGTACTGACCCTATCTTCTTGAAATCATTCAGGACGATAACTTTTAAAGAAAGAGTCCGAAAAAACCTACAAAGTGTTCGATAATACAAGAAGATATTTTCACAGAAATGTTTTGTGCAAAAGGAAAAGAACTTTCGAGTCCTAAAAAAGAAGATACAAAAACGGCAAGAAGTTACGGGTCAGAGAGTGCGCTTCGGAGTGACCACTCAAAAAAACAACGATCCGGCAACAAAAGTTGAATTTAGGTTTTTGGCGTGCTCTAATCCGCCCATAAAAGACATAGAAAAGTTCCGGCTATCGGGGATATAGCTTGGTGCAAAGTAGTGTCTTTCAGATCGGGGAGGGGCCGCGAAGGCTTCCGGAAAAACAGGTGGCCTCATTGCCAAAACCAAGCAAGCGCGAAATTTCCGAAAAAGGGAGAATCCTTTTGAACACAGCGGGTATCTTATGAGTATAGAAGCGAAAGAAAGGGGCGTTTTTTTTGAACGGAGAAAAGTCCACCAACAACGGAGATAGAGGGAGGAGAAGATGAAAGTTTCATCACACATCATGCTTTTTTTGTTTGCGACCCTGTTCTCTTTTTATGTCTATGCGTCACAGACGAACTATCAGTATCAAGTTACGGGCA
>Ga0302237_1000183_pt1 | contig 67032 bp, 64 predicted proteins | sample AAG_UR_Ala_MG_FD_193530 | JGI IMG/M metagenome (GOLD analysis project Ga0302237, IMG submission 193530) | Enriched activated sludge microbial communities from anaerobic digester in WTTP, New Holstein, Wisconsin, United States - AAG_UR_Ala | ecosystem: Engineered > Bioreactor > Anaerobic >... | reverse complement strand
CTCATTGTGACATCTTCCGATGCCTCACTGACTTTAAATAATTTGATGGCTTAGCCATCTTTAAAAAATAAACCTGCTGTTTAGTTTTCAAGGTTCAATTTGCGACTTGATTATCTTATCACTTCAAGTTCTCCAAGTCAACACTTTTTTCGTTTCTTTTTGCTTGCTTTTCGTTTCGTTTTGCTGCCGCTCTCGGCGACATAGACTAATATACCAGCTTTCATATTCTTCGTCAACACATTTTATCAACTTTTTTAATAAATCTTATTTTCCCAAACCTAATGTTTTGTAAGGCCTTTTTGAGTTCGTGCATAATCTGAACATAATCATCCATTCTTTAATTTTAGTTCGCAAATCTACCCTGCTGGCAATATCGCAGCTGAAAGCTAACCTGACCGGCACAAAACAAAGGAGATGACTTTTACGGTCTTTGCATAAGTCAAAGCCGCCAATTGGCCATCCCCTTTATCAGGTGGAAATATTAATGTTCTGTTATTCTGTTATGTTTATATACTTACCCCGTTGTAGTCTGTCTCTAACATTTTAATTTCCCAGTTCCCATCTATTTTTGACAGATATTTTCTCATGGATTCCTCAAAGCCTTCGTTGTCAGTCTTTACAACAGCTATAAGCGTAGAGCCCGATCCGCTTATGAATTCTCCTATAGAACCCAGCTTTTTCGCCTCTTCGAATATTTCGTCCATTCCCATTATCAGATTTTTTCTGTATGGCTGATGTATCTTGTCCTCAAAGCACACTCTGAGCTTGTCGAGTTCGCCCTTGTTCATTGCATTGACAAGCATTGCCACCCTTGATATGTTGAAGACGCAGTCGCTTTTCCCATAGCTTTCAGGCATTACACCCCTTGCTTTTTCAGTGCTGACCTTGAAACCCGGTATCATCACTGCAAACCTTATCTCCTTTGGCACATCAATCTTTGAATATGTCACCTTGCCTCCGTCATATATGGATACTACCATTCCTCCTGTTATTGCAGGCACAACGTTATCCGGGTGGCCTTCAAGCTCTGTCGCCATATCTACTATATCATCGTATGACATGACTTTGCCCATTATCTCATTTGCCCCGACTATTCCGGCTACTATAGATGAAGCACTGCTTCCAAGGCCCCTGCTCAGAGGTATGTTGCAGCTTTTTATTCTTATCTTGACACCCTTGCGTTTGAAGTCGTATTTTTCAAACGCATGCATCATACTTGTATATACCATGTTCTGTTCAAGCGGCAGCTCAAGCTCCGGGTTGTCCCATATAATCTGAACTCCTTCATTTAGTGTTTCTATTTCCACCTCATTATATAGGTTGAGCGCCATGCCTATCGCATCAAAACCCGGCCCCATATTTGCAGTAGTTGCCGGAACTTTAATTTTTATCATTACGAATTCCCTCCATAGTAGTTGTAATTGTTTTTATTCCACAGCCATAAGCTCTGACTTGAAAACACCTTCAATCTCATTTATCCTGCTTACCAGCTCATCTATTTCAATTTCCAGCTCGCTTATGTCAAGAGTTATGCTTACATTGGCGGCATTATTTATTGGTATATCCTGAGATATGGTAAGAATATTGCCCTTTAGCTCCGCAAGCTTGTTGAGCACATTCGAAAGTACGCCCGGCGTGTGATCGAGTATCATTATTATAGTCGCTTTCCTGCCTCGCATAGCTTCCGAAACGGCGAATACATAGTCCTTATATTTGTAGAAGGTGCTTCTGCTTATTTCCTGAAGCTTACATGCCTGGGTTATTCCCTTCGCTTTCCCAGTTCGCAGCATGTCCTTTGCCTTGACCACCTTTTCAAACACATCGGGAAGTATTTCCTTGTCTACTATAAGATAGCCGCTATTTTTCTCCTGCATAATAATATCCCCCATCCAGCTGTGTCTACAACAGACACAAGTGTACTCTGTATAAAGACTTTGAGATATTATAACATATGTGGCGTGCACAAACAACACACACTATTTTTGCTGAAAAGTATTTTTTGCATACAGAAAGGGAGCCTCACGCATGCGCAAAACTCCCTTCAATAGTCTCATTAAATTACTCTTATTCTTTTCTGTGCTGGGTTCTAGCCTTCTTTTTCTTCTCCCATAGCATCCTGAGCTTTCTTTCAGTCGGCTGCTCCCCGGCCTCTATGAACATAGGGCACATAAGACCCTTTTCCCTGCTTATGCATACATTGCCGCTGAGCTTGCACATGTATACGCCTTTTTCCTTGTCATACTTCTCATTCTTACACATAAGGCATCATCCACCTTTCAGACTATCTAACCTGCCGACTGCCGAATATGATGTACTTTCCTATCTGTTTGATGGAGCCACAAAATGAGTCCCTACAGCCTTGCCTTCAAGTATGTCGTAGAGTATTTCGGGGTTGTCTCCGTTTGCTATTATTGTGTCTATGCCGTGCGCATACGCTATGCTCGCCGCTTTTATCTTAGTTATCATGCCGCCCGTTCCTAGAGTCGAGCCCTTGCCCGAAGCCAGATTTTCTATGTCCTCGGTGATGTCATCAACGCGCGATATCAGCTTGGCATCAGGGTTTGTTTTAGGGTTGCCCGTATAAAGACCGTCGATGTCAGAAAGCAGTATGAGCAGGTCTGCATCTATGAGCGCAGCTACAGTTGCAGACAGAGTGTCGTTGTCTCCGAACACTATCTCCTCAGTGGCTATGGTGTCGTTTTCGTTGACTACAGGGATTACATTCATCTCAAGCAGTGTGTTCATGGTGTTTTGGGCGTTCACCCTTGTCCTTTCGGTATCTGTTACATATTTTGTCAGAAGGACCTGAGACACTATCTGGTTGTAGTCGTTGAACATCCTCTGGTATATCTTCATGAGCATCGCCTGGCCTACCGAAGCGGCAGCCTGCTTGCCTGGAACGCTAGCTAGCAGTTCCGGCTTTCCAAGCCTTGCAATCCCAACACCTATTGCCGCAGATGTCACAAACACTATCTGCCTGCCCTGGTTGTTGAGGTCTGAAAGCACGCGTGCAATCTGGTCTATCCTGTGGAAGTTGAGTTTGCCTCCTGGGTAAGTCAGCGTAGACGTTCCAATCTTTACAACTATTCGGTTAATATCATCTATATTTTTGAATCTCACGTTGGAACCCATAAATTACATCCTTTCAAAAAGATTTATACCGAGTATATTCTCTCATTCGATAATGATAATATTGTATAATACTTTGAAAATTACGTAAACATGCATTTTTCGAGCCGGCAAGCTACAGCAGATCATTTCTTCCGTTTTTCTGCAGGAACTCGACCACCTTCTTGACATCCTGAGCCTTAAGCCTGTCATATACTTTGCCGCTGAGAATCAAAAGCTTCTCAAGTATCTTCTGCCTGCTCCGACTTTGTTTCGCTTCGAATAAAAAAAATATCCTGAGATATATTATATACCCCAGAATATTTTCTGCATGCACAAGCATTTTAAGTTATATTTTCAGCATGTGGGCGGTTACTTCTAGACCCTTGCCACACCTGTCTTTCTGGCAGCCTCCATAACCGCCTCAGACACGTTCTTTGCAACCCTCTTGTCGAAGGCTTTTGGAAGTATATACTCAGGCTCGAGCTCGTCTTCCGATATTGTGTTAGCTATTGCATACGCCGCAGCTATCTTCATTTCTTCGTTTATTTCGCTGGCTCTTACGTCAAGAGCTCCCCTGAATATTCCTGGGAACGCAAGCACGTTGTTCACCTGGTTTGGAAAATCAGATCTTCCTGTTCCTATTATCAGTGCTCCGCCTTCCCTTGCAAGCTCAGGCATTATCTCTGGTATTGGATTTGCCATCGCAAAAACTATAGCATCCTTATTCATCGATTTTACCATTTCTACCGATACCACACCAGGACCTGATACTCCTATGAAAACATCCTTGCCCTTTAGCACCTCGGCAAGAGTTCCCTTTTCATTGTGTATGTTCGAAAGCTTGGCAGCCTCTTCCTGTGCCCAGTTGATGTCTTCGGCGCCCTCGTATATGGCCCCTTTTCTTCCGCAGAATACTATGTTTTTGATGCCCATATTAAGCAACAGCTTGCCTATTGCTATTCCCGCAGATCCAGTGCCGTTTATAACCGCCTCCATGTCCTCAAGCTTTTTGCCAGTCAGCTTGAGCGCGTTTATAAGCCCAGCAGCCACAACTATGGCTGTTCCGTGCTGGTCGTCGTGGAAAACAGGTATGTCAAGCTCTTCCTTGAGCCTTTTCTCTATCTCAAAACATCTTGGAGCTGATATGTCCTCGAGGTTTATACCTCCGAACACAGGTTCCATGAGCTTTACAGTCTTTACAATCTCATCGACGTCCTTTGTTGAAAGGCATATTGGGAAAGCGTCAACATCTCCAAACTCCTTAAATAGTATGGCCTTGCCCTCCATTACAGGTATTGCAGCCTCAGGACCAATATCACCAAGACCCAGCACTGCAGTACCGTCACTTACTACGGCAACCAGGTTGCCTTTTGAAGTGTAGTCGTATACCATTTCTTTCTTTTCGGCTATTTCCCTGCAAGGCTGAGCCACGCCAGGAGTGTAGGCCACAGAAAGGTCCACAGAGTCTTCAACCTTTACCTTGCTGCACACCTCTATCTTGCCCTTATGCTTCTTGTGAAGTTCAATCGACATGCTGTTGAAATCCATAAAGTCCCTCCGCATATTAAAATATTGTATTTAGACTTGCTATTTTGACTTGCCTTCTACATATTCCTTGCTGTACTTAGCCCTCTCACTTTCATAAAGGTTGCCCCCCTTGCTGTCTATGACAACAACAGCCGGAAAATCCTCCACGTATATCCTTCTTATAGCCTCTGGACCGAGTTCCTCGTAAGCAACTATTTCAGAGCTTTTTATGCACGTTGATATCAGAGCTCCAGCTCCGCCTACAGCCCCGAAATAGACTGCCCCAACTCTTTTCATTCCGTCAATTACCTCTTCGCTCCTGGCTCCCTTGCCTATCATGCCAGTTAGGCCGCGCTCCAAAAGCGGAACAGTCATCTTGTCCATCCTGCTGCTTGTAGTAGGCCCTGCCGAGCCTATAACAGCTCCCGGCTTTGCCGGAGTAGGCCCCACATAGTATATTATCTGATCCTTAGGATCGAAAGGAAGCTGCTCGCCGTTTGCTATGGCCTCCATCAGCTTCTTGTGGGCAGCGTCCCTTCCGGTATAAATGCTGCCGCTTATAAGCACCATATCCCCAGCCCTTAGCTCCATTGCCTTTTCCTTTGTAAGCGGGGCATTTATTTTTATGACTTCGCTCATGCAAATTCCCCTCTTTCTAAAAAATTAAAACATAATTTATCTACTCTGTTTATAATATCACATACATCACGATAAAAATATAAGTTTTTGTACGTATTTTTGGAGTACGCAAAGCCGCTTTATAAAAAACAGAAGGAGCTCCCTTGACACCTTCAAGAGAACCCCTTCTTATATGATTGCATTATGAAAAATTGTATGAGTCAGGGCGAGAGCCCGGCTCTTTCTTTATTATTTGAATATTCCAAAAGGCTTTCCTACAGGAAGCACGACCTTGCCAAAGTGAGTATTAAGCACTGCAGCTGCCGATCCATAGAATGAAAGCATTGCTATTGCAAACTCAGACCATCCTGCAAGCAGGTGCATAGGCTCCGGAGCTATTCCAAGAGTGCTGAATGAAAGTCCAAGGAAAAGGAAGTCGATAAGCACGAATATCATGAACAGAACCTTGTGAGTTTCCATTGCTCCTACTGTCATGAAAAGCGTGAATATGAGGTATCCTACGAATGCAAATCCAAGCTGCTTTACATCGGCTGACTCGGCAAGAGCCTTTCCGAAAACGCCGTTTTGTATAAGCCAAGTAGTTCCCACAGCAAACCAGAAGAAAGCATATCCTCCGAATGCAGTAGTTCCGAAAACATTGTTCTTTTTAGCATCGTTTATACATGCAAAAAGCTGAGCAAATGCTCCAAGGAATATCGCCCAAGGTATTACAAGAGAAACTCCGCTTGTCCAGCCAAGTTTTGAAGACGAAGCCACTAGCGTAACCATTGCAAGTCCGAAAAGGCCAAGTGCCGACGGATCTGCTGTGACAATCTTACAATTTTGATTGTTTTCCATTCTAATAATCCTCCTAATAAAGCTTTTCAATAGATATTTATAAGTCAATAGGCGTTCCGAAAAACCGCCCCCAATATATTATACATAACTGTTCTATTCTTGCAAACGTTTTTTTGAGCATTTTTGAAATACACCGCGTAATAGCTATTTTTATATATATAAATCTTAATAATATAAAATATCCGGCCCATATCATCCATTATCATCTTATTTGAGAAAATATTGTATTTTATCACCCAGAAAAAAGCTCCCTGACGAGCGGGAGCTTTTTGTTTGCCGACATTTTTTACTATATAATGCGCTCCTCATGCCTTGAAGCATGGCAGTTTATGTTTACTGCTACAGGAAGCCCCGCTATGTGAGTTGGGTATGTTTCTATATTCAGAGCAAGAGCGGTTGTCCTTCCTCCGAGCCCCTGCGGCCCTATCCCCAGACAGTTTATCCTCTCAAGCAGCTCTAATTCAAGCTCTCTTATATGCTCCTTGTCGCTGTGCTTTCCTATCTCTCTAAGCAGTGCCTTCTTGGCAAGGTATGCAGCCTTGTCCATTGTTCCCCCGATTCCAACGCCGACTACTATAGGTGGACACGGATTAGGGCCTGCAATAGATACGGTTTCAACCACAAAATCAACTACTCCTTCTATCCCGTCCGACGGCTTGAGCATCTTTACCCTGGACATGTTCTCGCTTCCAAAGCCTTTAGGCGCCACCGTAATTTTCACCCTGTCGCCTTCTACAATCTGCGTGTATATTATCGCAGGCGTATTGTCTCCCGAATTGACCCTTAGCAATGGATCTGAAACGACCGATTTTCTAAGATAGCCTTCGCTGTAGCCCTGCCTCACGCCTTCATTTATTGCCTCCTCGAGACCTGCGCCTACTATATGCACATCCTGTCCAAGTTCTATGAATATGACAGCCATCCCCGTATCCTGACATATAGGTACGTATTTTTCCCTTGCCAGATTGGCGTTTTGAACTATTATCTCAAGTATGCCCTTTCCTGCAGGCGACTCCTCTGTCTCCACGCTTCCCTTTAGGCTATCAAGCACGTCCTCTTGAAGATTGATGTTCGCGCTTATGCACATCTCCTTTACAGCCTGTGTTATTAATCTAGCATCCACTTCCCTTAGCATCGCATCCTCCTAATTTACGGAGATTTCAATCTCCCTGATTTTTAAAGCCCCTTGAAAATCTTTTTTACAGAATAGAACATATCCATTGATACCAGGACACCTTTCAAACTACCCTTAAGCGAGGGATCGATAGGCTCGTAAAGTATCTCCGGCCACATTATCTCAATCATCCTTCTGTAGAGGATGCAGTTATACTTGTTTCTATAGGAGTCGTTCACCGAAAGCATCATTTCAAGCAGATTCCTGCAACTAAACGGCGAATACTCCTCGATTGCTATATCTGCCTGGGTTCGTTGCGAAGCCTCCCAATTAAGCCCCTCCTCCCATATAAAAAGTGACAGCAGGTCTATGTTCATTTCCTTGGCGAGCTCCAAATTCTTCTTGATCCATTTATCGCACATTTTTGCTGCGTACTCGTTATTCCCATCATATCCTATGTATGTTGAAAAAAGCCTGCCGTTTGGTGTTTTTATGGTGCCGCAATAATTTCTTATAGTTTCACTCACCTGGCTTGTGACGTTAATGCTGTCATTGAACATTTTGTAGAATATGTTGTATATTTCCGGAATATTCTTCGCTATAGGGTATGCGGTATTATCCATGAACGCTCTGCTAAAGTCAGCATCCGCCTCATCACCTGGATTCAGCACCTTAAACGGAATCCCAAATTCCTCAAACAGGCTCCTTGGGATCCTAATATCCTTGCTTTCATCATCCAGCCAAGGATATCTAACAGTATAATATGTCACACTATCTCTGATATCCTTTGTGGCTGCCAGCATAAGGCGACTGTCCCAATCGGCAGTTATAGGCATTATGAGTTTTGACCTTCTTGATATAGCATTCATGAATCCCTTCAGCATCCAACATGCCATTTCACTAGAAGCTTGAATAGATCTTTTTCTCAGCGGCTTCACAGGCCAATATCTGACAACCTCACCATTAATGAGATCCAGATAGAAATTAGGACTTAGTTTCCTTGTGCCATTGTATATTGTGTCTTCCCCTATCCACTGCATAGAGGCGTCTGCAAAAGCTTCGCTCGCATAGAAATCCCGCACTCCGTTGGCCATGTTATTTTCAAGTGCTATATACCGATTCATTATCGGCAGCTGGGTTCCGCAAGCCAGACCTTTACTTCCCTTGTAATAGTATACCTCCATCTGACCTGCCGCATCGTGGTACATTCTGCAGCATTCTTTATCCTCATATATAAGTACAAATCTTCCCCCAAGGTTAAATGTGGCTTCAAGAAAGCTTTCAAAATCCCGATTTTCCCTAAGCAACATTTTGATTATGTCACCATTGCCAAACTCAGGATTCTGCCAATCTAAAATGTATCCCAAGAGAATAACCCTTCTGTTTTCATTTTCAACAACCGTCATATCAAGTTCCGGATGTACATGCAGCACAAGCCTTTCCTTGTATATCCCGTATGTTTTCCAATCCGAAGGCCCGTCCATTGTATAAGGCATCATTATGAATTGTTTTCTGTACAACAGTCTTTCATATAACAATTTATCATAACCAGTATTATCCATCAAAACCTCCAAATTATAATGCTATTATTTCAATATAGGGCTTTTCGCCTGTAAACTAATATGCTTATTATCATAATATATATTATATCAAATATTTATTCCAGTTCATATTACAAGTCGTACCCTCTCCGCTACCATTTCTATCTCACGCGCCATATGTCGTATGGCCTTCCGGCCCCGTTTACAAGATTTTTTCTCACATCAACATGTACAAAGCTCCCGTATATGCCAATCCCACGAAAGCCAGCCTTTACAGCCGCCCTTGCTATCTCCTCCATGCCCACCCCAATGACCTTGATGTCTGCCGCGCGCCCCTCAAGATGCTGCGACCCATCGGCGCCGCCTACTCTCCTGTTGTACTCCTTGCTCCTGTAGCCGCTCGTTATGACTACCGGCCTTTTGAAATAATCCCGCAGAACCTGTAGCCTCTCCACCAGCTCCGCATCCACATAAACGCTCCTTCTCTCATCCCTGCACGCGAACTCCGAGAGCGAGAAATCCCTAGAAAGTTTAATATCCCTTACCACAATCATGCCAAAGCCTCCTCAAATACTCCATAATAAAGAATCCTCTATATTATTAAATATTCATTTAAGTGGTTTTTTTGGCACTGCTATGGGAATAATTTATTTAATAGGCTGCATGCATTTATGCTATAATGTGACATGAATGGCTTCTATATGCATACAGCTGGCCATCATCACTTTCAGGCAGGTGAAAAACATGATAAAAAGCATAGACGTGGCCAAGGCCGCAGTTAAACTGGCCCTTTCAACCCGCGAGGAGGAAGAGAAACTTGTAAGAGATTATAAAAAAGCAGGTATTCTTTCAACAGGCGTGGATGTCGGCGGCAATCTGATTCAGTCCATACCGAAGATAATCGAAAGAGCTCTTGTAGCGTCAAAACGTACCGGGATAATTCAAAACGTACACATACACGAGGGCGCCATAATAGGCGCTGCTAGGGAAGCCATAAATCAGGTTTCCGAAAAGGCAACCGGCTTTAGCGTGGGAGGCAAGATAGGCATAGCCCGCTGCGACGAGCACATAAGCATATGTCTATTCATGAGCATCGGAGTGCTCCATCTCGATGATATGGTAATAGGTCTTGCGCACAGATCTATACCCCTGCTCGAAAACGAGAAGGTCTATTTCAAATCAGAATAAGAGCATAAAAAAACCGCATTTTGTTAAATGCGGTTTTTTTATATCTAGTTTTCCTCGTCTTCTTTTTTCACTATGAAATCTGAGTATATGTCCTCCTGATGTTCCTCGACGCTCTGCTTCCAGTTGTACATCTCCTTGTCGGCAGCCCTTAGCAGCTCGACGAAGCCCTCGCCGTCGGCAGGGTATATGCTTATGCCGTAGCTGCATGAAACCTGCAGCTTCTGCCCTTCGATCTCCATGATGTCCTCTATTGATTTTTTTATCCTCTGGGCTATTTCTTCAGCCTCTTCTCTTTTTTGCTCTCCGGGAAGAACTATTGCAAACTCGTCTCCTCCGAATCTGGCAGCAAAATCCGCCCCTCTTACGGAATGTTTGAGCTTACTGCCTATAAGACTGAGCATCTTGTCGCCCGTAACGTGACCCAGTGTGTCATTGATGTACTTGAAATTGTCAAGGTCCAGGAACACAAGCGCAAAACCGCTTCCTCCGACGCTGGCCTTTAGTATCTCCTCCTCAACCTTCATCTTGAAGAAGCGTTTGTTTGGGAGCTCCGTAAGATCGTCATGCAGCGCCATGTGTAGATATTTTCTGTTGCTTATTATTTCACTTTCGAATTCGCCATTGCCTTCGCCGGCCTCGAATATTATTGCGTGAAGCAGCAGTTTGCCTGCAATCTCCAGCGGAGCCAGGAAAACCTTGACATTCTTCTCGGTTCCATCACTTGTGTAGTGCCTCATATTCGACATTCCAACACCCGCAAGCGCAGCCTTAAGCCTCAGCTCTGCATCCGATTTTTGAAATCTGTTTATATTGCATATGTCCATACCTATAATCTGTTCTCTGTCATACCCGTAAAAACTTTCCGCAGCATCATTCGCTTCGATTATAATTCCAGAATCCGGGTCTATTATTAGCATTACGCCAGGGTAGTTTTGAAACACGAGCTTGAAGAAATCAAACTGACCTTGCTCTCCTTTTACATTTATACCGAACGATACATCTGTCACAAAGCAACACCCCTGAATTATTAATTCAATTTACATCATTTTATCATAAATATTCGTATTTTTGAAATTGTTTAATTGCCCATGCTGAATGTTCAGAAAACTTATACGGTTTTTGTATGATTATTTTTTGTCAATCTATCAGGACGCCTGTCATCCCACGCTTCCTCATGTTTTTATCTGCAAAAGCAGGGTTGACTTTATAAACCCTAGAATATATAATCTTCCTCATACAGCCTTTTCACATACGTTGGAAACGGCTAGGCAACACTGTAGGCCCTTGGGGCGCGTAGGATTTTAACAGCAGCAAACAGTTTATCAAATCACAATTTCAAATCTCAGGAGGATGGTAGTATGGTAAAGAAACTCATATCTATTTTTTGTGCTTCAATTCTTTTGTCCACTTCACTTTTAGCGGGCTGCTCAAAGGCTCCGGACGAATCTGCAAATTCAGAAAACAAAACGTACAGCATAGGTATTTCTCAGATTGTTGAACACCCTGCACTTGACGATGCAAGAAAGGGTATTATTGACGCGCTCAAAGAAGAGGGCTTCGTTGAAGGTGAAAACCTCGAGATAGACTTCCAGAACGCTCAAGGCGAGATGGCAAACGCCCAGACAATAGCAGACGGCTTCGCAGCTGCCAAGAAGGACATGATAGTTGCAATAGCTACGCCTTCAGCTCAGGCTGCATTCAACGCTACAAAAGACATCCCTGTAGTATTTACGGCCGTTACTGACCCTGTAAGTGCAGGCCTTGTGGCTTCTCTTGACAAGCCGGGCGGAAACGTCACAGGCTCTAGCGACGCTGCTCCAATGGAAAAGCAATTCGAGCTGATAAAAGCACTAGTTCCAGACGTTAAAAAACTAGGCGTGATATACAACACAAGTGAGGCCAATTCTGTAGTTCAGGTGGATCAGGCAAAAGCTGTAGCAGCAAAGCTTGGACTTGAAATAGTTGAAGTTGGAATCACATCTGTGAACGATATAGACCAGGCACTCAACTCTGCAATCGGAAATATAGACGCGCTATATGTGCCTACTGACAACACTGTTGTATCCTCAATACCTCTTGTAGCCAACAAGTGCATAGAAAACAAGATACCTGTAATAAGTGCAGAGGACGGCGCAGTTAAAGGCGGCGCGCTTGCTACAGAGGGAATCAACTACTACAACCTTGGACTTCAGACAGGCAAAATAGCTGCCCAGATACTAAAAGGAGAAAAACCAGCCGAAATACCTGTTGGACTCCTTGAGGACACTACACTTGTTATAAACGAGACTACTGCCGCAAAGCTTGGAATTACAATTCCAGAAGATCTCAAAGCAAGAGCGGAATTTGTAAAATAGTTATTTGTAAAACAGTTTTCGATAGTTTGTCAGATTATTTTATTTCTTTGACTGGTTTTCATTGAAGGGAGATGACTCAGTTGCTGGATTTTTCAATAAATGTGCTCCAGATGGGCTTGATATTCGCAATAATGGTCCTAGGAGTATATATAACATATAGGATACTCGATTTTCCAGACCTATCGGTTGACGGCAGCTTCGTTACGGGAGCAGCCGTCGCCTCTATACTTATATTAAACGGCGTAAATCCTTTCATAGCGTGTCTTGCTGCGTTTGCAGCCGGACTTGGCGCAGGACTTATAACAGGATTTCTTCATGTGAAGCTTGGAATAACCAATCTTCTCTCAGGAATACTAGTAATGATAGGGCTTTACTCGATAAACCTCAGGATAATGGGCAAATCGAACCTTCCGCTTTTCAACAATGAGACTATATTTTCATTGGAGATGCATCCGCTTATTGTCATAGCGGCATTCGCAGTGGCATCGAAACTGTTGCTCGACTTCTTGCTGTCGACAAAGCTTGGATTTTTGATAATAGGCACTGGCGACAACCCTGATATGATAACCTCACTTGGAATAGACACAGGCAAGATGAAGATACTTGCACTTATGATATCCAACGGACTTGTGGCCCTTGCAGGTTCCATAATGGCTCAGTACCAGAGATTCGCCGATGTAGGTATGGGAACAGGAATAGTTGTAATGGGCCTTGCCTCAATAATATTCGGAGAGACTCTTTTCAGGAGAGTCCCTATAATGCTTCCTACTACAATGGCGCTTCTTGGCTCCATACTATACAGGTTCAGCATAGGCGCGGCACTCAATCTTGGACTATCGCCTACCGACCTTAAGCTTGTGACCTGCGTAATAATAGTGTTCGCCCTTTCTGCTGGCAACGCTCACAGGTTCACCGGCTTTAGAAGGCTATTGAAAGGAGGGTTTGCAGGTGCTTCAGCTAAACGATCTGTACAAAACCTTTAACAAAGGAACTGTAAACGAAAACAACCTCTACAGAGGACTTTCGCTCACAATAAACGAAGGCGACTTTGTAACAATAATCGGCGGCAACGGCGCCGGCAAATCGACTCTGCTCAACCTGGTTTCAGGCAAAATAGATCCTGACGAAGGCTCGATTTTCCTTGGCGGAGCTGACATAACCCACATGCCCGAATTCCGCAAAGCCAAGTCGATAGCCAGGGTATTCCAGGACCCTTCTAAGGGTACGTGCCCTTCAATGACAATACTTGAAAACATGTCTCTCGCATACAACAAGGGCAAGCTGTATGGCCTCTCAAGAGGAGCCAGCAAGAAGCAGGCGGGACTTTTTGCGGAGCTGCTTTCACAGATAGGCATAGGACTTGAAGACAAGCTCCACACCAAGGTAAGCCTCCTTTCAGGCGGCCAGAGACAGGCGCTTTCCCTGATAATGTCTACGATGACTTCACCTGAGCTGCTGCTCCTTGATGAGCACACAGCAGCACTCGACCCGAAGACCTCGGAGGTAATAATCAACCTTACCGAAAAGATTGTCACCGAGAAGAAGATAACAACTCTGATGGTGACTCACAATATGAACCACGCCATGAAAATGGGCAACAGACTTCTCATGATGCAAAGGGGCAGAATCGCAATAGACATCTGCGGCGAAGAAAAGCAAAACCTCACCCAGGAGAAACTGCTTTCTATGTTTGAGAAGGCCGGCTGCGGGGATGAGGTAAGCGACAGGATGCTGCTGGCTTAAAGTGAAACCTGATAAAACTTGGATTTTACGTTTCGTTTAGAGATTTCCATACGGCGCAACAAAAGCGTATAATTTGGATTTTTGACAACTCGCTCCGCTCAAACAGTCAAAAATTCCTTTAAATTATACGCTTTTATTTTGCCTGGAAATCAACTAAACTCACTTAACAAAATCCTGCGTTTTTATCAGGTTTCTCCGCGCAAGTATGTAAAAAATCAAAACATAGCGAGTTCTCAAAATCACAGATTTCAGAATGCATAAGCCCAAGGAAATCACACAACGAAATTTAAAGGTCAATTATTTCACCGGATTTCGTACATAGGAAAGCTTCACTAGATTTACAATCCCGTAGAACACCACAAAAAACTCCAGCCTTCCAAGGAACATTCCAGCGCTTTCTGTCCACAGGACTATTTCTGGCGCATTCGGCGATGTTATTCCCATAGAAAGGCCTACTGTGCTCATTGCCGAAGCGAATTCGAACATCGAATCTCTGAGGCTGTAGCCGTTTATAGTTAGCACGGCCACTCCCGCCAAATAAAGCATTATGTACATAATAGTAAAGCAGGCCGTGTTTATTATATGTTCGCTGCTTATCTCATATGGACCCTCGGCTCTTTCTATGTACTCGTGTCTGATTACATTCTTCGGAGCAAAAAAACGCGCCATATTCCAATGCAAAGTCTTTATGAGCAAAAGCACCCTATATTGCTTTAAACCGCCCGCCGTAGAGCATGTGCCTCCTCCTATTATCATTAGCAGCATCAAAACCAATATCCCGAAATCGTCCCATCCGCCGTAGCTTACGCTTGAATATCCGGTAGTAGTAAATGCTGATATGAGCTCGAAAAACGAAACCCTGGCCGCCTTTCCAAAGGATTCGTACAGTTTTGATGCAGAAAAGAAAAACACTAGCGGTATGAAAAACGCAAGCAAAAATGCTGACAGTCTAATTTCTCCAAGTCTGAAGAACCTCCTGGCCTCACCTTTCATTAGCATGTAATGGGTGCCGAAGTTGATGCTGCCAAGAAGCATTAAAAGTATAGTTATTAACTCTATATTTAAGCTTTCATACTCTCCTATGCTCCCGACTCTCGTGGAGAATCCACCTGTTGATATAGCAGACGCAGAATGGTTTATGGCCTCAAACGCTGACATTCCCGCTTCCATGTAGAGCGCCGATCCAACTACAAAATATCCTGTATATATTATCATCATGAATTTTGCGGACTTAACGACATTGGGTATTATATCCTCCCGACCCTCGGCGCTGAAGAGTCCGAAACCGTATGGCCCTATTATTGCCGAGAGCATTACTACAGCAAGTCCGGCTCCACCGAAAAACTGCATTATACTTCTCCAAAACAGAATTATGCGCGGAGTTTTTTGTACATCTACAACTGAAAGGCCAGTGGTAGTCCATCCACTCACAGCTTCGAAAACTGCCTGAGTGAAGTTCAGCCCCCCTGATATCAAGAATGGCAGTGCTGAAATTATAATGGTCAAAATCCATGCTACAACGATTATAACACTGCCATCTTTTACAGTAATTCCCTCCTGCTTGCTACCTTCTTGCAGGCTCATTATGTACCCTTTAAGCAGTGCCACAGCAGCTGGAATTAAAAATCCCACAGCATACACAGACTCCTGTGGATAAAAAGGCAGCAAAAGCAAGGGCAATATATATATGAGCGAAGACCCCATAAGTATCTTGCCCGTGTAGCTTATGACAAGCCTTCGCCTTTCCCCTAGAACATCTGTATATGCCAAATCAATCAGCCCTTCCTCTTATTGCTTCAATTAACGCCGGCTGCACGCTTCTAAGCGACAAAATTATCAGCCTGTCCCCCTCCCTTATAATGGTATTCTCCTTTGGAACCATCTGGATTTCACCCCTTACAATAAAGCCGATTACGGAATCCTCTGGCATATCCAGCTCAATAATGCTCTTGCCAGCAGCTATGAAATCAGAGCCTATTTCAATATCCATAATGTCTATTTTTCCCGCTTCAATAGGCATCAGGCTTATTATCTCGTCAACGGAGACCTCTTGATCTATCACTCCGAATATTATGTCTGCTGTACTTATGACGGCATGAACCCCCAGCTTTTTAAAAACTTCTACGTGTTCAGGGTCGTTTACAACCGCCAGAGTCCTCTCCACTCCATAAATTTTGCCTGCTACCTGACAGACAATAAGATTTTCAGCATCACTATTTGAAATTGCTATTACCACATTGCAGCCAACAACGCCTGCATCCTCGAGCACCGCCGGATCAGTGCCATCTCCGTGCACAATTGACGCCTTATGAATCTTAGCCAGTCTTTTACACTCTTCCTCATCCTTGTGTAACACTATCAGCTTGTGACCTTCTGCAATGAATTTTTTCACCAGAAAGTGAACCTTGCTATGCCCACCTACAATCATTATATGCAAGCTATTCACCTCCTCCGTCGCTCTCTATGTAATCCCTGAAAGCCTCCGCCGAAAGAATCATCGGGCATATAGTCTCAAGCTCGAATTCTTCATAAACCTTCTGCCTGTGCGGCTCATACACCCTCGCCACAACCTTTTTAACCCCATATATGGTCTTAGCTATCTGAGTCAGCATTATGTTAGTATTGTCATCATCTGTTGTAGCTACAAAAACGTCTGCATTTTCAATCCCGGCCTTTTTTAATGTGTCAAGCTCCGTGGCATCCGCCTCAAGCATAAATCCTCCAAAGCCATCCGGCAGCCTGCCGAACGCCGATGGCCTCATATCTACCATCACAACGCTTTTCCCCGATTCAAAAAGCAAACCGGCAAGATGCGCCCCCAGCTTTCCGCAGCCCACAATTATAATATATTTATCATTAATTCCATTTTCACCCATTGAATTCATCTCCATAAAAGTTTTGGGACAAGGGGTGTTATATCATCCCCTTGTCCCAGCTGGATTAATTATTTAGGTAGTGATTATTCCGCCGTATCTTCCGCTGCAACCTCCTGCACATCCGCCTTGCCATTGCCTAGCACCTTGACTTTAAATCCAGCCCTTTCGAGTTCTTCCTTGTTCATGAAGTTGCGAAGATCGAAAAAGACTTTTCCCCTAGTAAGCCTGCAAAGCTCTGTGAAATTGATTTTTTTGAAGGCTTCATGATTCACCCCCAGCACAACCATTTCGCTTTCACTTGCCGCCTCTTCAAGACTTCTCGCTTCACATGCGAACTTCTTTGCATGCGGATCATAGGCAGCGACTTCATACCCTCTGCTGCCGAGTACTGAAATGAGGTCTATTATAGGACTCTCTCTCGTGTCATCAACATCTGCCTTATATGTAACCCCCAAAATACATATCTTGCGTGAATAGTCACTTTCTCCTAGCATTCCATCTATTGCATCCGCTACAAAACGAGGCATAGAGTCGTTTGTCTGCCTTGCCATTTTTATTATCTCTGCAGTTTTAGGATTTTTTTCGACTATGAACCATGGATCCACCGCCAGACAGTGTCCGCCTACGCCAGGCCCAGGCTGATGTATGTTGACTCTCGGGTGCTTGTTGCATAGTCTTACTACCTCCCATACGTCTATCCCTATTTCCTCGCATATCTTGGCCAATTCATTTGCAAGTGCTATGTTGACATCCCTGAATGTGTTCTCCATTACCTTGCACATTTCTGCAGTGGTTTCGTCAGTCAGAAAAATTTCACCATTTACAAAGGTCTTGTATATGTCTTTTATCTTCTCTGCGCTTTTCCTGTTTATGCCTCCCACTATGCGGTTATTACCCACCAGCTCCATTAATATTTTCCCTGGCAAAACTCTCTCAGGAGAGTGTCCCACATAAAGCTCCTCGCCAAGAACAAGCCCGCTGCGCTCTAGTATTGGACATAGGACATCCCTTACCGTTCCCGGAGGTGAGGTCGATTCAAGAACTACGATATTACCGTTTCTGACGTACGGTACTATACTCTCGGCCGCTTCAACAACATATCTCATATCAGCCCTCTTGTCATTTGTTATAGGTGTTGGCACTGCTATTATAAAAACATCGGCTTCCTCTGGCTCCGTGCGGCCTATAAGATTCTCTGATTTGACAGCCGCCTGCACCAATATGTCAAGATATGGCTCTTCTATTGTTATCTTAGCATTGTTGAGTGCATCTACAACCTTGCTTCTGACATCCACTCCAATTACATTATGTCCATGTGTTGCAAACATCGCAGCCGTAGGCAAACCAATATATCCAAGTCCTAACACACATATTTTTTTTCTCTGCATACTCAAATTCCTCCCAAGACATCATTGTATACTTTCATCAGCTCTATAACATGGTTTTCAGGGGTCCAAGGAGCATCCCAGTATCTTCTGTGAGCTTCCCTTCCCATACTTCTAACCAAAGAGTCACTTCCCATAACCTTGAGCTTTTGCACAAGATCATCTATACTTCCCCTTTCAAATATAAAACCGTCCTCGCCGCTTTCAACAAGCTCTTCCGCAGAAGAACCGCTCGATACTATTGCTGGAATTCCAAGAGCCTTTGCTTTTAGTACAGCTAAAGCATGCGTCTCATTAAGCAGTGTGGGGAAAACCATCACTCTCGATTCGCGCAGCAGTCTTATTTCATTTTCAGGTCTCAGTCTCCCGCTGAATAAGGCGCCCGGCAATATTTCTTCAAGTTGCTTTCTCATAGGCCCAACTCCTATGAATGTGGCTTCAACACCAGCCAATGATGCCGCTTTTGCAAATATGCCGGCTCCATTTTCAGCTCCTAGTCTGTCCACAAAAGTGAAAATTTTACTTTCCGCAACCCTCTCCGGACCTTCATTTTTTATACTAATCGGACTTTTCACACTGTATATTCTGGCTGAATCAGGCAGATATGGACGGATTATTCTTTCGCTATACTCTGAAATGCTTATAAAGGCATCAACGCCTGCAGGCACCCTGCCCTTTTTCATCTGTATCGCCTGACGCGAGCATTTCCATAGTTTGTGCATATGCCCCCGATTTTCACAATTGCTCCTTATGCATGCTGCAGAGAGGCCTTCGAGCTCGCAGCAAGCTTCATTTCTGCAGTCATAGAAACTGCCGCTGGGACATGCAATAAAATAATCATGAAGTGTGAGCACGCACTTGAATCCCCTGTCCATAACTACTCTGAGTGCAGCTGATGAAAGTATATTCACAAACGAATGAAAATGAACTATAGTATTGTTCTTATCTACTGAGCCTAGCAAACGTCCCAATGACACATAAGCCTTCCTGTTCCATAAGCTAATATTCTCGAAGCCGTCTTCTCTGATATCCTTTTGGTCCATACTTATAACTGTTATGTTCTTGTGAATTAACTTTTCATCAATCGGCCCTACTGCGCAAAAAAATATCACACTCTCACCAGCTTGGGCAAGGGCTCTGGCACTCTCAATGGCTAGAGCACTCGAAACTCCTTTTATGTTTGCATAGTCATTGACTATAACTATTTTCATTTAATTTCTCTCCATCCGCATATTTTGCAATCGTTGCAATATCATAATGTTTTATACCCAAATACATGCACATATAAATAAAAAAAAGAGCCCGTTAAGGCTCTTTAGAACTAAATAATTTACTCTGTATTTATTTTACCCTTGTTATCTTCAAATCGTCATAATATATTATGCTTTTTCCCGTTTGTGAAGATGTGTTACGGTATGAACCAAGCTTTAGGTAATCTCCCGCAGAATTCAGAAGAGTAGGTATGTTCAATCTGTAATCGCCAGGAAGCTTTTTAGCATCCCAGTTGGCATTGTACTCAGTAACGAATGCCATAGGCTTGTCATTTGCAAGCACTTCTATGTAGCCATCATTTCCCTGTGACCACTTTATGTGAGTTTTCAGGTCTACCCATTGACCTTTCTTGACTGCAACTTTTTCAGATCTGATCTCTGTAACGCCAACCTTTAGATTGTGAACTACCACATACATGTAGCCGTCATGGTATTGAATTGATATTGTAGGTCTTCCGTTTACATACTCATCAGCGTTACCCCAGTTTCCGTCTACTGGCTGCGGATGCCACTGGCCTAGTATTTCCCAATCAGAGCTGTTTGAGTGCGCAGGATCAACCATGAATTTCCAGTTGTACCAGATTTCGCTTCCCGCCGGCTCAGCCTTCCATTTTGAAGCTATTTCACTTCTAAGTCCGCTGTACACTTTTGAATCTGTGTCTCTAAGCTCGAATCTTGCAACGTTGTTGCTTGAGTTCAGTGGGTCTTTTACTATAGTCACACCATATGATGTTGAAGTTTCCTTGTTCCAATTGGATAGGCCGTCGAAAGCGTCATTAATCAGTGATGTTCCTGATATTGAAGCTGATGATGTTGTCGTAGAAGACGTAGTTGTTGTGGATGGTTTAGTTGTAGTTGTAGTTGTAGAAGCTGTAGTAGTTGTTGAAGGCTTTGTTGTAGTTGTAGATGCTGTTGTAGATGTAGATGTTGTTGGTTTTGTTGTAGTTGTTGTAGTTGTTGTTGTTGGCTTTGATGCCGTTGTTGTAGAAGATGTTGAGCTCGATGCGTTCAGGGCCTTGATTATGGCGTAGACTTCACCTTTGTTATTTAGCAAATATCTCTTAACGCTTCTTTTCGAGTCCAAACTTACACCTTTTTTAACAAGTAGCTTCTTCACCTCAAGTTGAAGTGCCTTAAGCTTTGCAGAATCCTTGGAATAATCCACTTTGAAATATTCCTTAAAGAAATCCGCGTTCAGATAATTATATATGACAGCGTCACTGCTTGTTTGGCTTGAGCTGCTGTATGTTCTATTGTAGTCATGTGCAAAAACTGTTCCCAAGCTGCCCATTGTCATAATTGCCGCTATCGAAAGCGCTACACCTTTTCTCATGTTTTTGATATTCATATTTATTTTCCTCCGTTTTTTTAGGTTTATGCAGGTTATTTTTGGCACTCTCCTCCTTTCAAATTTTTTACTTATACCTGCTTTGTATAATTTTATTGTCTTTTGAATTATATAATTAGTTTTTGAGTTTAAACATCCTACCCAGGTCCTATTTTTTTGTTCGCAGCTGCCCTTCGATTGTAAATTTTACTTTAATTCTGTCGTTTTATATACACCATCCATTATCTCAATATTGAATACGCCGTTTGTTTTAGAGACTTCTTTTCCATTTGGAAGTATAAGTTTTTCAACGCCGCCTCCCTCCACTTTCAGGCTCAAGAATTTTGATGAAAGCTCGACATTTCCAGGTTTGAATTTAACAGCGAATTCATCTCCACTCTGCTCTATGACACTGTTCTCCCTGCAGTAGTAGTATTCAGCCAATTCGCTTCCAGTGCAGTACCATACGTTTTTCCCCGAAATATAATCGAATATTTCATTCAAGCCTTCCATATCGTCAAATATGTTCAGAAGCTGTCTTCTGCCGTCGTTTCTTGCCGGAGAAATGTGTTCTTCTATACTTATCAAAAGCTTGTTTTTTATGAGATAGTCTATCTTCCTCATTTCTTTTTCGATGAGCTGCCTTCTGAGCAGTCTTTTGACGGTGCCCTTTATAATCCTTTCGTCTTTATTTAGATACCTGTTAAGCATGTGTCCACCAATCGTAGTAGGTATGTCTATTACGCCGTTTTTCCCAAAAGTTTTTATATCGTAACTTGTCAGCGGATTTTTATCGCTCCCCCCATGCTCACTATCGCCGTATTCTATAAGATCAACATTCGAATGCCTGCACCACCAAAAAAATCCGCTTCTGTCTATGCTCTCGTCCCCATACTTGCCCGGCTCGTATCCACAGTACTTGCCTCCTTTGGGATAGAAGCCAAAAACCTCATAGAATATACTTCTTCCTTTCTCTATCGTCTCTAAAGCTTCCTCCAGACTTTCGAAGGTCGACCATTCCTGGACAAAATCTTCCATTTTTTCCCTGGCAATGCCGTGAGTAGTCCCGTGATAAGCCATTTCAAACTTTGGATTCTCACCTATATTTCTGAAGAATGCCTTTGTCTCCTCATCGGAATTTATTGCTTCTGATATCACCTTTATACTTGAATCCGACACCACACCACTTCTTTTTCCAACCGGCACAAAAAAAGTCGTCTTGATCTTCGGATGTCGTAAAAGCAATTTTTGCTCGAGGTAATCAAAAGAAGAATTTTCACCGTGTTTTGCATAGCCCCAGTCTTCACCAAGCTCAATGGAACCGCTTCCGCTGACATCCACCCAGGCATTGGCAAGATCGTCTATCCACAAAAGTACTGGAGAATCTGCATTCCCATACCACTTACAAACTTCTATCTTCATCCTCAACCGCCTCCCTTTTGCCCAATTTATCCTTTATTATACTGCTTAAAATGACAGTATACGATTTTGGTACGAATCCGAATGCAAAGCTTATGAACAAATACAGAGTCACAAGCATTAAATTATAAAAGAATTCCAAAAGCATATCCATTCTATGGAACTCAAAAAATAAATACAATGTGTATACAGCAAAAAAAGGAATCCCTGCCTTAAAAAATCTCCCCACGCCTATTTCCATTCTATAATATACCCTTCCTCCAAAGTAATACATTATAGTCATTGCAAAATACGATATTAATGTAGAAATAGCGGCTCCGTAAGCTCCGATACGCGGAATCAACGCCAGGTTCAGCATTATATTCAAAAGCGTCGCCACTCCGGGTATTGCAAGGTTCAAGAAAACCTTCTTTTCGATATGAATCCCCAGAGAATAAAATTCACAGCTCCCATCAAGCAAGTACGCCATAACAATGAATGGAACTATCATGAAAGCCTGCGAATAATCGTCCGTTGCAAGTATTTTTATAGTTATGTTTGCATAAATAGAGATTCCCAGCACCGCGAACCAACCTACAATGTTATATAAGTCAAAAAGCTCCTCAAGCTTTCGCTTCCCGTCCTTATCCTTGTAAACGCTGTACTTGTAGGGTATTAGCGCATTAATAAAAGGCGTAACTAGAAACGGCATTATTAGCATTCCCACCTTGTAACCTATCGAATACACAGCAACAGTCGCGTATCCCATAATCGCCTTTAGAAAGTACCTGTCCACGAGAGTTAGAAGCCACTCCAGAAAATCCGAGGCGCCAGCCATTCCAATCCCATATGACAACATATCCTTCAGCTCGCCTTTTCCCCATTCAATCCTTATGTGCCTGTAATCCGCCAAAAACAGTATGGACAACACTATAATATAGGAGAGGCATTGTGATTTTAGTATCCCAATTATGCCTCCGTCCTTGGCTACCACAAAAAGCAATGCAAAAGCCAAAGTCAATCCAAGCTTTGCAATCTCAATCAAGCTCGCCTTTAATGCCTTGTACTGCATAGAATAATAGGCTGTGTAAATGCTTATTATGCATAAAAGCAACGTGCTTATTACAATATATCCAATATACTCAACACCGTGCGCTTCCGCCGCAAACATTACGCTCGCAAGCCTGCCGGCAAAAATCAAGCTGAGCGCGTATATAACAGCGCCCCAGATAAAAGAGAATGTAAGCGCAATATTTTTAAGCCTGTTCTTGTCATCATACTCGTTGAAAAACCTCTTCATCCCGGAGAAAATTCCCAAAGCAATGAATATTGAAAACAAGCTTTGATATGAAGTTATTATCGAATAGCTTCCGTATTCAACCAGTGTCAGGTTGTTTGTATATATGGGAGTCAACAGTAGATTGATAAAATTTGAAACCATCGACAGCCCCAGGTATACCCCCCCAGTCTTTACCATCAAACTGTTTTTCATGAATTTTCGCCTACTCTCAAGAGTTTTTGCCCAGAATATAGCTTACACCCTGCCTCATGTCGCTTAGTCTCCTCAGGTATCTGCCTTTATCCCTGTCCTCATTCCAAAACTCGAGCTGATATAGCGACGTAAACTTGTCGGTGAAATCGAATTTCCAAGGATACCTTCCACAGCCCATGTCAAGCTTGGCTGCAATTTTGTTCTCGAAGCAGTGTCTAATTATCTCCAGGGAAAGGACGCTTCCAACGCTGAATTTCTCAAATTCAGGGTCGTATGCCGAATTCCAGGAATGCAAAACATCCTTGTATATATAACACGCCTCATACGCTATGTATTTGTTATGGTTGTTGCTCTTTAAAAAAAACGTCATCAGATTGTTATTTCCCTTGTAGATGTTCCTTATAAACGCACATTTTCTCTCATCGGCAAAAAGTGACTGCCTATCCAATCTATTCTTTTCATTTCTCAGATACTCCTGCTCTCCTATATGAAGGGTTGCCATCAATTCGTACACATCCGTGTCCTTGCAAACCTCTATTTCATAGTCCTCCGTTTCTTTGAGCTTTCTCATATTCCTGTTCATGCTCTTTGATATGAAATAATCCTTATAATGCTCAAAGCTCTCAAATCTATCAAAATTGATATTCGGGCATTCAAGATTATAGCGTGAATAGCCAAGCAAACCATTATATTTCCTGCTTTTCAGGAAGAAGAGGCCCAGTTTTGAATCGTTTATTATATTCTGTAGGTTCACCTTATCCCAGTTATCGTTATTTTCTTCTACACAATCAAATATTTTCCTGAATATGGACATTGGATTCTCCTTTGTATGGTCAACCAAAACCGTAAAAAAATCCCCCATACCCAAAAATACAAGCTCCCTATATTTTAATCCCCACTTGCTGTGATGCTCAATTGCGAATGGAGCTATGCCCAGCACGACATCTCCCTCAATTATGCATATTATGAAAAGTCCCCTGTCCTTGTCATCTCGGTGAGCTTCGCACCATGCCTTTGCAAATCTAAAGGTGCTGTATATTGTCGCATCTGCATCTATCACCTGAAGCCTTTCCCATTGCTGCTCGAGCTTGTAGAATTCTTCTATTGAAGTTATTATTTTGCATTTCATTCTACCCCTCCTTACCCAGGATGTCCTTATAAACTTTAAGAATCAGTTCCGTATTTTCCTCTTTCGGTAAATTATTAAGACGCTTTTCATGCTCCTCAATATTGTCTATCAATTCAACCGTCTTTTGATACAGGTCCTCACTATCGCGTGTCTTGAACAATATGCTTCCAATGGGCCGCCTTGAGACATCGCTTGCTATGCTGGGCACCCCGCTGTATAAAGCCTCAGCAACCGAGAGAGCATATCCATCCGTATTCGTCGGTCTTATAAAAAAATTCGATTTTTTCAATACAGCTTCAAACTCAAGGTTTTCATGCACAAAGAGGAATCTGTCCTCTATGCCCTTTTCCCGAATGACATCCTTAATATGCTCGTAGTAATCTAGATTGTTTATATACCCTTTTGAGATGCAATAAATAAAACCAACATCGTATTTTTGCGAAATTCGTCCACACAGCTCCACAAGCATGTCAAGCCCATACAGATCCTCTCCCCTGTAAAAATTCATGTTTGAGCCGTTGGCTGAGGCTATCATTTCATGCGCGGCTATGAATTCCATTACATACTCCGGAAGAATCCCTTTGCCAGCAGTTTGAGGCAGAAAGCCGTTGATGCAGCGAATCTTGTCTTTGCTGCATCCCCACAGCTCGAGCTTTTCCTGCACCTTCTCAGAAACGGCTATTATCAGATCTGCATTTTTTAAAACATAACGTGCGAGTTTCTTCTCCCAAAAGCCCATATTTTCAATTTCGTACCTGAAGCTGTGGAAGGTTAATATTATCTTTTTCCTCCTGACTTTTGATATGAAAGTCATCGCCGCCCTGTGCTTCCAGCTGAGCGTATGCACATGTATTATGTCTTCTTTTATTGTAAAAAAATACCAGAGCACCCACAACTTTGCCCTGGCTATCTTCTTCAAGCGCCTGTCACTCGATTCGCTGACGTTTTCTATATCGTATATAGTAACCTTTATGCCGCTTTTCTCCAGCACATCAGCGAGCCTTTTTATATGAACTTCAATTCCGCCAAAAGGCGGCGCGCAACTACCTATCAATGCAGCCCTCAAACAGCTCACCCCTTCTAGATTTTAATGTCTGACGTGTTCACGAATCTTACCATTCCTTTATATTCTTTATTCATGTGCCTGCAAAAGCCTTCAAGCTCTAGCATTCCAATATTGCTCATGCTTTTGGGATGCCCTATGACCGACAGGTAATAGTCATTGTTTTCGCAGTCAAAGCTTTTCAAATACTGCTTTACAATGTCCACCATAATTTCCTTGCACAAGCCGTCATATGTTAGCATTATGGGCTGGAAAATGTAGTTCTCAAGCCTTTTTACGAAAGTTTCAAAGGCTCCTTTAGAATCCGAAAAGGCCGTTCCTCTCTGCGGGGTCTCTCCCAGTCTTCTTTTTCTAAGCCTGCCCCTGACGCTGTTTTCTATTTTTTTCGCCAGCAATCCAGGTCTCCCGTAGTATGAGCCTATGACCATCTCAAGTATTCTTCCGTCGCCCTTTTGTGCTTCATGCTCTATGCCCAGGTCAGGATCAATCCACCAGTTTATGCTTTTGGGAACTTTCGTATAGTCAAAGCCATGTATCCCTGTCTTCAGGCGTCCACCTCTGAATATGCTAGAGTCAATCCATATGCCTTCACTTGCTAGGGATTTTAAAAGCTCCCTCTCCGGGAGCAAATTCCATCCACCGGCCCTGAATGCTCTGCATGCATAGCTGCTGTCTGCCGGTCTTAGCAATTCTTCAAGGTAGTTCTTGCCCTTCCGTATTATCTCCACCGCGCTAGGTATCCCATCATCTCTTTCTTCAAACCCCAAATCATGAATCCTGTATTTTGTGTAGTCGAAATTCCACGTTCCCTGTCTATATGTCGAGGTGAGCCAATGAGAGTGGATATGGAGCTGCACGTCATGGCCATTTTTGATGGCATACAGCAGCTGCTCCTCCATACCATCTGGAAACTCGTGCATCCCAAGCTCCCTATACCTGAATATTGAAAGTACGTCGCTCATAAGCACTAGGCTGGCCCCATTTTCCGCCAGCATGTCCATCAGCCTGTAAGTAGGCTCAAGGAGAACCTCTTCCTCCGTTCCATAATTTTGGCCGAAAAAAAGTTCATGATCAGCCGTTATACATATATTGAGCATGGCGTCATCTCCCCTACAGCACTGTCACTGTCAACTAATCGCTTTTCTTTTCCTTTACTTTGCTTGAAAAAATAAATCCACACACTATCAAATAGAATAAATATATGTTTATCCCGTAATACTGGTTCACATTGAAATTTATGGCTATGCTGTTTCCAGCGAATATGGCTATTGCAAACCACAAATCTTCTCCCCTGCATCGTTTGAACAGCATCAAGAATACTGCAGTGTAAAAAAACGCATAGCTTATAAAGACTAACAAGCCTTGTTCTGTTATTATGCTGAGCCACTGCGAGTGTATATCAAAATCCGATATGAAATGTGTCATCAGATAGTAATGAGCATACTGTCCGGCTCCTATCCCTATGAAGGGCGATTCAAAGAAAACCTTGAACACTCTTTGAAATTGGACGAATCTCATGGACTGCGTCGAACCCCTGTAGTTAAACATCTCATTATACATGCCGATAATGTCGTCAATATACACAGCATAAAGCGAAACCACGGCAGCGATTGAAATCCCTGCAAAAAACAGCTTTTTAACGACTGCTTTCTTGTCGCTGTCTTTGAATATGAGGAATAGCACAAAAATTACTGTTTCAACAAAAATCGCAATATATCCAGTTCTGGTGTAGGTAAGATAAGTAAATTCCAGGTTGAGCACCAGAACAGCTAAATTATAAAGGCTTTTATTGTTCCAGAATTTATACAGCAATACGGCATGCAGTATGGCGCCCAGATTCCCTGCTCCGTTGCAGTATCCGACAAGTCCGCCTACTCGATACACTCCGTTGAAAGCCTCGTAAAATCCGAGGAATGAATTGCCTAGAGATAAAAAACTAATAAACGTAATTAAAGTATCCCTTTCAAACTTGTTTCTGATGTTGTAGAAAAATACAATTATAAGCTGAACCACCACGTAGCTGAAAAATATATAAGCGTATGTTTCATACCTGTATATTTTAAGAACTAGCAATTGGAATGCTGTAATTACATATATCATGGCCAGGCTGACAGTTACTATGTTCATTTCCTTTGATATGTCCAGCGAAAAGTCCGAGGGAAAAGAGTCCCTGTTATAAGTTGATATGATAACATTGTATAAAATAAGTACGATAGCCATAGATGTGATATATACTGTATATTCCTTGTTCAGGTCTATATACAAAGGATATGCTATGTTTACAAGCAATGTTGCCAGCATCAAATGTGCAATTGTTTTGTTGTGCTTGCTTGAAATGTAAAGCAAAGCCAGGTTAAAGCAGCAAAATATCCAAAATACTTTAATAATCGCAATCATAGCGTACGTCCCCTATATCCTGTCTGTTTGTAATTTGGAACAACACCCATAACCTTGATTCCAAGCTCACGTTCTATATCCTGGGGAGTTTTTATTGTATAGTCGAGATATTCTCTATAGAACGCTATAAACAACCCAACCATCATTCCTATGAAGCCCGTCACAATCATTATGACCATCTTTTCGGGCTTGGCTGGACTGCTTGGTACCTGAGCCGCATCAATAATCCTGACATTCTCAAGCTCCATTAATCTTTTAATTTCATCAATAAATGAGCTTGCCAAGTCATTGGCTATCCTTGCCGCATCTCTTGCATTTGTGTTTAGAACCGATATTTCAATTATCTCGGTGTCCGGGTATATGGTTACAGAAACATTTTTTCTGAATTCCTCTATATCCATGCTTATATTGAGCTTCTGCATGGATTTCTTCATCACTGCGTCCGATTTGGCCAACTTACCATAGGTGTTGACGAGTTTCTGATTCAATACCACATCGTCAAAATCCAGATATCTTTCAGTCTCATTCTCTATTCTGTTTATCACCAGGGTCGTGCCCGATTCGTAAACAGGCTCAATCAGGAAGAAGCTAAATGCAGCGCCTATTGACATGATTATCAACGTGACAGCTGTGACTGTTATTTTCTGTTTCCATATTATATTTAGATATTCTCTTAATCCGTATGTTTCTCGCATTTAAATTCCCCTCTTCAGGCTTTCACTGCAATCTTTTCTGCCAAATCAGCCACCACATTTTCCCATCTGTATTTTTCGTTTCTGTTGCTCCAGCCGCCCGGCATTGTTCCCGTGTCCATGCGGCTTGCGATATCCATTACAGCTCTGTATATCTCCTTGCTGTCATTTCTGACTACAGGTCCCCGATTGGCCTCGCTCATAATATCCAGCAGCGGATCGAGCTCGTCTCCGAGTATTGTAAGTATGCAGCTATCTGTACCCATGTACTCATAGACCTTGCCTGGTATTTGGCTTGAAGCCTTGTTTCCCCATAATATGTTGACATTAGAAAAAATCATGTACCTTAATGCTTCTTCAAACGGCGCTCTCTTTCTTATGCTTATGATATCCAAATCTTCAAAGCTCTGTATGTTTTTGATGTTGTCGATTTCCCCAAGCAAAACTATATTGAGCCGCTCATAAAGCTCAGGGCTGCTTGATTTTATTGTTCTTATTGCGTCTATGAACGGATCCACATCCCTTAGCTGTGTGTATATGGCTCCGGTGTGCACTATGTTAATCCTGTCTGGCAATATACCCTCCGGTGCTCCTAGTCCCCTGATTTTATCGTAGTATGCGCCGTCATATCCCCTGTACACAATTCCCGTCTTATCGGGCTCAAGCCCGAATGTGTCCACATACATATTCCTCGTCTGCTCCGAAGTAAACAGACATATGTCAGCTTCCATCACAACGTTTTTTTCGACGCCCCTTTCGTAAAGCTTTCTCAAAAGCGGTTGGTCGTTTCTTTCACTGCTTTGGACGGTCCATGGATCACTCCAGTAGGCTACCCAGCGTATTCCAGGCATTCTTTTTTTGATGCTGTATGCCACCATATGACTGGACGGAAGCTCATGCATTGAAAATACCATGTCATATTCCCCCGCTCCGATTAATTCCTCTGCTTTTTTGATGGCATTTTTTTGCCAAAAAACAAAAGAATCGGGGACTGCCATGTACTTTTTCAAAACGCCTTTAATCCTTGCCGTACCTGATGCTCCCCCCCGACCTCCATCACCAGATTCACCCTTTTTGGCGTATGTCTTTGAATACACGTATCCTGCCGATTCTCTATAAATCCGCACATCCCCGTCTATTCTCTCATTCAGTGCACTATCATGATATATGTGATCCTCGTTATATCTGCAGGTTACGACTCCCACATTGTGCCCGAGTTTTCTCAGATAGTTTACATAATAAAGACTCCTTATACTGGCAGAATTATTCATAGGCGGAAAATATATAGTTATGAAAAGTATGTTCATACTCTGTAACTCACCTCCCGATATTCCTGTAGAGTTTCCTTCTGCTTATATAGTACCCGTGCTTGTTAAAATAGTATAGAAGGCCCCTTAGGTGTTCTACGGCCATCCTGCTAAGCGGATTTTTCCTGCTTATTCTCTGATAGTGATGTATTATCCTGGTTTTGGGAACTGCAACAACCCTGTAGTTGTTCTTCCATATTCTCAGACAAAGGTCTACATCCTCCGGAGAATAAAATATTTTCTCGTCAAAGAGACCTACACGCTCTAATGCATGCTTCTTAATAAGCCAGCAGGCTGAAATTGCATAATCCACATCGAAAAACTCGTCATTCTTGTCGGATTCCCAATCATCATATGATTCGTCTTTTTCACCCCATCTGTACATAGTAGCGACAGGTGAAAGTTTGCTTAGCTTTTGAAATAGCGTAGGAAACTTTTTAAATGAATTCTGTCTCCTTCCGTCAGCATAAAACATGAAGGGGGCTGCCAGACCAATGTCTTCGTTTTTTTCGAAAACATCAACAAGTCTTTCAAAGGTGCCACTTTGGACCACGGTATCAGAATCGAGTATGCAAATATATTTGCTCTCCTTGCTTGAGCGCTTTATCCCTTCATTTCTCGAGACAGTTGTCCCCATATTGCCGCCCATTTCCACAAGGACTACACTCTCATAATTTTTGACAATTTCTCTTGTACTATCCTGTGAACCGTTGTCTACAACAATGACTTCGTTTTGCAACATAACATTTTCCAAAATAGATTCTATGCAGTTTCCTATGTACTTTTCTGAATTCCATGTTAGTATTACAAAACTTATCATTGTTCCGCCTTCGTCCACATCAATACGCCCCTTCCTTCTTTATCACCTTAACCACAGTCTGAATTATCAGAACTAAATCCAAATATATGCTCATGTTTCTCACATACTCAACATCCATGCTGATTCTTTGCTCGTATGTAGTGTCACTCCTGCCCTTTACCTGCCACATACCTGTAAGGCCCGGCCTCACGCACAAATATACAGCCTTATACCGTCCATATCTCTCCAGCTCAGCCGGCACTATAGGCCTTGGCCCCACAAGACTCATGTCGCCCCTTAGTATGTTATAAAACTGAGGCAACTCATCCATGCTTGTAGTTCTGAGAAACGAACCGAGTTTTGTAATCCTGGGGTCATCCTTAAGCTTGAAGTTTTCCTCATATTCTTTTTTCTGTTCTTCTGTAAATTGCTCAACCAGTTCCTTGGCATTAGGTACCATTGTCCTGAACTTCCAGCATTTGAACATGACTCCGTCACGTCCGACCCTCTCGTGACCATAAAATATGTTTGCTTGCGGGTTATCAAGCTTTACTGCCACCATTATCAATAGAAGCAGTGGGAAAAAGAAAATGATTGCAAAAATAGATCCCACTATATCCATTGCTCTTTTCAAAAACAGACAGGCGAATTTTTTCTGCATATCTATCATATTCATATTTGAGATTTTTTTGCTATCATCCATATCCATAACTCTTCCCCCCTTTTTTTTATGTCTCATTTTCCTCCGGGACACCACGAGCACTTATGTGCCACTTCTGCTTCTTTTGGCTTTCACCGTCAAATGGAATAACTCCCATCAACTGTATCCCAAGATATTTTTCAACATCATTAGGAGTTTTTATTGTATCATCAAGATATTCTCTCAAAAATGCTGTGAACAGCCCACCTATCAGCCCCAGCAGCGTCGCAGCCACTATTATCAATATCCTGTTGGGCTTTGCCGGCTCAGTTGGTATATCCGCAACGTCTATTACCGTTATGTTTTGTATCTCCATTATCCTTGATACCTCTTGGGCAAAAACGAAGGCTATATTGTTTGCAATCATGGCCGCCTTTTCAGGGTCTTTATTTTCCACCACGATTTCCATCATTTCAGTTTCTTCAAGCAAATTTACTGTAATAAGCTTTCTAAATTCCCCGACCCCCATATTTAGATTGAGGTTGCTTATAACCTTGGAGAGAACTGTTTTCGACTGTATGATTTTTTCGTAGGTGTTAACAAGCATTTTGCTTATTATAATATCATCATACCTGTAGTATACTTCCTGTCCGGTAGTTTGTCTTTTGACCATCAGAAGCGTACTCGATTCATACACAGGGTCAAGTACAAAAAAACTCAAGCCGGCGCTAATCAGAATAGCAGCTATAGTCATTGTCAATATGGTTTTTCTTCTCTTATAAAATATATTGATATAATCACGAAGTTCGATTTTTTCATGCATAAAATCACCCTTATTCGTAGTAGTAGTAATTATCTTTATTGTGTTCGCCAATGAAATTGTTTAAGACTATGCCGAGTATTCTGGCGTTAACATTCTCTAGAGTCCGTTTTGCCTTTCTTGCCATATCTACTTCGACATATCCTGAGCTGCACACTAGTATTGTTCCATCAGTATAAGTCGATATTATCGACGCGTCAGTCACTATGCCAACAGGCGGAGTATCTATCACCACATAATCATAATCTCTTCTTAATACTCCTAAAAGGCCCTTCATACTCTTCGAGCTGAGAATCTCCGCAGGATTCGACGGTATCTGCCCTGCAGTTATGATATCTATGTCAGAGCCCGGTATCTTTCTTATATAGCCTTCGTATTCATTTTCGGCATGTGAAAGCAGCAAATCTGTTATCCCCTTCTTGTTTGATATGCCAAACATCTTGTGGACAGACGGCTTTCTGAAATCGCAGTCTATTGCAGCCACCTTACTCCCCAGCAAAGACAGCGATGCGGCTATATTGGCAGCTACCGTTGTCTTTCCTTCGCCTGATTTTGCGCTTGTGATAACTATCGTTTTTATGGTCTGGTCTATGTTTGCAAACTGTATGCTTGTTCGTATGCTTCTGTACGCCTCGGCCACCGGAGACTTTGGATCCGCATAAACTGCTATATTATCCAATTTTGAGCACTTCCTTCCACTTGTAAACTTTTTATGTTTTCTTAATGATTTCTTAATGTTATTATAATATTATTATACCGCCGTATTAAAAGGTATAAACTTCTTTGTATAAAAACCTCCGCTTATATTTCCCACTCCCTGCTTCCACGGTTCATATGTCTTATCGCTCCCCAAAAGTCCATGTCGCTCTTGTATAGGTTGTACTTTCTGATTGCAAACTGGACATTTATTAAAGCCGACAGCCTCTTGAACAGGTTCTTGTGCAGTACACCCCTGTCGAAAAAATATTTTTCATTGTATCCCTTGAACCATGTAGATTCCTCTTGCTTGACAGTACCTATCCTGGCTGGATTGGAATATATCTTCAGACCTTTTTTCAGGCAGTCTGCTATGAATATGGTGTCCTCTCCGCAAGCATATTTAGCTCCCCCCCCAAACAGCAGCGAAAAGTATATGTTTGCTCTAATGACGCTTTCCCTTCTGAATGCAATGCAGTATGTTCCGTATCTCATGAAATTGGTAAAATTGACACGCGCATGCGATTGTATATTCAAGTCATCTTTTCTGTCCTTGTTTAGAGTGGGAACATTGAACATCATCATATCGGCTCTCGGGTTGTTTTTAAATGCATCGAGTACCACATTCTCATAGCCATCGTCATATACCACGTCATCGTCGGCCATAAGGCATATATCTGCAGTAGCTCTCATCAAAGCGCTATTTCTGCTAAGGCCAACCCCTTTTTCGTCGAAAGAGTACATTCTGATTTTTTTTGCTTCGTCTTCATATTGAAAATAATCATTCCTGTCGCACTGGTTTATTATTATGGCATCAGTTCTGATGTTCATCCTGTTTACAATTTCCAAATCAGACTGATGCATGGTCGATACCAAGACTTCCAAAGTCACCAATCCCACCTCGCTTTTTAAAAAAGGAACCAACACAGAGATTGGCTCCTTAATAAATGAATTTTTACACTCCACCATGGAAAATATTTATCACGACTTCATATAACCACCTAAAAAGCTTGTATGCGCCAATGTTCAACATAATCAGCGCAGCCGCCACTTTTCCCTTTACAGAGAGTTCATTGCCTTTTAACGCATAACAGAATTTTTCCTTCAGGTCTCTTTGCAAAATCTTTACAGCTGCAAAATTGTTTGCCGAAATGCTCTTGCCCACTTCTCGCAGCAATCTATAGCTTGATAATGCTGACCTTTTGCGGATTATCGGAATAATTTGCGGGTAAATTTCCCCAACTACCGCTTCAACCTTATCATGCGCCCTGACGAGCGACACCTTCCTTGAATTAAACGGCTTCCTTGTAGCACTATCTGCATTCGCAACAACATGGTACTTTGGGGTTTGCGAATATACGATTTTTTCGCTGTGAATTATGAATTGGCACAGCCACAACATGTCTTCTCCAATTGTGATATCTTCGTCAAATTCAATACCTTTAACCCTGTAGATATCCCGCTTATAAATTTTGTTGTATACAGAGGCGTCAAGACAGAATTCAGTCAACTCCAGACTCATCACTATAGCAGCTTCCTGTGAAATAAGCTCAGGCTCGCATTCGCGGGCTAAAGCAGGGTCGGCTTCGTCATTCAAATAGTAGCCGCAGGCTGCGATTTCAGCGTTGTTGAGCTCAGCCAAGCCCTCCAGGAATGAAAACATATCCTTCTCGATCCAGTCGTCGCCGTCTACAAATCCAATATATTTGCCCTGGCATATTCTAAGCCCGGAATTGCGTGCTGCCGAAACCCCCTTGTTGCTTTGATGTATGACAGTTATGCGGCCATCTCTTGCCGCGTACTCATCGCATATTGCTCCACTCCCGTCAGTCGACCCGTCATCCACCAGTATGATTTCCAGATTTTTGTATGTCTGATTGATGACGCTATCCAGACACCTTCGAAGATATCCTTCATTGCAATATATGGGAATGACAATGCTTATCAATGGTTCCATAAAATCACCTCTTAAATCACACTGAACGCTTCTTTTCTCACAACTTGTAGTTAAACAAACGCAAAGCAGCTTCATACAGAAAATTGGCATGCCTATACAACGTAAGGTTGGCTGCAATCAGAACAAGACCTAGCTTGTTTTTCAGCGACACATCCGCGCATTTCAATGCGTATGTAATATTCTTTTTAATGTCATTTTGCAATATTTTTATTGCCTCAGCTTCATTAAAGGATTTATTGACGTTGGCCTCGCAAAGCAGCCTGTAGCTTGATAATACAGATCTTTTGCGAATTGCTGGAAGCAGCTGCGGATACTTCAGGCTTACTATTTCCTCCATTTTTTCATGCGCCTTGACAAGCGATGCCTTCTTCGAATTAAATGGCCTCCTTGTGGCACTCATGCTGTTAGTGAAAACATGATACTTTGGAATCGGAGAATAGACTATTTTTCCGCTGCTCATAATGCACTTGCACAGATAAAGCATGTCTTCTCCAATTGCTATTTCATCTTCAAACTCTATTCCGTTTTCCTTTAAAATTTTACTCCTGAATATTTTATTGAAAACACCCGAGTCGAAGCAAAATTCCTTAAGCTCCAGGCTCATGAGTATGGATTTTTCCTGTGAAATAATCTCAGGCTTGCATTCCAGGTCCAAACCGGGATCTGCTTTGTTGTTTACATAGTAGCCGCAGGTGGCAATATCAGCATCGTGCGTGTCAGCCATCTCAAGCAGAAATGAGAGCATATCATCGTCAATCCAGTCATCACCGTCAACAAATCCCACATATTTGCCGCTGGAAAGCCTCAAGCCCTCATTGCGTGCTGCGGAAACGCCTTTATTCTCCTGGTGAATAACCCTTATGCGACTGTCCCTGGCTGCGTATTCATCACATATTTTACCGCTGCCGTCCGTTGAACCGTCATCCACAAGTATTATTTCCAGATTTCCGAGCGTCTGATTTATGACACTCTTCAGACATATGCCGATATATTTTTCAACATTAAAAACTGGAATTATAATACTAACCTCTGCATCCATAAAATCACCTCGTAGAGCCGCTTACCCGACCTCTATACTATATTGAAATGCTCGACAATCTTTTTGGAAAACTCACCCTCGGTGTCCTTATTGACCAACTTGTTGATTCTCATTCTCTCCAAAGCGTAATCGTCTTTTGATATCGCCATTTCAGCCAGAAAACTCTTTATGTCCTCAAAAGACACCATGTGCCTGCCCGGCATGTATTCGAGAATATTATCGACAAGATACCCTGCCTTGTATTCATATATGTCGTCTACCGTGAAAGCTATGGGCTTGTTGGTGAGCAGATAATCAAAGTAAACCGATGAAATATCAGTTATCAAAGCATCAGCTTCCCCAAGCAGAGAATACAGCTGCACGTCCTTATCACTCAGGTCCTTGTTCGTAAGAAACAGCATGTTTGAATGAGAACGGCTTTTAATATTTTCAAGGTTTTGCGCCGGATGGAACTTTATAACGAGCAGCATATCGTTGTCTTTCAAGACTTCATTCAACTCTTCAAGCTCTTTCTGCGAGGATATAATCGGTATCCCTGTCTGCGAAGTCTTGTCTGCCTTATAGTGTTCTTCTCCAGTCATATGTGTCCTGTATGTGGGCAGCCAAACTACGCTCTTTCTGTATTTTCCGCCTGAGAGCTTGGACAATGCATCGCTTTTTATAAAGAGCAGGTCGTTTCTTGGGCTCCCCATGGCTAGCAGCTGCTCCTCCTTGCACTTGTCGGACTCTACATACGCCTTCTTGAAAGTGTCGCTGCTGTATATTACATAGTCGAAATTCATGCCCAGATCGCAGTTGGCATTTTTGGGTCCCGTTCCGTGCCACAGATTAACAAACACTTCTCCCTTATTCAGCTTAAAGGGCGGCCTTCTGTGAGAATAGAAAGCAAATCTTGCAGTGGCTGCGTAATAGTAGTACACAAGCTTTTCCGCCCAGTTGAGCATTGTCTTCTCGTCCTCGGAATCCACCTTTATAAACTTAACCCCATTGCCGAATTTCCCCCTAAAATCTGACGGATTCTCAACAAGCCAGACCATTTTATATCTTTTGTCCAACCCCTCGCTCATCATGTATTCAAACAGGGCTCTCGAATTGTCGCAAAAATCGCTATGGCTCTCAAAAACAATGACATTCTGAAGAGGTACCACTTTTGCAAGCGGCTTTAGCCATTTTCTGAGTGTTTTTTCCATCATCATCTCTCCCCCCTCAACAGCACTCTCTTTAGCGGCATAATCAGCAGCCCCTTTTCAAAGTCGTTCATACCCTTGACCCATACGGTCAACATGAATATGCAAGAGAAAATAATGCCTTTTATGAACAATCCTCCCAAGCCCGGAGCCAAAGGGAGTTCATTGTGCAGCGAGCATACAGCAAAGCTCACAGCTGCCGGTATTGAAAGCCTTCCTATTTCGGCCCAATATCGCGGAATATCCAGGCCGATCTTTTTTTTGTAATATATGTTCATGGTTATTATCTGACCCAATACACACCCCAGACCGGTTGCCGCTGCACAGCCAACAACGCCATAGGTCTTTACCAGAGCCACACTGAGAACCACATTCAGCACCGCTATGAAAAGATAGACAATCGACCTGAAAGCATGCATGTTTTTTGCCTGCAGTATGCTTATGCCTACATTCTGGCTCAACGGAACTATTGAGGGTATCATTGTGATTAGTGCTACATAATACGCGCTCTCATATCCCTCCCCAGCCCATATTGCTATAAACTCCTTTCCAAACAGAGCAAAACCACTCAGCACAAACGAAAGCACCAAAAACTGAATTCTGCCCACCTTTACGAATGTGTCCGAAAGCAAGCTTCCGTCGGCATCCTTTACGTCCAGCTCCACAACCCTAGGCAAAAACACCCCTGATATTGACGTGGATATTTGTACATAATAATTGAAGAACTGCGATCCTATTGTGTAGACGGCCACCGCTGCTGTTCCAAGGTACATTCCCAGAATCAGCTGATCTGTAGCCCAGTACAGCCTGTCTATTATTATGTTTAGAAATACAAAGAAGGAATACGCCCCTATGCCCTTTAGCAAAGGCATGTCAAATTTTGAAACCGATATCCTCTTATCCAACACCTTGTAGAAATATACCACATTTAACAAACTGAACAGAGTCCCAATAATCGCGACAGCAAGTAAAATTCCCACAGATTTGTATCCGAACATAAGAATCGCAACCATTATAATCGGGTTGAGACATATCCTCGCAATGTTGGCTGTTTTTAAGAATACGAACTTTTCATATGCCTGTATTATTCCAGCAAACACACCTAGCGGGAATGAAATAGACATGTTTACTACGGCAATGAGCATCAGCGTCTTTGCTCTGCTTAGCTCCTCCGGTGTCAGCGAGGCCGAAAAAATATTGTCTATGTTTAAAATAAGTATAATTCCAATAATAAAAGCTATGAGTCCAATAATAGAATACATTACAAAAAACATGAAGTGCAGAGACTTCTCTTTTTCAAATTCATTTTCTGCACGATATTTTGCCGTATACCTTATAATGGCGTTTTCAAATCCAAAATCTAGTATTGCCAGGTTTGCCACGACCGAGTTGACAAGCGAAAACAGTCCGTACTCAGCCTGTCCCAGCTTCCGGAGCATAAAAGGAGTATATACAAGTGATATTGCCACGCTCAGAAATAAGGCGGCATACGAGAGCACCACACCTATTCTAATTTGACTTTTTCCTTTTTCCATAATGTGCATCTTCTTTCAAGTTTATTTATATAATGATGCTTCCTTCATAATCTTTAGAGTCTTCGAAATTCCTTCTTTTATATGCGTCTTAGCCTTCCAACCCAGATTTTCAAGCTTGGAGCTATCAAGAACCTGCCAACTCACCGGTGTGAAGCCAGCTTTTTCAAGCACGCTTGCCTCCGATATAACCAGGTTCCTATTCCCGCATTTTGCTACAATATCTGCCATTTCTTTTACGGATAATATTGAATCCTTGTCAGACACATTATAAGCATTACAGCTTTCGCCCATGAGCATTACTGACAGTATGGCCGACGCCGCATCCACAACATAGCAGTAACCCCTGACTTGTGTTCCCTGACTTTTCATTATTACGTCATTTTCTGACAATACGTTCCTTATAAATGCTGATATTGCTCTGCTATCACTGCTTCTCATACTAGGACCGTATACATGGCTTGGGCGCGCTACCACGACATCAACATTATACTGACTGGCAAAACTGACGCACAGCGTCTCTGCCGCCCGCTTGCTGCTCGGATAGCACGATCGCACATCCATAGGATTGACATAACCGCTGTAATCCTCGGAAACCGCCCCCATCTGCCCGGTGATTTCTCCGTATGATTCGCTGGAGGATACAAACAATACTCTCGTGCTGGCATTCTCCCTTGCAAACCGCAGGGAATTATACATTCCATGGAAATTCGTCATCATTGTTCCCACGGGGTCATTTGCAAAAGCAGCCGGGTGCGCATGGCTTGCTCCGTGTATTATATAATCGATATGACTTTCTAACCCGATTTTGTCGCAGACATCCTGCTTTACAAAAACAAACTGCCCGGATTCAAAATATGACAAAAAACGCCGTTTTGCAGCCTTTCCGTTCCTGCAAAGAGCATATACAGTTATATTGTCATCAAAATGCACGTTTCTATACATTATGATGTCCACAATGCATGAACATATCAAGCCGCAAGCGCCTGTAATCAACACGCTCTTGCCCCTCATTCTCTCCCATGGAAAACTAAAGAGACTCACCTCATTCAGATCTCCAATGTAAGTAGAGCTTTTAATCAACACTAGCTATTCCTCACTTCGTCAAATATATTTTCCTACAGCTTTCGCTCATTGTTTGTGGCTTTAAGCAGCAAAGCCTCGAATATATCCAGGTCATCAACGGTTGTGATCTTTATGTTTTTCTCGGAACCAGCAGAAAAGTATACCCTCTCACCCAACTCAGCCAAAAGATCACACGAGGCTCCCATGTTCGAAATATCACGCCTTGCAGCCTCCTCATGGGCCCACAGAAGCTTAGATAGCCTATAGGCTTGAGGCGTCTGAGTTCTGAGCAGTTGGTCCCTTGGGATTGTTGTGAGCGATGAAATCTTGTCCTCGCATTTGAACACAACCTCGACGCATGGTATCGCAGCCACTGCGTTGCCGTAGAGCTCATACTTAACCAGGCAGTCTGCTATAATCTCGTGCGAAACCATCGGCCTATTGCCATCATGTATGATAACCGTATCGTCAGGACTGCATTCTTCCGCAAGCTTCAAAAGCCCTTTTCTTATTGACTCCTGTCCGGTTTCGCCTCCTGACACAACCCATCTTAGCTTGCTTATCTCAAACTGTTTGGCATATGCTTTGAGTATGTCATGCCAACCGTCAAGACATACTACAATAATCGCGTCAATATTCGGATGCTTTTCAAAGGCCAGCATGGTGTAGACAATAATGGGAATGTTGTCTACATGCATAAATTGCTTTGGTATATTCTGATGCATCCTCTCGCCGGAACCGGCCGCGGTCAGCAGTGCAATATTCATGGCTTTCTCCCCTCTCTGCCTTTTTACTCAACATATGTATGGCTTCCACAATGCCCTGCAAGGCCTGTCACTTAAGCCAAGTATCCTTTTTTGAATGCAGCATGGCCTTGAACAATTCAATATCATCTGGTGTTGTGATTTTTATATTTTTGTATGAACCTGCCGCAAAATAGAGCGTCTCGCCTAAATCCACCATCATTGTATTGGCATAGCAAGCCCCGTATATCCCTATTTCCCTCCTGTAAGCCTCCTCATACGCTGCTAGCAGCTTGCTATAGCCATAGGCCTGCGGCGTCTGCACGCACCTTGTCTTGTCCCTTGGTATATACTGGGCTGTCGATATCTCGTCCTTAGCCTCAAATACATGCTCGTTGTGAGGCAGGGCTGTTACGCCATTGCCGTACATCTTGCATTTTTCAATGCAGTCAGAAATGACCGTTACATCAACCATAGGCCTTATGCCGTCGTGGATTAATACTATATCATCAGCTGAGCACTTGTCCCTGAGATTGTATACTCCGTTTCTAATTGATTCCTGAGCACTATCCCCCCCCGATGTGATCCATTTAAGCTTGTCAATTCCATACTGCTCGGCGTAAGCCTTCAAAACCTGATGCCAGCCGTCTATGCAGACAACCTCAATAGCGTCTATATCAGGATGACGCTGGAAAACTTCCAATGTATATATGATTATCGGCTTGTTGTCCACATGCAGAAACTGCTTTGGGATATCCTGATGCATCCTTTGTCCACTTCCGCCTGCGATAATAATTGCAACGTTCATTTTTCGCCCTCCATTCTCGAAATTATCCATACAATCTGTACTTATTTATACCCACCTGCAGATCATTTGAACCTCCGCCTGCGAAATCTGGAGCTATCTTTTTAAAATAATTAAAAGACTCCTGCTCATGCTTTTGGCATACAAGCGGAGTCCTTTTAATTGTTTTTATAACTGCACTAATCTGCTGTCGTAAACCTCATCAAAGTTGGCTTTCCGAGCTTCTTGCCTTCGTCTTGCGACTTCACTCCCTGTGTTATAAAGATAGTGTAGGTTTCGTTTGGATTGTAGCTGCCAACAGGAGATATGATTATTGTATTGGGCTTATCCCCCTGTTCCAATGTGCATTCAACGAGCTCCCCACTCGAATCCTTGATGTAGAGCGTATCCGGATTTACCGTGTCCATGTCAGGCTGACGGCTGAATTCTACCGTCCAGGTCTTGGTGAGAGCCACGTTTGTCTTTGCGGGTATTTCAGCTGTCACAACCGGCATGGCCTCAACCGTCTGGGAGTATTCAGACCAGTTGCCGGCCTCATCATTTGCCTTAAGCCTGAAACTGTAGGTTTTCCCATTGGTCAGGCCACTCAGCATATGCATAGTTTCATTTTTCCCGACGCTGACGTAGGACCATGCGGAAGCGGACGTCAGCTTGTATTCAAGTCTGTAGCCTTCAAGATCGAACTCCTGGTTTGCATCCCAGCGCAGAGTCACACTTTTGTCGCCTGCCGAATCCAGCCTCAGATTGCTCGGCGCAGCAGGATCTGTTAGATAAACGAGCGTCTTTTCTGCATTGAGCAATCCGTACCCATAGTGATTGTCAAACCCGGCGCTTCCAAGATCCGTGCTTGAAGCTTCCAAAGAGGCAGTAAATTCCGATACTGAAATGGAAGGCTTGCATGCAACAGCAAGAGCGGCAACACCTGCAACATGCGGCGCCGAAAATGATGTTCCGCTGTCGTAAATGTATTCAACGCCATCGTTTTGCGCATCAGCCGTAGTGTAAATCCCTTCACCCGGAGCAGCCAGATCCACCATGTCGTTGTACTGTGAAAAGTCAGAGTACGACAGGCCGCTGTCGACAGAAGCTACGCTTATGACTCCGCTGTAAGACGCCGGATACATATAATCCGCCGAAGCCCCGTTGCCTGCTGAAGCAACTACTATGCAGCCCTTTGAAATTGCATATTGAATCGCCTCGTTTTCAGCTGATGAAAAGCCCGGTCCGCTCAGGCTGAGATTTATGACGTCGCACCCCATATCTGCAGCCTTCCTTAGGGCGTCGCATATGTCGGAGGTGTATATGCTTCCATTTGAATAAACCACGTTCAGTGGTACTATTGCCACCTCCCAGTTTACTCCTGCTATGCCCTCTCCATTGTCAGTCTGGGCACCTATTATGCCCGTCACCTTTGTCCCGTGCCCAATAGAATCATATTGGCACGGCCCATCAATTATATAATCCCAACCGCTCCTTATGTCGGCTCCTGCAAGATCCGGGTGGCTTCTGTTCACACCGGAGTCTATTACTGCCACCATAACAGTGCTTGAGCCTTTTGTGATATCCCATGCCCCCTGAATATCTATCGCAGGCAACGCCCATTGATTGTCATAATAAGTATCAGACGGCACCTCCTGCAGCTTTACTTCACGGTCCTCCTCCATAAAATCGACAAGCCCTTGGACTCTCTGTTCGAACTCATCGACGTCTGAAAGCATTATCATAAATGTTCGATTCCCGCTATCACCTATGATTTTATACTCATAGGGGCTTACGGCTTCGAATATTTGGCGCATCGAAGCAGCTTCATTGAATTTTACAATGTGTCTCGTTCCCGAAGCCAAAAGAAGCTCTTCCTCACTCCGCCTCCTTTCCTCCCGAAAAAATCTGCCGCTCTGTGAATCCGATTTTCTGACTCTCTCCCCGGCGGTGTCTATTCTGTCTTTACGGATTCTATCCAGCTCGTCAAATGGATTTTCATCCGGCGACTGCTCATATGTAACTTCATCTGCTTTTTTGACGAGTTCATTTCCATCTAAATCCATGCTCTCTGCAAATCCATTAAGCGGATTGGACGATAGAGCCACAGACAAAACAAAGGCCCATATTAGCCTTGTAACTGATTTCATACAAGTATCCTCCCATAGCATTCCTCTTTAAAAACTGTCCTTTTTATAATACCCATTATGACCCTGCCAGCGAACAAGTATTTTATAAAATATAATTTGAATTTCTTATGTATTTTAAATTAATTCGATTTAAATTTATATTATGTTTTTATTTTGGGTATAAATGACTAATAGTCACATATGACTAAATGGAGGTGTTTTTCATGAATATCAGGCTGAAAAAGCTCAAATTTGCAACTTCAATGCTCCTGGCGCTAGCACTGCTTATAACCGGCGGACCGGTTTTTGCAGGATCCCCTATTGATGATGCGACCAGAGCACCACAAGGGTGCGAAGAGCCCAAGCAGGCGGATTACACTGTAGAGCACTACAAGCAGCTGCCTGACGGCTCGTATCCCCAGACGCCAGATGATACGGACACTGAAACAGGAGACGTCGGGGACACCGCTACTGCAGTGCCCAGGGAATACCCGGAATACACTCTCGACGAGGACAAGTCAACAGTCACCGGCACAATTCTTGAGGACGGCTCACTTGTGCTTGAGCTCTACTATAAGGCAACTCCAGCTACTGAGGATACGCCTTACACAGTCGAGCACTACAAGCAGCTGCCTGACGGCTCATATCCCGATACGCCAAACGATACAGACAGCGAGACTGGAACTCCTGGAGATACCGTTACTGCAGTGCCCAGGGAATACCCGGAATATACTCTTGACGAGGACAAGTCAACAGTCACCGGCACAATTCTTGAGGACGGCTCACTTGTGCTAAAACTCTACTACAAGAAGTCAGCAGAACCTGCCAAATACAATGTATACTATGATGCCAACACGGGCAAAGGAGAGCAAACCGACCCTCAAAGCCCTTACGCACCAGGCGAAACTGTAACAGTAATGGATAAGGAAACCCTATCCAAATCGGGCTACATCTTCATCGAATGGAACACAGCAGCAAACGGAAGCGGAACAGACTACAATCCAGGTTCGAAATTCACAATGCCGGATACCGATGTAACTCTGTTTGCACAGTGGAAGAAAAAATCCAGCGGTGGAAGCGGTGGTGGCGGAAGCGGCAGTGGAGGAAGCTCGACTACAACTCCGACAACACCTACTACAACTCCAGAAACAACGCCAGAACAGGAGACTGCAGGAGCTGTCCCTACAACACCGACACTTAATAAACAGGACCACTTCGCCTATATAATAGGTTACCCTGAGAATATTGTAAGACCAGAGGGCAATATAACACGTGAAGAAGTAGCCGCCGTATTTTACAGGCTTCTGGACCCAGCTTACAGAGACAGCATTAGAACTGCAAGCCACGGCTTCGGCGACGTTGAAGCTAACAGATGGTCATCCAAGCACATAGGAACTCTAGCGAAAGGCCAAATACTGTCAGGTTATCCCGACGGAAGCTTCAGGCCTGGAGGCAACATAACGAGAGCCGAAATAGCTGCAATAGCATCCAAATTCGAAAAGCTTTCCAAGGCTGAAAGCAACAGGTTTTCAGACATATCCTTGCACTGGGCTAAGGAATATATTAATTCAGCCGCTGAAAACAGCTGGTTCGACGGATATCCGGATGGTACGTTCAAACCTGACCAATACATCACAAGAGCCGAATTCGTGACAATTGTTAACAAGGTGCTCGACAGGAGAGTCCATCTGGAAGATATCCTTCCGGAAGCAAGGCAGTTCCCGGACTTGATCAAGGATGCATGGCATTACGAAGCCATGCAGGAAGCAATAAACAGCCACTATTACAACAGAAAGTCTGACACATTCGAAGAATGGCTCGAGATCTACCATCCGACTCTTGAATGGTAGACTAGCATAACTAAAGCCAGCGTGCAATGCAAAAGATCATCAACCCTTTTACATGTACGCTGGCTTTTTATCTGGTTTTTTAATTCTTAAACAGACCTGACACGGCTTTGTAAGATAGCCTCAGATACCGAAAAGCCTTCGGACTCATTGAAAACAAAGTGAGCTTAACCTTGTCTTTTGCCGACAAATCACTCCCCATCACCACGCTGATGAACTCATTCCTTATATTGTCCCGAAGCTCACGTATCGCCGCATAATCGCTGAAGGACGTGTTGTACATAGCCTGGCGCAGATAGTTGTAGCTTGTTAGTATTGATCTTTGACGAACTACAGGTGCAAGCTGAGGGTACGCCGGCTTTACAATGCTTTCAATTTTATCGAGCGCCCGCAGCATAGTTACTTTCTCTGAATAAAAAGGCTTGCTTGTGACACTCATGTCATTGCAGCTGTAGTGATATTTCGGAATCGGTGAATATACTATTTTTTTGCTGCGCATTATGCATTGGCACAGGCACAGCATGTCCTCGCCTACGAAAACAGATCCGTCGAATTCTATGCTGTTTGCTCTGAAAATTTCGCTTTTGAATATCTTATTCCACAATGCGCCGTAAAAGCAATATTTGTTTACATTCAAAAAGCTTGCCCTTATGGCCTCCTCTTGACTTATGCTTTCCGCAGCGCTCTCCGCATACAGCGATGGATTTTCATCATTTATATAGTATCCACAGGCAGTCACGTCGGCATCACTCGACTCCGCCATTCCCATCAAAAGCGAGTACATGTCCCTTTCAATCCAGTCGTCGCTGTCGACAAACCCGATGTATTTTCCTGTAGCCATTTTCAAGCCAAGGTTTCTGGCAGCCGAAACACCTTTATTGTTTTGATGGAAAACCTTGACTCGGCAGTCCTTTTCCCCGTATTCGTCACATATCCTGCCGCTCGAATCCGTCGAACCGTCATCGATCACTATAATTTCAAGACTCTCATACGACTGGATTATCACGCTGTCCAAGCATCTGCAAATGTAGTCTTCGGCATTATACACCGGAATGATTACGCTTATAACCTCATCCATATAATCACCTATCCAGCTGGAATCCGGTCTCATATCCTCACTTCATCCAGTCCGCCTTTTTTGAATTCAGCAGCGCCTTGAATATTTCTATATCCTCTGGCGTAGTCAGCTTGATGTTTTTCTCCGAGCCCGCCGAAAAAAACAGCTTCTCTCCCAGCTCAATCATGAGAGTACACGAGGCCACAGAGTTTGTAATGCCTCTTTTTTGAGCCTCCTTGTGAGCCCATATCAGCTTGCCAAGAGGAAACGCCTGAGGCGTTTGAGTTCGCATCAGCTTCTCCCTGTCGTAGCTCGACTCAGAGCAGATTTTGTCGTCAGTTTCAAGCATGGCTTCGGCACACGGAATAACTGCAATTGCCGAGCCATACTGCCTGCATCTTGCTATGTTATCAGATATGACCTCTGCTGTAACCATGGGGCGTATGGCATCGTGCACCAATACTATGTCTTCTTCGCCGAATTTCTCGCCGATGGCGTATACACCGTTCCTTATGGATTCCTGCCCCGTTGCACCTCCGGAAACAACACCCGACAGTTTGCTTATGTTAAACTGCTTCGCATAAGCGATTAGAATTTCCTGCCAGCCATTAAGACAGACAACCTCTATAGCATCAATGTCCGGATGATTTTGGAAAGCTTCCATCGTATAGATAATTATAGGCTTGTCCTGCACGTTTATGAACTGCTTTGGAATATCCTGATGCATTCTCTGTCCGCTTCCGCCCGCTATGATAAGCGCTATGTTCATTTTTTTTCCTCCCGTCCCATTCTAAATATGTTTTTATATGCAGACGGCTAATCATACCCGTTCGGATTGTTTTTCTGCCAGTTCCAGGAATCTTTGCACATATCCCCAAGTCCCTTGCTTGCCCTCCAATCGAGCTCAAGTGAAGCCTTCGTCGGATCAGCATAGCAGATTGCCACATCGCCTGGTCTCCTGCCTGTTATGACATAAGGTATTTTGCATCCCGTAGCCTGCTCGAAATTTTTCACCACATCAAGCACACTGTAGCCCGTTCCGGTTCCAAGGTTGTAGGCCGCCACTCCTGAAGTGCTCATTTTTTTCTCGAGCGCCCTAATGTGCCCTTTAGCCAAATCTACAACATGAATATAGTCCCTGACTCCGGTGCCATCGTGTGTTTCATAGTCGCTGCCGTATACGCTAAGCTTTTCTCGTTTACCCACAGCCACCTGGGTTATATAAGGCATGAGGTTGTTTGGTATGTCGTTTGGATCTTCGCCTATTTTCCCGCTCTCGTGAGCACCAAGAGGGTTGAAATATCTCAATAATACAACGCTCCACTCCGGATCAGACACATACGCATCGCGGAGTATATCCTCTATTATGAGCTTGGTTCGACCGTAAGGATTTACAGCACCAAGAGGCATATCCTCAGTCAGGGGCGGAACATCACCGGCTCCGTAGACTGTAGCCGATGAACTGAATACAATCTTCTTCACGCCGTGCTTTTGCATGACCTCGCACAGCACGATAGTTCCAATAACGTTGTTGCGGTAATATCTCAGAGGCATCGCTACCGACTCGGCAACCGCCTTAAGCCCTGCAAAATGAATAACTGCATCTATACTGTTTTCGCAGAACACCCTATCGAGACCTTCTCTGTCTAGAATGTCCACTTCATAGAAACTTAGAGATTTTCCGGTTATCTCCTGCACCCTCTTTAGCGCTTCATACTTACTGTTTGAAAAATTATCCACAACGACGACGTCATAGCCCGATTCGAGCAGCTCAACGCATGTATGACTCCCAATATAGCCTGCTCCGCCTGTTACAAGCACCGCCATTTCTACCCCTCCATTTCAAAAAACAATAAATTTTATTTTCAGCTTCAAATTTTTTATATGATTACCTTTTACAGTGTTATTACTGCCGGTCATTAAAGTTTTGTCCATAATACGCGTCACTTCCATGCTTTCTCAGAAAATGCTTGTCCATTAAAGACTGTTGGATTTTTTCAACCCTATTGTTCACTTGCTCTGTATAATAGGCCATCTTCGCGACTTTTTCCAACACAACCGCCCTGTGAATCGCGTCATTCACGTCCTTTCCCCATGTGAAGGGTCCGTGATTGGCACAAAGCACACCAGGCACATGCATGGGATTTATGTCTTTAAACGCTTCGACAACAGCAACTCCTGTATTTTTCTCATATCCCTCTTCCATTTCATCTGGAGTCAAGTCTCGTGTACATGGGATATCCCCATAGAAGTAGTCCGAATGGGTTGTTCCGTAGCTTGGGATGCACCTTCTTGCCTGCGCCCATACCGTGCCCCATGTCGAATGCGTGTGAACAATCCCTCCGATTTCGGGGAAAGCTCTATATAATTCTAAATGTGTGGCTGTATCAGACGATGGCCGCAGATTTCCCTCCACTATTTTGCCATTCAAATCCACAACCACCATATCCTCAGGTTTTAGGATGTTATAATCCACGCCACTAGGCTTTATGACAAATAAGCCTCGCTCCCTGTCAATGCCGCTGACATTCCCCCATGTAAATATGACCAGTTTGCGCCTAGGAAGCTCCTTATTAGCCTCGCAGACCTCTTTTTTCAGTTTTTCCAGCATATATACCCCCTCTCGGACTTTTTGAATGCAAAAAGCTTCTATTATTTGATTACTTTCTTCATACCCAAGAATAAACATAAATCTCATAGTTGCTTCACTAATCTCAAAAAGCAAAAGACCTCGGATTACAGATCCGAGGTCTTTTGCTTTTTGAGATTATCATGCAGCGCAAGCGCCATTTCCCCTACCAACCCATCTTTATTCCCTGGGTCAGATACTCTCCTTTCATCGACTTCACCTTTGGCGTTATAACCAGAGTGTAGGTATCGCCTTCTGCGAAGCCGTCAGTATTCAGCATGTGTATGTACTGGCCTGCTTCATCTTCCTCCACTGTTGGCACAATAAAGTCCAGCTTCTGACCGCTGCCATCGAGTATATACACATTGTCGCTGTTTACACTGCCCGGATCGACAGGCTCCGAAAGCCTTATCCTCCAGCTTTTTTCTCTTTCGACATCCGAAGGAGTATCCCTCCAGTTGTCATAGCTTTGATAGCTGTCAGCCACCATAACCTTGCAGGTACTTGTTTTGCCTCCATCGGCCGTTGTAACTGTTATTATTGCCACGCCTGGCTTGTTTGCTATTATGCTTCCACTATTGCTCACTGAAACCACGCTTTCATTCGAACTTTTCCAGCTTACCGTCTTGTTGTCAGCAGTTGTAGGCTGGATGTACGCCCCCAAGTTCAGAGTATTCCCAACCTGAAGGTCGAGTCCCGCGCTGTCAAGGTAGCCTCCCCTGTCGGCGTCTATTATTCGAACAGCGTCTACATTTGAAGTATAGTCCTCATAATTTTTATATCTTGCTCTCATATCGTAGAGAAGTTTAGAAATCGGATATCCCGCAAGATATATCTCTTCTCTTTGCTCCTGATAGAATGAGTTTGTCAACCCCAGCCACTCCAAGCTTTCATGCCTGTTGAGGTACGCCTCATGCATATTGTCGAACTCCCCGTCCGACAGCGCCATTATGTTTTGCCTTTCCCTCTCGAGCTCCTCTGTCAGCATGAGTATTTGATAGTAAAACGGAGTCTTGAGACTGAGCTTTTCTATTATGAAATTGGCGTTTGAGACCGAATATTTCCTGTCCAGATATTTGCCCGCATACTTTTCAAAATTATTGAACTCGGCCATTATATCACTTGAAGACATGACTTTTACACCTGTTGCATAGTTCGTGTTTTCCCCTACAATGCCACCTATCTTCTCGTCCAGAGCCTGCCTGTCATGCATCATATTGTTCTTGCCTATTTCTATCTTTCTTAGCAGGCTCAGTTCGTTTTTCCTCAATTCCCTGAGCTCCGCCATGATCTGCCTGGCCTTGGCTGCCCTGCTCTCTTCAGGAAGATTCCATATAATCTGAGCTATGGCGTAATCGTCTATAGCCGCGGGAAGGCTATCCAGGCTTACCTCTCCAAAATAAGGGCTTGAGTTGTAAAGGTCCACAAGAGAATCTACTGCGTTTATATAGTATATTATGCTGTTTTCAAGATTGCTCTTTAGGCTGTCATACTCTGACATCTTGCCCGAGGTGCTCGACTTTATCTCGCTGGTTACCTCCTTGAAGTAAGAGACCACATTGTCCATCACGTCTATTTCATTTGATATGTTCTCAGTGAAGTCTTCCAGGGTCGTTCCTCCCATTTCCTTGAGCTCTATCAGCTCCATGATTTTCTGTGTAGGATTATAGAAAGAGCCCGCGGTATAATTATATATGGATGTGTTCAGGTTGATATCGGTATAAGCACTAAGGCCGTTGGCTCTGGCCTTAAGATCGTTCCACTTTGCCAGCTCCTCCTGCATAAGGGTATCCAGCTTGGCTTCATACTCCTCCAGCTTATCCTGGTTTTCTGAAAGGCTCTGTTCCATGTATGCCCTTTCCGAGTCTATTGCAGCCTCAATAGCTTCAAGATCCTCACGGTTGTATGCATTCACCGGATTAAGATGGCTGTAGTCTGTGAACGAGCCTATGGTCATGCCCTCAGTATCTATAATCAGAGCGCTGTTTATGTAGAACTCCCCGCCCGTGTATCCCGGATCGAGAATGCGGTAGGCTTCCTTTCTCTTTTCTATCAGCTCCTGCGAGAAGCTTTCGACATCCTGCATCAGCTGCCCACTGTGTTGGGCTACTATTGAGTCCAGATTCTCGTCCAATGGGTCTATGCCGTAGTCATAGTACATCGAATAATCTCCCACTGCCGCTTCATGAAGAGACCTCTGATTAGTAAAATTAGTCTGCAGCTGCTGCTTTTGAGCGTTTGAAGCCTCCTGGAGCTGCTGGTGCTCGGCTTTTGCTGCCGCAAGCTCAGTTTCGATTTCATCCATGCAGTCCTCTGATATCTTTTCCAGACCGTCTATAACCTCCCAGAACTTGTCAAGCACAATACCCACGTCCTGAGTTTCGTCGTAATTGTAGTCGTCATATATGCCCTTGAGCCTGTCGTATACAAGGCCTATGCCGTCCACGGCCGGCCCTGTGAACCGCTGCACAGCCGTCGCCGAAACAACAGGCACAAATGAATTTGAAACAATAAGCTCTATAAGCGGCTTCGAGCCTCCCTTTATGGCGTTGCCCACCTGAAGCGTCTTCATCCTGACGAGCTTCTGGTAAGCGTCAGAGCCTATGTTGTAGAGCATCTCTATCTTAGTAAGCCTCTCATTTAGCCTTTTGTACTCCTCCGTGGCCTTTGTGGCCTCTGTAAACTCGAACATCGGCTGCACCGAGTTCACATACTCTCCGTACGCCGCGTCATACCCTCCGGTGTAGAACTCGGTAAGCTCCGGAAACTCCCTCTTTGCTATCCTGTCCTCAAACACCTGGGCCGCCTGGGTCCAACCCTGGACCTGGTTGACGTGATCTGCAATTGCGTCGCTTCCCTCTGCGCCGAACTGGTCTATCCTTGAATTTGAAGAAAAGGCATATACCCTGGCCACCTTCATCTTCTGGTCATCGTCTAGATGATTCCAAAGACTTCTGTTTATAGCCTGCCCCACCTGATCAGACCTGTATGTATTGCCGTTGAACTGATACTCCACATAGTAGTTAAGCCCCGAGCTGACGGTGCTCAGTATAGTAACCTTCTGCGGCTCCGCGCCGTAACTGGGCGCCGCCGTCGTTAGAACTAGCGTTAAAGCCAGCAGCATCGAATACAACCTTCTCATCAAATACCTCCTCGTTAGGATATTCTTTTAAATTTTTTTATTGCCGGCAACAGCCGCGCCGCAACTAACCCTATTACAACTCCCACGTTGTCCACCATAACGTCCCGCACTTCTCCGCTCCTACCCGGTATGAACGTCTGGTAGTATTCGTCCACAGCAGAAAACAGTGTCACTATTATATATGCCAGAATATAACTCCTAAAACCCTTGACTCCAGACATCCTAATACACGTTGCCACAAGCACGGCCAATACAAAGTAGTTGAACATGTGGGCGTTCTTGCGCACATAGAAGTGCAGCCTACCGTCGTCTGCTATCTGTATCTTCAGGCTCTCCTCCATTTTTTCCACCGCCGGCTCCACTCTTTCAAGCACCGCTTTGCTCTTACTGGAGGAAATATCAGCAGGGTCGCTCGAAAACGAAATAATGAGTAACATCCACCCAATGGCCATGAACAATGAAACAATTGAGACTGCTTTTTTACTTTTCAATAAAATCATCCCTTTACAAAAAAACACACGATTTGTATATCATACATTATATACTTAATTTCTTTACATATACAGCCCTTTGATATTACCATTTGACCACATGAGTTTTTACCGGTCACAGCAAAGGCGGCCTAAGGCCGCCCCTATCAATTCATTTAAACTTGTTTGTTCGCAACAAAGCTCTATTGCTCCTCAGTTTTGACACTCCCCATGGCTAAAGCCAGGGGATTCTCAGGTGATTAAAAGCAAGTTCATTTCTGGTATGCCAGTATGACCCTGAGTTAAGGGCTATGCCATTAGCCCGTCCTAAGCCAGTGCATGTAGCAGCTTAAGCTAGCGGACTGTTACCATCCGCTACAGGTGCAGATATTATGTTTCTTGCACCCAGTATGTCTCTATGAGTTGCAAAACCGCACGAGCACTTATACTTTCTGTCGACGGCATGGTTGCGAGTATTGCACGCAGGGCATGTTTGACTTGTATATCTGGGGTCTACATATTCGACCAGGATACCTTCAAGTCTTGCCTTGTACTCGATGAACTTTGCCAACCGATAGAAGCTCCACGTGTGCAGGTTCTTTTCGTTTTTACGGCTTGTTCTTGCCGTCTGGCGAATGCCAGATAGTTTCTCAAGTCGGATTACCGAAGCGTTGTTTTCTTTGGCGAAGTTAACAATCTGGCGACTTATCTTGTGGTCTTTGTCACGCATCCAACGCTGCTCCTTGTTGTTCATTTTCTTGATGGCACAGAGCTTTTTAGATTTGCCGAGATTCTTGCGCATGGAGCGGAACTTACGTTTGACGAACTTGTTTTGGCGGCCATTGCCGAAAAACCTGACCTTGCTATCTTCGGTTACAGCTACTGCAGGTATTTTCAAACCAAGGTCGACTCCAATAACTTGATAGCCAGCTGATGACGCTTCTTCGACCGTCAAAGCTATCTGTGCGATGTACTTGCCAGACTTCTTGGTTATCCTCATCGTGCCAAGCTTATTCAACAAAAGACTAGCTTGGTAGTCAGTTATTATGGCTTTTACGATAAGCCGAGTTGATTTGCCGTTATTCCAGACAGGGAACGACATATAGCCAAACTTCACAGCATAGTTTTGGTTGTTCCATATTGCCACTGGCTTTTTCAACACAGGCACTTTGATTTCCTTTTGTATGGAAGCGTCTTTTTTACTGCCAGCTTTCAAAGCTTTGGAGTATTTTTTGAATATGCTTTTTGCATCCTGAATGGCTTGATTCTTCAGGGCGCTCGGAAGCTCGGCGTTGACGCTCTTGGATGTGTATCTTGCATCATCATCCGCTAGGTAGCCGCTTACTATGCTGTTTGCAGTATCAATATATTCTTGTAGCGTTTTATTAAGCAAAGTTTCCTGCTCCTTGGTTGGCAACAGTTTTATTTGTGCGGTTACTTGCATGATATCACCCCCTCTGAGAAGTCTTTTGGCTTTCGATATATTGCTTGATTATTGATATTGGAGCGCCACCGACAGTTGAAACAAAATAGGAATTTGTCCAAAGCGTCGGTAGTTTAGTTGTTAGTGCAGGAAACTCCTTTCGTAGTATTCTGGATGTTCTGCCTTTAATGGCTTTAATCAGTTTGTGGATTCCAAATTGCGGGTCTACTTCTACAAGCAAATGCACATGATCTGGCATTAGCTCGAGTTCGATAAGCTCTGCTTGTAGCTCGCTACAAATATCTCTGATCAGCTCCTTGAGGCGACATTCGATTTCGCCAACAAGAACTTTTCGACGGTACTTGGGACACCAGACCACATGATACTTGCACGAATATACAATGTTGTTATTTGATTTGTATGATGTATTCATACTTGTATTATATGGCAATTAGCTATATAATACAAGCGCAAAACATAATACACGCCTTATATCCCCATAGCTAAAGCTAGGGGCTTTATGGCGCTTTTACGGTAAAAAAAAGCCCGGCATTGGCCAGGCTTTAGAATTACTCTTTACTGCGTTTCAAGCAATCTTTCTATTATTGTTGCAGCCTCGGCTCTTGTGGCAGTTTCGGCAGGTGCTATCCTATCTGCCTGCTTTCCCTTTATGAGCCCTAGCATTAAAGCCTTTTCCATTCTCTCTCTTGCCCACTGAGAAACAGTATCCCAATCTTTGTATATCTGAATTCTATCCCTAAGCTGGTCCTGATCCATCTGCATGTCCTGAAGCTTCAGGGCGTCAACCATCATCTTGACCATCTGTTCCCTTGTGATCTTGCCATTTGGGTTGAATGTGTCCTCGTCCACGCCTTCAACTATTCCGTTGGCATAGGCGCTTATGACATAGCTGTAGAACCAGTCGCCCTGATTGACATCAGCAAAGGCCGGAGTCTTTGCTCCCTCAGGCATTTTTATCTCAAGACCTCTTACAAGAAGTGCCACAAACTCAGCTCTTGTAACCGTGCCTTCAGGATCGTATGTCACATCGTCCCTTCCGCTTACAGCTCCGATTCCTGCAAGCTTGGCGACAGTGTTTTCAGCCCAGTGCCCATTCATATCCTTGAATCTGTAGTTCATCTGCTTGGATAGTTCATAATATTTGAGGGCTATCTGCCTGATGGCATCGTAGTCCTCAGACTCCATAGCCTCCATCATGGCATCTATGTCCTGGCTATTCATCGCCTTTAGGATAACAAGCTGGGATATTATCTCGTCAGGGTCGTATCCCGCATCAATGGCCATGTTTCTAAGCTCCTCTGTCAGCTGAAGCCTTATGGCGTTTTGAAGACCCGCCACATCAGGCTTTTCCTTGTCCATATATAGCCTGAAGGTTTCTCTTACAGTTTCTCTGTACTCGGCATTTCCCTCTTTTTTCGCCTCATTAATTACTCCCTGAATGCCTCCATTTTGAGGACCTGCCGCATATGCCATAGCCCCGCTGCTTATCATAAGCCCTACTAGCGCTGCCGACACCATTCTTTTAATATTCATGTAATCACCTGTCCTTTCATGGTCTGACTCCCATCACAGAAACAGCTTCCTGTGAAACCGCGCCCACGCACTTTACGTCATCTCCAGGCACTTTCCACCAACATTTCAGCATTGTATTCTATACATACCCCCTAAGGTCTATTTTAAATATTTTTTAAACCACTCCGAGGCAAGCTCGGCAACGCTTTCGAGTGCTCCTCGTTCCTCGAAGAGATGGCCCGCCCTTGGAACGATTTTAAGCTCCTTGGGTGCCGTTATTTTTTCATACGCCTTTTCGTTAAGCTCCAATACCGTGTAGTCGTGTCCGCCCACAATAAAAAGTGTAGGTGATTTTACCCTCTCAAGGTCACTCCATGCCATATCCGGGCGCCCTCCACGCGAAACCACTGCTCCGATTTCATCCCCAAGCGCCGCCGCGGCCTCTATAGCTGCTGCTGCCCCGGTGCTGGCTCCAAAATAACCTATCGAAAGCAATCTCGTATTTTCCTGTTCCTGTATCCATTTTGTAGCCGCAAGCAGACGCCTCGTCAGCAGGGGTATATCAAAGCGTCCCTCATAGACCCTGTCCTCCTGAGGAGTCATAAGGTCCATCAGCAGCGTTCCAAGACCATGCTTTCTCAAAACCTCTGCCACGTAGGTGTTGCGGGGACTGAACCTGCTGCTGCCGCTTCCATGTGCGAATATCACAATGCCGCTCGCTCCCTGCGGAATATCCAATATTCCCGGCAGCATCACATTCCCATCGGGTATCATGACAGAAACTTCTCTCTTGTCCATACAATCCACCGTCCTTTCTCAATTGAAACCATATTGCACGAATCTAACTATGGATTACACACCCTGCCGAAATGAGAGTCCTGATAGAATTATTTTGTCTGACTGGCAATGTCAGCTGCGCTTACTTGCGGGTGATGGTATCGTCCACACCTCTTTGTGTAATGCTTTACCCCTATGGCCTGCACCGGACAGTAGTTGAAGCACGCATAGCAGTAGTTGCAGTCTTCTATCACCCACTTAGGTCTGCCGTCAATCATTTTGATCCTGTTCGTGGTGCATACGTCCTGGCATATTCCGCAACCTGTGCAGCAATCATCCAGCAGGAAATCCAGCTTGGGCCTGGATTTTTCACCAATGCGCCACAGCAACTTCATAAGGCCATAGACGATTTTATTGCTTTTCGAAGAAAGCCTGTATACGTTTTTCCTCTCCTTGCCCAGGACGCTGCGGGCAATGCCCTCCGACTGGAAGGCCGCCATTTTCAGTTTGAGGCCTGTGATATCAGGAGTTATGTCCAGCTCCCAGTCCATCCTCATAAGCGGCTTAGGCGCCACGCCCTTAGGAGTGTTCATTATCATTTCCACCTCAAAATAGGCATCCAAATCAATTTGCTTCTTCTTCAAAACATTGTAGAGATGAAGTCCCGCCATGCCAGGCATGCCTGCGTGGGTTGCAACTGCAAACACATAATGTCCCAAGACAAGGTTCATAGTCTTGATAAACTTCACTACAGTTCGAGGCACAGCGTTCATGTGAACTGGACAAACAAGCCCTACCCTCTCGGTGTCGGAACCTATGCATGTCATTGCATCTACTTTTAGCATAGGAATAACGGCTGCATCCGGCAAATTCTTTGCAATACTTTTGGCAATAGCGAGGGAATTGCCCGTACCCGTGAAATAAAAAATCACAGTTTTCGCCATAACACACCTCCCGTTAAACTCGTCAAAGACTCCCTGTATCGATACCCCAAACTGGCAACTTACCTGAATATTCTCGCATATAGCCAAAATCTATTCGCCTTGATAATATGCGCTGCTCTCTTGCAAGCTTTACTTCAAGCGTTCTGAAGAACTTGGGATTCTCGTATGCTGTGCCATCTGAAAGTATGGCGAAATCTTTAAACCCTACGTCTATTCCACATGAAGAATTCGACTTGGGCAGCTCTTGCACCTTTGTTTCGACAAGCACAGATACAAAATATTTGCCGGATGGATTACGCCTTATAGTGGCACTTATAATCCTGCCAGTTATTTCTTTAGACTTGGCAAATTTGCGCAGAGCAAGAGTTATATGTCAAGCCCTTGCCTGTTTGTCTGTATTCACTGTTCCAAGCATTCAGGAAGTGATTGAACACAAAGCGGCTACAGCCTATTGTTTTGGCTATCAGTTTTCTTTGCTTGCTATTCGGATATATGCGAAGCTTGTACGCTTTGCTAACTAGCATTGCTTTTCACCTCCTGGTGTGACATATAAGGCTGATTGCTACCATTATGTTAACTTGGAGCCTGGCTCCTAGACTTTTCTTGGCTCCTAGACTTTCCCGCTAAGTTAATAAGTCGGCACATGCTTTATTTCCACCAACGCCTGCCGTCCTTTTCAAGAAGTCTGTCGGCTTCCTCCGGTCCGCTGCTTCCTGCGCTATAAAAATGCAGATTCTCCCTCTTTCTGACCTTGCAATCCAGTATTCTGTCTATGAGCATCCAAGAGCCTTCAATTTCGTCCCATCGTGCAAAGAGCGTGGAATCCCCTTCAAAGACATCGTGTATTAGCCTCTCGTACGCCTCCGGCGTGAACTTTCTAAACTCGCAACTTTTGCAGTAGCTCATGCTGAAAGGTACTATCTTGTCGAAGCTGCCGGGCTTTTTCATGTTGAACTGGAGCGATATTCCCTCCTCAGGATATATCTTTATGACCAGCAGATTTGGCTCAAGACCTTTGTAGGCCTCCAAGCCGTATATGCTTGAAAAGGCCTTGAATTCTATAACTATGCTGGCAAGCCTCTCCTTGAGTCTTTTGCCGGTTCTCACATATAAGGGTACTCCCTTCCACCTTGCGTTTGCCACGCTCAGCTTAAGCGCCGTATATGTCTCTGTTGCAGAATCCTCTGCCACACCACTTTCATGCCTATAGCCTTCAAGCTTTTTTCCGTCTATAGCGCCCTTTGTATACTGCCCTAATATCAGATTTCTGTCTATATCTTCAGGGGTTATTCCGCCGATTTTTTTTATGACCTTGACCTTCTGGTCGCGTATGTCCTCTGGATCAAGGCTTTTGGGACGCTCCATCATCACAAGGGACATGAGCTGGACTATATGGTTTTGCACCATGTCCCTAAGAGCTCCTGAGCTTTCGTAGTACTCCGCCCTGCCCTCAAGCCCCGTGTCTTCAAGTATCGAAATCTGTATGTTGTCTATGTACCTTGAGCTCCACACAGGCTCGAATATGGCATTAGTAAACCTTATACTCATTATGTTCTGTATCATCTCCTTGCCCAGGTAGTGGTCAATCCTGTATATGCCCTCCTCGGGGAACACGCCTCTGATTTCCCTGTTGAGCCTTCTGGCGCTTGCAAGACTGCTGCCAAAAGGCTTTTCTATCACCAGCCTTCTGTAGCTTCCATTACCATTTGACATTCCCGAATCCCTCAGATTTTTGACTATGGGGCCAAAATACCCAGGTGATGCTGCAAGATAATATATCCTCCCCACTGGCTTTTCATGCAATTTTTCCAAGCCCTCAAACTCTGATTCTAGCTTCATGTAATCGTCAATGTCCTTAAAGTCCAGTTTCCTGTAGTGTAGCCTGCCCTCGAACCTCTCCCACACCTGCTCGTCGTATCCGAACCTCGAATACTTTGAAGCACTGCTCTTTGCGGCGAGCCTGAACTCCTCCTCTGCAATGTCACCCCTGGATGCTGCGAATATCTTAAACCCCTCAGGGAGCATGTTTCCAAACTCGAGATTGTACAGGGCCGGCAGGAGCTTGTTCATGCTCAGATTCCCGCTTCCTCCAAACAAAACAAAAAAGCACATAATTCACCTCCACATATTACTTTGACACATCGTGTCCGCCGAACTCGCGCCTTAGCGCCGAAACCACCTTCGCAGAAAAAGAGTCATCGTCGTTTGAAGCATACCTTGCAAGCAGCGACTGGGTTATCACGCTTGCCGGCACGCCCAGCTCAAGCGCCTCCTGCACAGTCCACAGCCCTTCGCCCGAAGATGCTATTTTTCCCTTTACTCCTTCTAGCTGCGGGCAGTTTTTAAAGGCCCTCTGGCAAAGCTCCATGAGCCAACCCCTTATCACAGAGCCGCTGCTCCACACCCGTGCAAGTTTTTCATTATCCATTTCAAAACCGCTCCTTTGGATTATTTCAAAGCCCTCCCCGATGGCCTGGAGCATTCCGTATTCAATGCCGTTATGTACCATCTTGGCAAAATGGCCGCTTCCGCTCCTTCCAAGATATGCGCAGCCACCCATCACGCACAAATCCTCGAATAATGCCTCCAGCCTTTTGAAGTCCTCCTCTTCTCCGCCTATCATCATGCAGGCTCCGCTTCTTGCGCCTTCGACTCCGCCGCTTGTACCCACGTCGATAAAGCTTATGCCCCTTTCCCGGAGCTCATCGTGCCGCCTGATTGAATCCTTGTAGTGGGAGTTTCCTCCGTCTATTATTGTGTCGCCCTGGTCCATGCAATGCTTCAAGCCTTCCACGATTGATTCGACGACTTCCCCCGCCGGCACCATAATCCATACCGTCTTTTCATCTCCCAAAGCGGCGCATAGCTCTTGCAGACTTCGCGCCGTTTGTATGCCTTCTATCTCGGCCGCTTCAATGCTTGCCTGAGATATGTCGTATGCTGTCACATCATGCCCTTTATCCATCATGTTGAGCACAAGATTATGACCCATCTTTCCAAGCCCCACAACACCTAGCTTCATAATCATCCCCTCCTTACAATTATTCATTATAGCTGGCAATATCTGATGCGCTCACCTTGGGGTGGTGGTATCTCCCCTGCCGCTTTGTATGGTGCTTACGGCCTGGCATATTCCACAGGCCGTGGAGCACTCGTCGAGTATGAAGTCAATCTTTTGGCAAGCGAGTTGCCCGTACCCGCAAAATAAAAAATCCCGTTTTCGGCATAACACACCTCTATTTGTGCGGAGGACGGCTAACCCGCCTGCCTTTGATGTAATCATTTTTTCTAATGATACCCGAATGAATAAGCTTTATAAATCATCTACTACTCATTTGGATGATTTATTATTTTCCTCCAATGCATCAATTTTATGAATACTCCCCCACTTAGACTAACGCCCTGAATTGAGAGTTTCTCGCCATCAGCCAACATGTGTTTCCAACAGGCAGACAGATTTGCGTTGTATAGCTTTCGTTAATTTTAGACATACTTATGCCTTTGGCATCAAGCTTGTATTCCAGATAGATCTGAAGTTTGCCAAATGACCAGTTTGAAAGCTTTGGGTTACGAGCTTTGTGAGCAGAGTCTCTCGAATGTAGATATTTGCGGCACACAGCCTGAATAATTTCAACAAGGATGAGTACATATGTTTACTCTACCAGAACGGTATTAGAGACAGGGGGGCGTAGCTAGCGTCCCCTGTCCCGCATAAATCACTTTCCCAGATTTTATTCTTCTATCTCGATAACGCTATCATCTGCATCCCACTCAACAGTAAGTCCCATGGACTCTGCAATGAAACGCAAAGGTACTACAGTTCTGTTGTTCATAATCTCTACCGGAATGTCCAGTGAGATTGACTGTCCGTTAACTGTGGCTGTTTTTTCCTCTAGCATCAGTACAATAGTTGTACCATCCTTAGTGATTGTAACTGTTTTAGTCGCAGCATCCCACTCGACATTGGCACCAAAGCCTTCCAATATCGCCCTTACCGGTATGAGGGTTCTTCCTTCCTTAATTACAGGCGGAACATCGAACTTAAACTTTCCTACCTTGCTTATGACATTTTCAACAGGTAGAACATCCATACCCTGAGCTTCAAGCTCCTCAGTCACTTTAGCTATACCATCCATTTCCTCTTTGGTGTATTCAGCTCTTATTGCCGCCTTCATCTCGGCAAGCTTTGCTTTGAAGTCCGCTTTCGCCTTGGCAAATTCAGCTTTCAATGCAGCTATTTCACCTTCCATCAGGGCAACTGCCTCAACATTTCTCGATTCAACAGCTTCTTCATATTGCTTTTCTAGCTCCTCAAGTCGTTTCTCAAGATCGTCCTTTGCTTCCTCCAATGCGTCTTTCTCTGCTCCTAACAGATTCTTAGCCCCTTTCCAAACTTTGCCTTTTCCGTTCTCGTCGTCTCCGTCTGCATCCGCCTCAATTTCATCCGCTTCATCCTCTTCCGCATCCTGGTCAACATCCTGCACTGTGACCACATCATGAACTGTGACTACATCTTGCACCGTCACTAAATCCTGTACTGTGTCCTCATCGGCCTGCGCAAATGAACTATTGCCCAGAGCCAGCATCGAAACCATAACTACTGATAAAACTCTCTTCAACATATTGTTGCCCCCTTTTTATTTGTTTTTATTGCAATAGCTCTGCCAAAAATGCAAAGCCTTTGTATTTTAGTTTACGAATTTTCCCATGCTTTTCTGTCCCAATGGGTGAAAATAGGAATATTTCGACAGAAGCACCCCGGCTCCGCAGCTAACCATTCAATCGCCTCCATTTTGCTTGTTTGCAACGCTTAAAACGATTACATTCAATTTCGCAAAAAAAAGCCCGACATTCGCCGGGCTCTGCACTCAATACTTTACTGCGCTTCAAGCATCCTTTCTATTGTATGTCTATGCGGTCGAGTATGGGACCCGATAGCTTATGCCTGTACTTAATAACCTCATAGTCCATGCACTTGCACCTTTCTATGCCGTAGTACCCGCAGAGGCACGGGTTCATAGCCGCCACAAGCATGAAGTTACAGGGATATATGTTGAAATCCAAGACTCCTTTGATATCTCTGATTGTATTCGCTCCGTTAGTCAATTAATGTTAACATATCAGTTTACAAAAAAATGTTTAGTTGATGCCTAGCTCATAGAATTTAGGCTAAAAATATTTTAATATAGCCTTTATGAATTCATCAAAATCAGACACGTTATTCTCTATGACTTTTTCAAGTATTTCCAAATTCAGTTTTTGATAATTGTGAACCGCTATATTCCTAAATCCTATCATGCCCTTTATTTTCTTCAATATGCCTTCATCAATTATTCCGTTTTCAGCCAGGGTTTCAAACGCATCTCTGCTGTTTTGAGGTATGCCCAGTTTTTTTTCTGAAACAACATACATAGCTATGTCTATAATAGCCTCGATGGCTCTTTGTATATTAAGTATTATAGAGTCCTGTTTAGTATAATCCTTTAGATTTTCAGAATTGTCCTCGTAGACCTCGTTGATTCTGGAAATGCATCTTTCGACTATGCTCATCTTATTATACAGAACATCTTTATTCATATACTTTCCCGTTCCTTTCAATAGCATCCAAGACGACTTTTCTCTCCTCGTTCAGCTTTGCATAATCCTTGAAAATCCTTATTTCATAATTCGCCCGCATAAAGTCGTCCCTACAATATAAAACCTCTCTATTACCCACAATCTGGGCCGCAAAAACTGTGCTTGCAGATTTCAAATCTATTATCTGTACATCCCTTCCCAAATCGAAAGAAAGCTCGTTGCCCAAGACAAACAATTCGTACTCTCCAATGTCTTCTCCAACATATACAGCCAAGTCTATATCGCTATCCTCCCTTGCTTCTCCTCTTGCAAAAGAACCAAAGAGATATATGAATTCCGGATTTATCTTTTCAACTAAAAATTCAACTATCTTTTTTTTATAGTCCAAAGACAAGTACAAGCAACCGCCCCCTTCCATTTATTCCACAAATTTTATATCTTTATGACATATACCATCTGTTTTAATTATACCATAACCAGTACATCGCATAACATTTGGTCGAAAGAGCAACTATTGAATATTTCGGTGTGGCGAAGCCACCAATACGCTTTGTATTGAGCCACCTTCACGCTGAAAATGAGCCACCCTGTTGCAGGATGAACCACTAACTTCAATGGCACCAGCAACAGAGGGCTTAAACTGTTGATTGCTATTGCTATTCCTGAATTCCTTTACGCTTGCGCATAGAATCTTCTCCATCAATGAAGATGGTGTATGAATTGTGGACAATTCTGTCCAAGATGGCGTCAGCTAATGTATCTTCGCCAATCTTACCATGCCAGCCTGCGGGAGCAAACTGGGAACTGAATATTGTAGATGCCTTCTTATGTCTCGCTTCAACAATCTCCAAAAGATCTCTTGCTTCACTGTTGCTTAAAGGAACCAGAAGCCACTCGTCGAGAATGAGAAGATTTACGCGCTTATACTGCTTCATAACCTTTTGGTAAACACCTTCTCCTCTTGCTACTGCAAGTTCATTGAGCAAATCGGGAAGACGGATGTATTTAACGGTGTAGAAATTGCGACATGCTGCAATTCCAAAGGCACAGCTCATGTATGTTTTGCCTGCGCCTGAAGCTCCAAGAATGATGATGTTGTGCTTTTCCTGAATGTAATTGCATGTGGCCAAGCGGGCTATTTGTGCCTTATCGAGCTTTCTGTCGGCGTGATACTCGATGTCCTCGATACATGCGCCACTAAAATAAAGTTCTGATTTTCTAATCAGACGGGCTAGCTTATTGTTTTTCCTTCTAGCCCATTCGGTATCAACCATAAGGCCAAATCGCTCTTCAAAGGACAGATCTTTGAAGCAGGAATCCTGAAGCTGTCTGCGATATGTCTCAGCCATTGAATGGAGCCTTAGCTCATTTAGCTTAGCAATAGTAGTTTCATTCACCATTATGAGTTCCTCCCATAGTAGCCTGCTCCTCTTGTAAAACCAAAACTCGCAGTTTCTTTGCTTTCTGACGGAGGTTCCTCTTTAACGAGCTTGTCCTGCCCTGTCTTGAGGATGGTCTGAATGCTTTTGTAACTAGGGTTTGGCGTATATGACAAAGCCTTTTCGCAAGCTGCTTCAAGGCGATTTACAGAGTATTTGTCGGCCAGTTTGAGTAGCGCCATACAAGCCTTATAGCCTTGCTGCTCAATCCTGTGTGATGCCAAAATGGCCTTTACAACTATCATTGCAGATGGCCCTACGCTTTTCGCCCAGGATATGAAACGCTCCGAGTTCCATGCAGTGTATTTTTTATGGTCCTCGGGCATATGCTCAGCATTGGTGCTGTATTGTCCAGCACGGCCGTGAAGCTTCGGATGTGAACAAATACGGTGGTTGTTGAAGAAAACTTCAATTATTTTTCGTGTGATGCGCACATCAACTTTGTGCTTTATGTATTCATACGGAACGCTATAATGCATTTTATCTACGGATATGTGATAATTAAACTGTACAGTTGCTATCTTCCAGGTGGCAAGCTCGTATGGGGCTGCAGGCAGTGGTAAAAGTGCATGCTTTTCTTCTTCGATGAATGCGCTGTGCCTGCTTCCCGGTTTCTTTTGGAACGGTCTTTTGTTGAATTCATCCAATTTTGACCTTATGGCCTCATTTAATTCTCTAATAGAGAAGAACTGCTGGTTGCGCAGTGCAGCGATGATCCAAGTGGATACTATGCCGACGGTTCCCTCCACACTGGGCTTGTCTTTTGGTTTTCTAACTCTGGCTGGTATTACTGCTGTTCCATAGTGTTCCGCCATTTCATGGTATGTTTTATTTATGACTGGCGTATACCACGAAGCTTTTTCTACTCCAGTTTTCAGGTTGTCTGGAATCAGTATTCTTGTGACTCCGCCCAAAAAGTTATAGGCATTCACATGTGCGTTTATCCAGTTTTCAAGATTCCGTGAGAGAAACGCCTCAACATAGGCATACTGGCTGCAAGGTAAAACAGCAACAAATACATAGGCTTTTATCATTTCACCCGTATCGCGATCTACTATAGCAGCTGTTTGACCGGCCCAATCAACTTCTAGTTGTTCACCCGGCTTGCGGTTGATGTGCATGGTTGCCTTATTGATAGTGGCATAGTCTCGGTAAAGCTTGCAAAACTGCGTGTACATAAATGGAATCTCTTTGCTTAATCGGCAGGTTTCGCAGTATTCATTCCAAAGCAAGCTGAGTGTAACGCCGCTTTTAGCCATCTCCTTGTGTATGTACTCGTAGTCTCGAAGGCGGCGGTCGCTAGATATTACTCGTTCAGGAAACAGGCATTTGATAAGATCTGCATCGGTCATGCCTTGAGGCAGCGGCCACGAAATTTCTTTTTCTTCTGCGCTTTTTAGTGTTGTTGATACGGTGTTGCGCGAACACCCGCAGCTTGTAGCAATGCTGCGCTGACTGATTCCTTGGCTGTGAAGCCGAAGGATTTCTCGGTAATTGGTCATCCAAATGACCTCCTTGAATTTATTTACACTGCTTGGCAGTGTATAAATTCAATTTACCCTAAATAATTCGAGTGGCTCACCTTGCGTGAAACTGGCTCAATTCCGGCGCAGAGGTGGCTCTTTTGGAGCATATTATTCAACTATTCCCAAAATATAGTTTTAAGGAATAATATGATCGTTGAAAATAGAGAATCCTCTAATTCGGATTCTCTATCTCTAAGTCTAACCGTCAATTTCTAGACTTTTAGGTTTTATTTTTAATACAACTCAAAATCAACATCATATAGATTTTCATAATATCCAGCCACTGGGCTATAATCCGTAATTTGATTTCCGCCAAGCTTCAAACGACGCAGATTTATCAAATTGGAAAGTGCCGATATATCCATAATTTTATTATTATCAAGCTCTAAGTATCTTAAATTAGTCAGGCTGGCTAAAGGTGATATATCTATTATTTTATTATTAGATATATCTAATTCTTCCAAATTATTCAAATTCGCTAATCCCGATATGTCAGCCAGATCATTGTAAGACAGGTTTAAATCATTTAAATTTGTCAAATTGGCTATAGGCGATATGTCTGCTAGCCGAGTTCCAAAAATGCTCAAATGTTCCAAGTTGGTTAAATTAGACAGCGGCGACACATCCATTATTTCACTTTCAATTATTATTTCATTTCCGCCAATTACCAAATCCGAAAAATGTAACCATCTCAAATTAATCAAATTTGAAAGCTCCGACATATCCATTGGCTCATTATAGCTAAGTGTTTTTGCTAGCTTGAACTGGCTTTCATTTGCTCATGGTCAATGACCAGGAGCAAATATTTCTGCTCTCTTGTTTTGTCATAAAGAGTCCGATAGAATACTAGTAAAAACTGGTATCGAGGTGAAATAAAAAAACACCA
>Ga0302237_1000177_pt1 | contig 68368 bp, 61 predicted proteins | sample AAG_UR_Ala_MG_FD_193530 | JGI IMG/M metagenome (GOLD analysis project Ga0302237, IMG submission 193530) | Enriched activated sludge microbial communities from anaerobic digester in WTTP, New Holstein, Wisconsin, United States - AAG_UR_Ala | ecosystem: Engineered > Bioreactor > Anaerobic >... | reverse complement strand
GCGTCCCTTCCGCCTGGTAGCCGACGAAAACTATGCTGGATTTTGGATTCCACAGGTTATGCTTTAGGTGGTGCTTTATCCTTCCTGCATCGCACATGCCGCTTGAGGAGATGATTATTTTCGGCGATTTGTCATAGTTGAGCATCTTTGATTCTTCAATCGTTCTGGTGAATTTCAAATTTTTAAAGTCGAGTATGTCTTCACCTTCCAATATTCTCTTTCTCGTCTCTTCGTCAAAAACCTGCGAGTTTCTCCGGAAAATTTCAGTGGCGCTTGTGGCAAGGGGGCTGTCTACGTATACCATGATTTTGTCGAGCTCCCTCCTGTGCTCCTCATGCTCCTCATAAAACAGCTCCAACTCATAGATGAGTTCTTGCGTTCTGCCTACAGCAAATGAAGGAATGACAACATTGCCCCCGCGTCTGATTGTCTTTAAGATTATTTGCATGAGGCGCTGCACACTTTCCTTATTGGTTTCATGAACGCGGTCTCCGTAGGTTGCCTCCATAATCAGGTAGTCCGCCTCTTCAATCAATGTAGGATCTCTTATTATCTCCTTGTTTTTCACTCCCAGATCCCCTGAATAAACAAGCTTAGTCTCCTCCCCGCCTTCCCTGATCCAAAGCTCTATAATCGATGAGCCCAGTATGTGCCCCGCATCATTGAATCTTACGGTTATGTCTGGGGTTATCTGTATAACCTGACCATAGATTGCGGGACTGAAATGCGCTGCGCAGGCTGCCGCATCTTCCTGGGTGTAAAGCGGAATCACCGTCTCTTTGCCGGACCTTTGCCCCTTTCTGTTGCTCCACTCAGCCTCTCTTTCGTGGATGTTGCCGCTGTCCTGAAGCATGATATCGGCAAGGTCCGCTGTTGCGTCCGTGCAGTATATCCTGCCTTCAAAGCCGCGCTTTACCAGCAGCGGAATCCGGCCGCTGTGGTCTATGTGAGCATGGCTAAGTAGCATGAAGTCGATCTCTGACGGGTCGAATGCGAATTCCTGGTAGTTAAGCTCCTCAATGGCTTCGCTTCCCTGGAACATTCCGCAGTCAAGCAGTATCTTATATTTGTCCGTGGTGACAAGGTGGCATGAGCCTGTGACAGACAAGGCGGCGCCTAAAAACTTTATGTTCATTTGAAAGTCCCCCTTTTTTGAGAATGAAATCTCGGCTTCTGATTTATACATACCCAGTCCTTTTGCAGTTACCTCAATATCCTGCTGCTCAAATAGGCTATATTTTCGTTGAACCAACAAATCCTGTATAATTAGGGCATTTATCCAGCATAAGCGGCATTTGCCATAATTATTATTGACATATGCCATTTATAACGGTTATTATATTGATATGAATAATGTAGCCTACACATGTCGACAGCTTTGCAAACGCCACAGGCCGCGCACGCTGTCATAACAGGAGGACTGATTTTATGAAAATTGCACTACCATCTCGCCAGAATCTTATTGACGATCACTTTGGCCACTGTGAATATTTCACTGTTTTTACAGTTGATACAGACAGCAAGCAAATAATAGCCGAGGAAACAGTGGCTTCTCCGGTGGGCTGCGGCTGCAAATCTAACATTGCACAAACTCTTTCCGAAATAGGGGTTAAGGTTATGCTTGCCGGCAATATGGGCGACGGAGCCGTAAAAGTTTTAAAAAACTCGGGCATCGAGGTGCTGCGCGGATGCTCAGGCGATGTCAAGGCTGTAGCACTTAAATGGCTCGAGGGGACTCTTGAAGACTCAGGCGACTCCTGCCACGAACACGGACACGAATGTAGCCACTAAATAAAAATACGTAAATAAAGCCTAGGGCTCATCGCAGAAACCCCTAGGCTTTTGTTTTAGGCGGAATTTAGACAAACTTCATTTTGATTTCCTTCAAAATCAATTCGCACTTCTCTTTGGAATAATAAACGCCTGACTTAATAACACCTGAATGATTATATATCGCATCCAGATTATTGAATGGGTTCTCCTTCATTATAATCAAATCGGCTTTTTTTCCGGCTTCTATCGTCCCAATTTCATTCTCTTTTTTCAAGCATCTGGCAGCATTGACTGTGGCAGCCCGGATTACCTCATAATTGCTGAGTCCTGCCTGGCTGAGCAGTTTCATTTCTGCATGCTCGGAAAATCCGGCAACAACATACGGCACGGCTTTATCGGTGCCTAATATAATTCCTGCTCCCTCGCTCCTTAGCTGCTCGACAATGTAAAAGTAATACTCCATATATGCATGGTTTCCCTTGACGCCCATTTTATTATAAAGCTTGTTCGATTCGTTCAAAAGAAACCTCATTGCCTTTTTATTTCTTTGGGAAATGAATTCCAGCTGCTCTTCATTTTCAAACTCCTGCTGCCTTTCTATATTCGCCAAGCGTTCGTTGGCTATAAGTGTCGGACAGTTCCAGACACCATTCTCCGCAGCTATTTGCGCAAGCCTTCTTACGTCATCTTTTTTTACATTCAGCTCCGGTTTGTAGGGATTAACAAAGCCATATAAATGTTCTATGGACTGCACCTTGGATTCCAGAACATGCTGGATTCCTGCAAGATCAGGTACGTGACCTGCAACAGGCATATCATAGTGCCTGGATATTTCAATAATGTCATCGAAATTCTGTTTGGTCAGATTGGAATATATTTTTATGAAATCATATCCCTTTTCCTTCTGTTCTCTGATGATCTGCTCAACCTGCTTTCTATCTTTTATGACATGCAGATACATGAACTTGGGGAAAAGTGGAGGATCCCCGTCCAGCAGCGGCCCAGCTGTATAAATGCTTGGCCCGACAACGTTTCCTTCTTCTATTTGCTTTTTAAGCTTAATATGATTGAACACCCTTGTTCCGAAAAGCCAATTTCTAATACGAAATTCTTCGTATCCCCACATATTCCTAATAGTCGTCACTCCGTTTACTAGATATAGAAGCAAATCATCCTTATTGTCGCCTAAATGAATATGCATGTTGATGAGTCCCGGCATGATATAGGCCCCATCTCCATCAATAACTGCATATTCACCATCTGGAGTATAAGTGCTGTCAACAATCGACTCGATCACACCATTTTTTATCAAAATAGCTTTTTGGGGGTCAATATATTTTTTTGTCATGGTAATAACATTAACATTTTTAATTATTATCATTTTAATTACTCCCTCATGACGATTCCCATATCTTAGTTTTCGAATCACAAACATCTTTCTATAGCTTTATACCCAATTAACAACTCAACAGCGGCCTCACAATTAATTCGTTCAGCCGTCATTCACGATGGCACATATTGACAAAACCCTAGAAAAATGAGATAATATTAAAGTCATCACAATTATAAGGAATTTAATCAATACCCTTGTTGCTCGGACAGGGGTATTTTATTTTTTTGAAAGGAGAAACAATGATAAATACTATGATCAACTTATTAATAATATTCTTATTGAACGTATTTGGAACCTGTCTTGGAAATTTGAAAACAACTTTCTTGGCGCAAAAGGCGATCAAGCCTGTTTATGTGACCACTTTTATAGATGCCATAATATTCGTTTATGCATTTAAGCTTACAACAGCTTCATCCGGATATGGATTTATTTTAGCCTTTGCTTTAGGTAAAATGTTTGGAGTCTTTTTAGGAAATAAGATTGAAAAGAAACTGGCATTCGGACTGTTAGAGGTGGATGTATACAAGCATCCAGTTCCAGGCAAGCTTCTAGCTGACAATTTGCGTGTTCAGGGCTATTCCGTAACTACAACGTTAGGCTATGGCATAGAGGGCACTGAACGACTGATACTTACAATCATATTGCCTCGTAATCACTTTTCTGATTTTCATGAAATGCTGAAACAGCATGGCAATGTGAATATGTCTGTAAAATCTATAGCCCAGACCTACGGCAAAGTCGGTGGCATGAATTTTGCAGCAGAATAATTTCGCTGCTTTATTAGCACATTATTTTTAGTCAAAAAATATTAAAACCCTTGATCACAAGGGTTTTTTTGTATCGCTGTCTATATTCAGAAGGATTGCAACCAGCTTAATTACATAATGCTGCGGCGCAGCTCATAAAAATACTGAACTATGGGGTGTTTCAGCTTCATTTTATCCTCCATGCCCAGTATTCTCTTTTTCCCGACTCGCCTGTCCACCAGGGCGAAAACGTTGAGCAGTATGTCCCCGCTTTCAAGGCTTTCATCTATTGAGCCTGAGAGGAAATCATTGGCCACTGCTTGGAAATTGGATTTGCTCAATGCCGCCTGAGCAGCCATGACTTCCTTTGCATAATCCCCTATTTTGCGGCTCCTTGCAATAACAGCCAACCGTTCCTCCGGGACTGTCCCTCCCGTTTCTTTCCTTACCTTTTCTATATCCTCGTCGCTGAGCGGCATTTTAACGCCAGGGTCGCTTTTTATCTCCTGCTCAGTCTCGTACCACCTGATCGATGTGGCTCCGTCGCTCATGTTGAATACTTCTTTTTTGTCTACTGTGATATAGCACTGCGCCGCCTTGCCCGGCATGTAGCGGTAGCCGGTCGCGCGGTATTCCACCCTGCCCACAAGACCGGGACATATAAAACTCTCGAGAATCTGTTTCAATTTACTCCATACCATATAATCTGCCTCCATACCCCGTTCTTTTTATCTTTTCAATCGTTCTGTTTATATACTGTGTCAATTTTTCATCGAAAACATCCTCTGTTATCTCGTGGTTTTCTATCATGAAAAGACCCTTTTCCCAGCTGGCGGTGAGTATGGGATTGAGGAGTTCCTTAGCAGTAAGCCGCACAAGCTGAACTATGGCCTCGCCTTTTGGCTCCGGCGTGACTATTTGCGTCTTGGGGTTTATTTTTATGTGTCCAATGTCTACAAGCTTCTTGATTATGCCCGCGCGTGTGGCCGAGGTGCCTATGCCGCAGGTTTTTATCTGTTCCCTGAGCTCCTCGTTTTCGATATACTTTCCAGCCTTCTCCATCGTTATGATGAGAGAACCATCGGTGAACCTTGACGGCGGCCTGGTCTCCTTTTCCTCGAGCTCGAAGCCTGTCACATCGCATTTTTCCTTCTTAATCAGCTTTTGAATGGGCGAGTCGGACAGCTCCTCCTTTTTCGAGGAGGTTACTTCATATACCTCTTTCCAGCCCTGCACGTTAAGCACCTTGGAGTTGGTAACGAATATTTCCGAGTCTATCCCTGTCTCCACCCTCACCGTATTGTACTCAGCCGGAGGATAAAAAATGGCAAGAAACCTTTTTACAATTAAACTGTAGACGTTTCTTGTGTCCTCATCCAGCCTTGCAAGCTCAGTGGTAACGTAGGTTGGAATTATAGCGTAGTGATCGGTAACCTTGCTGTCGTCCACATAACGCTTTGTTTTCTTGTCTATTGCCAGTTTGCCCAATTCCTTTATCCTAAGCGTATGAGCCCTGAAGTCTGCGTTGCCGTAAAGGCCGTTTAGAATCCTCGGCAGCTCGGGTATGACATCGGTTGAAAGCACACGGCTGTCGGTTCTTGGGTAGGATATAAGCTTCTTCTCATAGAGGCTCTGTGCGATTTCAAGAGTCCTGCTTACGGAAAGCTTGAACTTCTTGTTGGCCTCCGACTGCAGCTCTGCAAGGTTGAAAAGCAACGGAGCCTGCTCCTTTTTCACTTTTACCTCGACCTTTTTGACAATGGCCTCTTTGCCCTCGAGCTTTTTGATGATGGCCTCCGCTTCCTCTTTGCTTATATACTTATCTTCGTCCTCCAGATCCTCTGCCGGATTCTTCTCTTTCTTTTTCTTCTGCTGCCATCTGCCTTTGTAGCTGACGTCGCTGTCTTTTGACAGGAAACTGGCCGTAACTCCATAATAGGGCCTTGGCACGAAATTCCTGATTTCCAGCTCTCTGTCTACAATAAGGCCAAGCACGCAGGTCATCACCCTGCCTATGGGTATAACTGAAGACTTTTCCTCCTTCAGGAATGCTGATAATTTCCGGCCGTATTGGCAGGTATACATCCTGCTGAAATTCATGCCAAAGAGCCAGTCCTCCTTGGCCCTGCAGTAGGCGGCTTTCGCAAGGGAATCATACTCGCTTATGCTCTTTGCCTCCCGAATCCCTTTTTTGACTGCATCCTCCGTCTGGGATGAAATCCAAACCCTTTTAGCGGGCTTGTTTGACCCGATTTGATTGTAAACCAGCCTGAAGATGTACTCCCCTTCCCGGCCGCTGTCGGTGCAGGCATATATGATGTCCACATCCTCCCTGCACATGAGCGACTTTATCACTTCAAACTGCTTAATAGTTCCTTTGTTGTCTATTACAACGTATTTGTATTCCTTTGGTATAATCGGCAGATGCTCCACCCTCCAGGACTTGTACGCAGGATTATAAGCATCTGGATAAGCCATTGTAATAAGATGGCCAAAACACCAGGTTATTATGGCGTTTTCCGCTTCGGCGTAGCCCCTCCCCCTGTCTGACTGCGTAATATTAAAACCCAGCGCATTAGCAAAACTATTTGCAACAGACGGCTTTTCGGTTATATATAATTGCTTGCTCATAGTTTCACCCTTTCAAATCTATCATGTTCATTTACTTTGCAAGCTCGCATATTGCGTGGCCGTAGATTTTGGCGTTAAGCACGAGCTCCTCAAGCTCAATATATTCGTTGGCCTGGTGAACGACATCAGGTTTTCCGGGGAATGCTGGTCCGAAGGCTACTATGTTGGGCATCTCCTTGGCATACGTCCCGCCGCCTATCGCAAGGAGCTCTGCCTCCATGCCTGTCTGCTCTTCATATACCTTCTGCAGCAACTTTATGAGCTGATGGTCTGCCGGGAAGAAAAGAGGCTTCTGATGGGTCATGTTCTCGACCGTTATTCCGACCTTATCTATCTTTTCACTGAAAGGCTCCATCATATCCTCGTATTTAGAGGTCACAGGATATCTGAGATTGAGTCCCATTGACACCCTTTCCGAAGCCATATTTATTGTTCCAACGTTGAAGGACAGCTTCCCTGATTCTCTATCCTCGAGCCCTATGCCCATGGATTTTCCGTCCGTTTCGAATCCCACATGCCTGTTGAAAAAAGCTATGTAGTCGGCCAGGTCGCATTTGCCCAGAGGCAATTCTCCCAGAAATGCCAGCATCTGCATTATGGCGTTTTCCCCAAGCTGGGGAGTGCTTCCGTGGGCACTGATGCCTTTTGATTTTACTATGAGCTCATCCCCGTTTGACTCGGCAGTCACATCAAATGACGTTCTGCTTTTGAAGTCTTCCGCGGCTTTTATGACTTCTTCTGCGTTGTTTGTCTGAACAATGGCCTCACAGTAGTCCGGCACCATGTTCTCCCTCTGGCCGCCCTTTATCGATTTTATTATAACGTCACCTATGCATTTATTATCCAGTGATTTTACCGCATCGAATATTGTTATTCCCTTTTCCCCGTATATTATCGGGTAGTCGGCATCAGGAGTAAAACCCGCCACCGGGGCCTTTTCCGTTTTGAAGTAGTAGGGCATATCAGCACAGTCAGTCTCCTCATTAGTTCCAAATATTATCCTGACCCGCTTTGAAAGCTCAAGACCCGAATCTGCCACAGCCTTGAGGCCGTACAGAGCTGCCATAATCGGCGCCTTGTCGTCCATAGTCCCTCTTCCGTACATTCTCCCTTCGTGGATTTCGGCTCCGTAGGGAGGGTGCAGCCAGCCGCTTCCTTCAGGCACTACATCCAAATGGCCCAGCACCGCGACGTAGTCTTCGCCTTCGCCGTATTCGGCGTATCCTATGTAGCCGTCCATGTTTACCGTATCAAAGCCGAGTCTTTCTGAGATTTCAAGCGCCTTGTCGAGTGCCTCTGCGACGCCTTCCCCAAAGGGCATGCCTTCCCTCGCTTCTCCCTCTACGCTCTTTATCCTGACAAGCTCCTGAGTTGAGCTTATAAGTTCCTCTCTAAGCTGGTCTATCCTGTTGTTAATCTCCATGACCTGCTCCTCCTATTCACACGAGTTCTATTAATGAGTATATCATGTATCCTTGAGAGCCGGCGCCTTTCTATAGTATTCCAAGCTCTTTGGCCCTGGCTACAGCCTGGACTCTGTTTCGAACTCCCAGTTTGCTGTAAATATTGAGTATGTGGCTTTTCGCAGTGCTTTCGGTTATAAACAGCTCCTTTGCTATTTCAGAATTCCTTGCACCGTTTTCAATCAGCTCGAGCACTTCCTTTTCCCGCTTGCTTATTATTTCTACGTTCTTATCCTCAGAATAAAGGGCTGCTATCTTGTTGAGATATTCGCTCATCTTTGAATAATCCTTGTCGAATTTCATGCTCCTTATGGTTTTTATGAGCATCCTGCTAGTCTTTATGTTTTTGAACATGAATATCCTGATAAAGCCGTTTTCATATCCAATCGTAAGTGCATCCTTGAGATCTCTAGTGGCGTTCTCATACTGGTCCTCCTGCGAAAAGATTTCCGACCTTGAGATATGAGCCTTCAGCCTTAGATACTGATTTCCGCTGCCTTCAGAGGTCAGTATTTTATTGAGCAGCATGAGCGCATCCTCGCTCTTCCCTTTCTCAACCAAGGCCTGAGAAAATACGAGAAACTCCTCCGGAATTTTGTAGTCCATTTTGGAAATATACTTTTCAACAAGACTAGTCTTTCTCGCCTCCATGAAACGCTCCATTTTGAACAGGTCAAAGTGGCTTTCCAGCTTATTGAGGTAGTACAGGTCAGGCATCCTTTCATCTTCGGCTGCCCCCGAAAGCTCCTCAATACTGCTGCAGACCTTCTCAAATTCGGCCCTGTTGTTTTTATCAAGCAAAATTCCCGCATACACATATAATCCGGTGTAGAGCGTGTAATAGTGCTGCATTGGCCTGCCTTCGCTTTCTATCAGATCCATTCCCAGGTTCACATACTCCTCGGCCCTGGCTATTTCGTTTCTTTCATAGTATACGAGCGCGAGTATTATATAGAATATGGCCATGAGCGCCGACTTTTTTAGAGCTTCGCTAATCTTGCTGTTTATAAATGTGCTGCAAATGTTTTCGCAGTCAATCAGCTCCCGCCTCAGGAGTTTTGCAAACACTGCTGTCCTACATACCACAAGGTGCATTAACTCATCCTGGTACGACTGGCTCAGCTGCATGGCCATATCAAAATATTTTTGTTCGCTCAATATGTCCTGCATATAGAAATGGGCAACCCCCAGTTTCAGATTGACTGCTATTTTGTAAAAATCCGAGTTTTGGAGAGCTTCCTTAGCCATTTCATAGCACGCTATGCTCCCCCTGTAATCAGACCTTATAAAATGCCTGTCACCTTCTGCAACAGTCATAAGCCCAAGGCATTCTTTTCTGAAACTCTCATCTTCAATGATTTCGGAATTTTTCCTGGCAAACTCGCTGTATTTTGCATAGCTAATGTCGTCATCCAAGTAGATAAACATGCTCGCTATCGAGAATACCGCACTCTTCAGTATGGTCTCTTTGGGTATGCTCTCCAGCCAGCGCAGGACCTGGTACTGCTCGCTACAAAGTATCATTCTTATGCACTCAGCCTCGACAAGTTCAATCACCGGCTCGAGATTCCCCACTTCGATATAGAGGTTGATGGCACTGTTGAGGAAGCCGTTTTCCCTATACCATTTCGCCGCCCTGCCACTGGCTTCGAATACCGCCTCGAGGTTCCTCCCTTTTGCCTTGCAAAGCAGGAATTCCCTGAAAAGGCTGTTATATCTGAATACCTTTTCCTCGTGATCCTTCCTGTCTATGAAGATGTTGTAATCATATATCTGCTCCAGCAACTGCTGACTGTCCTTTCTGAGGCTTGCCGCATTGCAAAGCTCAGGTATCAGCTCATCAAGTATGCATGTTTTGAGCAGGAAATCCTTGATTTCTTCGGGCTGGCCATCAAATATTTCCTCGTTGAAGTAATCCTCCACATAGCTGCTGCACCCGCTGAACTTCTTCTCCAGCTCGGCTACATCCTTCCTGTCCCTCAACGTAAGCAGCGCTATATGGATTCCGGCCGCCCACCCTTCCGTGCGATCCCTTAGCAGTCTCACATTTTTTTCTGATATTTTAAGCTGTGTGTTGCTCCTTATGAAATTCCCAGCATCAATATAGGAGAACTTAAGATCCTGCCTGTCTATCTCCGTTACTTCACCGCTGAGCCTTAGTCTTGCAAGGCTCAGATTGACTTTTGCCCTGCTGGTTATTATTATGTGCACGTTGCTGCCCATGTCATCAATGAGGTGCTTTATGTCGCTTAGTATGTCTGGTTTTTTAATGTGGTGGAAATCATCGATTACAAACACAAGCTCGCTTTCTGTGTTTGAAATCATATCCAAAACGGAATACACCGATGATTCAACCGGCTCCTGCATATTTGCTCCGATGGTCTGCCCGGCAGCCTCTTGCAAGCAGCCCCAGAATGAATCCTCATTGTCATCCCTCTCGTCAAGCGATATCCAGGCTGTTTTGTCAAGCAGCTTTCTCGCCTCAAGCCAGGATACGACAGCAGTAGTTTTGCCGCTGCCTGCCGGCGCCCATATTATTGTCAGCTTCGTGTTCAGAGCCTTGTCCAGCTTGCTAAATACCGATTCCCTTTCAACTACACTGCATTTTGTCTTTTGGATCATAAATTTGTTCTTATTAAAATTTGCCATAACTTAAAATCACCCCCGGAATACTCCTGACTATTTACATCTCCTCGAACAATTCGACTATCTTAAGTATAACTTCGACCGACTTTTCCATGGCGTATGTTGATATGAACTCATACTTGCTGTGGAAATTGTGGCCGCCCGCAGAAAGGTCCGGGGTGGGAAGACCCAGGTGCGAAAGCCTGGCACCTTCCGTTCCGCCCCTAAGCGATGTGATATTGGGGAATATGTTCACTTCCTTCATTGCTTCAACTGCAATATCAACGATATATTTTACGGCTTCAATCTTATCCTTCATATTCCTGTACTGCTCTGTCAGCTCAAGTATAGCCGTACCCTCGCCGTATTTCCTGTTTATCGCCTGGACTGTATCCGCAACAAAAACTTTCCTTTCCTCAAAGCTTTTTTCATCGAAGTCCCTTATGAAATAGTGCAGCCTTGTCTCCTCCACCTTACCGCTGACTGACGCCAGGTGGTAAAAACCTTCATAACCGTCTGTGTTTTCAGGGGTTTCATTTTCCGGAAAGCTGTTGATCAGCTCATTGGCAATCCCCATTGAATTGATCATTCTGCCCTTTGCCTCGCCGGTAAATACAGCTTTCCCGTATATGGTTATTTTTGCGCTCGCGGCATTGAAATTCTCGTATATCAGCTGTCCTATTCCCTCTCCGTCAAGAGTGTAAGCCAGGTTTGCACCGAATTTTTCAATATCAAAATATTCGCCGACTTTTCCTATTTCCTCGTCGGTTGTGAATGCTATCCTTATTTTCCCGTGCCTTATATGTGGATTCTGAATGAGTGTCTCCATGGCTGTCATTATCTCGGCTATTCCCGCCTTGTCGTCCGCACCAAGCAGGGTATTCCCATCTGTTGTTATCAGGGTCTTGCCTACGTAGTTTCTAAGTTCCGGAAATTCTTTGGGTGAGAGAATTATATTTTTCTCCTCGTTAAGTATGATGTCTTCTCCATTGTAGTTTTCAACGAATTTGGGATTTATATTGGTCGCTGTAACCTCAGGGCTTGTATCCAGATGGGCTATGAACCCAATCACCGGAACATCCTTCTCCACGTTCGAGGGAAGAGTCGCCATTATGTAACCCTTGTCATCAAGTGAGACGTCCTCCATCCCCAGGCTGACAAGTTCTTCAGCCAGCGCCTTGGCAAACACCATCTGACCCGGCGTTGTCGGTATAGTCGAAGACTCTTCATCCGACCTTGTATCATAGCCTATATATTTAATGAATCTTTCTACTACTCTAGACATGGCATCTCATCCTTTGCTCATTTGTCTAATCATACTTTAGTATGACTTCTTATGCTGTATCGTTTTATTTTATCATATAAAAAAGATGCCCGGCATATAAACTATTCGTTTTTGCCAGGCATCTTTTTTTATATTTATCTGTTTTATGTCGCTGTTTTTATTCTTCTCCGTTCCAGCAGTATGTGCACAGCTTTTCCTTGCCGATGCCTATAGCATCCCTCATGTCGTGTATGTTCTGATATTTGAGCGTAGAGAAGTTGAGGCGCTTCTTGATGCATTCAATCATGCATTCATACTTTTCAGTTGCCGGGTCACAGTACTCCTTGAGCGATTCCGGTTCCTTACCTTCAAGCTCTATAATCGCCTGTCTTGCTACAAGGTCCATTTCCGAACGTGAAGTCGAGAAGTTCAGGTACGGGCAGCCAAACACAAGCGGAGGGCAAGCCGAACGGATATGAACAGTGCTGGCATTGCTATTATAAAGCAGGTCCACGGTCTCTCTCAGCTGTGTGCCTCTTACAATCGAGTCATCACAGAACAGGAGGCGTTTGCCGGAAACAAGCTCAGGAATCGGCATAAGCTTCATTCTTGCAACAAGATTCCTTATTTCCTGATCCTGAGGCATGAAGCTCCTTGACCAAGTCGGAGTGTACTTTATGAAAGGACGTCCGAAAGGTATTTTTGATTCATGGGAATAACCAATGGCGTGTCCAACCCCAGAATCGGGAACTCCTGCAACCATGTCTACCTCGACATCGTCATTTTTTGCCATCAAGGCGCCGTTTCTGTAACGCATCAGCTCTACACCGACCCCCTCGTATGTCGATGAAGGATAACCGTAATATACCCACAGGAAAGAGCAAATTTTCAATTTGTCCTTAGGCGGCGCAATTTTTTCAACACCGTCAGGAGTCAGCAGAACTATCTCTCCCGGCCCAAGGTCGGAGTCATATATATATCCCAGGTTTGCAAAGGTGCACGATTCAAACGATACGCAGTAGGTATCCTCTTTCTTGCCTATTATAAGCGGAGTTCTTCCGAATTTATCTCTCGAGGCATAAATTCCCTGCGGAGTCAGCACCAGAATCGAACAAGATCCTTCAATAAGCTCCTGAGCCTTCAGCAGGCCTTCCTTGAACGAGTTTTCTTGGTCGATTATTGCTGCAACGAGCTCAGTTGGATTTATTACACCCCTGCTTGTCTCCATAAGATGAAGTATCTTGTGCTGAAAAGCTCTCTCGACTATTTCATCCATATTGTTGATTCTTCCTACTGTGCAAATTGAGTACTGGCCAAGGTGTGAACGCACAGTAAGGGGCTGAGCCTCAGTATCACTTATGCAGCCTATTCCCATGTTGCCTTTGAACTCCAAAAGCTCATTTTCAAATTTGGCTCTAAACTGAATATTTTCGATGTTGTGGATTGCCCTGTTAAAGCTGCTTCCAGACCAAATGGCCATTCCGCCCTTTCTTGTTCCAAGGTGCGAGTGGTAATCAGTACCGAAATATACATCTAGTACGCAATCCTTCTTTGAAGCAACACCAAATAATCCTCCCATAGAATACACTCCTCTTCAATTCGAAATATTTTCAACGACATCCGTCCATTACTTCTACTTTTATATAATACCACAAATTATTAATCACTTCCATGAAATTAATATATGTATTTAGCTTAACTTTATTTGATTTATAACCAGAATTATTCCGAATTAAAAATATGAACAATATTGATCGATCGCCGAGTTGTAGTTCGACTTTTATGTGTTGTTTTCCATGGAATGGAAAAAACCCTCAAGATAGGGTTTTTTGTTTATAAGTATATCCATCAATATGCGAAATCGATTTGTTTACTTTCTTTTTACTTGCAATGATGCTTGAGTTATTATTTCCAGCATTTCCTTGTAGCTAATTCCTGCTCCCTGCACTCCTTTAGGGAATATGCTGTTTTTAGTATGTCCCGGTAGTGTGTTAAGCTCAAGCACATAAGGCACTCCGTCAGCGATTATCATATCAACCCTGCCCATAACCTTGCATTTGCAAACTTTCCAGCATAAGTTAGCCATAGCTAGAATTTGATTGTGGAGCTCAACAGGGAATTGTACTACTGTTTCCTGAGTTCCGCTGTCCTTATACTTGGCTTCGTAGTCGAAGAATTCAGCATTATGCTTAATCAATACAACTGATACGACCTTGTCTTCAAGTATAACGCAGCTTATCTCTTCCCCCTTTATAAATTTTTCTATTATAACTTCGTTATCATATTGGAAGGCCAATGCAACCGCATCGTCCAAGAGTTCTTTTTTCTTGACCAGATTGGTTGCAACGCTTGAACCACCACAATTCGGTTTTACAACGACAGGATAGCCCATACCTTCAACATAATCATAGTCTATCTCTTCCATGGAAGCCACAGAAAGCCATGGAGCTGTGTTTATGCCTGCGCTCTTTAACACTCTTTTTGTTATGTCCTTGTCCATACAGAGTGCGCTCGACATAGGGCCTGAGCCTGAATAAGGTATGCCATAGCTCTCAAGAACACTTTGAACCATGCCGTCCTCTCCGAACCTTCCATGTAGAACAATGTATGCAAAATCCAGCCCTTTGCATTTAGCCATATCCTCCATATCATCTATCCTAATCTTCACCACATCATATTTTTCCTTGTCGAAAGCAGCAAACACTTCTTCTCCAGAATTCAGTGAAATTTCCCTTTCCGTAGAAATACCGCCATAAACTATTCCAACCTTCATATAATCACTTCCTATCCGCTTTTATCTAAAATAAAGATACATGAAAACTCAAAATCTCTAGCCAATTGACACTGCCTACGCAATCGAGTTCATGCAGTAGATTATATTTATACCCAAAATACGGTAAGGAAACACGACCAATCTGGGGAGTATCCTTGCACAAAATGGGTAATAAAACAATAATCTAAGTGCAACCTGGATTTACGCCGAAAAACCAATCCATCTCATTTTGAAAGGAGGCTATTTATGAAAGAGAGATTATTGTCGCTTGCTTTTTCAATGGTTTTTATGCTTGCCATACTTGGAGGATGTTCAAATCAAGAACAGCCCAAGGAGCCTCAAAAACAGGCGCAGGAAAACGGACAAGAGCAAAACGCTAAGGATCCAGAAGTATCTTTGGAAATCTCTATGGATGAACTGGCAAAGTACAACGGGAAAGATGGGAATCCTGCATATATAGCAGTTGACGGAATCGTATACGATGTCACAGAGCATCCCAACTGGAATGAAGGGATGCATGGAAAGGTGTCGGCAGGCCAGGACATATCTCAGCTGCTCAAGGATGCTCCTCATGGATATTCGAAACTTGAAGGTCTAAAGGCAGTGGGTAAGATTGTTGAATAACTATGAAGTACTGAAACTCTTGGGATGGGTTAACGTAATTCTTGCAAGTACTCAGGTGAGTATGTATATCGTGAGACGTATAAACAAGCATCTGTTTGAAAACAGCAATGATACTCTTAAAAAAGCTGCAAAGTTTCTGAAAAAAATTCACCCTTATACAGGAGGATTGCTGGCAATAACCGCACTCACACACGGCTACATGCTGCTTGGAGGTTTCAGATTCCACTCCGGATATTTTGCATGGCTCCTAATACTGGCTGTTGTTTTTTTCGGCTGGGCGGGTCCGAGGTACAAGATAAAAAACTGGCTTAGGATACACAGAACCCTGGTTATGATTCTTGTCGGAGCAGTTTTGTTCCATGTTCTTAAAATGAAATCTCTGCTTTTCTAATACAAAGCCCTTGAGCGGACACTCAAGGGCTTTGTATATTCATAAGTACTCTCCCCTAAACACTTTGTCCCAGCCACCCATACGATGTAGAACCGCCGGTTTTATGTCGCCGAGCTTCTGTCCTCTCCTTACGCATTCCTCCAGGTACTCCTTCTGAGGGCTCCCATCAAGTCCAAACACTCTCAAGACTTTGAGCTGGCCAAGCTTTCTACAGTAGTCATAGTGGAAATTCTCCCTCAGGGTTCTGTCGATTCTTTCGGCTATGCCTTCCGATGCTTTTGCGGCATCAATATAGAGCACATACCTGTCCTGTTCGGGCGCCACCATGAAGAAACCGTCTTTTATGCCGTGCTTTTCAAGCACTTCTTTGACAAAAACTTCGTTGAGCTTTTCGCCGAAGAGGTCCGAAACCTTATCCAGCTTGCCAAGGAAACTTATCATCGGGATGTCTCTGTAAAAGCCCGTCACCTCTATGACATCCTTGAGCTTGTATCTGTAGAGTCCTCCTGATGTCGTCAATATCACAGAGTACTTTCTCCCCTTTTCCAGACAGTCGGCCGTAAATATTCTGTTGTCATCAACTGACTGGAACTCGAAGAAGTGCGAATTTACGCTCAGCACCGCTCCCCCTGCGTCTGTCAGAGGGAATGAGACGAAGCCCTCTGTGGCTAGGAGGCCTTTTGGCTGCAGCTCCACTCCAGGAAAAATATTCTTTAACCGTTCGGCGTATATCTTTGCATTTGCATCGGACCAGCAACTAATCAGCTTCAGGTCTTTCCAGAGCCCTCCGTATTCTCCAGCGTCCAACAGCATTTTGATTTCGCCGGCACGCTTCCTGTCGGTCCGGCTTAATTCAGCTGCCAGCATATTGGAGTTTCTCCCCATGTATTCAAGGAGGAGCATGAGGAAGCTAGGATTCCATACGGATATGAGTGTCAGCTCTTTGCACCTTAACAGCTCAAGAGCCGTTCTGTAATAGAAATCCTCTATCCTCTCTGATTTTGTAACTTCGCTGGGCACCGCCATCACTATGTCAAGCAGCGTTTTCTCGATTGCTCCGAAATACTCCTTGTCGTCTTCGAAGCCTACAGGTATTCCGGCCTCCGTGTACTTGTTTTTTGTTGCCGCAGGCGTAATTGACCAGTAGCTCTTGCCCCGCTTGATCCCGGGCCGGTTTGAAAGCAAGTCGCAGAGCCACGGCCTTATACCCCTTTGAAACTCGTCCTTTAGTGATTTTGTGTAGGGTATGAGCTTTGATGCGGAGGTGGATCCGCTTGAGAGCTCAAGCAGCAGCACGTCCTCCTCGGTGAGTATTCCCGCTTCACCCTTCTTTATCTTTTCGATGTAGGGCACATAGTCCTCGTAGTCGCTCAAGGGTACTTTTTTCTGGAAATCCTCTATAGAATTTATATCGCCAAAGCCGTAGAGCTTACCATACTCACTTCCACTGTTGCTGCTTAGTATGGCTCTGAGCTTTTCCTCCTGGACAGCTCTTATATCTCTTGTATTCAGAAAATTTCCGTACTCCTTCCTGTACATAAGAGCGCACAGTGAATTCACCAGATAGCACGCAATATTGTTTGCCATGGCATCACTTCCCAAGTATTAGCCGTTTGATGCCCGGCCTAATATTGTCTTCCGAAAATCTGGCCAGGCATACCAGATCGTATCCCTTGTAATATTCAGGATTAAGCTTCAAGAAATGTTGTATATCCTTGTCCCCCAGCTGCCTGTCTGTTATGTCTGCTACTCCTGGCTTTAATTTATCCTTTGTACCCTTATAGAGAATTAATCCGCTCACTTTGTCGTACTCCTCATCGTATTTTGCAATAGCGTAGGCGTCCATGAGCTTTTGCTCGTATTCAGGTGTTTTCGTCTTATAGCTTGGATAGTATTCCCGAAAGTACAGAGGTAGCATCTTGTATGTCTTGTAACCCTTTGATATCAGAAACCAGTAGAACCTGTCGTATCTTTTGCCGTATTCCACGAAATACCTGCCGAATAGTCTGGCAAGCTCCATGCTGCCCCAATGCTCCTTGTGTATAATTGTGTCTCCCGAGAAGACTCCGCAGACCTTCTCCCCCTCGACCTCAACGCATAATATCTTCTGGGTAGAAAAACCCTGGATTCTGCCCTTCTCGTCAAAAAGAAGAATACTGTAATCCTTTTCCGACAGGTCCCTTAGGAATACCTGAAAATCAGTATCCTCATAAAACTCGTCCATAAGGGCGTACATTTCCTTTTTTTGCTGTTCTGTAAGAAGCCTTGCCTCTATTACTTTTCCATGTAGTGTTGTCATTTTTCCATTCCCTCATCCCTAATTGGCCCTTTGAGCAAGCAATACTTTATCAAATTACATGTAAATTTGGGCACCGTATAACCATAGAGCCCTTTTGCCCCCACAGAGTGAACTGCGGAGAAATTACTGAATCCTGATCAATGCGGGTCTCAATCATCAGCGGCCCTTGAATCGTCTTGTCCTTGGGGAACTTATACATATACAGCTTGCCGTAATTTTCACCGTCGCTTCGAGCCACCAGGAGCGATGTCATGTTGGGCTTTTCCTTAGGTGTATACGGCAATATCATCGCAAATTCCTGACTTTCCGAATCCGGCAGTTTGAACATTACATAGTTGGCTCAATCCTTTGAACACCCTCCATGTATTTCTCGTTAGCTACATCCCAAATATCCTCACCATTGTAGAAAACAACCGGATAATTGCCCTTTCAACAATCCGAATGCAACCGTAAATGCCGATGCGAGCGAAACAATGGCTGCAACCCTATAAGCAATTAGTGTTACATGTATGTCCGTATAGCTAGCGCCGTAGGCTACCCCGTTTGGGGAATACAGCAGTTCATAGGTCTGCAGAAAATACTTTATGCCTATCAGCAGGAATACTGCCATACCCAGAAATGCTATTTTCCTCAGAGCGGAATCAAATAGTTCCTTTTTCCGCGCGGAGGCCAAGGATATCAAATTATTGTGCCTTGTGGATTCATTCAGATAGTAAATGCTGCTCTCTGCAGGCGGCCTCATAGTCAGCATCAAGAAGAAAAAGCCCACCGTTATTCCAATTATTATAATGGTGACACCTATACCGATGCTAAGCAGCTGCTGTTGAACTACCGCCACCTATGATAAAGCTTAGAGGTGGACGGATTCCTAAGAACACCGCTCCAACGAGCAGTTTATTATTAGGCTAACCCCGTAGTTCCTACGGTTAGAAGCCTTAGAGCTTCGTTTTTAAGATTTATGCTTGCGTTAATATCTCTGTCGTGGTTTGCTCCGCATTCAAGGCAAGTCCACTCTCTGATAGAGAGATTCTTAACGTCCTTGTTTTTGTAGCCGCAATCAGAGCACAATTGGCTTGAGGCGAAGTTCCTAGCTACGGCGACGACTTGCTTGCCGTACCACTTGGCCTTGTATTCAAGCATTGTCCTGAACTCAGACCATGATACCTCGGATATAGCTTTGGCAAGCTTGCCGTTTTTGAGCATATTGGATACCTGCAAATCCTCAATGCCGATGATGTCGTGGTTTTTGACTATCTCGGTAGAGATTTTGTGCAGGTAATCTGCTCTGGCACTAGCTATATGCTCATGTATTCTGGCAACCTTGACTCTTTGCTTGTGCCAGTTGTTTGAGAACTTGATACGCCTTGACAGTATGCGTTGCTCTCTTGCAAGCTTGGCTTCAAGCGTTCTGAAGAACTTGGGATTCTCGTATGCTGTGCCATCTGAAAGTATGGCGAAGTCTTTCAGCCCTACGTCTATTCCGCATGAGGAATTCGACTTGGGCAGCTCTTGAACTTCGGTTTCAACAAGCACAGATACGAAGTATTTGCCGGATGGATTACGCCTTATAGTGGCACTTAGAATCCTGCCATCGACTTCTTTGGACTTGGCAAATTTGATTAGACCAAGCTTAGGCAGTTTGATTTTGTTGTCTGCTATGGCTATGTTGCCATTGGTGAATTTTGTGGTATAAGACTGCACTTTGTTTCTTTTGGATTTGAAACGTGGAGCGTCATTCTGCTTCTTGAAGAAACGGTCGAAAGCATCGCCAAGATTCCTCAGAGAAGATTGCAGTGCTATGCTGTCTACTTCCTTGAGCCACACAAGTTCTTTCTTGAGTTGGGTCATTTGCGCCGAGCAAGAATTATATGTCAAGCCCTTGCCTGTTTGTCTGTATTCACTGTTCCAAGCATTTAGGAAGTGGTTGAACACAAAGCGGCTACAGCCTATTGTTTTGGCTATCAGCTTTCTTTGCTTGCTATTGGGATATATGCGAAGCTTGTACGCTTTGCTGACTAGCATTGCTTTTCACCTCCTGGTGTGACATATAAGGCTGCTTGCTCCTCTTATATGTATACCCTGGAGCAGACATAAAAATACAACTTAAAAACATTAGGCGATTCATCCTCCACCTAAGAGGATGAGGGTATTCTCGCCCTAACATTGATAAATACCATCACAAAGTATATTTAGTATCGATTTATATTTTTATTAATACCCATATAATTTGAAGTATTATTATATGCAATAGCTTTTCTCGCTTAATATTCTACAGAAAGCAATCTTACTGGCTGTGACTTAACCATTGAAATTTTATACACAAACAACAAAAATCCTTGAAAACAAGGATTTTATCGTCTATTTATCATCTTGAGTTTTATATTCGATGTTTGTGTTTGTATTTTAGAAAACATGTTTGTGCTGGTAGCCTCTGAGGCATCCTTTCAACGTATAAGAATAGTTCTTGCCAATTCCAAACACTCGTTGGCCTTGAGCAAATCGCCCGAGCATTGCAGCAGATAGTTGTTTCCTCCGCCTTTGCCGTTGACTATTATCTTGCACTGTTCAAATATATCTTTTATGTCCAGGCTCAGATTTTTTGACTGGCCTATCACTAAATTACACGTATTATCCCTTTCGGAAACAAGCACCGCTACGCAGCTGTCTCCTTCTATGAGCTTGGAGCATAGGTCTCTCAGTTCCTTCACGTCGTCATCCGATTTATTGAAAACATAGCTTATCCCGTCCCTTGCTATGGCTTCTTCTTTCAATTCTCTCGCCTTATATTCATTGAGCTTGCTGTTTAGACCGCTAATATCCTTGCTCAGTTTCTTGTTTTCGTTCAATATTTTTTCCATATTCTCCAAAAGCATGTCAGCCTTGCAACTCAAGAGTGCCGATAAATTCGATATATTTTTGTTTTTCACCATATAATCGTCAAGGGCCCTCTGTCCGCAGAGAAATTCAACTCTGGTACCCTTTTTATATTTTTCCGTCTTAGTTACCTTTATCATTCCAATTTCACCCGTGTGATTCACATGGGTTCCGCCGCAGGCATTATCGTCATAGTTTTCAATACTCACTATTCTAAGACAGTCAAGCTCGACAGGCGCCTTTTTAAGGTTCAACTTCAATGCCTCGTCATATGCGTAGTCCTTGGCCGTCACCTTTTTGTCTTCATAGATTATCCTGTTGCTAAGCCTCTCTGCCGAAGCCACCATCTCGTCAGTAAGCAGTATGTCCAAATCTATCGTTGTATAGCTCTCGCTCAAATGAAAGCCCACCGTATTGCCGCCAAATAGCTCTGCAAAAGCATAGGACAGTATGTGCTGGCCCGTGTGCTGCTGCATGTAGTCAAAGCGTATGCCGAAATCGATGGAAAGCTTCACACTCCCCTCCACCGGCTCATTTAGGATGTGTACAATCTCATTGCCCCGCTCCTGTACATCAATAACCTTGACGCCGCCAATCGTTCCTTCATCCCTGGGCTGCCCTCCAGACATGTGCGGATAGAATATTGTTTTATCGAGTATCACTTCATAGTGATCGTCATTTTGAACGCAGCTTGCTACTGTAGCTTCAATCTCGGCAAGGTATGAATCATCCCTGAATATTTTTTCACTAGTCATCAATTTTGATCTCCTATATATGGTTTTATTATATTTTACCAGACCTGATTGAAAATTCAAACATCGCTTATCATATGTATCCTCCTCTACTGAGGCATGAACACGAATCCGTACTTTTCAAATACTGCCTGGGCCTCTTTGCCCTTGAGGAATTCAAGGAACTTTTCTGACTCTTCCTTGTTTTTGCTCGCGCCTATGACCGCAGCAGGATATATTATCGGCTTGTGGGTACTTTCATCGGCTGTGGCTGCAATAACTAGCTTGCCCGAAACCTTGGCGTCCGTTTCGTATACCAGGCCCGCATCTGCGTTCCCTGTTTCAACCCAGCTTATAACCTCCTTGACATCCTTTGCCAAAACCAGCTTTTCACTTAGGCCGCTGTACAGATTCAGATTTTCAAGTGTCTCTTTAGCATAGGCGCCTGCTGGAACGCTTGACGGCTCGCCAATGGCAATCTTTTTGACATCGTCTTTAGTCAAATCGTTGAATTCCTTAACCGAGTCGCTGCCCTCTGGAACCACAAGCACAAGCTTGTTTCCAAGAAGATCCACTCTTGTATCCTCTCCCATAAGCCCTTTCTCTGAAAGCGCATCCATTTGCTTTTGACCGGCAGAGATGAACAGGTCGGCTTCAGCACCGTTTTCAATCTGCTGCTGGAGTGACCCTGAAGAGCCGAAGTTATATGTAAGCACTACCTGAGGATTCTCAGCTGCATAGAGCACTTTTATGTCGTTCATGACATCCTTGAGGCTCGCCGCCGCTGAAACTATAATAGCTGTCTTTGGCTGACTCTCAGCCTTTTGCTCCTCATCCGCCTCCTTAGCGCACGCCGCCAAAAGCGAGCTTATTACAAGGAAAAATACCAGAATCAAAGATGTTTTTAGTTTTCTCATTTGAAATCCTCCTATTATTTGCAGATGTGTAAAGTGCCAAATAAAAAACAACAAAAATCCTTGGTTTCAAGGATTTTTGCTGTTTAACTTGATTCATTAGCAGGCTATTCTAATCTTCACTATCCACTTTTAGAGTCTCATGGGCTCCATCGCAGAATGGAGGAGTGTTTGTGTGCTTGCATCCGCAAAGATAAACAGTCTCATCATTTTCAGCTGTAAACGCAATAGGTACAAATGGAGTACCTTGATGCGCTCCGTTACAGAACGGCTGATTCAAGCTTTTGCCACAAGAGCACCAATAGTAGGTTTCGCCTTTTTTAACTTCTACAGCATAGGGTCCTTTTTGAGGAATATTAGGTTTTTCCATAATGCATCTCTCCTTATAACTTTTTGCTTTCTGACAACAAAACGGAAAGTACAAAATTTCAATTGTAAACATACTTAATATACCCTTGCCAAACCCGTCTAATCACTAATAAAATTCAGCATCATGTTCTACCGCATAGGCCAGTTTCTAGCTCTTGTTTATCTTATTTCCTTCAAAACCGCCACTAGGTAATTCCAGGTTCTCTCAGTAGATGATATGCTCAGATGCTCCTTCGGCGTGTGAACATCATATATGTTGGGTCCAAAGGATATGAGGTCTATGTCGCCGTTGAATTTGTCGCTGAAAAGGCCGCACTCAAGACCTGCGTGTATGGCAGTTATTTCAGGCATCTCGCCGTACGTTTCATTGTAAACCTTCTGGAATACAGCCCTTATGTTGGAGTCTGGATTATACTGCCACTCGGGATAGTCGGACTCGAACTCTACTGACGCTCCCACCATTTCAGCAAGGGCTACAGTCTCCTGACATATAGCTTGCTTCAATGACTTTACGGAGCTTCTTATGGCAGAATCGAACTCCATGTTTTCTTCGCCTGTAGTCACAACCCCTATGTTGGTTGAGCTCTGAACCAATCCAGGGATAGCCATGCTCATGCTCTTGACCCCATTTGGAATCATTATGAGCACCTGAAGCGCCCTTTTGGCAGTATCGCCAGAGAAGACCCTGTCTGCCTTCTCCTCTAAGAATTCAACAGAAATGCTTACGTCCGGGTCGATTCCCGACAGCTCGTTTTTGAATATCGCGTTCCATTCCGACGCCTTTTCAAGAACAGCAGCCCTGTCCTCTTCCCTTATAAGTATTGCCGCATCAGCCTCGCGAGGGATGGCGTTGTTTTTAGAGCCTCCTGCTATCGAGCCTATCTTGAAATCAACCTCAGAACTTAAATCCATAAGGAAACGTCCCATAAGCTTGTTTGAGTTTCCTCTCTCCTTGTCTATTTCCATGCCGGAGTGGCCCCCGAGAAGGCCTCTTACCCTCACAGCGCAGCTTACAAGGCTCTTATCTGCAGTCTCCCAGGCTATCGGAAGCTTAACTCTTCCTCTTACTCCCCCGGAGCAGCTAACCAGCAGCTTGCCTTCCTCCTCCGAATCTATGTTTATAAGGGTTCTTCCCTTTAGATGTTTTGGATCAAGCCTTTGAGCGCCGCCCATGCCCGTCTCTTCTTCCGTAGTTACAAGCAATTCTATCGGAGGATGGGGCACGTCTTTTGAAGCCAACACCGCAAGGCCGAAAGCTACGGCTATTCCATTGTCTGCACCCAGAGTCGTGCCGTTGGCCCTTAGTATGTCGCCCTCCACTATGAACTCTATCGGGTCCTTTTCGAAATCATGCACAGTGTCTACGTTCTTTTCGCACACCATATCCATGTGACCCTGGAGTATTGTTACGGGGGCGTTTTCATAGCCCTTGGTTCCTGGCTTTTTTATTATCACGTTAAGCGCCTCGTCCTGAATAGCCTCAAGGCCGTGCTCCTTGGCGAAGCTAACAAGCCAGTCGCTTATTGCTTTTTCGTTGCCAGAGCCTCTTGGAATCTCATTCATCTCCTTGAAATATTTGAATGCCTCAAATGAATTTAAACCCTTTAATTTATCCAGCATTATTATCATCCTTTCCTCTAAAAAAAGATGGCGACTACAGAGCAGCGCCATCTTCACTTGTTAGAGATTTACTTTTTCAATATAGCCACAGTTGACTTCAAGATGGTTCAAGAACACAAGCAGTCTTTCATAAAGCGGATGAGCCTTATCGCCGTACTTGGCCTCCAACTTCTCTCCAATATCCCCTACAGTTTTTATGCCGTCTATCTGCAGAAACACATAGCTTCCGTATTCATCCAAGGAAATCCTTTTGTATTCAGGGATATTGAATTTGAGCTTTCTGAAGAATTTTTGAATTCTATGCTCTTGTTTTTCAAGTACTGTTACAATTCCATCTGCTCCCACTTCATATTCCAGGCCTTCAGAAATCCTGAACACCATGCTTAAAACCTCTTCATTACTGGTGGGCATCTTTGACCCTGCTTTTCATGATTGCTGCTACAGTGGCTATAAGCAGAGCGGCCAATAGTACAAACGCCATTCCGTTAGAAGCTGCAAAGCCGCTTGGGCCGGCTCCCTTTATTACGCCTGTAACCTGAAGTATTATGCCTATAAGCCCTATAATCGAGCCTCCGGCAACAAGTCCTGAAGATAAGCTTATTCCGTTTGAGACCTTCACTTCTTTTTCTGCTTCAGATTTGCTTGTTTTCTCCACAAGCACCCTTGCCAGCGCGCCTAGAAGTATTATAGAAGTCGTCGATATAGGCAGGTAGAAGCCTATTGCCACTGTCATTACAGGAAGGTTCAGCATGAACAGTACAACGCCCATTATAGCTCCTACTATTATCATTACCCAAGGCAGCTCTCCCGACATTATGCCGGCAGTCAGTGTCGCCATAAGGTTGGCCTGAGGAAGCGCAAATGTAACATTGTCCCCAGTAAGGGAAAGCTGGCTTGAAAGCAGTAGTATTGTGCCTACAACCACGGCAACACCCACTGTACTTGCTATTGTAAAGTATCTTTGCATTTCATTCTTGTTTCCGCCTATGACGAAGGTAACCTTTTGCGACTGTGAATATCCACCAGCCATCGCTATGGCAGTAACTATGAATGTCGCGAACAGCAGAAGCGATCTGTTGTTTTCAGGGGTTACCCAACCCATTGATACGAAAAGGAGAGTTACTATAACCAGCGAGGCTATAGTCATACCCGACACAGGAAGGTTTGAGGTTCCTATTGTTCCTGTCAGACGTCCTGCAACTATTACAAACAGCATAGACAGGAACAAGGCTAGAATTGAAACTATTGCTGCCATCAATATATTTCCGCCTGATACTATGAAGCCTGCTATGAAGGCTACAACCACGCCGCCAATAAGTATCATTTTTCCTACTGACGAGCCTTCTGCATCTTTTGAAGCCTTAGCTCCAAGAGTTTCTTTTACTGATGCTATTATAGTAGGTATTAGCTTGATGGCTCCAATGAGTCCACCTGAAAGCATCATTCCGGCACCTATATATTTTACGTAGCTGCCGGCAATATTTGACACCTGCATTGAATTAATTGCAACGTCAGGATTATTCCACACGCTTGCGCCTTCTCTTCCAAGCTCGGCAAAATACCCAATCAGAGGCATGATTCCGAAGTTGGCCAGTATTGAGCCCGCAAACATTGTTATTGAAACATTAAGTCCCACTATGAAACCAATACCCAAAAGCAGCGGGCTTACCTCAACCTCAAGCTTCCACTTGTAGAAGGTCTCATTCACATAGCTTATTACATTGTTCGCAATGTTAAGGAATGATCCGGTTACAACGGTAATGATACCGCCTATTCCAAAACCTATGCCCATGAATTTCATGGATTCCCCGGCACCTTCTGAGGCTACAAGAGTTTCAGATATGGCCATAGCCTCTGGGTACATAAGCTTTCCGTGTTCCTCAACAATCAGATAGTTGTGAACTAGTGAGGCAGCGCCTATACCGAACAGGATTCCGCCTATGCCCACAACAAGGCCTTCCAGGAAAGACACTTGGGAGCCTATCAGCAGCACTGCCGGCAATACGAAAATTATACCGCTGGCAACCGATTCTCCGCCGCTAGACATACCCTGTAGTATATTTTTTCCAAGTATACCCTTTTGCTTTGCAAATGCGGCTATGAACGCTGAACCTATTATAGATCCAGGTATGCCTGCCGCTACCGTAAGACCCGACTTCATGCCTGAATAGGCAGTAGATGCTGCAAAAAGTGCAGCCAATATGATACCAATTATTAGTACGGCAACGTTTCCGCCAGAATGGTGACCTCCGGAAACATAGGGAACATAGTCTTTTCCGGCTATGCCGCCATACGCATCTTTAGATAATTTTTTATTCATAAAGATGTCCTCCTTCAATTTTTTAGTGGGCTATACTCCACGACTGTATTCTAGCATCTTTTAAAGGGCTTTCATTCAACTTTAAGTATGACTATAGGGGTTGAACCTTTTTTCTCTTTTAGTCATACTTTAGTATTACTTGATGATTTTTGCACAAAAAAATGCACGCATTTTCGGCAATAATGCGTGCATATGTACTCCAAACAAAGACAATTATGCGTGATTTTTCATTAGTATTCGGGATGCTTTGCATTGACTGGCAAGCAGTGACATGAGATGAGCAGATCAGGCTGTGTATATGTGGCTATTTCAAATGTTCAAAACCCTTATTTTGTTTCTTTCTATATGCCAGCCCCTAACTCCCTGGCCATTGCCTTGTACCCACTTTTTTCCACATCTTCTCTGGTATTTACGCCTAGCGCCAGAACCATGCCGCCTTCCTGCCAATTAAGGTAACGGCACAAGGCATGGACATTCGCCTTCAACGTATCCATGGCCCAATCATCCCGATCATTTCCAGCGGAAATCAAGCAGATCTTTTTGGGTGATTCATGCAAGGCTGGATTGACGGCGAAAAATCTGTCTAAAGCCCGCTTTAGCTGGGCCGTCATATTGAAATAATAAAGCGGCGTAGCCAGAACTACGGCATCTGCTGTCAGCAGTTGCGGATATATTTGTGACATGTCATCATCTATACGCATCTTCCCTCATTTTTGCGGCAGTGGTAGCAGCCTATGCAGGGATGTATATCTAATTTTGCCGTGTCGAAGCGAATTACTTCATGCCCTGCTTCCTCTGCTCCAGAGCAGAACTCATCAGCAAGAAATGCCATTGTTCCATTGGAATGCGGACTCCCCGTTAAGACAAGTATTTTCATATTGATATTAACCCCCATCTACTATTATATGATTTATTTTTTGCCATTTTCAATTTGCTTATTAATACTCTATAGGCAGCGGCACGTTTTGCCCCGGGCTGTCAATGCCTACAAGATTGAGCAATGCCGCCCTCAAGATCTCCCTTTGCTGGGATGGGTTGTTTGGGGTGCCGGCATTCGCGCCGATTGGCACTATGGGCGATACGCTCCGCGGAGCGCCGCATCGGATTGATATTGCAGGCAGCGCGGAAATTATTATTGTAGGAATCCCCGATTCCTCTAGCGCTCTTTGGACAACAACCGAAGAGCGGTGGCAAGTGCCTCAGCCGGCAGTGAACACAGCTGCGTCTACGCCGTCTTTTTTGAGAATATCGGCTATAGCCGGGCCTGTTTCATTTGCCAGCGCCTTCAGGTCTCCTCCCCCACCCATGAAGCCTATGTGCCGCGGGGCGACTGATGCAATCAGGCCCTCCTCAGCCAGCTCACGCAGCCGATCGAGAGGAAACATGCTGTTGATATCTGAGAGAGCGTCTGTATTGTCATATCCTCCATGGCTAACGGTCAGGCTGGAGGTAGGAGTATCCGCCGGTATAATGCGGAAGCTGCTGTCGCAGCTCAGGTTAAATCGCTTGTCATCCCTAAGGTGCACGCCTGTTCCTGTAACCAGGGCGACTTTCATTTCTGAAAGGGGCTTTGTTACAGGAGTCCATACTGTTGGCGGCATTGTGGCCGTGGGTATTTCCGACTGGAAAAGTCCCTGTCCTCCCCCCTTCATTTTGGAAAGATTTTTCTCCCGCACAGAGAGATCCCAGCGCTGTGGCGGCGTCAAGATGCGCTCCCCTGACATTGCAGTCTTTAGCATGGCTATTACAGTCTGCGCGTCCTCAGCAACCATAGTGTTGTCTGCCAAGATGCTGTTTTCCAATCCGGTTGAAGACTTGGCGCAGTCCACCAGGTATCGCGTGAATTTGTTGCCGGTTATAAGCGGGCCGAAATTACCGCAGAATGTAGCGCCTGCAGCAGGTATGCCCCGCTTGCCGATGGCCTGGAAATATTCAGCAAAATCTATATGATTGTTGCCGTAGCCCTCGGTAGCCACAATCACGCCGTCAGCGTCCATAGCCTCTGCCAGCATTCCCAGCCTTTCGGCAACCATGTACTTTTGCTGGCTGACCGCCGGACTCCCCACAAAGGCCACACCGCACAGGTCGATATCCGGATCGGATAGAGCCTGCATAACCAGCGGGTCCCGGAAGTAGTGGCGGCTTGTCTCCTTGGTTGACGGGCCTACGCAGGTGAGGGCATGAACTCCTCCGTCTATTGCCTCCAGAGGCGAGAGCACAAGCGGGACATTTCCCATGTCTATGTTGGAGCGTGAGCCCGTAATGCCGCAGGGCTGAAGAGGCAGCAGCAGCTTCTCGTGCATTGCCCCCTGCCCCATGATTTCCTTAACTACGAGCACTTTAGGCTTGCCCCTATTGCGCTCATGGCGAAACTCTATTTCAGCTTCACACCCGGCTCTAAAATCCTCCTGGTCTAAGGCTTCTATGGCTGAGCGAACATGCTCGCTTATGTATTCGGCTCCCTTGTGGCATGCCAAAGGTCCGGGGCGTTTCATACGCTCCCCTGACTTTATGAGGCAGTCTATCTTTATTATTATTTCTCCTTCATCCACGGAACCAGGCCTGTTCAAACGCACAGTTCCAGAGAGTGTTCCTTCGCTGGAGCCGGCTTCGCTGATTTGTTCTCCAAGCTCATCTTTTCCGCAAAGCATCATTACTACTCCGGCAAGGGTTCGCGTGGCGCCCTCTCCCAAGGCAGAGCCTTTTTCCTTGACGGCAAACGGCTGCACATCGAGAATCGTGTCCGTATAGCAGCCGTACTCATCCGGAGTTATGATGCTCATGCCCATATCCAGCACGATATTCTTATTGTCCTGGGAGAGGGCCTCTGAGCAAAGACCATGAGATACATATAGCACATTCCCTTCTATTTTTGTTTGCTCAGCAAATGCTACTTTGTCTATCTTGTAATTTCGTCTCAGCAATATGTTCGATTTTTTCGGGTTAACCATTTAGATACACATCCTCTCACTCATGTCTAAATATAGGCTACACATGCTAACCTTTTTTCTTCAATCCCGCAAATGACAGTATGACTAGTCCTGCAAAAACAAGAAGCATCCCCAGCTGTGAAACGAGTGATAGCTTTTCTTTCAACAGAAATACCCCCAGGATAGCCGCAGTGAGGGGCTCTGCAAGGGACAGTGTGACCGCCTTTGGAAACGGTATATTGGCCAGGCCGTGGGAAAACAGGACATATGCAAGAGCTGTAGCCAGCAATCCCAAATGCATGGCAACACCTATACCTTGCATGCTTTTAAGCCAATCCAGGTCCAGAATAAATAAAAGAGGAGAAAGAAGCAAAGCGCCTACAAAGAACACGGCTCCGGTAACCGCCTCAGGAGGATACAAATCCAGCAACTTCTTGCTAGCGGCGGCATAGAGTGCATACGAAACTCCGGCGCCAAGGGCAAGTAAAACTCCAGAGGAGTTGACCTCCAGTATCTGACCGTCTGCAGCCAGCAAGACGCATCCGACTATCGAAAGCAGCGTGGCCGCCGCCCATTTGAGCCCGGGATTCTCGCGCCTGAAAATAAGAGCTATGATTCCGGCGAACACAGGCGCACTGCCAATGGCCACCATAGTCCCTACAGCAACGCCAGTCTTTAAAACTCCGGCAAAAAAGAAAAGCTGGTAGGCGGAAATGCAGCCTGCGGCCAAGAAAGTATTCCACTTGCGCCAAATCGCTTTATCTCCCAAGGCTCCCTTCCATAGGGCGAAATCCAAAAGGGCCGTCCCGCCTACTGCAAGACGCACAGCACCTATAGACAGAGGCGAGGCGCCGGATGGAGCAAAGGACTGAGCTGTGCCTGTGGTCCCCCAAATCAATGCTGCAGCCAGCACAAGCATCGTATAAAAAGTCTCGTTATGTTTCATTTTGCCCTCCTTTGCGTTTATGCAACTATTTGCCAAGCGCTTTTCTGTAATAGCAGCTTGTATTAATAATGATAGAGCATAATGAGACAGTAGTTTTTACATGGATTAAGATATAATTTAGCTGTTATTCATATTATTTCGTCGGAATTCTGCCGGAGTAATGCCCTCGACTTCTTTAAAGGCCCTGTTTAGCGAAGATTGGTGGGAATAACCTACCTCCCAGGCAATCTGCAAAATATTAAGACCTGTCCCCAGAAGCAGCTGCTTTGACCTTTCGATCCTCACCTTTTTAAGATATTCCATGGGTGTGCAGTTCATGCGCTCTTTAAACCAGACACAAAAATAACCCACGGTATAGTGCTCGAGTGCTGCAAGCGTCTCCAGGCTTATCTGTTCGCTGTAGTGCTGCTGGATATACTTCACCGAATCCGGCAATTTGCTTTCTGTCAACATGGAGCCAAAATAATGAAAAAGAGATACAATCCTCGATGGTTCAATCTTGTTGCAGTCAACTTCATTCAGCAAAAGAAATCTTATCGCTTTCCACTTCTCATCCATTTCATAAGTCATACCGCCAGGAAATCCATCCAATTCCCCTGCCTGAAACATGAATTTCGGAATATCAAGAACAAGAAATTTATTGCTGTCTTTTGCCCAGAAGGTATGCTGGCAGGAAGATGGAAGCAAAAACATATGGGCTTCATTCAGCTTCAATTCCTTGGCTTCAGTCCTTATATATAATGTTCCCTGAAGCGGCATTATAAACTGAAGAAATTCGTGGTCATGTGTTTTCATGGCATCTGCATATGTTCTTTTCTCGCAAATTATTTTATTTTGCATAAATGTCTCCTTAATAGAATAGTCGAAAAAGTCCTTTTATCTGCTAAACACAGTATCCATTTAAATAGCACTCCATGTAGCGCTCTTCTTGTTCATACTTTTTATAATATTTTAGCACATATTGGGAAATTCTATACACAAACTATTGTCCAAGCAGCTCAGAATCACCTATACAGGATCGATTCATTTTTGAGAATATTTAAAAAATTTAATTGTCATTCATTTATTATTATGATATAATTACGTCAATTTTATTAATAATCATGATTATATATTAATCGCATTTTACATCAGGGCTTTTGACTATCACTTGAATTGAATATGAGAAATGGAGTGATTCTGTTATGGAGAAAGTAAGTATTAAAATTGATGGAATAAGCGTTGAAGTTCCAAAGGCCTCAACAGTTCTTCAAGCAGCAAGGAGCATAGGTATAAATATTCCTACACTTTGTTACCTTGAAGGCGTTAACAAAACAGGTGCCTGCAGAATGTGTCTTGTTGAAATTGAAGGCGAAAGAGGACTGCAGACATCTTGCACTCTGCCTGTGAAAGAAGACATGTCGGTTATTACCCGCTCCAGGAGAATCAGGGAAGCCAGAAAGGAAAATATGCAGCTGATTTTAGCTAACCACAACAGTGACTGCCTGTCCTGCTCCAAAAACACAAGCTGCGAACTTCAAAAGCTATGCGAAGATCTTGGGATGTCAGGAGAACTTATGCGCATGCAGGGCCAAAAGCCTGTTGATGACCGATCCCCATCTATAGTGAGGGATCCAAGCAAGTGCATACTATGTGGCAGATGCATAGCGGTCTGCAAAAATGTCCAGGGCATAGGTGTGTTATCCGTGGCAGAAAGAGGCCTGGACACAGAGATACTTCCCGCATTTGGAAACAGTTTTGAAGAGGCTCCCTGTATTTTCTGCGGACAGTGCATAAACGCATGTCCAACCGCAGCTCTGACAGAAAAAAGCGAGATTGACAAGGTGTGGGAAGCTCTTGAAGATAATGATTTACATGTTGTTGTGCAGGTGGCTCCTGCAGTAAGAGCGGCTCTCGGAGAGGAATTCGGCATGCCTATTGGTACAAGTGTTACGAGGCAGATGTACACATCCCTTCGCATGCTCGGGTTTGACAAGGTATTCGACACGAATTTTGCAGCAGATCTTACGATACTTGAGGAGGGCACAGAGCTCCTTGAGCGCATAAAGAGCGGTGGCAAGCTTCCTATGATAACATCATGTTCGCCGGGCTGGATAAGGTACATAGAAATATACCACCCAGACCTTCTGGAGCATGTTTCGAGCTGCAAGTCGCCTCAGCAGATGATGGGCTCGGTTCTGAAAACATATTATGCGCAGCTTAACGATTTGGATCCAAAGAAAATATTCTCTGTATCAGTAATGCCTTGCACGGCCAAAAAGTACGAGGCATCCAAGGAGGAGATGGCAGGCGACCACGGCAGGGATGTGGATGCGGTCCTTACTACAAGGGAGCTCGCCAGAATGATCAAGGAGGCTTCACTGGATTTTGTTTCTCTTGAGCCATCAGATGCAGATGAGATATTCGGCGACTATACTGGAGCCGGAGTAATATTCGGCGCAACGGGAGGTGTTATGGAGGCTGCCATCAGGACGGTTGCCGACATACTAGAAGGCGCTGAAATTGATGAGATAGAATATGAAGCCGTTAGGGGGCTTGAAGGAGTAAAGGAAGCCAGCGTTGCTGTTGGCGGCTTGACGGTCAAGGTTGCTGTTGCCCATGGTACAGACAATGCAAGAAAGCTGCTTGGGCTTATAAGGGAAGGTAAAGGCGACTACCACTTCATCGAGGTTATGGCATGCCCGGGAGGCTGCGTAAACGGCGGAGGACAGCCGTACGTATTTCCGTTTGAGCGGGAAAAATACAACGTAAAACAGCTTAGGGCGGGAGCGCTCTACAAGGAGGATGCTGAGCTTCCGCTTAGAAAGTCCCACCTGAATCCATCTGTACAAAAGCTCTACAGCGATTTCCTGGGCAAACCTGGGAGCCACAAATCACATGAACTGCTCCACACATCATACAGGAAAAGAAACCAGTTTTAGATTTTTCACTTCAACATGCCTTGTCCATGGATCTATACTATCAGACTGAATCGGAGGTATTAAAATGCTAAAACCTTTAAATAGCAAAGTGGAAGAAAATTGTCCGAAGCTATACAAGAATGTCGTCGACGCTGTCGGCAAATTGGGCAACAGAAGGGACAATCTCATAGCTGTTCTGCTGAATGTCCAATCAGTAAGCTCGCGCAACTATATTTCGAAGGAAGCCATGCTGGCTGTATCAGAAATAATGGGCATACCGGCTCAGGAGGTGTACGAGGTGGCAACGTTCTACCATGCGATATCTACAGAGCCAAGAGGAAGGTTCCTAGTTCAGCTTTGCCGGGGAACCTCGTGCACAGTGAACAATTCAGTCAATGTTAAAGATTCTTTGGAAGCCGAGCTTGGAATCAAAATCGGAAGCACCACGCCTGATGGAATTTTCACATTCGAATATACGCCTTGCTTTGGCGCATGCGATGTCTCTCCGGCTATGAGGCTTAACGGCAGAATAATGGGCAATCTCACCCATGAAAAGATAAGACATATCATAAGTAAATGCAGGGAGGTGGCTGAAAATGAGTAAACCCGTAAGCATTATATCCAAGAATTTCTACAATATTAATCCCGATTCAATAGATGACTATATAGCCGCCGGCGGCTTTGAGGCCCTCAAAAAAGCCGTTGCTATGAAACCCGAGGAGATAATAGATATATTCGATAGATCCGACCTTCAGGGAAGGGGCGGGGCTGCCTTTTCCGTTGCCAAGAAATGGACTCACGCTCTGCGTGTCCCCGCTCCTATAAAGGGCATTATGTGCAACGCTGACGAGGGCGAGCCTGGAACCTTCAAGGACAGGGCACTGCTGGAGCACAACCCATTCGGAGTAATAGAGGGGATGGTAATCGGAGCATACGTGGGCGGCGGCTCGCAGATGAACCACGCCAGGATATATATAAGGGAGGAATACTCCTACCTCCACGCAAGGATGAAAAATGCCATAAGGCAGTCTGAGGAAATGGGCTTCTTGGGAAAAAACATCCTTGGCACTGGCCTAAACATTGAGATGAAAGTGGTTTCAGGCGCAGGCGCATACGTATGCGGCGAGAGCTCTGCACTGCTTGAGTCTACCGAGGGCAAGGCCGGAAGGCCCAGGATAAAACCTCCCAGGCTAAACAACGTGGGCCTTTACAATCTGCCTACCCTTTTAAACAACGTAGAATCCTACAGCATAGTCCCAATACTGGTAAGTGACGACAGCGAATATCGAAGCCATGGCACGGAGAAAAGCATAGGCACTAAGATGATCAGCGTATCGGGCAAGGTGCAAAAGCCCGGCGTTTACGAGATACCATTTGGAACTACAATAAGAGAGGTCGTATACGACATCGCCGGAGGACCAAGTTCTAAGCTGCCCCTTAAGTTCGTGCAGATAGGAGGAGCCTCCGGAGCCATAGTTCCCGCAAAAGAGCTGGACACTCCGATATCCTACGAAGGACTGGCCGAAATCGGAGTTGCGGTGGGTTCGGGCGCTATTGTAGTCGCCGACGAATCAAACTCCATGCTTGACTACTTTGAGTCTTTAGCCCACTTCTTCGCCCATGAGTCCTGCGGCAAGTGCACTCCTTGCAGGGAAGGCAACAGGCAGCTTGTAAGAATTGTTGAGCATATGAAGTCGGGAAATGCGACTTCTGCCGACTTCCAAAGGCTCTCAGGCATACTCAAACACATGAAAGGCTCATCCTTCTGCGGTCTTGGCAAGACTGAGCCCGCCCCCTTTCTTTCTGCAATAAAACATTTCGAGGATGAAATAAAAGGATATTTCAAATAAGCAAAATAAAAAGCCTGGAAGGCTTATCCTCAAAGCTTTCCAGGCAACTAAACGCTAGAATATTATTCTTATCTAACCTACCACTTTGTCAACCAGACGCAGGAACGCACGTACGGCTGTTTCAAGGGCCTCGACGGATGTATTCTCCTCTTTGCAGTGGGAGAGCCCTTTCTCGGACATGGCAAACATCATTATTGTAGGCGCTACTTTCGCCATTTCCACTGCGTCGTGGAGCGGGCCTGAATACATGATAGTCCCTTCTCCAGTCTCCTCCTCTACCGCCTGTCTGCACAGCTCCTTAAGGCCTTCGTCGAATATCGTCGGAGCTATGGAGTATATCTTTTCCCAGCGCACGCTGACGCCCTGGTCCTTGGCTGCCTTTTCAGCGGCGCTAATGGCTTCCTCGTGCATTTGCTTTAATACCTTGGGATCTATCGACCTTTGGTCAAGTGAAATTACGCATTTTCCCGGAACTATCGTCACCACATCCGGCTTCACGCTTACTTTTCCAACCGTGCAAACAGCGTCGTATTTCAGGGCAATCTCCTTGAATGCCAGTGCCGACTGGGCTGCCGCAAGAAAAGCGTCCTGGCGCATATGTGTAGGGAATGAACCGGCATGGGCGGGCTGGCCTGTAAATTCAATATAGTGGCGCTCTATGCCCTGTGCTCCGTAAACGCAGGCCACCTGCTTGTTCATGCTTTCAAGAATCGGGCCCTGCTCTATGTGAAGCTCAAGGAACTTTTCTATATTCCTTTGTTTGAACTGCTCAGAGGCTTTCAGCATTTCGTCCGCCATAACGCCATATGCTCCCAGAGCGTCCCTAAGCTTAACGCCGTCGTTGTCGATCCTGTCGATTATCTCAGAGACATTCATGGTTCCAGTTGCCGCCGACGAGCCCATTACGCTGCTTCCAAATCTGGCGCCCTCCTCGTCGGCCCAGTCCACCGCGTATATGGTCTTGTTTGGGGCTTCGCCCTTGCCGTAATGTCTGAGAACTTCCAACGTTACTACTACACCCAAAGCTCCGTCAAGCCAGCCTCCGTTTGGGACGCTGTCCAAGTGGCTGCCCATTAGAACCGCTTCAGGATTCTTTCCCTCTATTTTCGCCCAAGTGTTTCCTGCCGCGTCAACTGTAACCTCGGCTCCAGCCTCTATGGCTTTTTTTGTGAACCAGTCTCTGGCCTTCTGCCAAGTCGGAGTCCAAGCCACCCTTTGAGCCCCGTTTTCATCGGATGTAAGCTCCGCAAGCTCCTTTAAATCCGCTACAACTCTTTTTGCTCCCCCTGTTAAATCCCATTCCATATTAGTGTTCCCCCATATGATTTTAAGTCAAAGCGATTTATGAATACGCCGCTTTCCCTTGATTAAGCCTTCTGTTTTCTATTAAAAAGATGGATACATGCCGTCCCATACGGTACTTCTATAGTTCTGAGGATCAGTGTCCCCCTCAGTGCTTATTATGAGTATCTTTGAATTCTTGTCCAGCCTCAGTTTCGAGGCCATATCCTTCAGGGCCTTGTGCTCCATCAGCAGGCTTAGCATTCCAAGCCCCACTGCTCCAGACTCCCCCGAAACCACCTTAGTGTCGTCTCCCATGGGATTGCCCAATATCCTCATTCCCCTTGCGGCAACGAAGTCAGAGCAGGATATATACATGTCAGAATAGTCTCTTAGAATTCCCCAGCTGACAATGCTCGGTTCTCCGCAGGCAAGTCCAGCCATTATAGTAGGCATGAAGCCCGTGACCACATGAGGCTCTCCATCGTTTATCTCGGCCGACTTGTATATGCATGCGGCTGTATCAGGTTCAACTATGGCGGTTATTGGCCACTCATTACCGAACTCTGAAACAAGGCATCCGAGCATGCTTCCGGCAAAGGAGCCAACTCCGGCCTGAAGGAACACGTGCGTTGGTTTTTCGTGGCCCGACTCCCTGATCTGCTCGATAACCTCGTCCATTATGGTTGCGTAGCCCTGCATAATCCAGGTAGGGATTTCCATGTACCCCTCCCAGGAGCTGTCCTGCACCATAACTCCGCCGTGGTCCTTGGCGTATTTGTCGGCCAGCCTCACGGCATCATCATAGTTCAATTCTGTTATTGAGGCCTCAGCGCCTTCTTTCCTTATGTTTTCCAGTCTTATTTCAGAGGAGCCCTTGGGCATAAACACTACTGATTTGTGGCCAAGCTGATTGGCCGCCCAGGCTATTCCTCTGCCGTGATTGCCGTCAGTAGCCGTCACGAATGTCACAACGCCTAGTTTATTCTTTATTTCCTCGGATTTGAGCTTTTCAAAAGTGAGCTCTGAAACATCCATGTTTAGCCTTTGCGCAATATATTTGACAACCGCATAGGAACCGCCCAGGACCTTGAAGGCGTTAAGTCCAAATCTGTATGATTCGTCCTTGACCCAGATATTGCTTACGCCCAGATGATCTGCAAGATTGTCCAGGCTTGCTAGAGGCGTTTTTTCGTATTGGGGAAAGCTCTCATGAAATTTTCTTACCCCATCTACCGTCTCACTGTCGAGGAAATCCACCTTGACTTTGCCGCCCTTTTCTTTCCTTGAGCTCTCGTTCACTACATATTTGATTGATTCAACATTAACCACACTATCATCCCCCTAAAGTTTAGTATTGTATAATTATATACCTGTATTCCAATATGCTACCCCTATTTCAGCATTGCATTCATAATAATCCCAAATCAGGATATTAGCAGCTGTATTTCCAACGTCCTGACATGATATAATTATATTGTGATTTGTATTGATATTCTATCGGCTTATTGACTATTAATATCGCAATATTGATTCGGAGGGGATTTTATTGCAGGTTTACGAGATTCAAACCACTGGCGACCTAAAGGAAATAATGAAACATGGCAGCAATTCATTCCCGCTTGGCGTGTATAAAACGCTTCTGAGCCGAAACAAGCTAGGATACGTGCAGCTCCACTGGCACGATGAAATCCAGTTTGCGCTGGTTTTAAAGGGCTGCGTTAATTTCACAGTGGATCAGTCTGTATACAGGGTTGATGAAAACAACGGCATATTCATTAACTCCAACCGCCTCCATTCCGCAAAATCGTCAGATCAGAGGGACTGCGAGTATATCTGCATAGACGTCAGCCCTGATTTTTTCCTTGGTAGTCCCGACAGCATAATGCGCCAGAAGTATTTGGAGCCTTTCTTGGAATCCAGCTCGGCTTCGGCTATAGCCCTGAGCTCCTCCGTTGCCTGGGAAAGCGATATACTGAGTTCCATAGGCGATCTGTATGCAATGCACGAAGAGAAGGATTTCGGATTCGAGTTGAAAATGCAATCAGCCATACTAAACCTTTTCCATATGATGATTGTGAACAAGAAATGGTTCAATATAGAAAACGGCGCCAGCGCCTTTTCAGAGGACCAGCGAATAAAGCAAATGCTCTCCTATATCCAGCAAAACTACAAACAAAAAATCCTCCTTGAGGATATAGCCCAGAACTCTAATCTGAGCCGGGCCGAGTGCTGCAGATTTTTCAAGCGCATGACAAAGCTGACGCCCTTCGAATATCTGATATCTTATCGCATAAGCCAAAGCATGGCGCTGCTTCGGGAAAGCGATCTGTCCATAACCGAGATTGCCTACGAAGTGGGCTTTGGAAGCGTCAGCTATTTCATTGAAAAATTCAAGAAGCAGACAAACTGCACTCCTAAGGAATTCCGGAATTTCTGCGTTGAATACGTAGAGCCGTAAAATATCCAGACACGACAAAAGACCCTTGATATCAAGGGTCTTTCTCATTAGTTCAGCGTGTTCAATATAAATTCAACTGCCGATATATTTAATGTTCTTTCTTTATGTCAAGCTGTTATTCGGCCAAGAAATCCAGTGCGAACTGCACATGCAGCGCTGTTCCGAATTTAAGCATGTCCTCATCTAGCTTGTACTTCTCATGATGCGGGAAGTATACCGAATCCTTCTCCTTGTTGTAATAGCCCAAGAAGGCATAAGCTCCTTTTGCATGCTGGAAGTAGTAAGGCATGTCCTCTGAACCCATAAGTCTTGGCAAAGTTTTGCTTTTGCCTTCTCCAAAGATCTTTACTGCAGAATTCTGAGCTATAGATGTTATTTCCTCGTCATTGCAAAGGCTTAGGGCGCTCTCCTCAATTATAACCTCCGCCTTTATCTCGTAAGCGTCGGCAATTGCGTTCGCATGTCTCTTTATGGCCTCGTGAACTGTTTTTCTAACATTAGGGTCAAAATATCTCATTGATATGTCAACTTCAGCATATTTAGAGATAATGTTGGCCTTTGTTCCCCCTGCAATCCTTCCTACGGAAAGCACGACAGGCTGCTGAGCATTAACGTTCTTTGTGACAATCGACTGAATGTCTGTCACAAACAGGCATGCGGGGTGTACCGTATCCTTAGCAAGGTGTGGTGATGAGCCATGTCCTGATACGCCTTCAAACTTCACAAATATAGTGTCGCAACCAGCCATTCTATAACCCGGAGTCATGTCGTACTCTCCAGTTTCAAGTACAGTGTCTCCGAAGAAAGGCATAGCGTGCATTCCGAAAGCAGCATCAACCCCTTCCATTCCACTGGCCTCTATTATCTTCTTAGCTCCAGAGAAAGTCTCCTCACCCTCCTGGAAGAAAAATCTAACTTCGCCTGCTATCTCATCCTTCATTTCAGACAGCAGCTTTGCTGCTCCAACAAGCATTGCCGCGTGAGCGTCATGGCCGCAGGCATGGAATACTCCTGGTTTCTTAGATGCATATTCCACTCCTGACTGCTCCTGCATAGGAAGAGCGTCTATATCTCCTCTTAGAGCAACCGTTTTTCCGCTCTTTCCGCCCCTAAGCGTGGCTATCACAGATGCGTTTCCTGCTTTTTTATAAGGTATTCCAAGCTTGTCAAGCTCTTCCATAATTCTCTGCTGGGTTCTGATCTCCTGACCGCTAAGCTCTGGGTGCTCATGCAGGTCTCTTCTGAAATCTATGATATAGCTCTCGATTGACTTAGCCTTCTCTAATATGTTCGACATAAATAGTACCTCCCATATTTTTTATACCATATTGCAGTTTTTATTTGCCCTCGTATATATTCTGGGCTTTAGTTTCTGTAGCGAAAAGTGAAGCCACTAGGCTCACAACAACTACAATTATCAGCATGAAGTATGCCTTTTGGTATCCAAGAACAGGATTGGCCATATTTGCATCCAGTATCTTGCCCATGTATACAGGTATTATCGCAGCTCCTGCGAAGCCTACACAGTTTACTACTCCAGTGGCTATACCCGCAAGCCTTCTGTCGTTAACCTCGTTTGCTATTGTCCATGTCATTGTGAAGTTCGTTATAACGAATCCATGAATGAACAGGAATATAGGAAGCACATTAACCGGCATCTTAACATATGTGAATACCAGCCATCCTACAAGGGATAATGCACTTAAAGCTATTAGTATCATTTTTCTATTCTTTATCTTGTCAGATACATATCCTATTGCGATAGCACCTACCGCCGAGCCTAGAACTGCCGCTATGATCAGGTTTGCCGCCTGAACCTTTTCCATTCCATAGGCTGTCATAAGGTATGGAACACCGAATTGTCCCAGAAGCACTATATATCCTACATACATTCCTATATTAACTACTGATACAATCCAAGTTCTTGGATTAGACATAACTGACTTTAACGCTTCCCCAACTTTCAGATCTGACTTTACAGCAGGTCTGCCTTCAAGCTCGTCCATGCCAGGAAGCCCCATATCCGTAGGATCGTCCTTTACAAATATCAAAGTAAGTATTGCAAAGAATACCATGGCTAATCCCATGAAAACGAATGTACTTCTCCAGCCGAAGGTGCTAACTGCGTATACAAGCGGTGTCTGAGCAAGAAGCGCTCCTGAGTTTGCCGCAAGTCCGATGAATCCTACCATTAGTGCAAAGTTTTTTGAATAGAACCAACGCGACTGAATCTTGATAAGGCATATGAATACTACCGATACTCCTATTCCAACCAGGAATCTTCCGATGTAAGCCGTTGTCAGGTTCGGTGCCATTCCGAACATTACCGAGCCCACTGCGGCCAATATTGAAAACCACGTCACAGTCTTTTTGGGACCTATCTTGTCTGCAAGTATTCCCGACGGGATCTGCATTATAAAATAAGCGTAGAAGTACATTGATCCTATGTTGGCAAACTGAGCTGCCCCAATCTTGAAGGTTTCTTCCAGGTCACTCTTAACAACTCCAGTTGCCATACGGTGGAACGTAACGAAGATATACACAAGCGCCAGTATTGTCCATACTACCCATCTGTAGCTTTCAACCTTCCTTATGTCCTCTTGTTTGATTTTTGATTCCATAAAGCTCATCCCTCCCCAAAACTCAACTCATTAAAATTTTCGATATATCAACTTTATCATTCTAGGAAAACCTTCTCAACGCAAATACTTTCGTAATTTTTTTCAAAAAATATAAGAGTGAAAACATTTTCTTCATGCGGCGAAAGCAGGGAAAATGTTTTCAAACCCTCAGGCGCCAGCGAATTTTCAAACTTTATTAAGTAATGCTTTTTCGATAACTTGTCGCTTTAAAATGGGTATACATTATCAACAGCATTAATTAGCAATTCTGTAACTAGGGTTACCAAAATAAATAATTATAAATTGTAGGCTATACTAATCAGCAAAATTATTTTTTCCAGGGAGGTTAATGCATTGGCCAAAATACTTGAGGCAAAAAAAGAGCTTCGCAAGCATATACTTCAAAAACGCAATTCACTTCCAGAGGAGGTAATCCAACACAACAGCACTGTAATAATGGATAAGATAAAAGCAATGGATGCCTTCATAAGCAGCAGGGTTGTCATGAGCTACATAGATTTCGGCTCAGAGGTTAAAACTAAGGATTTCATACGCTACTGCCTTAATGCCGGCAAAAGAGTCCTAGTTCCAATAATAGTCAAGAATCCCGACGGAACAAAAGAGATGAAGGCGTCTGAACTTTATGATATGGATACAGACCTTGAGAGCGGTACAATGGGTATTCTGGAGCCGAAGGAAGGCAAAAGGCGCTTTGTTGATCCAAAGGAAATCGACTTTTTTGTGGTGGCAGGCCTGGCCTTCGACAAGTCCAAAAACAGGCTGGGCTACGGCGGCCGCTTCCATGACAATGTCCTTAAACTCGTAAGGCCCGACTGCGAGACTGTGGCCGTTACCTTCGATTTTCAAATCGTAGACGGAGTGCCGGTAAAGGAATACGATATGAAGGTAAAAAAAATAGTAACAGAGGCTCAAATCATAGAATAGGCAAAGCAGATAGCAGTGCCAGCAATAGCTCCAACACTAATATCATATCTATCTCAATAGCAAAAGCCCCCAGGATAAGTCTGGCGGCTTTTGTTTTCGGAGTGGCTATTTAGTATATTTCTCTGATTGCCCAGGCAGGTCTTTCCATCACATCCGTATTTTCTCCCACAAATGCCGCAGGAAATCCTTCCACTATTTGATTGTCCGAAAAAACGCTCCTTTGCTTTACAAGGCTTCCGGATTTGACCAGCACGTTTCTTCCAAGCCTGCTGTAATCGCACACAATGGCGCCTGACTCTACTATCGTGTCAGCGCCTATCGTCGTGCCGTGTATTATGCAGCCAGGACCTATTGTGACATTGTCTTCGATAATCAGCTCATTGTCAGGCAGCAGATGAAGCACGGAATTTTCTAGTATCTGGACATTGTTTCCTATTCTCACGGGTCCATGGGTGTTGCCTATGATTCTGACTCCTGATGCCACAACAGAATTTCTCCCTATTACAACATCACCAGTGATCTCAGCCGAATCATATATATATGCGGATTCTGCAATCACCGGGATCTTCGTGCCGAAGCTGTATATTTTCCCCAATTTGTCATCCCTCCTAGCTTCACTCTCTACCACTATTTCTGTCAGATGACTTAGGCTGGTATCGTAGCCCCGCATTCTTGAAATCATCTCCCTGTCCTTATCTGTCAGCTTCCTTATTATGCGGCCAGGCCTTCCGACAACTACAGACTCGTCGGGAATAACCGCTCCTGGAGGTATTATTGTTCCTTCTCCGAATATGCACCAGCTGCCCACCCTGGAGCCAGGAAGAAAAATTGTTCCGTTACCTACTTCGCATAGGTCTCCGATTTGTGCGCCTATGACTATGCACTTATGTCCAAAAACGGTTTTGCTACCGATTTGGACAGGCTGTTCAGGCGAGCCGATTATCACTGAATTTTCAAGAACCCAGCTCACAGTTCCAATGTTTAGAGAATCACCTGTTGATCGCAAAACAGCTCCCTGTGAGACATATGCATCCACTCCAAATCTTATAGTGCCGATAAGTCTGGCAGAGTCGTCAATCCTCAAATTCTCCATTCACTCACCTCCAAAATACATCCGCATAATAGGCTCCTTGTATAGGTGCACATACGATTGCTTCACAAACAGGATTTTCATTTACTTTAGACACACAACTATCTGTACATTTTACTTCGATATATTGGATAGATTGCAATACCCGGACTATAATTGACGGGTACGTTTATTAAAAATATACCATGCTGGTTTTTTTTAATTCCTTAACACTGTAGAGTATTTCATAATCATCAATTCCGTAAGTTTTGACAAATGATTCTACAAAGGCTTCAATTTCATATTCTTTCCTGCTGTGTAACATGGCATAAATATTGTAAGGCCAGCTCTCATATGACGTCCTTTCATAGCAGTGGCTTACGAGAGAGCTTACGGACAATTCCATCCCAATCGTTTCAGCCATGGCCGCATCAGTCCTAAACACCACCATCGCATTGTAGGTGTATCCTGATTTCTGATGCCTCAAAACCCCGCTTATTCTTTTAAGTCTGTTTGAAGCCTTCAGGCTCCTGAGTATTTCGATGACCTTGTCTTCAGATATTCCAAGGTTTTTTCCTATGGCTTCATATGGATTTTCCTCAAAAGGCAGATTGCCCTGAAGTGCTTTTATAAGTTCTTTATTAATTTCGTCCACGATATCACCTGCTTTCAAGATCAAAAAAAACATTCAGCTTGTAATTCCTCAAATTAGGGAACTCAAATATCTCTGTGATTTCAAAGCGTTCCTGGAGCCCCCGGACGAAGAGCTCTTTTTCAGCTGGGTCGGCGACAGAAAAAGTGAACCACATGTTCAGTTTGCTTGATCTCTTATAGTTATGAGTGACACCTTTGAAGGAGTTAACATATGCGGCTACAGCATCGAAAATATTTTCCGGAACGCTAATTCCAAACAGAACACTGGTATATCCCATGCCCGCATTGTTGAATGTGCCTCCGAGCCGTCTTAAATAACCATCTTGGAAAAGTTCCTTGATCCTTGACAGCACTTCTGATCTGCTTATTTCAAGTTGAGCGGCCAGGATTCCGTAGGGATCCTTTTCCAGGGGAAGGCCTTGTTGGAGCAGGTTCATTAGTTTTATGGTTGTGGCATCCATGCTTACCTATCATCTCCTCCTGAAACACCAGGGCTCCTCTGCCATGTAGTTTCCTTTATAATAGAAAGCCCTCGCTCTGCAGCCTCCGCAAATATTAGCATATTCACAGCTGCCGCATGCCCCCTCATAATTTTCAATGTCACGCAGCTTTAAAAACACCGGACTGGATTCTCAGATTTCATCAAAAGTTTCATTCCTGACGTTTCCAGCTTCCACGGGAAGGTATGGGCATATGTTGACCTGGCCTTCAGGCAAGATGCAGCAGTATGCCGTGCCCGCCAGGCATCCCCTAGTGAAGCGCTGGGGCAGCCCCATCTCCTTGGCCATGGGCATGAACTGCGGAGCACATGTAGGCTTTAGTTCAAGGGAGGTGGTACTTTGAAGCTTCAGCACTCGCTTGATCATCGAAAAGTAGGCGGCTTCCCTGAGACTATCCTCCTCCATGGTAAGAGCCCTTCCAGTAGGCACCAGAAAAAACGGATGTATTGCATGAACTCCTTTTTTTTCATAATAATAGGCCATATTATCGAACTCTTCATGGTTTTTTTCAGTCACGGTCACATTGATCTGCACTCTCAGCCCAGCCGCAAGAGCATTCTCAATACCTTCCTGTGCCTTGTCGAATGCTCCAGGCTGGCCTCTGAACTTGTCATGATAATTTCGATCAAGGCTGTCGACGCTTATTGCGACTCCCTTGAGGCCGGCCTTGGATAATTCACCAGCGATTTCCCTGGTAAGGAGTGTGCCGTTCGTTCCCATGGCAGGCATTAATCCTACTTCTCTTGCAGCACCAACCAACTCTATAATGTCCTTTCTCAAAAGAGGCTCCCCTCCGCTTAATATTAGAAGGCGAAAGCCTGCCTTGCTGATTTCGCGGATCAGTTTTTTCCCTTCTGCCGTTGTCAGCTCAGCGCTGGTATCGACATCAATTCCGGATTCGCGGTAGCAGTGTACACAGCTTAGGTTGCATCTTTTTGTCGTATTCCAGGATATTAGCATGCCATCCTCCTTAAATGCCAATTTCTTCATCTGTAAGATAACAGGCTGGATCCGAAGCCCAGAAATCTCCCGTGCTTTGGGCTCTTGCCCTAAAATTGCCGTTGCACTGGTTAAGCCATCTGCAGGAAGCGCACCTGCCTTTGAGGTGTTCCTTTCTATCACGAAGCATCTCAAGGAATGGATTCCCAAAGCCATCCCATATGTCACCAAAGCTCTTTTCTCTTATGTTGCCCAGAGTGATATCCCTAGTGAACTGGTCAATAAAGACATTTCCCTCCCAGTCAACAGAGGCTATCGCCGATCCCGAGCGGTTCCCGCCATTTGCAGTTAGCAGGTGCAGTATTTTTTCAGACCGCTCCTTGTCCCTGCTCTTCATGTATCTATACAGATAAATGCCGTCACAATGATTGTCCACGGTCAGTATTTCCGTTTTTATTCCTCGGCTGTAGAGGTCCAGTGTCTTATCTATTATGAAATCCAGCGCTTTTCTCGTTTCATCGTGTGTCAAATCCTCGTTTGCAATATTTGAGCCTCGCCCAGAATATACGAGGTGATAGAAACATACTCTTTGAATTTCCTCTTTCTCAATAAGATCGAATATCGCAGGCAACTGCTGGTAGTTCGTCTTGTTGAGAGTCAGCCTCAAACCTGTCTTCTGGCCTGCTTCGCGGCAGCTACTGAAACCCTCCATTGCTTTTTTGAAGGCGCCGTCAACACCTCTGAAGGAATCGTTTACATCCTTCAGGCCGTCAATGCTTATGCCTGCATAGGAAATCCCAAGTGCCTTGATCTTTTTTGCCTTATCCCTGTCAATCAGGGTGCCGTTCGTGGATATAACCATCCTAAGCCCTATATGGTTTCCGTATTCAAAAAGATCAAAAATATCCCTTCTCATGAGCGGTTCTCCTCCGGAGAAAAGAAGGACGGGGACCTTGTATGATACAAGTGTATCCATGAAATGCTTTGCTTCTCCTGTGGAAAGCTCCCCCGGACTATATGTATTGACTGCCTCGGCATAGCAGTGTCTACAATTGAGATTGCAGGTCCTGGTGCAGTTCCATACAACGATAGGACCCTTTCCTGACCTAGTGCCCCTTGTACTTCCCTGTACATCCGGATGATATCTGAGGCTATCGCCAAAATGCTCTTGATCCTGCAGCAACTTCGAAAAACTGATCATCTTAACCCCTCCGCATCAAGCACTTTCAAGTCTTTCAGAATAAGGGGCGGCAGCAGCCACCCCTTATTCCATTGCCAAAGCAATTTTTTATTATGGTAAGTTTAGCTAAATATCAAACCGGTCTGCGTTCATTACCTTGTTCCAAGCCGACACAAAGTCCTGCACGAATTTATCCCCAGAGTCGTCACACGCATAAACCTCCGCAATGGCCCTGAGCTCGGAGTTGGAACCGAATATGAGATCTACACGAGTGCCTGTCCACTTGAGTTCACCGCTAGCACGATCACGGCCCTCGAACACGTCTTCATCCTCAGCTGTAGGCTTCCACGCCGTCCTCATATCAAGCAGATTGACAAAGAAGTCGTTTGTGAGCGCCTCTGGTCTCTTGGTGAAGACACCGTGCTGAGACTGGCCGTAATTTGTATTCAAAACACGCATGCCGCCAAGCAGAACTGTCATTTCAGGAGCTGTCAATGTAAGTAGCTGGGCACGATCTACCAAAAGCTCCTCTGCCCTTACGGAGAATTTGGTTTTCTGGTAGTTGCGGAAGCCATCCGCCTTCGGTTCGAGTACCGAGAATGATTTAGCGTCGGTCTGCTCCTGGGATGCATCTGTGCGTCCGGGCCTGAATGGAACCGACAGCTCTCGGCCGGCATTCCTTGCAGCCTGCTCGATACCTGCGCACCCACCCAATACAATAAGGTCGGCGAGTGAAATCCTCTTATCGCCCGACTGCGAGCCGTTGAACTCAGCCTGGAGCTTTTCAAGGACTTCCAGCACCGCATTCAGTTGAAACGGCTGGTTGACCTCCCAATCCTTCTGTGGTGCAAGACGGATGCGCGCTCCGTTCGCCCCGCCCCGCTTATCGGAACCGCGGAATGTGGAAGCCGACGCCCAGGCTGTTGAAACCAGCTGGGATACAGAAAGCCCGGAGGCTAACATTTTACCCTTGAGCTCTGTGATGTCCTGCTCATTCACCAGTTCATGATCAACTGCCGGCACAGGGTCCTGCCAGATCAGCTCCTCCTCAGGAACCTCAGGACCGAGATAGCGTGAACGTGGACCCATGTCGCGATGCGTCAGTTTAAACCATGCACGTGCGAAGGCATCCGCAAACTCCTCCGGATTATCGCGGTAGCGCTTTGCAATCGGTCCGTATATCGGATCCATCCTTAGAGACATGTCCGCCGTAGTCATCATAGGCGCATGGCGCTTGGAAGGATCATGGGCATCCTCCACGGTATCTGCCGCAGCTGGGTCGGTTGGAACCCACTGAAAGGCTCCGGCGGGACTTTTTACAAGATCCCAGTCGTATTTAAACAAAGTTTCCAGGTACCCCATATCCCATGTGGTAGGTTTTGGCTTCCATGCGCCTTCAATTCCACTGCCTATGGCGTCGCCGCCTTTGCCGCTCTTGTAAGTGTTCTTCCAGCCGAGTCCCTGCTCTTCTATGCCGGCACCCTCGGGTTCAGGACCTACATGTGTTGCAGGGCCAGCGCCGTGGCATTTGCCGAATGTGTGCCCTCCTGCAACGAGTGCTACAGTCTCTTCATCGTTCATGGCCATACGCGCAAAGGTCTCCCTAACATCATGGCCGGAAGCGACCGCGCTGGGGTGGCCATTAGGACCTTCCGGATTCACATAGATCAGCCCCATCTGCACAGCGGCAAGCGGGTTCTCAAGATCACGATCACCCGAGTAGCGCTTGTCGCCAAGCCACTCGCTTTCTGATCCCCAGTAAACGTCCTCTTGCGGTTCCCAGACGTCCTCTCGTCCGCCTGCGAAACCAAATGTCTTGCAGCCCATCGACTCCAGGGCGCAATTGCCGGCAAGTATCATAAGGTCCGCCCAGGAAATCTTTCTGCCGTATTTCTGCTTGATTGGCCAGAGCAGGCGGCGCGCCTTGTCGAGGTTCACATTGTCCGGCCAGCTATTGAGGGGGGCAAAGCGCTGAGTTCCATCCCCCGCTCCGCCACGGCCGTCGCCCATTCTATAAGTGCCCGCGCTGTGCCACGCCATACGTATGAAAAGCGGACCATAGTGACCGTAATCGGCAGGCCACCAATCCTGCGAGTCTGTCATCAATGCATACAGATCCTTCTTTATTGCTTCCAGGTCGAGCTTCTTGAATTCTTCAGCATAATTGAAGTCAGCGCCCATAGGGTTGCTCAAATTTGAGTTCTGACGCAGAATATTGAGGTTCAACTGGTTGGGCCACCAATCCTTGTTCGAAGCGCCACCCCCAGATATAGCTTTCCTTGTTTTCCCTGTCACCGGGCATTTCATTTCTTCCATAAGCTAAACCCTCCTTCAATTGACTCTATCTGTATCTAAAATATTCTTAGACTTATACCCTTGAAATATCTATTTTTAACTTTAATAATAATCTCCTGATGTCAATGACACTAGTTAAACTCCGCTAAAGTCCAATCCAAATATTCTCATTTATCGATAAGACACAAAAAGGTGTTACCGATGTAACACCTTTCGTACTTTCTTACTAATTCCATATATCCCTCTTTTATCATTTAGGCATTTCATCAAGGTTACATCCAATAGGCACATTCATCTTCTCGTCTATCTCTTCCCCTAGCCGCAAATTCATCATCCAGAACATGGCCCAGGTGAGGGGCGATGAATGCCTCATGCTACTCATTCCCCGACTTATGACCATTGGGAGCCTTGAGAACATCTTTCTCGCAGACCTGCACAGACTGCTCACCTCCTCGGGCGACATGTTCTTAGGACTAAAGGCCAACTCCCCATAATTATAGTTTTCCTCGAGCCACCACTTGTCGTACAAAAGCCGCTTTTCATCCCGTAGCCTGTCGTAAAGAGGAGTCCCCGGAAATGGCAAGAGATGGTTGAATGCCGCTGTGTAGAACCTGTGCTTTTCCGCAAACTCAAGCGTTCTATCGAATGTTTCGGGCGTATCCCCGTCATAGCCGAATATGAACGTCGCATATATTCCAATTCCAGCATCGTGTATCCTCTTTACAAGCTCGTCTCTTTCCCCCATGGCCACGCTCCAAGATTTGTTCATCTGCCTCAGGCTCTCCGGCTCCAGGGATTCGAAGCCTATGAGTATGAGTTCGCAGCCGCTTTGCTTCATCTTTTTAAGAAGCTCTGTGTCCTTGGCCATTGCCAGCGTTCCCTGTCCGCCCCATTTCTTCTTCAATGGCGCCATGGCGTCGAAAAGAGACTTGGCGTTTTCAGGGTCTGCCACCAGATTGTCGTCCACAAGGAAATGGTATCTGTTCCTGGACATCTTAAGGTCCTTGATTATGCGCTCATGACTACGCTTGTAATAGGCGCATTTGTAGTAGCCAGCTATGGCGCAGAATTCGCAGGAGTGGCAGCATCCCCTGCCGGTTTCCACCAGTGATATAGGCAGATAATTCTTGCCCTGGAATATACTCTTGTCGGGAGCAATGTCTGTAAATGAAATTCCACCCCTGTACAGCTTTTTCAGTTCTCCTTTGCGGAAATCCTCCACCAGCTCGCCCCAGACTCTCTCCGCATTGCCAGTCACGATGCTGTCGGCATGCAGCGCGGCCTCCTCTGGAATTAGGGTCACGTGGTATCCACCCATCACCACCTTCACGCCTCTTTTTCTGAATTCCCGGGCTATGTTGTAACTTCTGCGGGCCGTATATGTCTCGACTGAAATGGCTACAAGATCTGTCTTTGTGTCGTAGTCAATGAGCTCCAAGCGGTCATCAAACAGCTCCATTTCCACATCAGGCGGTGTAAGGGACTTTAGCACAGCTATAGTAAGGGGCTCCATTTTCCAGGTGCCAATATATTTTTCTCCCGGCTTCTTCCCTATAGCCGGCAATATGAATGTGATCTTCATGGATACCCCTCCAACCCAAGTATAGTCTAGTCACTCATGATTTACTTAAACTCTTCCTCTTCCCAATCATTGATTCCAAAGCTCATATCCTGCTTCTTGAAAACTTCCTTTCTAAATAGTGGATTGTACAGGCAGTATTCCATGAACCTTATGGGATTTCTCATGTTTGTCCTAGGTTCGAAGGCTCTGTATATTATCGACGGTATGCTGTTCATCCTCTTCCTGCACTCGAAAGAGACCTCTGTAAGCTCCTCTGGGGTCATATTCTTCGGTTTAAATGCTGCATGGTTGAATCTGTAATCCTTGTGTAGCCACCATTTTCCGTCATAAAGCAGCCTTCCCTGCTCTTTGAGCTCCTGGTAGAGAGGAGTGCCGGGATAGGGCATTAGTATGTTGAAGGCAGCAAATGTGAACTTGCTCTTTATGGCGAATTCGCAGGTCTCCCTTATGCTCTCCACCGTGTCGGTGTCATGCCCCAGCGTGAAGGCGGCCCAGGTCTGAAGGCCATAGCTCCGCAGCTCCTCTATTGCATTTTTGTATTTGTCGTGAACGTAGTCCTTGTTGACACCCTTGCCCATTATTCCTATGCTCTCCTCCTTTATGGATTCAAGGCCTATAACATTTCCAAGGCATCCGCTTTCGACCATTAGCTTCATCAGCTCCCTGTCCTCAAGCATGTCAATACTGCCCTGGCTTACCCACCTAATCTTAAGGGGTATTAGCGCCCTAAAGAGCTCCTTCGACTTCTCCCTGTCGCCCACTATGTTGTCGTCGACGAAGAATATGTCCTTCCTCTTCTGGCTTCTTATTTCCCCGACTACCTCCTCAACCATCCTGCAGCGGTGGGACTGCTTGAAATAAACGCTGGAGGCGCAGTATCTGCAGCTGTACCTGCAGCCCCTGCTAAACTGCATAAGACTTATGGGGAGATAGCCCTTGCCCTTGAACAAGTCCCTTCTGGTCATTATGCCCTGCTGGGGAACCTCTAGCACGCCGCTTACATACTCTTTTTTCAGCGCGCCGCTTCGAAGGTCCTCTATCATCTCAGCCCATTTGCCCTCCGCATCGCCTATCATAATGCTGTCGCAGTGCTCCATAACCTCTGATGGAACAAGCTTGACATGCATTCCTCCCATTATTACAGGTACGCCTCTTTTGGCGTATTCAGCGCTGATTTCGTAGGCCCTTCTTGCCGTGAAGGTTTCCACGGTTATAGCCACAAGGTCGGTGACCTCTTCGAAGGGTATCGTCTCCATCCTGTCGTCGTACAGCACTACCTCAATATCACTTGGGGTAAGCGCCGCCAATATCCCCAGCTGCAGGGGCTCCATCCTGCCCTCATCCACGTACAGGCTGTGCCCTTTCCGTCCTATATTGGGCTTTATGAGAGTTATCTTCATACATTTCCCCCCAGCTCTTTCCCTTGCTTTGACAGTATTTCTTTCCTTGAAATGAAATTGGCTGTCAGGAACACAGCTATGTTTTCCAGCGAGGCTGAATTCACTCTGCCTCCAGGGAGCAGCCTTTTGAATATGCTTTTATATGAATTGAATTCAAGCCTTGCTCTTTTGCAGGCATCCTTTAGCTGATCCGGACTCAGGCCTGCGGGAGCAAGCATGGCGTCGCCGTACCTGTAGCTCTCATCGAGCCACCACCGCTCATGCAGCAGCCGCTTCTCCCTTTTCAGCCTCTCATAAAGAGCCGTTCCAGGCATAGGCATAAGCGGATTGAAATTGGCGATGGCAAAGCCGTTGTCTATAGCGAACTTGACCGTGTCCCTCACTCCCTGCAGCGAATCATGGTCGTAGCCTATTACGAAGGTACCATATATCATCAGGCCGCAGCTGTAGATATTCGAAATAATCTCATTGTAGTTGATGTTTTCGATGTTGGCGCCCTTTCCCATCAGCTTGAGGTTGTCAATGTCGAGTGACTCGAAGCCAATGAGCACAACCAGACAGCCGGCCTTTTTCATAAGCCTGAGCAATTCTACATCCCCAGCCGCGTCGATACTTATCTGGCAGAACCATTTCTTGTTAAGGGGTATAAGCGCTTCGAACATCTCCCTTGCCTTCTCCTCGTTTGCAAAAATATTATCGTCTATGAAAAATATATACTTTTCCTTAATGCCCCTGATCTCGTTTACTATAACCGAGGTTTCCTTGCACCTTACCGAATCCTTATAGAAGGCATGTATGGAACAGAATTCACAGTTGAATTTGCAGCCTCTGCTGAACTGGACAAGTCCCACTCCGTTGTATTTCTTTCCTTCGAAAACGGAATAGTCATATTTGACTTCTGAAAGAGGGACATTGCTGCTGCTTATATATTTTTCTTTAAGGCTATTATCCTTTAAGTCAGCTATCACTGAAATCCAGGTGTCCTCCGCCTCCCCCACAACCACCGCATCGGCATGCTCAAGGCACTCTTCCGGCAGCATAGTGGGATGGAAACCTCCCATTATGACCTTGATGCCCTTGCCTCTGAAAAAATCCGCGAGCTTGTAGGCTCTCCTGGCGCTGAAGGTATCCACCGTAATGGCTACGGCGTCAGACTCTATGTCCATCGGAACAGGCTCTACCAGCTCATCGTAGAACGCCATTTCAATATCTTCAGGGGTCAGAGCTTTGATTATCGCAAATACCAATGGCTGCATTGCATCCTTCGTCCGCCTTCCAAACATGCTCGGCCTTATAAACGCTATTTTCATGCTCCGCCCCCTTCCATGTTCTGGTAGCGCAAAGTGTCACACTACTTTTTTATTAACAAACCTTTTTGTCTTTATACCCTGAAAATTAGTCTGCAACAGATTGGGACTGAAATAGCGCTAGATTAATTGAACTCCTGGCTGCAAAAAAATGTGCTGACTCAGTATTCAAAAAGCATGAAGCGGATTGCTTTTTAAAATTTCTTCTACTTCCTCAAAACCAATTGGAAACTCATAATTATATCTGGCCGGAAGTGCAAAGACATATCTGTCGTTACGTCCTAGCTCGCTTGGCGGTATGGGAGCGGCTCCAAGGCTTATATTCTCCTCCTGAACCAGTTCCCACTGATCTAATGTAAATATCATTATTGGAATGTCCTGGCGCTTATTTTCCTCTGTCCATTTAGGATGCCTTATAGATACTATCGGGCCCGTTTCTACAACTTTTCCAGCTTCAGCACCTTCCAGAGCGCGCCCCTGCCAATTACCGTATACGATCGTATAGCCTTTCCAGTTCTCGGGGAGCAGGAAATCAAAGCCATACTCGGCATTTTCATATTTTATCGGACCGGAATCCAAATAGTCTCCCATAGCAGCTTCGCTGATTCTCCAAGAATCGGCGGTTTTTACGACCTTCAACGTGATGGGCCTTTTAGCTGCAAACCCGCCGCTTTCAATCTCCTGGCTTGTCATTTCGACTATGATACCTTTTACCTCGTACTCATTTTCCGATACCTTGTTCAGTACTATCTCCTCTATACTGTCCGGCCACGGACTGGAAACAATCCTGCCGGGAGCATTCAATGGATCAGCCTTCCACTTGGCAAGCAGCTCCGGGATTACAAATGAGGAGTAGTTCTCGTCGATACTCTTGTCCGCTATTTCCTTAGATGCCATCAATGGAACCATTTTCAGCCTTTCTCCAAAGCCTTGGACAAGACTTGTTATTTCATTTTTATCAACTTCATCATTGTTCTGGGGAGTTCCGTTGTTTTCCTTAACACATCCAAATAATGCAGCGCTCAGAGTTAAAATTAAAACCATTAGTATCGTTTTCTTTATTCTCGAAAAATTCATTTTCATATTCGTCAACTCCTTGAATATCCAATCAGAAGCTGATTCTGCTCAAATCAGCCTATTTCCAACTCGAACTCCGGCTTGCCTATCACGACAATGCCCAGATCACCGTTGACCGTCACTATGTCCCCGGTGCGTACAAGCTCTGTAGCCATGCTGACACCATTTACCGCCGGGATGCCCATTTCCCGGGCTATTATGGCGCTGTGAACTAGCATGCCGCCCCTCCTTTCCACAATGGCGCCTGCCAGAGGCACAATGAAGGTCATCTGAGGTTGTACTGCGTCGAGAATAAGGACCTCTCCGGTCTCTACTGCTTTGAAATCCTCCAGAGAGTGGAGGACCCGCGCGCGCCCAGTATAAACCCCAGGCGATGAGGGCTGACCAATTAGCTGCCTGGGCTTTACGCCTTTATCCCTGGAGTACAATTCAGCTCCATTGGCTTTATCAAATACCACCCTTTCATTGCCCGAAAGCCCATGATACACCTTTCTCCAAGCCTCCGCCTTAACAATCTCGGGCTCCGACTGGAGCCTGCCTTCGATTTTGAGAATCTCCAGCCCCCTTTGCATGAAGAGCAGAAGCTGATTCTCCAGTTTTCCCAGCAGGATATTGTCGTCGTCCCTGAGCCTCCAGCTGACCCTGCCAATCCTCAGCCAATTCTTCGCTTCCTCGAGCACACCTTTTCCGGCGGCTCTTTCGAAATATTCTGCCAGCAATTCGTTCCCCCTGGCTGCTTCTCCGGCAGTTTCGGCGTGAGTTTTTGTCTTTTCCGAAAGATTAATTACCACGCCAAGGGCGATTTCAGGCGACCGTTCCAGGCTTGTGTTTTCATATGCCATGTCCATGTCATTTTGCAGGAAAGTCAAGAAAGAAGCTATGAGCTGATGTCCCTCCCTCCGGCTGTTTATAATCTCTTCCAGAGCGTCAAGCAAGGCTCCGCCTCCATATTGATCTCCAAGCATTTCCTTGAGCATGTTCCTCAGCTCCGGATAGTTCTGAAGCTGCGAGGCCAGAGTCTCCATCTCCTGGTTTCTTTTTTTAGCTAGGAGCATTTCTGTTTTAAGAAGGTCCACAAATTCGTAGGCATCCTCCGGCTTGACCAGGTCATTGTAGAAGGTTCCGAACTGACGTATGCCGTGGGCGAAGGGGATGAATTCGTCCCAATAGATTTTAGTCCACTTGTCGTAGCTTTCGCCCCTTTTATTCAGCTCCTGGAGAAAATCGCTCTTGCCCAGAAGTCCAGGCGTCTGATTTGAAAACTCCTCGCATTCCCTCTGAAGCTGTGGGACAAGCATATTTTCAACCCTTTCCGCCAAGCCTATCAACTTTTGCTTCTTAGGCGTAAGAGTCAGGTACCACTGCCTTTCTTTATTCTTGTCCTCAGCAAAGCCGGTAATGGGCCTTACCTGCAGCACTGTAAAGCCTTCACCAAGTCCTGTCCATTCGATGTCCACAAGTTCACCGAAGGCCTTCTCCAGTTCCATAACCCTGGTGTATAGAAAATCTATGGAGTCGGCCTCCATAATGCTTTCTTCCCCTGGCCGAATATGGATTTGGACTTCTCCTGACCCTTTGTTCATCACAAGCCTTTCAGGTGTCTTTATGTTATCTACGAGAAGATCGAGAGTGCCTCTTATAGCCTCGATAATTATGACGTCTTTGTCTTTGCTTGCTGGGTCTGCCGTAAAGGCCAGGCCGGAAACCTCTCTTTGCTCCATCCTCTGTATCAGAACTGCCATAGAGCTGTTTAGCGCATCAAGCGACTTTTCCTTCTTGTAAAGGAGAGAACGGTCGCTCCATAGTGACGCCCAGACAAGCTTGACCTTTTCCAGGACCTCCTGCCTTCCTAACACATTAACATAGGATTCATGCACTCCTGCGAAGGAATACTTCTTCGAGTCCTCGTCAGGTGAAGAGGACCGCACGGCGAAGGCCGTGTCCTCCGGCCACTGGGAAAGCTCCTCGAGTATGGCTTTTTCAAGAAATTCAGGGAAATGCGCCCTTACAAATGCCGAACGTATCCTGAGCGATATATCCCAGATCTCCTCCCATCTCATATCCTCAAAGGGCTTCCTCATAACCTCCATGTCTATTAAGCCGCCAAGCCTGTTGGCATCCAGGAACGCCCTGTAGCTGTCAGTGGTGACGCAAAAACCGTCGGGAATCCTGAAGCCCTCCCTTCTACAGCGGGAAGCGTTACGGGTCTTTCCGCCGACTTTGCTTACAGGATATTCCCATGCGGCTTCCAAGGGAACTATGAATTTTCGTCTGGCGTCCATTGGAAAACCTCCTGAAACCTTCTGACGTAGAAATACCTGGTTACCTCCACCAATATCAGGGCTGTTGACGGCGACTTGACGAAGTGGCTCAGATATGGGTGTTTGCCGAGCAGCAGGCCTGACCAGAGCTCAACAGACTTCTCATCCGAAATCACATTCGCCTTTCCGGTGATTGTCAGGGCGCTTATGCGGTTGAGGCTGTCCGGCTGGCTGGACCTGTTGTCAATCAGCATGGAAATCATCTGGTCCCCCTGTATAAGACTGTACTTTCTGGTCTGAACGGGCGTCGCGAAGACAACGTATTTCATATCAAGACTAGTCGCAAAGCTTATCAGCGTCGCATAGGGCTGTCCCTGACCCTGTGTCGCCAGAACTGCAAAGGACTGCTCCTCGCAGAGACTGCGTATGGCTTCCTCAACGCCTCTAGGGCCTTCCTCCTCTTCAACTCGCCCTCTCTTAACATCTATGAACATCGGCTCGTCGTAATTTTTTTTCATAAAGCACCTCCATTAATCAGCACTCCCTGAGTGTTCTGCGAATTATATTTACTTCACAATGATTTTTCATCGATATATATACCATATATACCCCAACAGCCGATTTTGACCTCTATTAGCTAAAACTCCTCAAAGCAAAATGCACACCCTTGTCTATTTCGCAGTGATACATAGACATAGGATGTGCATTTTTATATAGTGTTCAGATTCAGTTGTAAGCCACTTTGGCAATCAGTTCATGCTACTTTTTAAAACTTGTACTACTTCATCGTGTGTTAAGACTTTATATCCGCCCTCCAGGATAAAGGAGCCCCTTGCAATGCCCTCAAGCATATCCTCTGTTACACCCAATTCCCTGATGCTCATAGCGAGACCGATCTCCTTCATGTAAGCCTCCATACGCTCGAGGCCTTCCTGGGCAATCTGCTCGTCGGTTTTTCCTTCAGGATTAACATCCCACACGTTGATTGCATAGCGCCTGAATTTTTGAAGTCCGTAAGGCATTATCAACCTGTAGTACGGCATTGAAACGGCCGACAGCGTCATGCCATGTGTCGCATCGGTGTAGGCGCCTATTGACTGGCCGATCATGTGAACCATCCAGTCTTGGGATTTGCCTTTGCCGACAAGTGTATTGAGCGCCCATGTGGACGTCCACATTATGTTGCTTCTTGCTTCGTAGTCTTTAGGGTTCTTAACTGCGATCCTGGAGCTGTAGATCAAGGACTTCAGCAAGCCTTCCATTAAATAGTCAGAGGTGTTGTCATCCTCGCCGGAGAAATACTGCTCCAGAATGTGGGACATTATATCAAAGAAACCGGCGACCATCTGGTATTGGGGCAACGAAAAAGTGTATACCGGATTCAGAATGGAGAATTTCGGGAACACATTTTCACGGAACACATGGCCTATTTTCAGCTTGGCCGCTTGGTTGGTAATTACGGAACCACCGTTCATCTCAGAGCCTGTGCCGACCATAGTCAGAATACAGCCGACAGGAATGATTTTATTGTTCACGTCCTCCATGCGCATATAGTATTTGTCCCATGGATCCTCCTCGCAATATGTGGAAACCGACACGGCCTTTGCATAGTCGCACACGGAGCCGCCACCCACCGCCAGTATCAGGTCCACATTGTTGTCCTTGGCTCTCTTGCAGCCCTCGTAAAGCTTCTCGACAGTAGGGTTTGGCATAACGCCTGCATCCTCGAAAACCTCTTTGCCGTTCGCCTTTAGTATTTCCATAACATCGTCATATATGCCGTTTTTCTTTATAGAGCCGCCTCCATAGACCAGCAGCACATTCTTGCCGTAGTTAGGCAGCTCCTTGTTCAGATACTTAAGAGAATCATCGCCGAAGTAAAGTTTTGTGGGGTTTGAATAGCTGAAATTTCCTAGCATTGTTTTATCCTCCCAAAGATCATCTTTTTATTGTTTTATTAAGCTGCATTTATCTTACAAAATTGGTGAACACCTTGTCTTCCCCTTCCGGCTCCTTAACCGCTCCCTTGCCGTTTTCGATCAGCTTCATAACCCAGGCCATGTTTTTGCCCAGCACTCTCATGATTTGAACGCCTTCGCCATCCTGCAACGCTTCGCCCGGATTCATGCCATGAATTACATTCCAATAATTTGACGTTGGCATTACCATTTCCGAATAGTTGATATAGTTGTTTAACTGGCTGAATGTAGCAACTCCACCAGAACGCCTTACAGCCACTACTGATGCTCCCACCTTGTGCCTTAGCATGCCGCCATTGACACTGGCAACGAAGAAGGCCCTGTCAAGGAATGATTTCATAGTTCCTGCCATTGCCGCATAGTGCACCGGGGACCCCAGAATTATGCCGTCTGCCTCCTTCATCTTTTGAATCCATTCATTGACTTCGTCGTCGAACACGCAGCTTTCATTTTGCTCTCTGGCACAGTAGCCGCAAGCCGTGCAACCCCTGATCTTCTTGTTGCCAATGTGTACTATCTCCGTCTCCATTCCCTCTTTTTCAAGCTCATCCACTACCAGCTTAATCGCATGATATGTGTTTCCCTCTTGATGAGGACTTCCATTAAATGCTACTACTTTCATATTTTGCCCTCCCATCATTGATATGTTATATTATTAGAGGTTTTGTCTATTTTAGTTTTCCTCTACATTTGACTTCAAGCTCTTCTACTACTTCGCCGTCAGAAACCAGATATACTCTTTCATGAAGGTTCATTACGGGACATATGTGAACAGGTATAATCTCTACCTTGTCCCCTATTTTCACAGCATCTCGCATATCTTTGTTGTAAATGATCGCATGCTCATCAAACACATCAAAAATGTTTGCGTTCGGAAACTCCTTAATCTTGCCCATGCCTTCAACGGCGCAGATCCCCTTTGTTCTTGTCTGCATCGTAATTCCTTTAGCGCCTACATCCAGTATGATTCTCTCGCTAGTTGGCTTACTCATAACTGTCGCAAGAACCGTAGCAGCACATCTGTCCAAGCTGCCATAAGCGTTCCCTTGAGACGCATCCATTAGAATATAAGTGCCTGGCCTTATTTCAGTTACTCCCTCAAGGATTGGAAAATCATGCATTAATGATGGAGTTGAACCGATGCTGACAACTTCCAGCGGCATTCCCATTTCTCCAGCTATATTTGCAAATTCTAGTGTTCTCCTTTGAGCTCCGAGATGGATTTCCTTGCAGGTTTCCAGATCTTTGGCGTTATAAGAATTTCCATCGTGCGAGAATATGCCTTTTAAATGTATATTTGGACAATTATTTTTCAGATGAGTAAGCAATGCCCTGAAATCGTCAAATTCAATTATTCCAGAACGTTCTTCGCCGACTTCAATCTCAATTAAGACTTCCGCTGGCTTTGAGGCTCCCTTGAAGTTTTTTTCTACCATATCGGCCTGAGCCATGCTATCGAGGCCAAATGATATGTCTATTGCTTCTGCCAGCTTTCTAATTCTTTGCAGCTTGATATCTCCAACAATCTCATTAGCGATGAAAATATCCTTTAGGCCGTTGGCTGCCATTACTTCCGCCTCACCAACCTTAGCTACCGCAATCCCCTTGCACCCCATTTTTTCTTGAAGCAATGCGAGCTCCGGAATCTTATGAGTCTTAGTATGTGGGCGAAGGGCAACTCTATTGCGGTCTGCATAATCCTGCATGAATTTTATGTTATCCAGCATTATCTCCCTATCAATCAATAGTGCCGGGGTATCAAGTTCATTCTTCCTCATATTAATCCTCCTTGACCGCGGCAATAGCTTCGATTTCTACTAGACAGCCTCCATACAATTCATTTGACGGAACTACAATTCTAGCAGGCTTATGGCTGCCGAAATATTCTGAATACACTTCATTCAGCTCGCCCCGGTATTTGACATCCGGTAAGTAAACTCGACACGAAATAACCTCATTCCTAGTTACTCCGGCTTCTTTCAGTATGTTGTCCAAATTTTCAAGGGCTTGTCTGGCTTCAGCCTTAATTCCACCGTTCGGAACTTTTCCTGTCTCCGGATCTATTGACAATTGACCTGAAATATATAATGTTCCGTTGTGAATAATGCCAGGTGTGTAGTGGCCTCCGTCGCGAACTGAATATTTTGTCTCTATTTTTTTTAACATGTGGTCCACCTCTTCCCAAAATTTATTTTTCTACTTAAATATCAATGGAAAAGTAAATGTAACAAAAGCCGCCCAAAGTCCGTAGACAGGCAAATACTTGGTTATGGCGTCTTGGACACCTGAAGGTCCTGTTTTGCTCTGCAGAAAACGCACGTACGAGACCATAATCCACATTAAGTTGGCCCAGATAAGTATATTTACTCCTAATACGGCGATTCTGTTGGGCGTTATGCCGTAGGAAGAGAGCCTGAATACCATTGCCGATAAAGCTACGCTATCGATTATAAGAGCAATGACTATGAGGATAAAATTTATATAGTCTGAAATTTTCTTTTTTTCGTCTGCGCCGCTTTCTGTTATTGAAAATATGGTGATTGCAAGCACACTAAGCAATATTCCGTTGAATAATATGAGGAAATTGCGGTCCGTGAAGGGATTCTTCCCTACAATGACAACAGCAGCAAGGTAAGCCATCAGTGTAAGCAGCACAAGAGGGCTGAAGATTTTGGCTATATACGGCGCTATATGTTTGGCAAGTTTAAGGTTATTTGACACCAGATATGCACCCACAACTGCAAGAGCGGCAGCACCAAATAAAACGACGTTCTTGAAATAGAATTCAGATATGTCCATTCCAACAAAACTAAACAGCTGCATGGTTAGGCCCGTCAGCAGCATACCGCTGATTGCCATGATGGCATAAACTATGCAGAATTCTCCGTTGAATTTAAGGTACGCTAATCTTGCTCTGCCTGTAGCGTATTCATCCCCTGTAAAAGCAAGTCCCAATAACACCCACAAGTAAATTGGCAGATGCAGATAAGCCATTATAATGCTGTCATTTGGCTCCAAAGGCAGCATATTGATATAAAAAACCGTGATTATAAACAACACGGCGAGCGCGGCAAAAAAATTTCTCCTTGGTGCACTATTATATACAAAATATGCCCCTATAAAAGGAATCACCCCAAAAACAATGTTGACAGGTGTTATTGCCTCTAATTCTACAAAATGCAGAATTAGCCTGGTGCTTATCCCAGCCAGAACAGCCAATATGCCCATGAACATGAAATCCTTACGAATCGAAGAAGGCGTTTCTGTAGTTGCCGTATCCTTGAAATGCAATCTTTCATACCAAACTGCAAGCACCTGGGAATCCGGATTTTGCTCCCAAGCGTATGAGAATGACTTGACGAAAGCCTCCGGGTCTTTTCTGAACATTTTCTCCAGTTCATGGGGATTGTCAATGTTTTCAATAATAATATTATCTGCGGCCATGCTATTGCCTCCCTGGTGATTTCACGACAAATCCACAAGCGACATCAAAACTCGTTTTTATATCTTTATAATATCTTCCAAATGTATTCCTTTTTCATGACAATTCTCAGAAGTAAATCAGCCATGCAATCTCTGCCTTCATAATATGAATATTTCTCATCATCCTCGGGGCTCATGTCTTCTACTGTATAGTCATACTTTGCATCTATCTCATCCAATACCTCTTCACTTTTTAACATTTCTCCCCTTAGCCAAATTTTTAAATATTTACGATTTACAACAGACATTGATTTCAAAATTTCCTCAAATTCAGTTCTGAGAGCCTCATGTCCCTTGTCATGATTGATCCAGTATGTTTCATCAATCGTTTCTTTATTGTCTATAAGCTTCGACCTTCTGCATTGTTCCAGCAAAAATTTTTTCGTCATCTCTATAACCTCCTGTAGTTTTGTTGGCATCTGTTTTCTGTTAATACCCTTTAATTACACTAATTCACTTCATTTTCTGCCTTCCTGTTTTGCACGGTAAAGCGCTTCATCGGTTCTCCTATACCACTGCCTGTAGGATTCAGCCTTCATTCTTTGCGAGACACCAATGCTAACTGTCCATTTTCCGGCGGTTGGTTGGCTATTGTTATCGATAGCCAATTATGGACAGCGGATCATCGTAGCGCTCAGAATACTCCATCAGGCTGCTAATCATCCTGTCATTGATTGTAACATTTACTTTTATCCCGAAAACAACAAAGAGCCCTTGAAATCAAGGGCTTTGCATTTGTATGCTATAAATAATTGCCACCTTGACATTGCCTTCCCACATTGAACTTAAACACAGAGCCACTCTGCGGGCCAGAAGGAAGAGTCTCTTCCACACTGAAGGAATTCATCGAAATATTTCCAGCCAGTCGCTGATATTTTATATTTTTAGAAGTCTTCCGTGCCGAAATTTCCTTCTCTGTAATCTGTGAAGGCCTGGCTAAGCTCTTCCCTTGTGTTCATTACAAAAGGCCCTCCTGCAGCAACAGGCTCGTTAAGTGGCTCACCGCTTAACAGTATAAACCTGACTCCTTCATCAGCTGCCTCAATCAGTATTTCTCCCGCCTTATTCTCAAAGAGAATGAAGTCCCTGTGGGCGCAAGCGCTGTCATTGATCTTGGCTTCTCCCGAAATCACTAAAATTCCCGTATTGTAATCCCCAGGCTCTCTTAGGCTGATGCGGCCTTGAGGCTTAATGTCACCAATATAGATGTTCATAGGTGAAAAGGTCCTTGCCGGCCCCTTTACGCCTTCATATTCTCCTGCAACGACGGTTATTTCCCCTTGTCCGCTGGGAAGCTCAAGTTTTCCCATTTTGCTGTTTGCAATATCCTGGTACCTTGGCTCGGCATATTTATCCCTTTTTGGCAGGTTCACCCACAGCTGCATCATGTGGAGTATTCCGCCCTTCTCAGCGAAATCCTTTTCATGATACTCCTTATGCATTATCCCGCCCCCCGCAGTCATCCACTGGACGTCCCCGGGATAAATAATGCCGTGGTTCCCAGCGTTGTCGTGATGCTCCACCGCTCCTTCAAAGGCAAAGGTCACAGTTTCAATTCCCCGGTGAGGGTGAGCGCCTATTCCTCTGGGAGATTTAGCCGGCGGAAAGTCTTTCGGCTCATTGTAATCCATAAGGGCAAAAGGGGAAAATCTTTCAAGAAGATTCCTGCCCTCGGGAAAGTAGTTGCTTACATAAAAACCACTCCCCACCCAGTGCTTCTTGTCTATTGCGTAACGCTCTTCAATAGGTCTTAATATGCTCATGTCATCACCCCTTAATACTCTATACTCTTTTGCAAGAAGGTTCCTCGGTCCAGGTCTTCAAAAGCCTTATTCAATTCAGCCTTTGTATTCATTACAATGGGACCTCCCCAGTATACGGGCTCGTCAAGTCGCGTTGAACTTACAAATAATATTTGAGCACTTTCATCACCCGCTTTTATAACAACGTGGTCTCCCGCGGTGAGCTTTGCCGCTGTCTTTTCCTTAACCAGTTCATCTCCGATATACGCCTCTCCCGATAGCGTAAAGACCATTATGGAACGGCTGCTGTCTGTGTTTATGTCAATGGAGGCATTGGGATTAAGATGGATATCATAATAATCCAACGGCAGATATTTGCTTTTATATCCCTGTTTGCCTTCATACTCGCCGGCAAGCAATCTTAGCTTTCCATTCTCGAACTCGATTTCTTCGATCTCAGAGTTCTTGATGCTCTTGTATGCAGGCGGCACCATTTTGTCCTTCGCCGGCAGATTAAGCCACAGCTGCACACCAAGCATTCTTTCTGACGCAGGCAGCTTCTCTTCATGTAAAATCCCGGAGCCCGCAGTCATCCACTGGACTTCCCCGTCGCCAACAGTATCCTCATTGCCCAGACTGTCCCTGTGAGTCATTTTCCCACGATATACATAGCTGATTGTTTCTATGCCTCTATGAGGATGCAAAGGAAATCCCGCTGTATAGTCATCTGGATTTGTACTGTCAAAGGAATCCAGCATAAGAATCGGATCGTATTCCTCTACTGTTCCATGTCCCAAAACCCTTACCAGCTTCACTCCTGCACCATCCTGTGTTCTAAATCCTGTAACCTGCTGTTTCACTTTTCTTTCCATGGTTTAGGCCTCCTTATCGGCTAAGTAAATTAAGATTTTTATGTTTATAACGTTTTATTGACCATAGACTTTCGAGGTTCATACTTTGACAGTACTACTAATTAGTAATATTGTCAATCTCAAGTGCTCCCCGCAGCCACTGGCGCTCCTGCTATGGAGCCTATCAATATAAATTTTTTTTAGACAAGGGCTGATACTAACGCAGTAAAAGTTCTAGACCATACATTGGAAATATGCCCTATTGGAGTACTCTATAAACAGCTAATGTCGAAGCTACACGCAAGCTTATATAATAGAGTAAAAAAAAACGTATCGTTATAACGATACGTTTTTTCATGGATTCTCTTTTAAGCTTCTAAATTTTTAAGCACGCAATTTGCGGCAATTATTGAATTGCAGCAGCATTTAATGTGCTTGTTATTTATTATTTCTCAACCAACTGAAGGCACACTGGGCGTTAACTGCAGCGCCTATCGGAAGTACGTCTTCATCAAATACTACCTTTGGATGGTGATGAGGAAATGCCCCTCTTTCGTCCTGCATCTTGCAATTGAATTGGAAGTGAACCGTAGGAACTAGTTCTGATATGAATGCAATATCGTCTGTCGGAGTAGCTCTTTGATCCTTCAGTAAAGTAAAGTCTGCATCCATTTCGTCAATATAACCAATCATTTCATCAAGCAGCACAGGATCCGTATAAAGTGATGGAACGTTTGACAAAACCTCATACTCAAAGCTTGCTCTGTATTTCTTGCAAGTAAGGTCAATTATTTCCTGCATTCTATTAAACAGATATTCGCGAACTTCTTTGCTGTATGTTCTCATTGTTCCCTGAAGAACACAAGTATCCGGAATAATATTAGGAGCCGCACCTGCCGAGAACTGTCCAAGAGTAACTATTGCAGTATCAAATCCTGAAACTTCCCTTGCAACAAGCTCCTGAAGGCCAAGGTAAACATGAACTCCAACATTAATCGGGTCTACGCCCTTCTCAGGCATGGCGCCATGGCATCCTTTTCCCTTTATTGTAATTTTAAAGCCATCAACAGATGACAGAGTATATCCATGCTGATACCCTATTGTGCCAACCGGAGCATTTAGCATGGTATGCATTCCCAATGCGGCATCCACCTTTGGATTTTCAAGAACGCCTGCATCTATCATCGCCTTTGCACCTATGAAGTACTCTTCACCTGGCTGGAACATGAGCTTGATTGTACCTTCTATCTCATCCTCACGCTCTTTAAGCATTTTTGCAGTTCCAAGGAGCATAGCTGCGTGGAGGTCATGTCCACAAGTGTGAGCATACGGAGTAGCGGATGCAAATTCGAGTCCGCTGTCCTCAGCCATGTTCAAGCCATCCATATCTGCACGAAGAAGTATAGTCTTTCCAGGCTTCTTGCCTCCTATAAGAGCTACAAGTCCAGAACTGATGATTTCCTGTGCTTCGATACCCATTTCCTGAAGCCTTGCCTTAACATATGCTGTCGTATTAGGAAGATCATTCATTATTTCCGGCATGGAATGAAGCTTTCTTCTAATAGCAATAATCTCTTCCTTGAGCTCATTTGCTCTTTTCATGAATATATTCATAATCAATTTACCCCTTATCTTTGATAATTTTTCCATATACCAACTTTATCACTCCAGAAAAACCTTCTCAACGCAAATACTTTCGCAATTTTTTTCGAAAATTATATAAAGGAAAATGTTTTCTTCATGCATCGGAAGCAAGGAAAATGTTTTCTTTTCCTGACTAAAAAAGCAAAACACTCTATGTGATTTTGTCATAGAGTGCTTTGCTTTTTTACTTGATTAGAAATTAATTTCGGCAGTAGAGTACAAGGCTGCTTTCCCACTCATTTTAACGCGGCTCCCTTCAACCCTGCAGTACAAAGTGCCGCCCCTTTTAGAAGCCTGATAGGCAAGTATATCACTTTTATCGAGTCTTTTTGCCCAATACGGAACAATGTGGCAATGGCCTGAACCACATACAGGGTCTTCCGCCACATTTAATTTGGGTGCGAAGGAGCGAGACACGCAGTCGAATTCTTTCCCCCTTGCTGTTGCATGTAAAAGCAGTCCGTCTAGCGTCTTAACCTTTTCCATGTCCGGACGCATATTTCTAACATCGTCTTCATTGTCAAAAATGCAAAGGAGGTCTCTGGCCATCCAGGCTTCAATAGGGCGCACTCCGACGGCCTCTTCCATGGCATCGGTCACATCCACTTTTTCAAGCTCATAAGCCGGGAAATCCATTTCAAGCAGCTCCCCATTTTTTTTGACTGTTAGGATGCCGCTTAGAGTGGCGAAGCGAACCTCTTCCAAACCCTGCTCTACAAATCTGGTTATGATATATGCCGTCGCCAAAGTCGCATGCCCGCATAGGTCTATCTCTCCGCCCGGCGTAAACCACCTGAGCTTGTAGCTGTCCCCTTCTTTAACCGCAAAGGCAGTTTCAGAAAGGTTGTTTTCGCAGGTGATATTCATCATGGTTTCATCGTCAAGCCACTTATCCATAACACATACAGCCGCAGGGTTACCTCCAAATACTTTATCTGTAAAAGCGTCCACTACATATTGTCTCACAGGTTTTCCTCCTTTTCTTTTAAAAAACGTCCCCGTGGTTTTTAATGATATGTGGGATCCCTTGGAAAAAAATAGAATTTTATTATTTTGATACAATTCAGCGATATTCATAAACGCCAAGAAGTTTGAATATCGCTAAATTGTGCGTATCCTGGAATGTTTTTATATAAATTCGATTTTACAATCAACCCATATTTTTCAAATAAAAATCCTTATTTTCTATATCCCATCATTCCACCACGCAGGATATCGATATTTGCGAATCCATTCTGCGCAAGAAACTTAGCCGCACGTTTTGCCCTTGCCCCGCTATGACATAAAACAACAATATTCTTTTCCTTCACTACGGCACTTTCATCGTACTCCAGATCTTCCTCAGAAGGAACTAACCTAACTACCATTTTATTAGTCTTTTCATCAATAATAGAGAACTCATACAGATGGTAGTTCTTCCAGTTGAAAACATACTGTAACACCTTGTGAAATCGAGCAAATCATCAGCCATGGCTTTATAGAAGATTCCATCCTATTTTATGCTTTTCTTGAAATCAGCAAGAGTATAAACCGCGTGAACCTCCCATGACTAAAGTCACGGGCTTCTGTCTCTCGACATCATTTTCCTGCTTCTCAGACCGACCTTACTGCATCGCATTCTCCACAGGCGTTAATTCGGATAGTTCCTACCCTATATCTAT
>Ga0302237_1000172_pt1 | contig 69519 bp, 61 predicted proteins | sample AAG_UR_Ala_MG_FD_193530 | JGI IMG/M metagenome (GOLD analysis project Ga0302237, IMG submission 193530) | Enriched activated sludge microbial communities from anaerobic digester in WTTP, New Holstein, Wisconsin, United States - AAG_UR_Ala | ecosystem: Engineered > Bioreactor > Anaerobic >... | reverse complement strand
TAATCGCAGTCATGGAAAACTTGGGTACCTTAGCCCCGAAACATTTGAAAATCTTTATTTTGAAAGTCGATTAAGGGTTGCTTAAAAACCACTCTTAATTTGTGTCCATTTTATTGACATAGATACAGAACCACTCTCATTATTGGATGGTGATAACGAGGAGCCATTTACAAAGGACACTTTTATAGCTGCACTTAGGGATCTTCACATCGGTGAATGGCTCAGACGATATTCAACTAAGCGCTTCGGATACACGGTGTGTGATGGTACACAGTGGGAGTTGGAATTTGAATATAGCAATGGCTATAAACCGGCAAGATTTGATGGCGATAACTCATACCCGTATAACTTCGATAAGTTGCAGATGTTATTTGGTATTGACGTTACTGAGGAGGACGACGAGGATGAGTAAATTCGATATTTTGACAAAATACATACCTATAATCCAGGCGGATGGCATCGGCGAATGGGTTGTTGATAGAGAAAACGATGGAACACCGGAACATCCGATACAGATGCCTTTTGTAGATTATTCAGAAATGGTACATAACTTTATCGATGATGTTTATGCCTTTGAAGAAAGCAATAAAGATATGGAGCTTACCCGTTATGGAGATATTCTCAAAGATAACGGACTTGAATGGGATTCAGAATCTATGGAAAATGCTGATGTTTCAAACTTGAAGGCACAGTGTGTTCTTGCACTGATTATGGGTGCAGTAAGAGCTGAGCGTTTTTGCGATGGTGCATTATTAGATTTCTTCAAGAGTGGCTGCATATTGAAGTGGCTTGAAAGATTAAACAGTATTGAGTAAAGGAGGTTTGACTTTGGATATTAACAAAATGAAAGCTCTACCGTATGATGAGCTGCGTGCTTTATATAAGAACTTCCTACGTAGCCAGAACATTTCGACAGCAACAATCAATACTGCATATGTGGACACCTTCTACCTTTGGAGGAAAGGAAGCAAAGATTTATTCTGGAATGCGGTGAACGCTACTGATTTTGAGACTGAAGCAAAGAGTGCATTGATAAAAGCTCTTTCTGAGAACTCGACCGGTAATGTCAATTCACTTGTTAGTGGTTACTTGTCTCATCTAAGAAGGTTCCGCTTGTTTCTATCGTCGGATGAAACCATTGCTCCGGTTGAATATAAACAAAAAACCGCAGTAAAAGTAAAGCCAACACATATGAGCCGTGAAATAATAATTAACAAAATGTATGTTGGAGCATATTTGTCAGAGGGCGATAATATAGGTCATGAAATAATAAATCTCTATAAGGCAGATGATGGGAAAAACTATATTTATCTCAATTCACAAGGAACAATAGAATTATCTCATGGAGAAAATAGAATAACTGTTTTGTTGGTACGAAAATTTGCCTCGAAAACATATAAAATACTAGCCAAGGCAGAGGGTGTTACAATTCTTGGTTTTGCCGACAGCAAACTCCCACGAGAAGAGAGATATAAAGGACAAGTTGCATTAGGATTGACCTATGGCGGTATAAGTCTTGTAGATTTATTTAATGAAAACTCATATCACGGCAGTCTTCAAGAAGAAAAAAATGCTTATACTACCTTTGTTGCAGATAAGGTTATCAAACCCAAAAATCAGATATATATTACAGACGATGCATCTGTAAGTGGTGACAACACTTTTTTCATCCGTACTAATAAAGGATTTGGCAAACAAACATTAAGGGAATTCTACAACGAAAATGAAAAGCCGGATTCTTTCGCTGATTTGAATCAGATAATTGAGAACAGAGAGTTGTGGGAAGATGCTAATACGACACAAGCAATTTCTGAATTGCCGGAACTTCAAAAAGATCCGTATTTCAATTTTCTAAAAATCATCAGGCAGGAAGATAATGAACTCGCTTTTTCAAATATGTTTGCTTACTTTTTTGATATAAACAGAGAAGCTTTTTCTCGTTTTGCAAGAGAGGTTCTACATATAGAGGTACAAATAGATTTTACTATTGAGAGAGAAAAGAGAAACATTGACCTACTTATTTCTGACAGAAATAATGCCGTTATAATAGAAAATAAAATCAAATCGAGCATCAACGGTATTGATGACCGACATGATATCTACAGTGACCAAGTACAGTCACAGCTAAAAAAATACTATCAATTTGTTACATCTGATGATGAGTATCGCAATAAAACAGCGAGCTGCTTTATTTTTTCACCTAATTACAATCGCATTGACCTAAGTAAGTTTTCGTGCGGTGAAAAATATACTATTGTTTATTACAGAGAAATCTATAATTTCTTTGTTGAGAACAGAAGCCTGTATGATGGGGTGCTTTACTTTGATGATTTCATTAATGCAATGTATAAGCACACCAAGGACTACGATAATGATTTAGAGGAAGAAATGCAAAGAAGATTTCAAAATACTATTTGCAATGCGAAAAAGGGGTATGGGGGCCAACAATTATGAAGATACATTATTTCCAAAGATACCATGAGAAAGAAAATGTAGCTACAGCTAATACAATGCTGTTGTTATCTCGTTTATATCAATATTCTTCTGATAAATTCTTTCGGTTTTTGAAATCCGAGTTCTTTTCTGACGCCTTTGAACCAGAGATTGTTTTCAATCTTCAGGAAAAAAGTGTGGAGAGTATTCCGGATGCTACTATCACACAGGAGAGCTTTAAAATTGTTGTTGAGACTAAAATGTCTGATTGGTTCTATACAGATCAGCTGCTGCGCCATTTGAAGTCTTTCGGTGATGAAAAATATAAGGTGATGATTACTTTAGCACCGGAGTTGATGAATCCAGAAAAGAAGAAAGAATTCGAAGAGCATCTGAAGGAATACAACGCCACACAGACGTATCCGGTAATGCACGTTAATACTGTATTCGAACGGATTGTTGATGCAATACGTGATGTTATTGATGACAGAGATTATGAAATGCAGGAGGTTTTGGACGATTATCTAAATTACTGCTATAACGATAAGCTCATCATTGTTTCGGATTCATGGAAGCGCATGAGAGTGCAACTGGCAGGTACCACATTTAATTTTAATGTTAGTGAAAATCTTTACTATGACAATATTGAACGTGGCTTTAGCGCACACGATTATCTTGGGCTGTATAAAGAAAAAAGCGTAAGGGCCATTGGGAAAATTAAAGCAATTATTACAGCAGTCACTACGGAAGCCGGTATTGAGTATAAAGCTGAACTTGGAGAACTTACTGACGATAGGAAGCAACAAATATGCAAGGCAATAGAAGATGGAAAGAACTATGGATATGTGATGACCGGTGAAAGATATTTCTTTGTTGATAAATTTTACGAGACAGACTTTAAGAAGATAACACCTAGAGCGCCTATGGGTACGAGGGTGTTTGATTTGACACAAGTTCTGGAGACAGAGCAATTACCTGAAATACAGGAAATTGCTGAGTTACTTAAGGCTAAGACATGGAGTTAACTATTGGAGGGAACGGATATATATTTGGGTTCATTGGAAGAACGTCGAGCTAGAGGAAATGAAATTAAACTTGTAACTGCTGCTTTGTATGAAGCAAAAGTTAAGGACGAAGAAATCCTGCGAGTATTGATGAAAGTATGTGATGCAGATAGAGAGGAAGCAACTAATGCGTTTCGTAATGAAAAGTTCAAGTTGTATCCTTGTAGAGAATTGTATCATTACCTGGTTCTAGAAAAAGGCTTTGAAGAACATGACGCTGATGTGTTTATATACAATAAAGCTATACGCGCGTTGGCTGACAACAGGGAGCTAAGTAAATTATCACCGGCTAAAATGTTTGACACTATTAATAAGGCTAATAAATAGTGGAGGAAGAGAAAAAGTTTGAGGTGTTCACATGCTAAGTATAGAGGAATACATTGCTCGAAGGAAAAAAGAAGATAAACTCAATGAATTTGACATTGATGCACGTACTCAAAATATGAAAATCTGTGTTGATTATGTATTCGAGTATTTTAACAACTATCTGAATATTACTGAAGCTGAAGAAAAAACAGTTCTGCATACTGAAAAGCTAGAGAAGTATCGTAAGCAGCTTAGGGAGTATGAGCCTGAAGTTAGAGAATGGGTTGTCGGCATTTATAGTGAATATGGGAAGCAAATACATAAATACGTTGGAAATATTATAAAAGAGAATGAGTTTTTCTTTCTGTATAATGCTGATAGTGAATTTAGAAATGCTTCATATGATTGCTATTCACAGCTCATTAAAAGGTTACCGTTTCTTAAGGATCAGGCTGAGATGCTTTTTCTTTTTATAAAAGACTATCATAGGGTAGAAAGCGAGCAAAGGTTTAATTTCGGAATACCATCAATATCAGAGGAAATAACTGATTGGGTTGATAAAACCTGGGCAAAACATCAGGTTAATCTTCTTGCTTTTGCTTATGATTGGATAAATAGTTTTTATGATAATGAGGATATTTGGCCTTCAACTCATAGAAAGAAGAGTCAGTATACATGGAGAAAGTATGATTATGATTACCGGCAAAAAAGTAATCTTTTTAATCTGGACTCTCTGTATAGAAAAATGCCGAAAAAATCTTTTACAAAAGGAAGAAAGCAGGAATTCGAGATTTTATTTATGTACTATTGGATACATGACATGGAAGGTGATAATGATTATTGGCAGGAATATTTAGAGACAGTTTTGCCTGGTTTAAAAAGGACTTTATAATGAAAGATGGAGGTTAAGAATATGAAGATTGACAATGAATGTTGCTGTGGGTGCAATACACAAAAAATAGAACAAACTAAGGATAATTGTCCAGCATGCAGTAATGAAGGGGTTTCCGTTAGCAAGGTGACCGTAGAACACTTAGTTTCAGACAATTATTGCAATACCGTTGAGGGAGACCAATATAAGATTTGCATGAATGAAGATTGTAATGTTGTCTACTATAACGTGGATAATGGAATCAAATTTCTAAAAGATCAAGTTAGAGTTCCTATCTGGTTTAAAAAAGATGCAAATCCTAAGTATGCATGCTATTGTAGTAAAGTTACGGAGGAACAAGTAATTGAGGCTGTAATTAAACACGGTGCAAAAACAGTAAAAGAAGTGAATGCTATAACAGGGGCTATGAAAGATTCTAATTGTAAAGAAAACAACCCACTGGGGTTATGTTGCCATAAAATTATACAGGAAGCCATTGATAAGGGCTTAACCATGAAATGATTTGAGTTGATATGTTTCCGCGAACAGATAAACCGTTGATATATTTCCACATACCTCTAAAACGCTTAAAATCGGTTGACCTGTTCCCACGCACGTATGGTACTAAAATTTGACTTAAGACATTAGTTGGAGTGTCTCGGGCCACGTTGAGGTGGTTACTTTGCTTACAAGGAACGAAGAGACGAAGTAAGCAATCAGTACCACTTCGGAAAATTTTACTTACACCCAAAAAATTTAAATGATAAAATAGTATTAACAAGGCAAAACATTGAAAAGCGCAGTCCTGACAACATAGGCTCAATTGTCAGGACGCGCGTTTTTTTAAGCGAAATTGGGCATAAAATGTAAATGCAAATTAAAAACATAAATGAATGTTGAAAATAGACTTTTACAATGAGGATGATTGGAGGACACTATGAAAAAAGTATTTTTCTATGACACGCCAATTGGCAGGATTGGAATAGCTGAAGACGGCAAGTGTATAACGGATGTTTTTTTCGCCGCCGCCGACAGACCAAAGGATTCTCTATTAGAGGAAACAGAGCTGCTAAATGAGGCTGCAAAGCAGCTTGTTGACTATTTTGCGGGCAAACGTAAAGATTTTGAACTGCCGCTTAGCCCGGAAGGCACAGAATTTCAAAAGTTAGTCTGGGAAGCATTAAGAACAATCCCATATGGTGAAACCAGAACTTACAAGCAAATTGCAGAGCAGATTGGGAATCCAAAAGCGTGCAGAGCAGTGGGTATGGCAAACAACAAAAATCCGATTTCTATAATAGTTCCCTGTCACAGAGTGATAGGGTCAAACGGAAGGCTTGTAGGATATGGCGGCGGAATAGAATTGAAGAAAAAGTTACTAGAGTTAGAAAACAACTCCTTTGAAATGTCATAATTATAACGATTTGAGCCTGTTTAACAGGAGAGAATGTGGCGCTGGAATCAATATCCATCTCTAGAACTATTCAAAGAGTATTATTTTAATTTTTATAAAATTGTGAAAAAATACGTGAAGTTGATGTTCTAAAATGGTATAATCAAATAAAGCATATCATTCACAGATATGCTCTAATTTAAAATGCAATAATTTCTAATATAACAATTTTCGGAGGAGTGGTGTTATGAGTAAACCAGTTGTTTCAGCGCATTTTGCATCAAGAAAACCATCGGATGTTAGATTGGCTCAGATGAAATACGATGAACGTAAGGTTAAGCCGCAGGAAGTTATCAACGTCGGCATTGGAAACGTTTCCCTACCTACAAACCCAGCGATGCAGAAGAGAATGTTTGAACTTGATGCTCCTGAAAGTCCATTTTCCAAAGGCGTTATAAGATATACAGGTACTGCGGGTACTCCAGAGTGCCAGGAGGCATTTAAAAACATCCTAAGATGCCAGGGTTACGACACAAGCAAACTACACGTTGCGGTTACAGATGGCGGTTCTTCTGGTATGGAGTTGCTTCTTGTTGGCGTTTGCGGACCTGCAGGCACTGGCGAGCAGCCACTTATGATGATCGATCCAGCCTATACGAACTATATATCTTTCGCAGAAAGAATAGGCAGAAAGACTGTTTCTGTAAAGCGTCACATGGGTGAAGACGGAAAGTTCAATCTTCCTGAAATGGACAAGATAGAAGAGGCTATCAAAAAGCACAACCCAGGAGCGCTTCTAGTTATTCCATACGACAACCCTACTGGACAGCTTTACTCATTTGAAATGATGAAGGAGCTTGCAGAGCTTTGCGTTAAATACAACATGTGGATGATCAGCGACGAAGCATATCGTGAGCTTTACTACGATAAAAACAAGGATCTTATAAGCATCTGGAACATTAGCGATGCTGAGGTGCCAGGTATAGAGGGAAGAAGAATAAGCCTTGATACTGCTTCGAAGGTATGGAACGCTTGCGGATTGAGAATAGGCGCTCTTATAACTGACAACGAAGAATTCTATGACCGCGCAGTTGCTGAATATACTGCAAACCTTTGTGCAAACGCTATAGGCCAGTATATATTTGGCGCATTGGCTCATCAAACAAAAGAAGAAATTGCAGCATGGGCGAAGGAAATTCGCGAGTATTACGAAGAGTTAATAATGAAGGTGTATAATGGACTTAAAGAGCAGGAGCCTAAATTGATAGTTTCTAGTCCTGATGCATCGATATATTCTGTAATAGATGTAAGAAACGTAGTAAAACCAGGATTCGATTGTATTGACTTTGTACTCTACTGTGCTCAGGAAGGCTCGGCTGTTATAGACGGTGTAGAAACAACACTTCTTGTTGCTCCTATGAGAGGCTTCTATGAGAATGTAGCAGGTGAATACAATCCAGGAACTACTCAGTTCCGTATCTCATACGTTGAAACACCAGAAAAAATGGCGAAGGTGCCTGAATTGTTCGTTAAGCTTCTTAGACAATACGAGGCTCAAAGAGCATAGTCTTGTAAAATATGAAATAAGAATTATGGCCCCCTGCAGTAGATTTGTAGGGGGTTTTTTATGGGAAAAATGCAGGAAAATAATTGTTTTTTTAAAAAAAATCATACCATACAAATGCCACAGACTTTGAAAACAGAACTATAGAATTAATTTGAATTATAAGAATAATTTATATTTTGGTATTTTTTGTTTTTCATCCGGCTACAATCTATGATATACTTGTCAATGGTAAAGCGTTATTTGTGGGGATAACGTTTGCACCTGTAGCACATAGAGCATGTGTGCTTGCAATTATTCTTATCATATCTAATTTATCATTTAGGAGGAAAGACATTGAAAAATCTACTTAACAAATGGAATCAGCTCAGCCTTGTTAAAAGGATAATCGTAGGCCTGCTCATAGGTATTATCCTTGCAGTAGCTATTCCTGAAACAGCACAACCAGTAGTGATTTTCGGAGCATTGTTTGTAGGTGCTCTAAAAGGTATTGCACCTGTACTAGTATTTTTCTTGGTAATGTCGGCCATATCTCAGCACAAGAGCGGACATGAAACAAACATGAAGTCCATAGTGGTACTGTATCTGCTTGGAACATTCCTAGCTGGACTTACTGCAGTAATAGCAAGCTTTGTATTTCCAGTTACACTTACTCTTGCTACAGGAGCTGCAGCGGGAGATATAGCACCTCCAGGGGGCGTTTCGGAAGTTCTAAAGGCGCTTCTTATGAATGTTGTCGACAACCCAATCAAAGCGCTTTTCAATGCCAACTACATAGGCATACTTGCTTGGGCGCTAGTTCTTGGCCTTGCACTTAGAAATGCTGCAGATTCTACAAAGACTCTTATTAGCAACTTCTCGGATGCGGTATCTCAAATGGTAAGATGGGTTATAAACTTCGCACCGCTTGGAATAATGGGTCTTGTGTTCGAGTCAATAGCTACTAATGGAATAGGAACGCTTTTAAGCTATGGACAACTTCTAGCTGTTCTTCTTGGATGCATGGCATTCGTTGCACTTGTTGTTAATCCGATAATAGTTTTCATAAACATCCGTAAGAACCCATACCCACTAGTTCTTAAATGCCTTAAGGACAGCGGAATAACAGCATTCTTTACTCGTAGTTCTGCTGCAAACATACCTGTTAACATGAGCCTTTGCGAAAAGCTGGGCCTAGACAAGGATACTTATTCTGTATCAATTCCGCTAGGAGCCACAATCAACATGGCAGGTGCAGCAGTTACAATATCAGTGCTTACGCTTGCTGCAGTCAACACACTTGGAATACAGGTAGACATCGGAACGGCTATCATACTAAGCGTACTTTCTGCAGTATGTGCTTGCGGCGCTTCAGGCGTAGCCGGCGGATCGCTGCTGCTTATCCCACTTGCATGCAGCTTGTTTGGAATACCAAACGACATAGCTATGAAAGTAGTAGGAGTTGGATTCATAGTAGGAGTTCTTCAAGATTCTTGTGAAACTGCACTTAACTCATCTACTGACGTTCTTTTCACAGCAACTGCAGAATTTGCGAAATGGCGTAAAGCAGGAAAAGAAATCACTATCGATGAAAAAGTAGCTTAATAGCAATACTAAAAAGCAATATAAAACCAAAGAAGCCCTCTGTTTGTAGACTACAGGTCCGCGATACGGGGGCTTCTTTTTTTTGTGTGATGCCGCGCATTTGCACGAGTTATCAAATGGTGATATATTTAAATTATTGTTATATGATTAAAACTATATAATCTCAAGGATGTGAATACTATGGATAAGAAGGCAGTATATTTCTTTTGTATGGATTCCACAAAGGACGAGGTTGCGCCACTGGTCTTTGAAAAGTCACGTGAAATTCTCGAGCTTTCGGAAACCGGCATGGAGGTAGACGGCTATCCTGTTTTGGAATACAAGGCTGGAGACGGAGACACTATATATTATGTCAGGACGAGCACGGTTATATGCATGGACTATGGCAGGTATCTCCCTGAAATAAAAGAGAAATTCTCTGACTGCGACCTGGCAGTAATGGTCAACTGGCATGGTGGAGGCAATGCTCCAGACAAGGTAATATGCATACATACTGTAGGGGATGTCAGCTCGGGGATTTTCGGAAAAAGTGAGCCGAAGCTTTCGACTAATATAGCAAGAGCCTTGGAAAAGCACAGGCAGTCACTAGGGCTTGATGATTTCAAGGTAACAACAGAGGCTACACATTGGTCGGGAGTAGTCTACGGCGGAAAAGCGGAGTGGATAGACGAGTACAAGGTGCCCTTCCTTGATGTGGAAATCGGAAGCACATCAGAAAGCTACAATAACCCCGCAGCCGTTGAGGTGATTGCCAGAGCGCTGATTGAAGTTTTCGGAGAATCAGGAGAATTTCCGACAGTGCTTTATATGGGCGGCATACATTTCGAGGACACGATAACAAATGCTGTGCTTCACCCGACGCATCCGGTGTCGCTAACGCACATACTGCCGAGCCGTTGGATTGAAACTGAAATGTATACAGGTGAAACAGGGATTTCACATCTTATGGACTGCATAAACTCCATAAACGGAGGTGTGCAGGGAATAGTAATACATGAGAAGCTGGGAAAGGAACAAAGAGAACTTGCAGCCGCTTTGTCAGAAAGGCTGGGAGTGCCCATTGCCAAGCGAAAGGCTCTTAAGTCTCCTGAAAACACTGTGTTTTATGCGGTCAGATAGTGAAAAAAACAATTTAGTCGGAAGCATATATCGAGGGAATGCCTAGTATTGGGCATTCTCTTTTTGTTTGGATTGTTATTTAGCAGTTGCAATGGGTAATGTTATCATAAGGAAGAAACATGGTGTATATATAATAAGGACAGGTGCCTGTTGGGGCGGGGAGGTCAGTTATGAATGAAGGAAATTTTATCAAAAGGCTAACTAGCTTGCTTTTGGCTATCGCAATGGTATTTTCTATTTATTCGATTAACTCTAAGTCGTATGCTGCTTCAGCCTTCAATGATATTTCAGGACACTGGGCGGAGTCTTATATCAATGAAGCCGTAAGTCAGGGATTCATAAAGGGATATCCTGATGGGAGCTTTAAGCCTGATGCGCAGGTGTCGCGGGCTGAATTTGTAAGCATGGTAAACAGAGCTTTGGAAAACTCGGGCTCGGCTAGCATTTCATTCTCTGACGTATTGCGAGGCGATTGGTACTATGAGGATGTGGCAAAAGCGGTGCGTGCGTCATATGTCTTAGGCTACAATGATTCGACATTCAGGCCGGGTCGGTCAATAACAAGACAAGAGGCCTGCGTTATGATATCGAAGTTTGTTCCCACTTATGGAGAGAACGGACGCCTCCAGACTTTCCCAGACTATAGGTCGATTGCCAGCTGGGCATATACTGCGGTGTCTAAGGTTAATGGAAAGGGGTATATCGGCGGATACGCTGATGGCAAGATTCATCCTCTAGACAACCTGACTCGTGCCCAGGCAGCTAAGATAATAAGCGAAATAATCGATGAAGAAAAAATAGTGTCATCCGATACTGTTGTCAGAAAGGACGGGACTAAGCTTTCGGGAACAATATATTCCAATGATGTTATGATGGACGAGGATCTCGGCGACGAGAGCGCTTTAATAGACAACTGCGTAATACTTGGAAGTCTGAATGTACAGGGTGGGGGAGACGACACTATAACAGTGAACAACTCCAGAATTGCCAAGGCCGTAGTCGATAAATCTGATTCGAGTGTAAGGCTGCTGGCAAAGGGCGAAACTACAATTGCCAGAACAGAAGGCTCAGAGGACTTCATTCTTCAGACTTCAAGCCTTGCCGGAGGGGATTATGGTGCCGGTTTTGAAAAAATAGGCATATCCGGGTCCGCACAGGCGGTGCTCAGGGGAAGCTTTCCGTATGTATCAATAGACGGCTCTTATGCCAACGTCAAGCTTGAGACAGGCACAATAAATGAGCTTTATGTATTATCTGATGGGAGAAGGTCAGACATAACAGTGGAAAGCGGAGCGACAGTCAAAACCGCAAAGGTTTATGCGGAATCGTATTTCCATGGCGAAGGAACAATTTCAAGCATGCTGGTTTATGCAAGGGGAATCACATATGAAACAAAGCCTAGGTCTTGGACAATTGGTACAGGAGGCTCGACGCCAACTCAGACTGAGCCTGAGCTGTCAATGAAGTTCAATCCCCAAAATGCCGAAACCGGCGTGTATTTGGACACAAAGATTACAATCAAGTTCAACACGGCTATGAGAAAGTACAACGGCAATGCAATAGTTGCATCAGATATAAATGATATTGTGACACTCAGGAAGGGCTCGTCTACGGGAGCGACAGTTGATTTCAGCGCTACGATAAACACAGCAAAGGACCTTATCACAATAACGCCGTCTTCAAACCTGAGCAGCAACACAAAATATTACATCCAGGTAGAGGAAGACACAATGAGGGATGAATACGGCAACTACAACGACGCAGAATCGAGCTACTTTACAACGGGAGATGCCACTGAAAAGCTCACTGTAACCTTCTCGCCAGCAAACGGGGCAACAGGTGTTCCGATTGATACAGATTCATTCACAATCACATTCTCAGACAGAGTTGTAAAATATGACGGAAGCTCCATAACATCAAGCACAGACAGATATCTAAAGGACAGCGTTGTCGTATTCCAGGAGGGAGGCAAAGCTGTTAGTACGAGCAGCTATGCGGTTTCGATAAACAGTACCCGCAGGGTGATTACGGTAACTCCTGATTTCGACCTGTCGCTCAACACAAGATACTATGTGGGTATAAAATCGAACACCCTCAAAACAGAAGGCGGAACGGCTGTGACGTCAGCCGGGTCCACATGGACCACAGCTGGAGCCCCTGCCCTAACCAGTATCAGCGCTACGCCTCATCAGAATTCAATAGATTTTAAGGCCACGCCCAGCGTGAATGGCACTGTGTATGCTGTTGCTGTAGATACAAGCGCGGTTGCGCCGGATGCGGCGGCAATCAAAAATGGAAAGGATGGCTCGGGAAATGCTGCAGCAGCATTTGCAAGTTCTGGTGTGACAGCTGCAAATGCTAAAACGCTCAGCCTTTCCGGACTTGAAACGGACACACAATACAAAATATACGCAGTGCTGTATGACGGAAGCGGCAATGTATCCAACGTGGCTAATGTGACAGAGACTACAATGCCGCTGCTGCTTAAGAGCTTGACAATAGTTCCTGTAATAGATGGTGGCAAGAATGTACTTGTCGGCTTTGAACCGGAAAAAACAGCATACAACAATATTTACGTGCCTTTTGGAACTGATGCGGTAGACGTCACTGCAGCTGCTAATTCGGATTTGTTTGTAGGCACCATTTCAATCAACGGTAAAGCCAGCACGGCAACAGTCAGAGTACCTCTTGTCAATGGAAAGGTGACAATTATTGTAAATATTCAGGAAACAGGAAAAAGTTCCGTAATATATACTGTTACATTGATAGAGGCAGGGAGCGCTGATTTGGATTCCATGACAATCAACGGAGATTCATATAATCCCGGAACCAGCTACATGCTGGAGTCATACGACACCATGTCTGTTGTAGTTAATATAGTTCCGGAAGACCCAGATGCTACCATATTGATTGATGGCTATCAAATTGAAAACGGAGAAGACACTACACTGAACATGAGTGTTGCAACGACGTCGATAAGCTTCAGAATACGCTCATCTGACGGTTCGCTAACAAAATCCTACGCAATAAATTTCACCAGACCTCCAGCTCCAGAACAGTAAAAAAAGAGGACGCCATGTTACTGGCGTCCTCTTTAATGCTTTCCAAAATTACAGTGTGGAAATGTGCAGACTTTGCATGACAAGCATTGTCCTCCATAGCCCATTTTTGTAATGTCTTTCCTGATTATTTTCTCTCCGGCGAATACTCTTGGAAGCAGCAGGTCAAAGGCCGTAGTATGTGCAAACATAACGCACCCGGGAAGACCGAATACAGGTACATTATCCAGATATGAGAATAACAGCATTGCACCGGGCAAAACAGGTGTGCCATAGGTTACTATATCAGCACCTGTAGATTTGATTGCACCGGGGGTTTTATCATCAGGATCTACTGACATTCCGCCCGTTACCATAATGAGCTCTGCGCCCATTTTTTTGGCGTCAAATATTGCGTTTCTTATATCTTCTAGTACATCGGGGACTATTGTTTTATGAAAAACATCTGAGCCAAAGTTTTTCACTTTCTTTTCAATAACAGGCCCGAATTTGTCCTCTATTCTTCCTTTAAACACCTCGGATCCTGTTACAATTACTGCTGTTTTCAATTTAATAAAAGGCTTGATTTCAAATATTGGCGCCTTGCCACTTACAATGTTTTCCATTGAGTCGATTTTTTCTTTTTTTGTTGTTAGTGGTATGATTCTGCATCCTCCAAGTAATTCATCTTTGTCGACGCATATATCTCCATGGATTGTGGCAAGACAAATATCTTCAGTATCATTAACCAGGTCTACAAGCTCCCTGTTTATTTTCAAAAGGCCTTTATACTCTGATTTGAAACTGACCTTTCCTTCAGAAGGTTCCGAAAAGTATATTCCCGTACCGGCAAATAGTGTGCCTAACCTCAGAGCTGCATCATTTTCATGAAGCTCATTTTCTCCCAGTTCAAAAACAAACAAATTTTCTTTTCCAATCCTTAATAGATGCTCTATATCATTTTCTGCAATTAGATGGCCCTTCTTAAAGGCGGCGCCCTTAAATTCTCCCGGTACGATTTCTGTTATGTCGTGCCCTAATATCATACCGACTGCATCTTCTGTTTTTACTGTATTCAATATATCACCTCATATTTTTAATACACTAATTCCGACTATGTTATAATGTTATAATTGAATTGTCTAAAACTCAACAATATCAAGTGTTCAGAGGTTTCCTATGAATAGTAGTATATCAGATGCTGACGTTAACGGACAACTATTACAGTCTAAGCCTAGAAAGTTTTTATTGTTTGACGAAATAATCGATAGCCCCTTACTCGATTACTTCATAATACTGCATATGCTGTTTGTGAATTCCACAGGATCCTCAATAGGAAGACCTTCAATAAGAAGCGCCTGGTTGTAAAGCAGCTCTGTATAGAGTCTGAGCTTATCCTTGTCATGCTCGAAAGCATCTCTGAGAGTTTTGAACACCTCGTGGCTTGTGTTTATTTCAAGCACCTTGTCTGCTTTTACGTTCTCGCTGCCAGGCATGGCGCTTAATACTTTCTCCATTTCTATGGTCAGCTCGCCCTCTGTTGAAAGACAAACAGGGTGGTTCTTGAGTATTTTCGATGCCTTAACTGAAGTCACCCTGCCGGAGAGGATATCCTTCATGGAGTCGAAAAGCTCCATATTTTCAGCATCTTCAGCATCGGAAGCTTTTTCGACTTCTTCCTTTTCTATACCAAGATCTCCGCTGGATGCAGAGCGGAACTCCTTGTCCTTGTATGACATAATCATCTTAATCGCGAATTCGTCAACGTCATCTGTAAAGAATAGAATCTCGTAGCCCTTGTCAAGCAGCAGCTCTGTCTGCGGCATTTTCTCGATCCTTTCCACGGATTCTCCAGCGGCGTAGTAAATATATTTTTGTTCTTCAGGCATTCTGGAAACATACTCGTCAAGAGTTGCAAGCTTCTTCTCCTTTGATGAATAGAACAAGAGCAGGTTTTGCAGGAATTCCTTGTTGGCTCCAAAGTCGCTGTAGATTCCATACTTAAGCTGAAGTCCGAAGGATTTGTAGAAGGACTCATACTTTTCCCTGTCATTTTTCAGTAAATCCTCAAGCTCGTTCTTGATTTTGTTTTTTATATTTTTGGCTATCAGCTTGAGCTGCCTGTCATGCTGGAGCATTTCACGCGATATGTTGAGCGAGAGGTCCTCTGAATCCACAATTCCTTTTACGAAGCTGAAATAGTCCGGCAAAAGCTCTGGACACCTGTGCATTATCATGACGCCATTTGAATACAGCTCGAGCCCCTTTTCATACTCCCTCGTATAGAAATCATACGGTATTTTCTCTGGAATGAAGAGTATGGATTTGTAGCTTACGGTGCCTTCGGCATTTATGTGTATGTGTTTTATTGGTTTGTCAAAGCCGAAGTGCTTCTCGGAATAGAAGTTGTCGTAGTCCTCGTTAGTCAGCTCGCTCTTGTTTTTTTTCCATATTGGAACCATGCTGTTTACAGTCTCTTCTTCCGTGTAATCCTCATATTCGCTTTCGCTGCCGCCCTTGAGCCTGCTCTTTGTGAAATTCATTTTGATAGGATATCTTATGAAGTCTGAGTACTTCTTTATTATTGATTTGAGCCTGTATTCGTCGAGATACTCATCGTAGTTTTCATCGGCTGAATTTTCCCTGATTTTGAGTATTATGTCTGTTCCGACAGAAGCCTTGTCGCAGGGCTCTATGGTATAGCTTTCAGCGCCCGAGGATTCCCACCTGTATGCTTCGCTGCTGCCTAGGGCCTTGCTTATTACAGTGACCGTGTCTGAAACCATGAAAGCCGAGTAGAAGCCGACTCCAAACTGGCCTATTATGTCATATCCGTCCTTGAGCTCGTTTTCGTTCTTGAATGCAAAAGAGCCGCTCTTTGCAATGATTCCAAGGTTGTCTTCAAGCTCTTGCCTAGTCATTCCAATACCAGTGTCGGATATTCTAAGCGTCCTGTTTTCCCTGTCGGGAGTTATGGTGATATAGTAGTCATCCTGGTTGAAGCTAACGGTATCGTCCGAGAGCGCCGCATAGTATATCTTGTCGATAGCGTCGCTGGCGTTGGAAATGAGCTCCCTTAAGAAAATTTCCTTGTGAGTGTATATGGAGTTGACCATCAAATCGAGAAGCCTTTTGGATTCAGCCTGAAACTGTTTTGTCTGTTTCATTATAAACAAATCGCTCCTTTCAAAATTAAGTATTTAACTGGCACATCATTAGCACTCTTGCATGATGAGTGCTAATCCTTACATTTTATATACCAAATTATAAAATTGATGTCAATATCAGCGTATCCATATCATCGTGTATTGTGTATAATGAAGCTTTGAATAGCAGGTTTAATAGAATATAATAGATATGAGAAATACTGCTAAACATGGTATATTCCAAAAAAACACAATACTATGCCTGATACTTTTGGAGGAGAAGATGAAACAAAAAACAAATACATACATGTTTATTGAGTTAAGACGCCATGTGATTATTCTGCTTGTAATGATAATAACCCTGCTGTTTCTTATCATTGGAATGTCGCTTTTGAATGCGGCTGCTCAAAAAAATGCGACGAATATTGTAAATGAGCTCGGCAGGCAGAGGATGCTGACCCAAATGATTGCAAAAGATGCCAGCAGAATATCGGTCCTTTTGAATGCGATAAGCTCGGGAGAAGGCATAGAATCAGATGAAATTTTGAGAGAAAAAGCAACCGGCGCACGAGAGAAAATCATCAGCTCAACAAAGTCATTCGAAGCTACGCTAGAAGGAATCAAAAAAGGATATATCAGGGTACAGAATGAAACTGTAAAAATTGACTATTTAGGAGATTCAAGCATAAACAGCAACATAGGCGAAATCGACGCCCTCTGGAGTGAATATAAACGAAGCGCCTACATAATTGTATCGGAAGAGCACACCAGCAAGGAATTCAAAAATGCGCTGATTTTCATAAATGGCAATAATTTGAAGTTACTGGATTTGAACGAAAAAATGATGAATATGATAACAGACAGGATGAATGGCGCATATTTTATGTATAGAAACATTTATCTCGCGCTTATACTGATTGTGAGCCTGCTGTCGGGAATGACTGTATACAGGCTTTATAACTACCTTTTCAAGCCATTGGAAGAGCTTTATATAGGTTTTAACAATATAGGGTTCATGAGCAACAATGAGGGCAGTTCATTCAAGACAAAAAACAACATCAACAGAGTCGTAATAGAGGTTAAGAATTTATTTAGCGGGATAAGTGAAATGATGCATCTGATTGAAAACATAAACATGCATACATCGTTTGATGAGACTCTCGATTACATATTCAAAACATTCAAAAGATACATACCATACACATATATTGGCATTGCCCTGTTCAGGGGATCTGGAGATGACAATATAGTCGCTTCCTACGGCGTATGCGGAAGCGAACACAAAGGACTTGAAACAGAGCTTCTTGGAACGGCTGTAGACATAAATAAAACCAGCCTGAAAAGGATTATCGAGAAGAACAGACCCAGGGTGATTAACGATCTGGATTCATACTTTGAAAACAGGACAATAAGCGATTACAGCCGAATAATAATGAAGCATGGAATACAGGCATCAATTACACTTCCTTTGCTTATAAACAATAAGCAGATAGGTTTCATATTCTTTTCGAGCAACAAGAAAAATGTGTACAGCCCTTTGCATGTGGATTTTCTCAAATCTGTCAGCAACGCCATAGCAATATCATTTGAGAAGAACATTTTTGTCGATGATCTTGTGTATTCAAGCGTCCTTGCACTGGCGAAGCTTGCGGAGGCCAAGGATGACGATACTGCGGAGCATCTCAACAGAATGAAGAATTATGTTGTTTTGATATCAAATCTGCTGAAAACCAACAGCAAGTATGCGGACATGATTGATTCGAAATTTTTGATAGATATTGAAAAATTCAGCCCCATGCATGATATCGGCAAAGTTGGAATACCGGACAACATACTGCTAAAGCCCGGCAGACTGACTGGAGAAGAATTTGAAATCATGAAAATGCATACTGTGTATGGTGCGGATGTATTGAAAGAAGCCGAAGCAAATATCATGAGAAGCGGAAGAAGCCTCTTTTCAGAAGGGATTTCCATAGCACTTGCACATCATGAAAAATGGGATGGAAGCGGATATCCAAGCGGGCTAAAGGGAGATGAAATACCGCTCTCAGCCAGGATAGTCGCTGTGGCAGACGTGTTGGACGCCTTATTATCAAAGCGACCGTACAAGGAGCCGTTTACATTTGAAAAAAGCGTTGAAATAATTATGGATGGAAAAGGAAAACATTTTGACCCGCATATAGTCGATGTATTTGCAGGCAATATCGATTTGTTTAGAAATATGCAGGAACAATTCAAGTCATAGCAAAAAAAAGTGTGTATCTTCATTTATTGAGGATACACACTTTTTTTGCAATATACCAAATATTGCATTACCAATGTGGATTTTGGGTAAGATTGAATAAGTGCGATGTTCTGCAATTGCCTGTATACGGAGGTTGATATGCTTGATTTCGATATAATAGACGAATACAAGGGAATTGGAGTTTCACGAGGACTTGACAGAGGGCTTGTTGCATTCAAGGACGGCAAAATCATAGTAGAAGAAGGCATGGGCATTGGCGCGTTTGCTGTCCAAGCTGACGGCTACACTTATTTTTCGTCTGTGCGAAGTGTTCAAAAGGAAAACGGCAGAATCCTTGTGATTTCAGATGTGGACAAAAGGCTGGAATGGAAGACTTGGGGTTTAAGGATTAGGCCGCTGACGAGGGTTTTTGAATACATTTGTACAAACATATACATGAAGAATGAAAAAAAACAAGGCATGTTTCTCCGATTAGGCGGCGTGCTTAGAAAGATTTTCAATGTTGAAGCATGCTTTGTGGAAGTGGTTTCCAATGGAGAAGTAAGGGCATTGTACAGCGTAAATGGAAATGAGGTATCTGTTGATTTAAGCTGCGACATCAAAAAAAAGGCATGCAGGATTTTTGTCATGAATGAGATGGGGGCAGGAATATTTGACAAGGGCGTCATAAACGGAAATGTGACAGAGCCTCCGTCGGGATGGCAGAAAATGCAGGGGGTTTGTGAACTGCTGAGCAGTGCATACTCGTTGAAATTTGCTATTTTAGAGACTCATATACCAGATGGAGTTACAAGCCAGCTATACTGGGGGAGGGAGATGGCAGAAGGCTATTGCTGGGCAGGTTTTGAAAGCGAGATTTTCTGCGATTCGGGAAGGTTTGAAAACTATAAATATTCGATAATATTCAAAGAGGTGATAATATGAGCTCTAAAAAAGTCCTGCTTATATATCCTTACTTTTACACTGGCGTTACTAAAGACCAGCTATTTCCACCTCTTGGGATAGGACTGCTTTCGGCGCTTCTTAAAGAAAAAGGGGTTGAGGTTATGAAGCTGGACTGCACCTTCTTGACATTGGAAGAGGTAATCTCAAGGGCGGAGGCATACAAAGCAGATATAACAGGAATATATGTAATGACGACATTTGCCGACAATGCATTGAAGCTGCTGGACAAGCTCAAAAAAATAAATCCAAGCAGCATCTATATAGCGGGTGGACCATTGCCAACGCTCTATCCTGCCAGGTTCGCCGAGAAGTTCGATTATGTTTTCAAGGGAGAGGCTGCTAAAAGCTTTCCAGACTTTTGCCACGACTATCTTAATGCTCCAAACAGAATCGGGTTCATAGAGAGAATAAACTCGGAAAGCTATCCTGGCATATACAGTTTGAAAAACGGGGGACTATATTCGACTGCGACACATCTTAGCAAGGATGAGATCGACACTTGCCCGCTGCCTGACAGGTCAGGCTTTGATCATGGCAGATATCAGGAGTTGTGTCACAGGCATTCCGGGAAAAAGAAAACTTCAATAATGATGACCTACGGATGTCCGTTTTCGTGCGACTTTTGTTCCAAGCCTATATTCGGAAAAGAGGTGAGGTTCAGGAGTCTTGATAGGATTTTTGACGAAATAAGAGACATATTATCTTATGGCTATGACTCGCTCTGGATTGCAGATGACCTTTTTACATTCGACACCAAATTCCTAAAGAGCTTCTGCGAAAGACTCGTTGAAGAAAAGCTGGGAATATCATGGAGCTGTCTTTCGCGTGTGGATACTATAAATGACGAGATTGCGTGTGAAATGAAAAAGGCAGGCTGCAGCAAGGTGTATCTTGGTATAGAGTCGGGCAACGATGAGGTTCTTAAGCTGATGAACAAAAGCATTGATACGTCAAGTGTAAGAAATGGCGTTGAGGTATTCGTAAGAAATGGAATAGCATGCGCAGGTTTTTTCATAGTGGGCTATCCGGGTGAAACAGAGGCTACTATCGAGGATACTCTCGAGTTTTCACTTTCCCTGGGACTTGATGAGATATCATTCAACGTGCCTTACCCGCTGCCAGGCTCAAAGCTTTATGAAAGAGTATCAGGAATAAGCGCAGACGATTGGACTATAGAAAACGAAACAAGATTTCTATATAAAAGCGAATTTGACGAAAAATGGCTTAAAGGCAGGATACAGGAGACTCTCAAGTCTTTTGAAAGATTGAAAATTCAAAACAGCTGATAGAAAAAGTGCGTATCTCCCTGAATTAGAGTTTGATTATATCAATTTCAAGGAGGATACACACTTTTTGCTTTAGGTCAGGGTATTATTTAAAATCAACCTTTACAAGCTTGCCGCTTTCATTGTAAGTAACCTGAGTGATCTTGGCGAGCTTCTTTTCGCCATTTTCCTTGCAGCATTCGGCAACCTGGAATGTTTTTGAAGTGTCACCTGTAGCCTTGTACACATCACCAAGTATTTTGTAGAGAGAGAATGGGTGGTCAGGGTCTTTTATTGTTATCATAGATGTGTCTTTGATAGATATTGTATCGGCAATAAGCTTTGCAAAATCAATGTCTGAAAGGTCGGCTATTATGTAGTACTGAGCTTCATCGGCCAGGTCATCGAAGCCTTTAACCTGCTTGATGCTGAACTTGCTCTTGGCAACGGCGCTTAGTGTTGCCATTAGAGGAAGTATTCCCCAGCCTTTGTGTCCAGATACTATAACTGTATCCTGTCTGCCCACGGCCTCTTCAAGATAAGCCGCCTGAGCTTCTGTCATGAAATTCTGATCTACAAGTTTTTTAAGCATTGGATTCATTAAAATCAATCCCCCTGTCTTTTAGTGTTAGAGAAACTCTCTTATAGAAATACTGATTATAAGAGAAGTACTCTGATTTTGGATTGTTGATTATCTTAGATAACATGATACCATTTTTTGAATGGAAGTCAAACTTGCATAACAAGCGGATTTGCGAGAAATTATCGCGCACTTTAGTGAAAAATCTAACGACACCAAAGAAGTAGTTATGTAATATTATTACAGGCATGACTTTCGATTCGGCCACACAAGCTGAGAGAATCAGGTCAAAGCTCACATTAAATTGAATCCTGGCATATCATAAAAATCAACAGGCCAATTCAAATGCTGATTTTTACAGGGCAAGTTATATATTTTTTTTAACAGTATTATCATGATTTGAGAGATGTTCGATTAATCATTTCAATTGTATTATTTTTGAATATATGAAAATTTTATGGGTTACATCATAGTTCAAACCGACATGTTAAAATATGAAAGTTTGAACAGATGTAAATATATGCAAAATTCTGATATACTGGATATGTTGTTAATATGTTGATGATACATTAGATATTGCCGGGAGGTTGAATGAAAATGAATATAAAGCAGATTGCCTCTGCCGTGTTAATTGTAAGCATGCTGGCGGTAATGACAGGATGCGGGGCAAAGACATCCGGTTTGGATAATGAAAAAATACCTGAAGATGCCAATGGAATCAAGCATGCCGCTAAAATCGAAGGCAGATCGTTTTATGTCTATTCCGGAGGGGATTGGGAAAAGAAGTTTCTCAAAGGTGTCAACATTGGAGCAGGAAAACCGGGTCATTTTCCGGGGGAGCTGGCCATAACAAAAGAAGAGTATATGAGATGGTTTGCCTACATAAGCGAGATGAACGCCGAAGTAATAAGGGTCTACACCACGATGAAGCCCGAATTCTACGATGCGCTCTATGACTTCAACAGGACTTCGTCACAGCCCCTTTATCTGATGCAGGGCGTATGGATAAACGAGGATGACATCGAAACCTTAAAGGATGCATATGCAGCCAATGGAAAGATAAAAAACAACTTCATAAAGGACACTAAGGACCTTGTGGACATAATTCACGGTAAAGCAAGCCTTCCTTCGAAACCTGGATTTGCAAGCGGCACATATAAAAGCGATGTTTCAAGGTACGTAATTGGATGGATACTTGGGATTGAGTGGGATCCAAATTTTGTGACTGCTACTAATAATGCAAATCCGGATAAAGCTTCGTACAGCGGCAAATACTTATATACACAGAATGCCTCTCCTTTTGAAGCATTTCTGTGCGAGGTGGGTGACAGCGTAATCGGGTATGAGGCTTCAGAATATGGGATGGCAAGACCTTTGAGCTTTACCAACTGGCTCACTACAGATACGCTCGAGCATCCCAACGAGCCGTTTGAGCAGGAGGACATGGCTCAGGTTGATACTGAGCATATTAAAAAGACTGAACTTTTCACTCCCGGAGTTTTTGCATCCTACCATGTCTATCCATACTATCCGGATTTCATGAGCTACCAAAGGGAGTATGCCTCGTTCAAGGATGAAAGCGGCAAAGTGAATACGTATAGGGCATACTTGAGAGACCTTTTCAAGCAGCATACAGTGCCAGTGCTAGTGGCTGAGTTTGGCGTGCCGGCGTCAAGAGGCATGGCTCATGAAAGCCTTTATTCAGGTTATAACCAGGGCAATCTTGATGAAACTAAGCAGGGTGGCATACAGGCAGACCTCCTTAAGGACATATACGAAGAAGGCTACTGCGGAGGCATTGTATTTGCATGGCAGGACGAATGGTTCAAGAGGACATGGAATACTGCGGACTTTGACTTGCCTGACACAAGGCCATATTGGTCAAATCCTCAGACAAATGAGCAACAGTTTGGGCTTCTTGCGTTTGACCCGGGCCAGAAAAAGAGCGTGTGCTATGTCGACGGGGATGTTGATGAGTGGGAAGATTCACAGCTTGTATACTCGGATGAGAATGTCAGGCTTCATGTAAAATCAGATGAAAAATACATATATTTGATGGCGGCTGCAAAGAATTATGATTTTGAAAAAGACGAGCTATTAATACCGATTGATATACTGCAGGGGCAGGGAAACTTGAATCATAGCGCAAGCGATGCTAAATTTCAAAAGCCTGCAGATTTTCTCGTAAAAATAAGCGGTAAAAAAGATTCAAGGATACTAGTAGACGCATATTACGACTCTTTCAACTATATGTATGCAGAGAGGCTGAAAATGATAGATTCCAATCCGGAATACAAAAAGTCGGGCAGCGGAATATTTAATCCGATGTATCTGTGCCTTGGCAGGGAAATATATCTTCCTCAGGACAAGAAGACCGTGCCTTTCTCGAAATATGAAACGGGATTGCTTGCTTATGGAGATGCAAACCCCAAACACGAGTCATTCAATTCTCTAGCTGATTTCTGTGAGAAGAATGGCAATGTGGAAATAAGAATACCTTGGCAGCTTCTCAATGTAATGGATCCGTCAACAAAGGCAATAATGGGAGACTTGTATGAAAATGAGGGCTTTAAGCCGCAAAAGACAGAAGGGTTCAACATCGGATGCGGCGTAGTAAAAGGTGGCAAGGCTATCGCAGAGATCGGAATGGATTTCTACAGCTGGGATGCCTGGGAGCAGCCCACATATCATGAAAGGTTAAAACCTTCATACTATATATTAAAGCAAGCGTTCGAGAAGTATAATTAGAAATATAATATTACAACAGTGATGCCCGGCTTTGTTAGCTGGGCATTAAGCTTGTTTTATGCGCAATAAACGGCGAAAGCTCATGTGTTTTTTTGCAGATTGGAAACTTTATTTGTCATAATCGAGTCATACAATGATAACATAATTCATATGAACAGAAAAATAACCACATACGGGGTGGCATATAGATGGACAATATCAATTTGGATGAGATGCGGCTCGTAAGTCTATCGCAGGAAGGCGATGTAGATTCTTTCGAGAGGCTTATTGAAGCACACAAACAGAGGGTGTACAACATAGCCTTGCGCATGGTCAAAAACAGGGATGATGCATTCGATGTATCGCAGGAGGTATTCATAAGAGTATATAAATCAATAGGGAAGTTCGGGGGTAAATCGTCATTTTCCACATGGATATACAGAATTACAGTGAACTGCTGCCTTGACCATCTCAAAAAAGAGGGCAGGTACAAATACATAACTGATGCAGGGGAAGATAGCCCGGGGGCGGGAGTGATAGAAAACCTGCGGGCTGAAGAGACGCCGGAGAGCGTAATGGAGAAGAGTATAAAGAGGGATGAAATAAAAAAGGCTCTCGACCTGCTTGAGAGCGACTTTAGGGCTGCTGTTATACTAAGGGATATACAGGGTTTTAGCTATGACGAGATATCGAGAATTACGAATGCAAACATAGGAACAGTAAAATCACGCATCAGCAGAGGCCGCAGGAGGCTGCGGGAGATATATCAAGAGCTGGAGAGAAGAGGTGATATGAATGAAATGTAGGGAATGTCTAGAAAGTTTGGACTTATATATAGACGGAGCGCTTTCAGAAGCAGAGAAAAAAGCGCTGGAAAACCACATTGGAGAATGCGAATCATGCAAAGCGGAATACGAAGCACTGTCAGACATAATAGCAGGTTTGCAAAGCCTAGAGGAAGAGCCTCTTCCAGAAGGTTTTGATGAAAGTCTCAGAGAGAAGCTTGAACAAATAAGCTTACCTGTGTCTCAGACAAGCAAAATTAGAGGATTAAAGCCTTACAGATGGATGGCCTACATTGCGGCAAGCCTTCTTGTACTTGCAGGGAGCTATGCAATATTCGAAAATGCAGGCTTGCCGGATAAAGCAGGCCAGGAGCTGTCGATGAAAACAAGAGTAGAGAGCGATTCATCGGCTGCAGACGGAGTGGAAAAAGCTACAGGTGAGAATGTGGAAAAAAACAGTATTCGAGAAGGTGACAAAGAGCACCGATTGGCAGATATATCCGGCAAAGATATTATAAAAGAAGTTTCAGCGAGCGAAAAAAATGCAGAAGGTACTCAGCAAAAGGAGGAAGAATCATCAGCGGCCACAGAAAATAGCGAAGTTGCTGACGAGCAGACAATTGCCATGTCGAGCTTGAATGCTGATTCACATCCCGGCATGGTGGAGTCTAACGAGGTAGATGGGTCTGACTTAGCACATGAAAAATTTGCAGCAAAATCCTTCGCAGCGCCCAATGTGGTATATGTAGATGGAGAAATGGATAATACAGGCACGACAACAATCAAAATGGATGACATGCTTAAAATAACACTCAGCGGCAGCGACTGGGAGTACAGCGTCCAGGGGGATGTACTAGAACCAGTAGGGGCAGAAACCGTCGGAGAAATGCTGGAAATTTCATTCATCCCATTGAAGGCTGGAGAATGTCGTATAGTACTTGCCAAGAAGCCTACTCAAAACCAACCTACCTACAGCAGGGAACTGGGAATAAGAGTCGAATAATTGGAATTTCTTGTGGATCCATTTAATGCATTTAATGTTTTGCTACTGGATTTTTGTAGCCTCTGAACGTGATAAGCAGAGCGCCTTTATGGAGTTTTGCAGAATTTCCCATCGAAATTCAGCCCTGTTGCCGGGATAAAGCTTTGACTGTCTGAGCGGTAGCGAGTTTCAAAGCTTCCGGCGTGATGGTTGAATAAGATGATTGGAAATCCCAAAACGAAAGAGGGCGCGCAAATATCATGCCAGAGGCGATACGTCAAACTTGCACACAATCCGCCTTTGTGATATACTCAGATTGCTTCAAAAACCACTTAAAAAATCATATAAGACAGTTCATTCGTACCATCCTGTCTATAAACAAAACTAGGGCTCATCCATATGGCGTAGCTTATGGATTTTTTGTTTGCAGGGGCTTTTGCGCCCTTTTTTATTTTCAAAAAACCGTATAGTATAACTGAAAGGAAAAACATAAATTGAAAGAAAAAATAGGAATAACAACAACGGTTCCGGTGGAAGCTATTATTGCAGCTGGCTTTGCTCCGGTAGACCTGAATAATATTTTTGTTACAAGCAATGACTGCCAGGGCTATATCGATGTAGCCGAAAGGGATGGATTCCCAAAGAGCATGTGTGCCTGGATAAAGGGACTATACGGCGCCTGCATGATAAACGGAATCAGAAAAATAGTTGGAGTAGTCCAAGGAGACTGCTCCAATACCGCGTCGCTCACCGAGGTACTAAGGCTAAGGGGAATAGATGTCATACCGTTTTCTTATCCCCATGCCAGAAGTGTTGAAAACATAAAGGCTGAGATAGAAAGCTTCATGAAGTTGCTGGGCGTTGATGCGGCAGACACTGAGAAAGTAAGGGAAAGGCTTCAAGGCTTAAGAAACAAGGCTGCAAGGCTCGATGAGCTCACTTGGAAAACTTCCAAGGCCAGCGGCTTTGAAAACCACCTCTACCAGGTTGGCATGAGCGATTTCAACTCGGATCTGGAGGGCTTCGAAGCGGAGCTTGACAGCAAGCTTTGTGAAATTGAGGCCAGAGAAATTGACGAGCCTAGGCTGAGGCTGGGCTATATCGGCGTTCCGCCTATGATGGCTGACCTGTATGAATTCACAGAGCAGCAGGGAGCAAGGATAGTATACAACGAGGTGCAGAGGGAGTTTGCTTTTCCTAGATCAGGCGCTGCAAGGAGTATATACGAGCAGTATGCCGACTACACATATCCGTACGACATAGATTTCAGGCTGCAGGAGATAAAAAAGCAGATAGAGGAAAGAAGGCTTGACGGCCTTATCCACTACACCCAGGCTTTCTGCCACAGGGCGCTCGACGACATAATAATAAAAAGCCGTATAGACATCCCAATCATAAACATCGAGGGAGACAAGTCGGACAGGCTCGACGCCAGGACAAGGCTCAGACTTGAGGCATTCCTCGACATGCTGTGCGACAGAAAGGAAGCTCTGTAATGAGGACACTTGGAATTGACCTTGGCAGCAGGCAGGTCAAGCTTGTAATGATGAATGACGGTAAAATAGAAGACATGCGGTCATACAGCACAATGTCATTTTACAGAAACTACTGCAGCTATAGTAACGGCATAAGGCTTAATACAAATGCGCTAGGAGTAAGCGGCTATGACATGGCGGTTTCCACAGGCTACGGTAAAAACAATACCAATATGACTGACTTTGTCCAGATAAATGAAATAAAGGCGCATGTGCACGGCGCGATTGCACAGATTGGTCTTGATGATTTCGTGCTGCTTGATGTAGGAGGTCAGGATGTGAAGGTCACAAGAGTTGAAAAGGGAATGATAACCGACATCGAGCTGAACGAGAAGTGCGCGGCATCGTGCGGCAGGTATCTTGAAAACATGGCAAATGTTCTTGAAATTTCGCTTGATGAAATGGCGAGCCATTCGAATGATCCGATAGAGCTCAGCTCGACGTGTGCCGTGTTCGCAGAATCAGAGCTTATAGGCAAGATAGCAGAGGGAGTGGATCTTGAGAGTCTGTGCGCCGGCGTGAACCACTCGATGTACAAGAGGCTGCAGCCCATGCTTGCCAATTTCAAGGGGAGAGTCCTTGTAGTGTCGGGCGGGGTGGCAAATAACGCAGCACTCACGGGATATCTTGCGAATGACTATGACAGCGTTATAAAGCTTGACAATCCTCAGTTTAACGGAGCCATAGGCTGCTGCCACTATGCGGCCAGGCTGGCGTCAAAAAAAGCATTGGAAAGGCATGGGAAATAATATGTATATAATTAAAACGCAGCAAAGCTTCGACAGTGCGCATTTTCTTGCAGGATATGAAGGCAAATGCGCTAACATACACGGACACAGATGGAACGTCCATGCTGAGGTTGCATCGCAGGAGCTTCTCCAGGGAGGGCAAAACGACGGCATGGTCGTAGACTTTTCGGACATCAAGACTGTCCTGAAGGGACTTGTAGATTCGCTTGACCACGCCCTGCTGATACAAAAAGGCTCAATTAGGAGCAAGACGCTTGAATGTCTTGTCGAGGACGGCTTCAGGGTAATAGAGCTGGATTTCCGCCCTACGGCAGAAAATTTTTCCAAGTTCTTTTTTGACAAGATAAAGGAGACTGGTTTTGCGGTGAAAAGAGTCACTGTGTACGAAACGCCAAAAAACTGCGCGACATACGAGGAATAGGGAGATGACATCATGGAGTATAATGTAGTTGAAAAGTTTGCAAGCATAAACGGCGAAGGTCCAAAGGCGGGGCAGCTGGCTGTGTTCATAAGGTTTGCGGGCTGCAACCTAAGCTGCAGGTACTGCGACACAAAGTGGGCAAACGAGGCGGATGTAAAAGCTGAAAAGATGAGTGCGCAGGATATCCATGAATACATCAAATCAACAGGGATATCTAATGTAACGCTCACGGGAGGAGAACCGCTCAATCAATACGGCATCAGGGAGCTTCTGGACAGATTGGCAGATGACAGCTATATTGATGTGGAGATAGAGACAAACGGCAGTATCGACATAGAGCCGTTCTTGAACATATCGCCCAGGAGGCCGTCATTCACGCTGGACTATAAGCTTGGAAGCAGCGGAATGGAAGCATACATGGATACGGAGAACCTCAGCTGCGTATCCAGGCAGGACACTGTCAAGTTTGTTGTAGGCAGCATTGACGACCTAGAGAGGGCAAAAGAAGTAATCGAGGAGTATGACCTTGACAAGAAAACTCGAGTCTACTTAAGCCCTGTATTTGGTGAAATAGAGCCTGCCCAGATTGCAGAGTACATGAAAAGCCACTATATCAACGGTATTAGCCTGCAGCTGCAGCTGCATAAGTTCATATGGGACAAAGACAAAAGGGGGGTATAGCATGAAAAGTGAAAAAGCGCTAGTTGTTTTCAGCGGCGGGCAGGACAGCACCACATGTCTCTTTTGGGCTAAGAATAGATTTGCCGATGTAGTTGCCCTTTCGTTCGACTACAACCAAAAGCATGTACTCGAGCTGGACTGCGCAAAAGCCATATGCCAAAAGTACGGGGTTGAGCACCACTCGATGAATCTGGGACTTCTTGGGGAGATTACTTCCAACTCGCTAACAAGAGCTGACATGGAGGTCGACAAGGAAGTCGAGGAGGGCAGCCTTCCAAACTCATTTGTGGACGGAAGAAACATGCTGTTCTTCACTTTTGCGGCCATATTCGCAAAACAAAAGGGCATCAGGCACATAGTCACAGGCGTGTCGCAAAGTGACTACAGCGGCTATCCAGACTGCAGGGACATATTCGTTAAATCGCTCAACGTCACAACAAACCTCGCTATGGAATATGACTTTGTTATGCACACTCCGCTTATGTGGCTAGACAAGGCGCAGACATGGGGACTTGCAGATAGGCTTGGGGTTTTGGATGTAATAAAAAACGAGACGCTCACATGCTATAACGGTATCATCGGAGACGGGTGCGGGGAATGTCCGGCATGCAATCTTAGAAGCAAAGGCTACGAAAAGTACATGGAGTCAAAATTATAAAGAGCACAGTTTGGTGTCGCATTATATATTAGGGCGGATTCTTCGGAGTCTGCCTTTTTCGATTTGGGTAAAAAAGAAGCTGTCCATTCAGGAGTTGATTTCCTGATCAGAGACAGCTAGCTATTCTTTCTATTTATTCTCCTCTTCAGGTGCCTTGACATACGATATTGTGGTGCTTAAGTTGCTATGGCCCATTATGCCTGCCAACTTGTGCAGGTTAGTACTCTGAGCGTTCTTGTAGCCGAAGCTGTGGCGGAACGAGTAGGCGCTCAGACCTTCAAGGCCCGCAAGCACCATGTATTTCCTGACTATATACCGCACGGCCCTCTCGGTCAGTTTTTCCCCGGTTTTCTCGGAGCGGAAAAGAGGAGCGTCCCCCTTTGCGTCTTGAGAAGAGACATACCTTTCAAGGGCAGAAGCGCAGGCATAATTAAGCGGGATTTTCCTTGTCTGGCTTCCCGAAGAAATGCTTGCCGAGCCGCTCTTTTTGGATACGCTTATGTCGGAAATCGTAAGGCTACACACTTCTCCTACGCGAATTCCCGTATGTATCATGAGTTTTAACATAGCCTGGTCGCGCAGAGTGCCATGGGACTTTACCGTATCGAGGAGGCGTTTTTCTTCATCCTGCGTGATTTCGCGCGGCTTGCCCTTTTGCACAGGGCTGAGCCTAATGTGCTTAGCCGGATTACGTCCTGAAATGCCTGTGTGATACGCCCAGTCGAAGAAAAGCTTAATCGTTGATAGCCTTCTGTTGATAGTCGAAGGTTTAAGGCTAAGATTCTGCATTGCCTCCTTGTATGTTTCAAGTTCTCTGACGCATATCTGATCGAAAGAAAATATGAGCACATTCTGGCATGTATCCATGCCCTGATATTCATGCCATCCTATGAAGTGTTTAAGGTCGGCAGAGTATTCCTGAATCGTCTTTGAGTTAAGATTTTTTTCTGAAAGTGATGAAATGAAGCTGTTTATAAGCTCCCTGCCTTCATTTGAGACTTCTCGCATTTTATTCAAAAGGCTACCTCCGAGTATTGACTAATATTAGTGGACATGATATTTTAAATTAGTGGACATCACTCAATCAATTATAAATCAAAAAAAACCATATTTCAATAGATATGCCAATGAGATAGTCAGGCATACATTCAAATATTAGCGGACATTATTGTGTGGTTTTCAGTACGTTTTCAGATGGATGTATATATGGCCGCCTCAGCAACTGGATGAAATAATGACAGGAGGAGCAACAATGGAAATGGCAAGTTTGGAAAAATTATTCTCAATAATGATTTTGGTATATCTAATAGGAGCAGTAGCGCCGCTGCTGATGAAAAGGCAGCAGGCATTGGCCAACCATATCACAGGGGTGCTTTGCAGCATAGGTGGTATTCTCGGCTTAAGCTTATCTTTGACAAAGCTGAGTGGAAATGCAAACGATATGCTGCTTGATACGGCAAGCACCAATATACCATATCTGACTTTTTCAATAGGACTAGACAACATATCAGCATTTTTCATCCTGTCCCTTTCGCTTCTTGCTATAACTGTATCCATTTACTCTATGGGTTACGTTTCTCATTATTACGAAAAGAACAATACATATCTTCTAAATTCCTTATACGCTATTTTTATAACTTCAATGATATTCGTATTTGCTGCCAGAAACATGGTTACGTTTTTTGTTGCCTGGGAGCTCATGTCGCTCGTTTCATATTTTTTAGTGATGTACGAATCCGAAAAGAAAGAAACTCTGCACGCAGGTACGCTCTATATAATTATGACGCATATCGGAACGGCTTTTTTGCTGGCTGCGTTTGCAGTGATATACGCCTATACAGGCAGCTTTGAGTTTACGGCTGCGGCTGCATCGCTTCCAGAGGGCATAAAGAACGCTCTATTCGTGATGTTCCTGATTGGATTCGGAGCGAAAGCGGGCATAGTGCCGCTTCACATATGGCTGCCGTATGCTCACCCTGCGGCTCCAAGCCATGTGTCGGCGCTAATGTCGGGGATAATGATAAAGACTGCCATATACGGTATTTTGCGTTTTGTGTTTGAAATCCTCGGAGCAGACGTTTTATGGTGGGGAGTTACGATTCTTGTTGTAGGCATACTTTCTGCGGTAATCGGTGTGGCATATGCATATATGGAAGGAAACATAAAGCGCATGCTGGCGTACAGCAGCATAGAAAACGTAGGCATCATATTAATGAGCATAGGCATTGCAGGAATGGCTGCTTACGCTGGAAATGCAGTGCTTGAGGCGCTGGCTCTGACTGCTGCAATGGTACACTGCTTCAATCACACAATTTTCAAGGGTCTGCTTTTCATGTCCGCGGGTTCTGTGCAGTATGCAACCCACACCAAGCAGATGGATGAGCTTGGGGGGCTTATGAAGACAATGCCGCTTACAGGACTGTTCATGCTTGTAGGATCGCTTTCTATTTCGGCGGCAGTTCCCTTCAACGGATTCATAGGAGAGTGGCTGACATACCAGGCGTTCATAGTGAGCATAGGCTCTGCCATAGGAACAAGCAGCTTGGCGGCTGTAATGGGAGCAGCTTCCCTTGGCCTTGCAGGGGCGCTTGCGGCAGGCTGCTTTGTCAAGCTCATAGGAATTTGCTTTATGGGAAGCCCGAGAAGCTCGCATGCACAAAAGGCTAAGGAAGTGCCTGCTGCAATGTACATCTCAAGCGGCTTTCTGGCTCTGCTTTGCCTCGCAATGGGTATGTTTCCAAGACCACTGATAGGTATAGCAGACAGCGCGTTTTACTCACTCAGCGGGGTTTCAATATCACAGAGCCTTGGGGGATTTGGGGTTGCGCCTGTATTTAGCCTGAGTCTGGACGCATCTAATATAACCCCGTTAGCAGCAGTTATAGCAGGTGCTGCGGCGGCACTTGCAATAGCCGCTATAATGACAGCCGTGGGCGGTAAGAGGCAAAGCAGGGTTTACAATACGTGGGATTGCGGTTTTGAAAGGCTAAATCCGAGGATGCAGTATTCATCGACAGGTTTTTCTAATCCAATAGGAATAGTTCTGAAGCTTCTCTTCAGACCGGTAAGGGAGCTGCAGATAGACGAAGGAAGCATAAGGTACAATCCCAAGAGCATCAAATATACGCTCAAGACTGAGAGAATATTTGAAAAATACATGTACGAACCTGTCTCAGAATTCTTCAGCCGGATATCTGTGATAGCTAAGATTTCAGTACAGACAGGAAGCATACACGGATACCTGATGTATATTTTTGTGACTGTGTTTGCCTTCATGATATACAACACCTTGGTTTAACGGAGGGATTCAATTGGCGGATTTGGCATACTATGTTATTCAGATGGCACTTTTCATACTCATAGCGCCGCTGGTAGGCGGGATTATAAAAAAAATAAAGGCCTTTACGCAGAAGCGGAAGGGGGCTCCTGTATATCAGGTATATCTTGACATCATAAAGCTTTTTACAAAGGATACAGTTGTATCCAATCAGGCATCGTGGGTTTTTACTGCCACGCCATACATTGTGTTTGCATCTGCTGCAGCGGCATGCGCCTTTGTTCCGGTTTTGCCGGGAATTGCCATGAAGCCGTTGCCCGGGGATATTTTCATGGTAATATACATACTCCTGCTTGGGAAATTCTTCATGGCAATATCAGGGCTCGATACGGGGAGCACGTTCGGAGGCATGGGCAGCAGCAGGGAGATGATGATAAGCGCGATTTTCGAGCCGTCACTTATAGTTGCAGTGATTACCCTGGGATTCTCAGCCAAGAGCACTTCGCTTGGGGACATCATGCTCCACTCGGCCCGGCTGGGGCCTGCCATAGTCCAGCCGTCCTATATGCTGCTGCTGGTTTCGCTAGTGCTGATACTTATAGCGGAATCTTCAAGAATACCATTGGATGACCCTTCTACGCACCTTGAGCTCACAATGGTGCATGAAGCCATGATTCTTGAATATTCAGGAAGGTACCTGGCGCTCATGGAGCTGGCTTCGCTTATAAAGCAACTGATATTCATAACAATAATAGCCAATGTGTTCATACCTGCAGGTATTTTAGTTTATGCGGGATCAGGTTTTGCGGTGTTGATGGTTTCGCTGCTTGCTTATGTAGCGAAGGTGGCAGCTATTTCAGTAGCGGTGGCATGCATAGAGGCTAGCACTGTCAAGCTTAGGTTTTTCAGCATACCGAATCTTGCGGCACTTTCCTTTATCGCTTCTTTCGTAGGATTCCTGCAGTATTTCACAGGGGGAGGCAATTGATATGGAGATAATGCAATTATTGTCAGTACTGATACTCTTGTCATGCTTTGTGCTTGTAGCCAACAAGAGGACCAAGTCCTACATAAGGACATTCCAGGCTCAGTCTGCACTTTTGGCTATTGCGGCATTCATTCTGGGCATGGAGAACTTAAGCGGTCATGGCGCAATAGAAATAATGTTTGTGTGCCTGCTCATAGTGACACTCAAGGTCTACTACATTCCGAAGCTTCTGAGCCACACCTTCGCAAATGTGGACTACAAGGTTGAAAAGAACTTTTTCTACAACATACCGCTGCTGGTGCTCGTTAGCTGCGCCATAGCAGTATTCAACTATTTTTCGATATCATCGGCAATTGGCGGGAAACCGACTGAGCTTGGCATGTACCTGGCCAACTCCGTATCTGTAATATTCATAGGTTTTTTCTTCATGATAAGCAGGAAAAAGGCGATAGGCCAGATAGTCGGACTTCTCGTAATGGAAAATGGCATATTTGTGGCCGCACTTTTCGCTTCTGGGGGCATGCCTGTGCTTGTGGATGTGGGAATATTCATAGACCTTATAACCGCAGTTATAATAATGGGGATAATGGTGTTCAAGATAAACGAGGAACTGGAAACTACTGACATAAATAAACTCAAGAGGTTAAGGGGATAAGGGAATGATATCATATCTGTTGCTGTTACCTTTAGTATCTATAGTAGCCTTCTGGCTGGCAAAGCGCGCAAGTCAGATTTTTGCGCTTGGTATTGCGGCAGCACTTATAATGCTGTCTGCAGGGGTGAAACTCTCGATTGATGTGGCCGCTCTTGGACATGTAAATAAGAGATATTTAATGAACTTTTATGTGGACAGCCTGAGCATAATAGTGCTTGATCTTGTGCTGGCTGTATCGCTTTTTGTAATTATTTATTGTGCAGGCTACTTTAAGAAGGAGCTCGAGCGCGGCAAGACAGACATAAAGAGGCTCAGGCTATTTTACTCGCTGCTGTTTGCATTTATGTTTTCTATGATACTTCTTCTTACTACGCCTAACATGGGGATAATGTGGATAGCAATTGAAGCTACAACGCTGGCATCTGTGTTTCTAGTCGGCTTTGAAAACAACAAGCGTTCGCTGGAGGCTTCATGGAAGTACATAATCATATGCTCTGTGGGGATAGCAATAGCGCTTCTGGGGATAATACTGCTTCACATTTCATCCATAGGAATTATAAAGGATGCCGGAACGGATCTATCATGGACTTATCTGTATGAGCATGCGAAAGAGCTTGATGTCAATCTGCTAAGGCTGGCTTTCATATTCATGCTTGTCGGATTTGGAACAAAGGCCGGTCTTGCCCCAATGCATACCTGGCTTCCGGATGCCCACAGCCAGGCTCCGTCGCCTGTCAGCGCAATGCTTTCAGGAGTACTGCTCAACAACGCCATGTACGGGATAATGAGAGGCCTTGCCATACTAAACAAAGCAATGGGAAGCGGCAGCTTTGCAGGAGCAGCCCTTATGGCACTAGGACTGCTTTCAATATTAACGGCCGCGGTATTTATACTTACACAGCGAGACTACAAGAGGCTGCTTGCATATTCCAGCATTGAGCATATGGGGATAATAGCCCTGGGACTTGGAGTGTTCACTCCGGCATCAGTGCTTGCGTCGCTAATGCACATGATAAACCATTCTTTCACCAAGTCGATGCTTTTCCTTTCAGCCGGAAACATATATCAAAGGTACGGAAGCAAGGATATTTACAAGGTGAAGGGCCTTTACAAGTCAATGCCGATAACCGGAGTGGTGTTCATGCTGGGGATATTTGCAATTACAGGCATGCCGCCCTTCAGCATATTTTCAAGCGAACTCGGCATGGTTGTAGCGTTGTTCAAGAATGGCAGCTATTTTGCGGGAGCAGCTTTTCTTTTCCTGCTTGCACTCGTGTTTGTCGGCTTTGCTGTGACGCTATTTAAGATTTTTTACGGGAATGCGAAAGGGGAACAGCAAAAGAGTTTGAAACCTAGCCCGTATGCTGACATAGTGCTAGTTGCGATGCTTGGAGTAATAACTGTGACTGGTGTGTTTATGCCTGATGGCGTACTTAAGCTTCTTACGGACGCCCAAAGAATTGTTACCGGGGGATAGAACATGAAAATGGAAGACATTATTGAAGAGCTAAGAGCAGGCTTTTGTGAAAACGGCTTGAATTGCAATATAGAGCACGGAAATGAAATAAGGCTGGACATCAAGGCGGCGGATGTCAGGAGGCTGGCAGAGCTACTATGCAGGGACAAAGGCAAAAAGCTTGCCTGCATGTTTGCCAGCGATGAAACACTTTTGCCATCAGGAGGGTTTGCCATTTACTATGTATTTGCGGATGCAGAAAGAGGAGCCTTTATAACAGCAAGGCTGGCACTCGGCAGCGACAAGCTGAGCTATCCTTCCGTTTCGGACCTAATACACTCGGCATCTTTTTATGAACGCGAAATTCATGATCTTTTTGGAATCAGGGCTGAAGGCAACGACAGCCTAAGGCCTATGGTGCTTCACGGCAACTGGCCCGAGGGAGAATTTCCGCTCAGGAAAAGCTTCGACAGAAGGAGAAAGCCTGCATTTGCTTCAAGAAGGCAGGAGTTCATGAAGGTCAAGGGCGAAGGTGTGTATGAGATTCCGGTAGGACCAGTGCATGCCGGCATTATAGAGCCAGGACATTTCCGGTTCAGCGTTGCAGGGGAACCCATAATAAACCTTGAAGCCCAGCTGTATTTTGTCCATAAGGGCATAGAAAAAATGTGCGAGGGTATGGATTTCAACAAGTGCTTTTATGTTTCAGAGCGGATATCGGGCGATGAGACATTCTCAAACTCATTGGCTTACTGCCAGGCCATAGAAAAGATAGCTTGCGTTCAGATACCAAGAAGGGCTAAAATCACAAGGGTAATATTTGCAGAGCTTGAGCGCCTGACAAGCCATCTGGGAGACCTTGGAGGCGTATGCCTTGACGTAGCCTACGGTTTTGCCACATTCCAATTCAGGATGATGAGAGGTTGGCTGTATCAGATGATTGAGGCTGTCTGCGGCTCAAGATTTTTAAGGAGCGTCAATTCTCCTGGCGGAGTAAGAAAGGATTTTATTGAAGGCAATGAAAAAAGGATAATCGATATGATGGTGAAGATAGAAAAGGAACTGCTTGAAACTATAGATATAATCAAGGCGAAAAGCCTCTTTATTGACAGGGTTGAAAATACAGGCACGCTCAAAAAAAAGGCGGCAATAGACCTCAATGCAACAGGACCCGCAGGCAGGGCATCAGGTGTGCACTTCGATGTGAGGAAGTCATTTCCTTACGAGACTTACGGCGACATGGAATTTGAAATCTCAATGCACAACAATGGCGATGTCAACTGTAGGCTTAATGTGAAGCTTGAAGAATGCTTGCAGTCAATAAAACTTATAATGCAGGGAGTAAACATGCTCGAGAGCGGAAGTGTGCACAGCAGGCTTGAGACCCTTCCTGCGCATGCATCTGCTTTGGGATATACAGAGTCGCCTAGAGGCGAAAATATACACTGGATAATGTCGGGCAAAAACAATGACATATACAGATACAAGGTCAGGACCCCGTCGTTCTGCAACTGGCCGGCGCTTTGCGAGGCTGTAAGAGGAAACATAGTTCCTGATTTTCCACTAATAAACAAAAGTTTCAATCTATCGTATGCTGGAAATGACTTGTAGAGGTGATATATTTGTTTGGAATGATAAAAAAAATTGTTCAATATCCAAGGCTAACTCAAAAATATCCCAAGAAGCCTCTTGATTTGCCTCCTTTCATAGGAAAGCCCGAAATAGACAATTCCAAATGCACAGGGTGCAACGAGTGCATAAAGGCATGTCCGTCAGGCTGCATAGTCAGGGATGAAAAGGGCGAGATGGGTATAAACCTGGATGAGTGCATTTTCTGCGCAAGATGCGAGGATGTGTGCTCAAGCGGGGCGGCCAGAATGACAAGCGAGTTCGAGCTGGCAGAAAGGGACAGACTGCTGCTTAGGAAATCGCCGCTTGTGATTGAGGAGCGGGAGATCCCGGACGAGAGATACGAGCTCATACAAAGAGATGTAAAAGAGAAGATAAAGAAAATATACGGAAGGAGCCTTCAGATAAGGGAGGTCGACGCCGGCTCGTGCAACGGCTGCGACTATGAGATAAACGGCCTCAACAACCCATTCAATGACATAGAAAGGCTCGGCATTCATTTTGTCGCTTCGCCAAGGCACGCCGACATGCTGCTTGTTACGGGAACTGCCACAAGGAACATGGAGCTTGCGCTCATAAAGACATACAACGCAGCGCCAGATCCAAAGCTGGTGGTGGCTGTAGGCGCATGCGCATGCAGCGGAGGCATATTCAGGGACAACTATGCCACAAGAAACGGCATTGACTGCATAGTGCCTGTAGATGTCTACGTTCCAGGATGTCCGCCGAGGCCGCATGCCATAATGTATGGAATATTAAAGGCGCTGGACAGGGTTGACAAAAAATAGCATACTGCACCGCTTAAAATACGAAAAAGATATTGCCAGATATTATAATAGGCAGTGTCTTTTTGTTTTTGGCAAATGCGAATAAATTTTGATTATAATTGAAACGGTCTGGTATAATAAATACCAACCAAACAATGGAGGTGGAACAATACATATGGCGAAAAAAAAGAGAATATTACTCAAGTCGTGCCTGTTTGCGCTTGCAATAGGTGCAGCGCTCCTGCAGACAGGGTGTGACAGCGGCAAGGAAAAGGGGGATCTCAAGTGGTCCTACGAAAAGGCCATAAAAAAACCGATAGAGGCGAGTGCTGGCAACGAGGAGCTGAACCTTGGCAGCATTGAAAAGGACAAGGTTCAGGTAAAGATTCCTGGAAAATCGTTTGACAGCCCGACAAAGCTTAAGCTCTACACACCGGACAAGGTGCCGAACGTTGTTTCCAAGAAATTCGAGCCGATAGGTGCACCCGTTGAAGTACAGTGCGACGCCGAATTCACAAGGACAAACAACCCTGTTCAGGTGACATTCGCGCTCGATAAGAGCACAATAAGCGAGGATACGATGCCCTCGGATTACTGGGTTTCTTATTACGATGGCAACAAGTGGGAGTACATAAGGCCTGACAGTGTGGATCTGGATGCCGGAACAATGACATTCACAACCTGCCACTTCAGCCTTTTCGGCTACGGCAAAATCACCGTGGACCAAAAGATAGAGGAGTACACAAAGAACAAGGCGCTTGCCGACTGGACCCAGAAGGGAATGGACGACAAGGTCAACAAGGCTGTAGAGCAGGCAGTGGATCACATACTCAAGGAAAAGCTAGGCATGAGCGACGAGAGCACCAAGAAGAAGGTGCTTGCCAGCCTGCTCAATGACGACGAATGGGCCAACATGGCCAAGTCTGTTAAGGACGGAGATTACATAACCTTCAATCAGAATTTCAACGTGCTTGTTGGCAAGAAGATAGTGGACAACGTGTCTGAAGGAACTCTTTCTAAGCTGCTCAAGGGCGTCACAGAGGATGATGGAATAGAAACGGTAAAGGCGGCGTCAACTGCGCTTGGATACCTTGCCGAGGGCAGAAAATACGATGCAGCCAAGATAATAGGCGAGAATATTGCAGACAAGTTTGTAATAACCACCGTAGGCAAGGTTGCCATAGCTGCTGTGGAAAACGAAATACAGTCATGGAAAAACAAGGAGGTCGAAGCGGCATACCAGGCCTTCAAAAACGGTGCTTCCCAGAAATGGTGGTGGGGCGGTTACAACGTTGAAAAAGGCGACTTTGACGCAGTATACGAGCAGATGAGAGGAGCTGCAAGGCAGCTTGAGATAGAGGCAGTCAAAAAGCAAAATCAGATACGGGCTGAGGCCGGATATCCGCCTCTTACATCTGAAGAAGAGGATAAAATAAAGGACAAGGTAAGTAAGGATCTGCAGAGCCAGTTTGATAGAAGGCTAAAGCAGGAGGAAGAACTGGCAAAGAAGGAGCAGGAGATAAAGCAGCTCGTCGAGGAGTACAAGGAAAAGGGGCTTCTCGAGAAGGGCTCGTTTGGCTTCGACAAGGGCTACGACATCGAGCAAAGGCTTGACGTGCTGATGCACCTCAAGGACAAGATACTAAAGGATACAAAGAGCAAGGAGCTTATGGCAAGCGGCTATAACAACGGCAAGATAGGCATGGACCACATAATGAGTCTTACTATGATATGGTACACAGAAGGTTATGCGGGCTATGCAAAATACATCAAGGACAACTTCAACATAGAGATATATCCGCCGGCTGAAGCCATGGCAGGCTCATGGAGCGGCAACATGACTATTACTAACATTACGTTCCCTGAATTTGAAACGCAGGAGCAGGAGCAGCAGGCGGAGGGTGACGCGGGCTGCGATTTCAACCTGGACTGGAACGCCATAAAGAAGGAGCTTGAAGCCATGAAAGGCGTTGCAAGACCGATGGTCTTGAACGTTACAATGGACAAGTCGGGCAGCGGAAACGTGACAATAACTTTGGACGGAGACAGCAACGGTCCCATGCCAATAAGCTACAAGAGCGGGCAGGTGAGCTTCACCATTTCGGATGAAAGCGACAGCGCGGTTGTGTTTACAGGCTATGCGTCAGAGGATCAAACCTCATATGGACTTAACGGCAACTTCAAGTTCAAATTCCCAGAATCTCTGGAAAAAGCCGGTCTAAGCATAAGTGGAACTTGGAATGTATCAAAGGCCAAGCAAGCTCCGGCAACAGTACAGTCTTAGTGAAATTTAAAAGCAGGCGTAAGTTATGAACCCTCAAATCAGCATAATGGGATTAAAAATACTGACATTTAACTCTTACAAGCTTTTCATGGCTTTGGCTGTAACAGCTGCAATGTCAGTATGTTACTTATCACTGAGAAAGGAATTGCTTACGAAGAAGCAAGCAACTATTTTGACGGTGACAATAGTAGCGGGCTTTCTAACAGGAGCCAGGCTGCTTCACTACATGCTAAATCGGGCACTCTACATTGAAAAAGGATACAACATAGCAGACATATCAGCTAGCAATTTTGCGCTTTATGGCGGGATTTTCGGAAGCGCATTGCTTGGGGGTCTGGTGGTCATTTTAATGAGGCAGAGGCTTATGAGAATTGCAGATATACTTGTGCCTGCAATATGCGTCGGTATTGGGACTATGAAAATAGGATGTCTTTTTAATGGTTGCTGTTACGGTAAGGAGACAGAGCTTCCGTGGGGAATTAGATTCCCCATGGGAAGTCCAGCTTATTCATACCACTTCAAAGACAAGGCTGCGGACTTCACAATACTCAATATTCCTTTAGAATCGCACGCCGTTCATCCTACGCAGATATACGAGCTGCTTGCTGCGGCTGCAATAATGCTATTGGCCATATATCTTAATAAAAAAGGGCTAAAGGACGGTTTTGTGTTCATGGCCTGCTCGCTTGCATTCACAATTTTCAGGACGCTCAACCACGGCCTTAGGGAATTCAGCTCAGCACAGGCTAACTATCTGATGTGGCAGCCAAGACTTTACGTGGTTATAATGGTACTTTTATTAGTAACGTTTTTATGGATATTTTTTTCGAATGGAATTGGCACAAAAAAGAGGGCGTGAATTTTCATGCCCTCTTTTGATGCCTGCATTGCTGCCTCGGAGAAGTTTAGTTTGAATCCAGATATATTGTCTTTGTTGAAATACTTATTGCATCTTCAATGTCGTGAGTTACAAATACCGAAGTGATTTTCAATTTCTCAAGGAGTTTTTTAAATTCAAGTCGGATTCGCGATTTCAATTCAGCATCCAAGTTGCTGAATGGTTCGTCAAGCAGCAGGAGTGACGGTTCTGGAGCCACAGCCCTAGCAAATGCAACTCTTTGCTGCTGGCCGCCGCTGAGTTCATGAGGATACTTATTTTGTTTGTCTTCGAGTTCAATGAGCTTTAGCATTTCTTCAAGTCTCTGAGCTTTATGTTCCGCACCAAGCTTCCTGAGGCCGAATGTAATGTTTTGAGCGACCGTAAGGTGTGGAAATAGTGCATAATCCTGAAAAACCATTCCGACACCTCTTTTTTCAGGTTGGACAAATATTGAATCACCAGATAGCGTTTGACCGTCTAATATAATATTTCCCTTGAGTGGAGTTTCAAGCCCGGCAATAAGTCGCAGAAGCGTGCTTTTTCCGCTGCCGCTTCCGCCGAGAATTGCGGCAGTAGCCCCTTTCTCTAGTTCCAGGCTGAAGCTGTCAATTATATTGCTGCCGGAATTTTTGTACTTGAAGCTTATGTTGTCAATTTTAAAATGCATTGTGCTCCCCCTTTGAATTTTTTTTGTTAAGCAGCAATATTAAAACTGCACTAATAAGTACTATTATTAATGAAGCTATAGAAGCTTCTTGAACCATCTCATCATTTGCATATTGGAATGCCTTGGTAGATAATGTGTTGAAGTTGAACGGTCTGAGAATTAGAGTAAGAGGCAGCTCCTTGAGTATGTCTACAAACACCAGTATGAAAGCGGAGGCGATGGCGGGCTTTAGCATTTTCATATCAACCTTGAAGAAAGTCTGGGTTATATTCATGCCGAGTGTCCTTGAAGCCTCATAATAGCTTCTGCCGTTTTTTTCAAAGCCTGCGTCAATGCTGTTGTACCCAATAGACATGAATCTAACAACGTAAGCAAATATGAGCATTAAAATGCTGCCGCTTAAAAGCAGTGATGGGGCTGAACTGTTGATGCTCGAATAGAGTGGATGTATTATTCTGTCCAAATAAACAAAAAGTGAAAGCACACCTATTGCAATGACGGCACCTGGGATTGAATATCCGAATGAAATTATGCGTGAATAAGCAATCGAAGCGAGGCCTTTTGATATCCTGCTTGAATTTGCAATAATTATAGACAGTAATGTTATTAAAAGTGCTGCAATTCCAGCTGTCAGTGCAGACTGAAACCCGGCTTTTAGTAAATCTACATCGAATACGCTGGCGTAGGTTTTGAAACTCCAGGATGCTAATTGAAGCAGCGGCACTAAGAATCCCGCCGAGAAAAACAGGGCGCATACAGTTGTTGCACCAAAAGCATGTAAGCCGTGGAGCTTTGTGGCGTTAAGCGGACGTATTTTAGTGCTCGAATACGAAAAGCTGCGTCTGCCACGCAGAAGCTTTTCTAAGATTAAAACAATGCAGACGGCGAGCATGAGGTATGAGGATAGCTTTATTGCCGTCTGGATATCGCCAAGAGAAAACCAAGCCTTGAATATCGCAGTGCTAAGTGCTGGAATGCCAAGATATTTGACGACTCCATAATCATTGAGGACTTCAAGCATTACAAGGCTGACTCCGCCGGCTATCGAAACACGCGAGAGAGGAACAATGACGGCAAAGAATGATGAGATGCCACTAGATCCTAGTAGTCGCGAGCTTTCGAGCATGGATGAAGACTGATTTACGAGAAAAGAGCGTACAAGCATATACACATATGGAAATAAAAAAATTGTGAATATGAACGAAGCTCCCTGAATCGACATTATATCGAAATGTCTGGGATCTATGCTCCAGCTTGTCTGCTGTCTTATGAGAGTCTGAACAGGACCTGTGTAGTCAAAAATGCCTGCATATGTGTAAGCGCCCATATAAGGTGGTATGGAAAGCGGAAGGATTAGTGCCCATTTGAAAAAGCGGCGTCCTGGAAAATCGTACATGCAGACAAGCCATGCAAGCAGGGTGCCTGAAATTGCCGCGGCAATTCCAACAGAAGATATTAGTATGACTGTATTGGAGATATAATCACTCAGCAAATACGCTTTAAAGTGAATCCAATTGCTATTTCCGGGATAGAAAAGTCCGGAAAAAACACTCAGGCTGGGTATCGTCAGAATAAGAATTACAACAATGCTTGAAAGCGACCATATATTCAATTTGTATTTGAGTTTTGAGAAGCCGTTTAATATGTATCTCATTAATGCACATCCTTTGATTATGAACATATGGGGGCAGCTTTCAGGCTGCCCCTGCAGCTATCTATTTCCAGCCTACCTCGCCGAGTATTTCAACAGCTCTCTGGTTAAGTTCTCCAAGCCTTGAAAGTGGTATTTCTTGAGATTTGAATTCGCCCCATGACTTTAGAAGATCTGAAGGCTCAACAGCTGGATTCGCCGGATATTCATAATTCAAATCCGCAAAAATTCTCTGGGATTTTTCGCTTGCAAGAAATTCAATGAACTTTACGGCGTTGTCCTTGTTTTTTGAATATGCTGTTACGCCTGCACCGCTTATGTTAATGTGCGTTCCGTCGCCTGTTTGATCGGGGAAAAATATACCGACTTTTTTTGCAACTTCTACTTCAGCGGGATCTGAAGAGTTAAGCATTTTACCTAAATAGTACGTATTCATTATGGCGATGTCTCCAATGCCGGCCACAACAGCTTTGGCTTGATCACGGTCGTTGCCCTTAGGCGTTTGGGCCATATTTGCGACTATTCCTGATGCCCATTCTTTTGCGGCTTCTTCGCCCCTAAGCTCAATAAATGAAGCCAGAAGAGATTGGTTATATATGCTGTCAGCAGGTCTTACAAGAATTTTGCCCTTCCATTTTGGATTGGCTAGGTCCTCGTATGTAGAAAGCTCGCTCGGATTCACCCTGTCTTTGGAGTAAACAAAAACTCTGCCTCTTACTGTTAGTCCAAACCATTGGTTGTCTGAATCCCTCAAGTTTTCTGGTATTGAAGTTTCAAGATTTTTGCTTTCGATAGACTGAAGAAGGCCTTTTTCTTTGGCTCTGTGGAGTCTTCCCGCATCTGCCGTTATCAGTATGTCTGCGCTTGTATCTTTACCTTCACGGCTTAGCCTCTCAATAAGCTCATCCGATTTGCCTTCCACAACATTAACCTTAATTCCTGTTGTTTCCTCAAAAATGCTATACAGTTCCCTGTCGGTATCATAGTGCCTGTCTGAATATATGTTGACTACCTCTTCTTTATTGCTAACGCTTGTCTTCAAAGAAGAAGGGTTGGCTGTACAGCCGCTTAGTACTGCGGCTCCAATAATAAAACTTGAAATCAGTGAAGCTGTTTTCCTATTCATAAAAACCTCCATATATTTAAATATTATATTTATTGATAATGATTATCAATATCGATAAATATATATAGGTTTAGCCACCCTGTCAATGAAAATGATAATTATTTTCATTTATTTTTTTTCAAAAAAGTAAAAGCGCCGGATCATTTATATGAATCCGGCGCTAAAATGGTGGACAATAGCGTATGGTTATTTATAGCTTATCGATTTTCACAGCCATAATGAAGTCGTTTTCGGAAAGCCCGTGTATTTTGTGGGTTGTAAGCGATATTACAACTTTGCCCCAGGAAAGCTGAATGTCGGGATGATGACCTTCTTCTTCGGCTAGTGCGCCAACCTTGTTTGTGAATTCAAGGGCTTCCTTGAAGTCCTTGAACTTGAATTTCTTTTCGATTTTAACGTCGTTAATGACCTCCCAGCCATCGCTTAGAATATCTGAGAAAACCATTATGTCCGAGTGGTTGAGCGGATTTGTTCCAATTTCGCAAGGAACGCATTTTTTATTTTCAAGCTCTGCTTTCATATAGAATTCCTCCTTAGATATATGACAATCATAAAGTATATACTGCATTGTACAAATAATTTATCGATTTATTTATGCGTTATCTATTTTTTACCCAAAAACTGTACAAGGCATAACATGAGATTTGTAGAGTGTTAATCTGAAATTAATGTGTAAGTCACATCAGATGGGTAAATAATAAGTGTATAGGAAATAAATCTAAGGAGGATGGATTAATGCAAAGAGCGCATGAAATCGACTACAAGCTTTATGGAGATGATCTTCAGCTTGTGGAGATTGAGCTAGATCCGGGAGAAAGTGTAATAGCTGAAGCGGGAGCCATGCTCTATATGGAAAACGGAATACAGATGGAGGCGGTTTTCGGAGATGCTTCAGGCAAAGGCGAAGGGGCGGGCCTTATGGGCAAGCTGCTTGGAGCCGGCAAGAGGGTAATAATGGGAGAGAGTCTTTTCATGACTCTATTTACAAACAAGGAAAGCCAGAAGCAGAAGGTCTCGTTTGCCGCTCCATATCCTGGAAAGATAGTGCCTTTTGATCTGAATGTATACGGCGGAAGGATAATTTGCCAGAAGGATGCATTCCTGTGCGCGGCAAGGGGAATATCGGTGCAGATGGAATTCCAGAAAAAAATAGGAGTAGGACTTTTTGGCGGCGAAGGGTTTATAATGGAAAGGCTTGAAGGTGACGGACTTGCATTCCTGCACGCCGGCGGAACTATAATAGAAAAAGAGCTCAGCCAAGGAGAAGTGCTTAAGGTAGACACGGGCTGCCTGGTAGCATTTACAAGCGAAGTCGACTATGATATTCAGTTCATGGGTGATATAAAAAGCGCCATATTTGGGGGCGAAGGCATAGTTCTTGCAACGCTCAAAGGGCCTGGCAAGGTTTGGCTGCAGTCGCTTCCTTTCAGCAGGCTGGCAGACAGGATGATATCGGCGTCCCGCCATATGGGAGGCGGCGGAGCATCCAAGGATGAAGGAAGTTTGCTGGGAGGTCTTGGAAGACTTCTGGACGGAGACTAAAATATTCAGCGGTGTTATGGCAGTAAAATCTCAAGCTGCATATGATGCCGCTTTTTCATGCCCATCAAAGATTAGAATATAATGAGAAGTGCTTGTGTCTGTTGACATTCAAGCTTTAATGTAATATATTAGGGCTAAAAGAAATAGCAAAAATTTCTAGCGGCTGGAAAGTCAATACATGTATGGAGGTTTAAGCAAAGCGTATGATGGATAAAATAAAAAACAGTCTCAAAGAAATTTTTAGCGAGAGTTTTATGAAAAATGCGAGGAGATTTGGAATATTTGCCATATTCTACACGATTGCATTCATAGCGTTTTTTGGGACTGCAAAATATACGTTCCCGTTCATAATAGCATTCATAATAGCACTATCGCTTCAGCCGTTGACCAAACTGCTAAATGAGAAGCTGAAACTTTCAAATGGAATCACAGCACTTATAGCTTCGTTGCTGGTATATGCAATATTCTTCACCATTCTAACCTTCATTTCATTCAAGGTGGTTTCGGAAGCCAAACAGCTGCTCTCTTTGCTTACAACTCTTAATATTAACGATGTGACACAGCTTGTTAAGGATTGGATGAGCAGATTCGACGTATACTTCAAATATATTGACCCTGATTTTTTAAATAAAAACAGCGGTCAGATTACTGACATTGTCAAAAATATCATGGAGATGGTCGGTAAAGTCCTCAACGGATTATTGTCGTTTGCAGCATCATTGCCGCTGTGGATAGCTATAATGGTCATTGTTATGATATCGACATACTTTTTTACAAGGGATATGGGCACAATAAGGGAAAAAATGTTTGGAATACTTTCGGATAAAGGACAGCAAAGATTCCTGAATGTATGGGATGAAGGAATAAAAATGTTTGCCAGGACGGTCAAGTCATATGCGCTGATTTATTTCATAACATTCCTCGAAACGTTTATAGGATTCTTTTTCGTACTTAAGATAAAATATGCTGTAATATTAAGTGTTGTGGCATTTGTGGTTGACATAATACCTGTGCTTGGAGCAGGTGCGATATACTGGCCGCTTATAATAATATACGCAATATTGGGCAACTACAAGACAGCCATAGGACTTATGATGCTTTACGTATTTGTTGTGGTTGTAAGGAATGTAATAGAGCCAAAGCTTGTGTCAACTTCGCTTGGCATACATCCTGTGCTGCTGCTGGCAGCCATATTTGTAGGTCTTATGACGTTTGGTGCTTCCGGCATTATATATCTTATATTAATGATAGTGTCATACAAGATATTCAACAAGACAAAGCCAAAGCCACATCCCCAACCGCAGATACAGGAAGATACGAATATATAAGCGGCAAAGCGAAAAACAGGCAGAACTCACAAAATGATGTGGGGCTGCCTGTTTTTGAATTGGATGGAGCGGCTTTTAATCGAGTCTTTTTTTGAAGCTTATCGATGCAACCGCTAGTAAAGCTATGCCGAATGCAAGGAGTATATAGACCTCGCTTGCAAGTATTGTAAAGTCTGAGCCTTTTAAAATAATCCCCCTCAATATTTTCAAAAAGTAGGTCAGGGGTATGAAATATCCTGCAACCATTATGGGAAAAGGCATAGATTCTCTTGGAAATATGAAGCCCGAGAGAAGTATGCTCGGCAGCAAAAATAGGAAAGCCATCTGCATGGCCTGGGCCTGTGTCTGGGCTATTGTGGATATTAGTATGCCTATGGAAAGCGAGCATATAACGAAAATCACCCCAAGGAGTATAAGCAGCAGAGTGTTGCCGGCTATGGGCACGTCAAACCAAAATGTGCCGAAAAACAGCGCTATGAGAAAATCAAGCGTACCAATTAAAATATAGGGCACCATCTTTCCGACAATTAGCTCAGCAGGCTTTACCGGCGTGACCATTAGGAGTTCTATAGTGCCGCGCTCCTTTTCCCGTACAAGTGAAAAGGCCGTAAGTATAACGGTGATATTTTGCATAATAAGCCCTATCAGGCCGGGGATTGTGAATTTCGTGCTTTCTAGGTTGGGATTGTACCAGACCTTAGTGCGCACATCAAGGCCCGGCTCGCCACTGCTGAGCTGGCTGGATTGTAATTGGGGCAGCTGCTCTAACGAATAATTTTTAGACAGCAAAAAACCACTTTGTAGAGCTGTTCTTGCTATCGTTGGGTCGACACCGTCTATTATTAGCTGCACATTGGAATCTCCAAAACCGTTAACGGTCTTTGAAAATCCGGAAGGTATGATTATGGCGCATTTGACGTTGCCGGTGTCAATGAGCCTTTCAAGCTCTCCTGTATTCTTTACATATACAGAAGGAACAAAGTAGTTGGATGCCTCAAATTTTTTTACGAGTTCACGGCTTTCCATGCTCTTGTCCATATCCAAGACGGCCATGTCTATATTTTCAACATCTGTGTTAACTGCATATCCAAACAGAAATATGAATATAAGCGGCATCATGACAGCCATGATGAGGCTTGCCCTGTCGCGCCGTATATGAAGAAACTCTTTTTTTATTACGGCCATCAGCCTTTTTATATTCAATGCCTGTCACCTTCTTTATCTCTGAGTATGAATTTCATATCTTCAAATGAAGCTTCCACCTTTTTACCGGTGTCTTCTTCGACATATTTAATGAACACATCCTCAAGATTCCTGGCGTTCTTCTCAGCTATGAGTTCCTTTGGGCTGCCCTTGCCTATTATGTGACCGCTGAATATGAATATGAGCTCGTCACACCCTTCGGCTTCGTCCATGTAGTGCGTGGTTACAATTATTGTTATGCCTTCCTTTGCAAGCCTGTGTATTATCTGCCAGAACACCCTTCGTGAAACGGGATCGACTCCTGATGTTGGCTCATCTAGTATTAGCATCTTGGGCTTGTGAAGCAGTGTGCACCCAAGGGCCAGACGCTGTTTCCAGCCACCGGAAAGATGGCCGGCCAGCTGCTTTTCTCTGCCTTCGAGACCGGCCATTTTAACAATTTGGCTTATTCTTTCGTTTCTTATGTCATCCGGAACTGAATAGACCTGTGCATAAAACCTTATATTCTCAAGAACCGTAAGGTCCTCATAGAGGCTGAATTTTTGAGACATATAGCCTATGCTTTGCTTTATCCTCTCGGACTCCTTTAAAATGTCGTATCCGAATATCTCACCTTCCCCGGAAGTCGGCGTCAGCACGCCGCAGAGCATGCGTATTAAAGTTGACTTGCCTGCTCCGTTAGGCCCGAGTATGCCATATATGCTGCCTTTTGGTATTTCAAGGCTGACGCCGTTGACCGCCACCAGGTCGCCGAAGCGCTTGGTGAGGCTTTTTGTCCAGACTGCCATATTTTCCTTCGTCATTTGGAATCCCCCAGATACACATCCACAAGCACGCCAGGCTTGACAGCATCAATGTGGTCAAGCACCTTGATTTTGACCTCGTAGACTATCTCCTGTTTGTTCTCCTTGGATTCAATGTTCTTGGGCGTGAATTCGCCTTCGGAGGCTATGTAGACCACCTTGCCCTTTATCGTGTCTGCGCTTTCAAGGCCTGCATCCATGGTCACTATATTACCAAGCTTAACAAGGCTAAGGTTCTTCTCTTCGACATATATTTTGACCCACAGATTCGACAGGTTGTTTATATCGGCAATCCTTGTGAATAGAGGCGCGTATTCTCCGCTGAGGTAGTTGAGGGATTCTATAACCCCGTCTGAATTCGCATATACAAATTCCTTGGCTATACTGTCTTCGAGCGATTTGATGCTCCATTGAGAGGCATCTAGATTGCTCCTTGATACATCAATATCCTCCTTGGTTGATCCGTTTTGCACTAGCCGGAGCTGCTCCTGCAGGTATGACAGCTGCTGCCGCGAACTTTCAAGCTTTGCAGCGGAGGCGTCAAGCGCAGCCTTTGCATCCTTGAGTGACTGCTCGGATGTAGCGTCCGAATCGTAGAGCTGAGCTATAGTATTGTAGCTCTCGAGCCTGTAGCTGTAATCCTGCTGATTGCCGCTTACAACGGCTTCCTGCTGGCTGACCTGTATTCTGGCTTTGTCTAACTCCTCGCTTCTTGAGCCTTTTACAGTCTTCTCAAGCGCAGCCTTTGAGGCGCCAGACTGGGCCTTGAGGCGGCCAAGCTCGAACTTGAGCGAATCGACATTTATACGCGCCAGCTTGTCGCCTTTTTTGACGGTGTCGCCCTCCCTGACGAATATCTCTTCGACTATTCCGCCGACCTCGGTGGAAACGCTGTAAGAGTCGCTTTCGACAGAGCCCGTATAGTAGTCCAGATCGGAGCTTTGACAGGCGCTGAAAATAAAAAGGACTGATGCGATGCAGAGTGATACGAGTGATTTTTTCATAGTGAATTACCTCTCTGGAGAATTATATAGTGCTTGATTTAGTGTATTTTCATATGAATATTATAGCACTATTAATTAATTACCCACACCGATGGCAAAACAACTTGTTGCTTTCAAAATTACATTTTTCATGTAAAATAAAGAAAGAGAATATAAAACATTAGGAGGAATAAAAAATGAGTGACAATATAACGCTAACACCAACCCCTATACAAAGGAACGAGTTTGACGTAGCTATAGAGCTTGCCATGTATGTTGCAAGGGCGCAAAGACTTGGGAAGGAAGAAGACGTTTCAGACGTTTTTGTGAGATTCTTTTCACTGGCAAAAGTTCTGGGCGCTACCGAGCCGGCAAAATTGATTAAATACCTACCGGAAGAGCTTCAGAACGGAATAAAATAAAAAAATCGGGGGATTGGAAATATGAAAGCCCTGATAACCTACAACTACGGCGATGAAAAGATGGATGCCGTGAGAAAGCTCGGGTACGAGCTCGTATACAGGCATGAGGACAACATGGTCAACGATGAAGAGACTGATGATGCTGAAATCCTGATATGCTATGACCCATTCCGCACATTCGATATAACCAGGATGAAAAAGCTAAAATGGGTCCAGCTTTCAAGCATAGGGGTGGACCAGGTTTCCCACGACTTCATAAGCGAGAACGGCATCATACTTACTAACAACAGAGGCGGCTACAGCATCCCGATGGGCGAGTGGATAGTCCTTAAGATTCTCGAAATATACAAAAACAGCAGGCTTTTTCATGAAAACCAGAAAAACAGGATATGGAAGCTCAGCAAGAACGTATATGAAATCTATGGCACCACAATAGGATTTCTTGGAACAGGCACAATAGCGCAGGAGGCTGCAAAGAGACTTTCCGGATTTGGAACCAGGTTGATTGGCCTGAATACAAAAGGTAGAGACGCAGAGGGGTTTGAAAAATGTTACCCGCTTGAAGAACTTGACAAGTTTCTTTTGGAATGCGATACTCTTGTGCTTTCAATCCCGTACACCGATTCCACACATCATATCATGGACAAGCAAAGGCTGGGCATGATGAAGGACGGGTCCGTGATAATAAACATATCAAGAGGCAGCATAATAGACGAGAATGCTCTCATCGAAAAGCTGGAGGAAGGCAAGTTCCTCGGAGCGGCACTCGACGTATTCGAGCAGGAGCCCCTCGACAAGTCGTCCAGGCTCTGGGAAATGGAAAACGTGCTAGTGACTCCGCACAATTCATGGGTGTCACAGATGAGGGATGAAAGGCGTTTTGAGATGATCCTAGAAAACCTCAAAAGATACAGGGATAATCAGCCGCTTGTCAATATAGTTGATCTGAAAAAGGGATATTAGAATATAAAAAGGTCTCGCTTGCTACGAGGCCTTTTTATATTCTGTTGGATTTATCTTCTGTTTGATGTATGCTACGAATTCAAGTTCAGACACCAGCATGCCCGCAAATATCAGAATGCAGCCAATTATTCCCTGGTCTGAGAGTACCTCGCCAAGTATTATGAATGCAAAAAACGCTGAGAATACAGGCTCGCCAAGATATATGAGGGCTGCTCTTGTCGGAGTCGTATGCTTTTGCATGGTGTTTTGCACAAGGAAGCACAGCGCCGTTGCAAAGACAGCCATTATTATAATGCACGCCCATACAGTCGTGCCCTGCGGCATGGCAGGAACCTCAAACATAAGGCTGAAAACTGCCGAAAGCACAGACACCACGCCCACTTGTATAATCGAAAGTAGGATAGGGTCGGAAAGCTTGGAGTAGTGGCTAACTGAAAGAATCTGAAGCGCATATCCGAAGGTTGAAATGAATACTATTATATCACCGACATTTACAGAGAAGTCTCCTGCTGCTCCGGAAGTCAGGAACGCCAAGCCTGCTATTGCCATGACAATGCCTATAATGTTTTCGGCTTTGGGTGAATCCTTCAAAATCAGTGCGCTAATAACCGGAACGAGCACTATTGAAAAGCCGTTTATAAAGCCGGCCTTCGAAGCTGTGGTATAGAAAATGCCAAGAGTCTGAGTAGCATAAGCAAAAAAGAGCACAATGCCTATAATCAAGCCGTGCTTTAACGTTGTCCTGTCTGCAGACATGAGCCTCTTCCAGAAAATTGCGGCAAGTATAACGAAAGCCATGAAAAACCTTATTGCAAGGAAACTGTAGGTTCCCGTTGATTCGAGCACAATCTTGCACAGCACGAACGTGGAACCCCAAAGAATAGTAATCAAAAAAAGAGACATGTCTGCCAACATGCTGTTCTTCATAAAAGTCACCTCTATTCATATGAGCGAAACCATTGAAAAAACCTATTATAAAAATAACTTCATATATAAACATAATATATCAAAATACCAATAATTACAATCCACATAAAAAAGGAAGCCTTTAAAAGGGCTTCCTAAATATTTTTTGAGTATTGTTTTTTATTTAGCTTCGCAAACCTTCTGATCCTTCAGATATGCAAACCAATAAACCCCGCCCACAAGCAGCGCGCCGCCAACTATGTTGCCGAGCGTAACTGGAAGCAGGTTGTTTACAAAGAAGCTCTGCCAGTTTAAAGCTTCAAGCTTTTCAGGAGTAAGCTGAGAAGCTGCTACCCAGTCAGGATTAGACTTTGCAAGTATTCCGGCAGGTATATAGTACATGTTTGCAACGCAGTGCTCGAAGCCTGAAGTTATGAACAGCCATATAGGGAAGAATATCGCGAATATCTTGCCAATCATGTCCTTGGCGCCATATGACATCCATACCGCAAGGCACACAAGCCAGTTACACATTATGCCAAGGTAGAAGGCTGACATGAATGGAAGCGATACCTTGTACGATGCTATCTTTAAGGTGACGCCTCCGAGCACGTTGGCGCCGCTGTTGAAAAGTCCCGATTCGACCATCATGTAAGCTATGAATACAGATCCTATGAAGTTTCCTATGTATACAAAGGTCCAGTTTCTAAGCATGTCGCGAAGCTTCACGCGTCTTTGCAACAAGCCTATCATAATGAGAGTATTTCCGGTGAAAAGCTCTCCCCCGCAAAGTACAACAAGCATAAGTCCTGTGCCGAATATTGAGCCGGCGAGAACTTTTCCAAGTCCATATGTCTCGGGATTTGCGAAAAGGTTGAATGCTGCCATGTTGGACCCTTCTGAAGCAAATGCTATGAAGGCTCCAGCGAGAAAACCGAGGAGTATCTGCTTCAAAGATGTGAGACTAACCTTGCCCAAACCTACGTGCGAAGTGTAGTCACATATCTCTGCGGGTGCTAAAAAATTTTTTTCATTCAATTTGATGACCTCCTTTGTTGTTTGGAAAAGATTACAAAATACGGAATAATGACATATACTTGTTGAATGATATCATTTTTCAGAAAAACATTCAATGATATTGCCATTCGCATTTCCATGTGAGCATTTGAAAATTTCTATAGAAGTGTTTATTTATTAACACTCCAAAGCGCTTGGGCAAGTGGATGCCTACAGATGGACTGGTAATTGCGTTGAAAATCCCCGTGCGAAAAATGAAAGAAAGCAATATATACAATTCATTTCGTTTCGTGCGCCAATGCGGTTGCACGTTTTCATAAACATACCCATTGTAAATGAATATTCAACACCCATATCGAGGTATTATGAAACTTTTACAGAAAACACATTTAATATTGTGAAAATAAGTACATTGCTAGTTGGATTTTCACATTATGCTTTTCTGAATGCTTGTACTTTTTTAAATTAAAAAAGTTTTGCAAGCCGTTCCTGTATAATATAATATATATAAATGCAAAAATTTGATTTGCTCAAATGAAAGGCAGGACGCTTATGGAAATAAAAGACATCAAAAATAGGATAGATGAACTTATAAAGCAGATTAACCACCACAACGAGATGTACTACGTGTATGACAGCCCTGAAATATCTGATTTTGAATACGACAAGCTGATGAAAGAGCTTATTGAGCTTGAAAATGGAAATTCTGAGCTTGTGCAGCCGGATTCCCCAACTCAGAGAGTGGGAGGCAGACCCCTTGAAAAATTCGAGAAGGTAGTCCATGTAAATCCCATGCTGAGTCTTTCAAATGCATTTTCAATAGAGGAGCTTTATGACTTTGACAGAAGGGTAAAAGCCTCTGCCGGAGACGATGTGGAGTATGTGGTTGAGTTCAAGATTGACGGACTTTCTGTAAGCCTTACATATGAAGATGGCATTCTGAAAACCGGAGCCACAAGAGGCGATGGCACGGTGGGGGAGAACGTAACTGAGAATCTGAAGACAATCAGGAGCGTACCGCTGAGGCTCAAAAAGGACATAAGCGTAACGGTAAGGGGAGAGGTTTTCATCCCAAAGGAAAGGTTTGAGGAGCTCAATTTGGAGCAGGAGGAAAATGGCCTACCGCAATTTGCAAACCCGAGAAACGCAGCAGCCGGGTCGTTGAGGCAGCTTGATCCAAAGGTTACAGCTAAAAGGCCGCTCGACATTTTTGTTTTCAATATGGAGAACGAAGTTGGCGAAGGAATACATAATCACAGCGACTCACTAGAGTTCCTTTCGGGAATTGGCTGCAAGGTCAATCCCAAGAACAAGGTCTGCAAAGGCATTCAGGAGGTTGCTGAACACATAGAATACTGGAGTGAGCACAGGGATGAGCTCGACTATGAAATAGACGGCATAGTAGTCAAGGTCAATAATCTTGAGCAGAGGGAGCTTTTGGGAGCAACAGAAAAGAGCCCGAGGTGGGCGGTTGCCTACAAGTTCCCTGCGGAGCAGAAAAAGACAAGGCTTGTGGACATAATTGTGCAGGTAGGCAGGACCGGAGCAATAACGCCGACTGCAGTGCTTGAACCGGTAAGGGTTGCAGGTTCCACTGTCTCGAGGGCCACGCTTCACAACGAGGATTTCATAAGGGAAAAAGGGATAAAAATAGGCGATAGCGTAATAATTCAAAAAGCAGGAGACGTAATACCAGAGGTCGTGACAGTGCTGACCGAGGAGAGAACGGGCGAAGAGATAGAGTTTCACATGCCTGAAGTATGCCCCGAATGCGGCTACAAGACTATGAGGCTGGAAGGTGAATCGGCACTTAGATGTACTAACGTATCATGTCCGGCGCAGATTAGAAGAGGTATTATACACTTTGTCTCAAGGGATGCCATGAATATAGACGGGCTAGGAGAATCAATAGTTACCCTGCTTTTGAATTCCGGGCTCATATCAGACATTGCAGATCTATATTCTCTGACTAAGGAGCAGCTTGTTCCGCTTGAGCGGATGGGAGAAAAGTCCGCGCATAATCTGATAAGCGCAATAGAAAAATCCAAGTCAAACGACCTCAACAGACTAATATTCGGCCTTGGAATAAAATTTATTGGAGCCAAGGCGGCCAAGATACTCTCGCAAAGCTACGAAAGCCTGGATGAACTCATGCAGGCCAAATATGAAGATATAATGCAGCTTGAGGAGTTCGGGCCGAGAACGGCCGAGAGCGTAGTTGAGTACTTCCAGAATGAAAGGAATCTCATGCTTGTTGAAAAGCTAAGAGCTGCCGGGGTAAACATGAAAAGCCAAAGGGCTACAAAGCCTGCCGCGGGAGGCCTGCTCGAAGGCCTTAAAATAGTACTTACAGGCAAGCTTCCTGAAATGACAAGGGACGAGGCCAAGGAGCTTATAGAATCTCAGGGCGGCAAGTCGGTTTCGAGCGTAAGCAAGAACACGGATTTTGTCCTGGCCGGCGAGGATGCAGGCTCGAAGCTGGACAAGGCGGTTGCTCTAGGAGTAAAGGTGGTATCAGAAGAAGCCTTCAAGGAACTGCTGCAGCTTGGCTCCAAGGAAGCCGTGCTTGAAAGGCTCAATAACATGTAAACCGTGTATAACACAATTTAAATATCGGCGAATCCGGGGGATGGAAATGGACCGCCCCCACGGATTCCGACATGATTTTCCCAAAATAATGTAATGAGAGAGTATATATGGATAAAATGCGGGTTGATTTTTTTGAAAATTTTAAAAATATGGCAAGCACCGCAGAAGGTGAAAATTTAGATGCACTTGCAGAGGCCCTGTCCGAACAGATAGGCCAGCAAAATCCAGCTGAAATCGAAGCCGAAGACAAAACAGTAATTCTGTCCCGGATTTTCGAGAACTCCTTGTCAGGCGGTGCTGATGAATCAAAAGGCGTAGTCTATACGGACGAGATACTTGCCGGGTTCATGGCAAGCAAGGCTGTGGGCGAGTATATAGGAGAAACGTCCGGGGAAGACATGCTTGAGAGGATAATGAAAATTCGAATTCTCGATCCGTCATGCGGCTGCGGCGCATTCATGCTTGCATTTTTCAGAGAGCTTCTAAAGCTTCACAGGAAATTTGCTCCGGAATTCGAATATGAAAAAGCCTGCAGATGGATTTTCTGCAACAATCTGTTTGCGGTGGACATTGACATGCGGGCTGTACAAATATCAAAGCTCAGGGCGAAAATATACACAGGCCTGCATGACATCGAACCGAATGTCTGCTGTGCCGATTTCCTGTCGGAGTACAGCGAGATGGATTTTGACATAATAGCAGGCAATCCTCCGTATATTGGTGAAAAGGGCAACAAACAGCTTTTTGACGGCGTAAGGAAGAGCGAATTTGGCAGAGCGTATTACGAGAAGGGAATGGATTATTTCTATTACTTCATAGAAAAATCGATAGACTTGGTGCGCCAGGGCGGCATAATGTGCTTCGTCACGACAAGCTATTGGACAATGGCTGACTATGCAGTTAAGCTAAGAGACAAGATTTCGAGGAACTGCAGATTCAGGCTGGTCATTGATTTCAATGACTTCAAGCTGTTCAGCAAGGCCATGGGGCAGCACAACATGATATTCATAATTGAAAAGGAGCTTGCATCCAAAGATTTCAAGCATGTCAGCGTAAGCACCTCGAAAGGTAAGATACAGGGACTTCTGAGCGCCATAGATGCAGGGGATGGAGATGTTTTTGAGATAAATACATGCAAATCGGATTTTGTAAGGGATGAAAACGGCATGTACCTTTTCATGGACCCCAAGGTCAGAGAGATAACCGACAAAATAAGGTCGGGTGCGGAATTCCTGCTCGGTGAAATTTCAAGCATCAATCAGGGTCTCGTCTCGGGGGCAGACAAGGTAAGTCCGAGGAACATGAGGCTGCTTAAAAATGGAGCAGAGGACGAAATTGCCGGTGTGACTGAGGGTGAGGGCATATTTGTGCTGCGGCAGCATGAAGTTGAGAGGCTGGGCTTGAATCCAGCCAGCGCCATAATAAAGCCGTTTTACAAATCTCCGGATATAAGAAGATATGCCACGGACGAGAATAGAGTCCCGGAATCCGATAAGCTGTACATAATATATACTGACAAGAATACGGTTATAGATGACTATCCGCAGGTACAGAGGCATCTGTCAAAATTCAGGGCGGTGCTAGAAGCGAGGAGGGAGGCCAAAACAGGCGTTATACCTTGGTATAGCCTGCACTGGCCTAGAAACCAAGGTGTGTTCGAAGGCGAGAAGATAGTGTCTCCCCAGAGGGCAAAAAAACCTACATTCGGCTACAACAATTGTCCTTGGTATGCCAGCGCCGACATATACTATATATCTGATTTGAAAACTGATCCAAGATATATTCTGGGAGTGCTCAACAGCAAGCTTATGCATTTTTGGCTGTACTACAGGGGAAAGAGAAAGGGCTGCTACCTTGAGCTTTATCAAAAGCCTCTATCACGTATACCGATAAAGTGGCCGTGCAAGCAGGCTATGGCTAGAATATGCTCGTACGTGGAGCAACTTATGAAGCCGGGTTTTCCTGCGAAAAACAGCGAGTCTGCAGAGCAGATTCAAAATGCAGTAGACAAAGAGATATTCATCACATATGGCCTGTCTGAAGCTGAAATAAATTTCATAGAAAGTAAACTCATATGCAAATAGCGTTGAGAAAGATGCCTTGATTAGCTGGATTATTGGGCTTAAAAAAGGTATAATTTTGAATGTTAGATGATTTAACAAGAAGGAGGAGTGAAGAAATGATAGACAAGGATGTCATTGCCCACATAGCCCATCTTTCCAGATTGGAGATAAAAGATGAGGAAGTCCAGGGGTACATGGAAAAGATAAACAGCATACTTTCATACGTAGAAAATCTTCAGAGCGTAGACACAGAAGACGTAGACATAACTTACAATACAAACAACAGCTTCAATGCATTCAGAGATGATACTATAACCTCGTCAATGCCAAGGGAAGATGTGCTTAAGAATGCTCCCGACAGTGAAATGGGATGCTTCAAAGTGCCAAAAGTACTAGAATAAGAAGGTAGGTGAAAACTTTGAATATATACGATTTGAGCATTGCTCAGGTTTCGAGCATGCTAAAAAATGGAGAAATCAGCTCCAGCGAGCTTACGAAAGCATCGATGGAAAGGCTAAAAAGTATAGAACCAAAACTTGATTCTTTCCTTAGCATAACTGAGGAGCTTGCCATGTCGCAGGCGAAAGCTGTGGACGAAAAGAGAGCCTCTGGAGAAGCTCTTTCCGACATAGCCGGAATACCAATGGCTATAAAGGACAACATATGTACAAAGGGCATAAAGACGACATGCGCGTCAAAAATGCTGGAAAATTTCGTGCCGCCTTACAATGCGACTGTAGTTGACAGGTTGTTTGATAAGGGCGCAGTGCTTGTCGGAAAGACTAATCTCGATGAGTTTGCAATGGGGGGCTCGACAGAGAACTCCGCATTCAAGCCGACAAGAAATCCATGGGATACATCAAGAGTTCCAGGCGGTTCTTCGGGAGGTTCTGCGGCTTCTGTAGCAGGACGCCAGGTATTCTATGCGCTTGGTTCTGACACAGGCGGCTCGGTAAGGGAACCTGCATCATTTACGGGAATAGTAGGACTAAAGCCTACATACGGCAGAATATCAAGGTATGGCCTTGTGGCTTTTGGTTCGTCGCTTGACCAGATAGGAATTTTCACAAGAGATGTAGAGGACTGCGCTATGGTGCTTGCGCACATGGCAGGCAAAGACAGAATGGACGGAACAAGCGTTGATGTTCCAGTGCCTGATTATGCAGGCGAGCTTGCAGGCGACGTAAAGGGCATGAAGGTGGGAGTACCAAAGGAGCTTCTTGGCGAGGGGATAAATCCCGACGTTAAAAATGCCATTGTGGCTGCGCTTGAAAAGCTCAAGGAGCAAGGAGTTGAGTGGGAAGAAATATCAATGCCTAACCTCAAGTACAGCATAGAGACCTACTATATAATAGCTCCCTGCGAGGCCAGCTCAAACCTTGCAAGGTATGACGGCATAAGATATGGCTTCAGGACGGGCGACTTTGAAACTCTTGAGGAGCTCTACAAGAGGACAAGAAGCGAGGGCTTCGGTGAAGAGGTAAAAAGAAGGATAATGATAGGAACCTACGCGCTCAGCGCTGGATACTACGATGCTTACTACAAGAAAGCGCTCAAGGTGAGAACGCTCATAAAGAACGACTTCATGAACGCATACGATAAGTACGATGCGATAATAACTCCTACGGCTCCGAACACAGCATACAAGCTGGGAGAAAAGATAGGAGATCCGCTGTCCATGTACATGGAGGACCTGTGCACAATACCTGTGAACATGGCTGGACTTCCTGGCCTTTCAATCCCGTGTGGTCTTGACTCGAACGGTATGCCAATAGGAATGCAGATAATAGGCAAGCATTTTGACGAAGCCGGCATACTGAGGCTTGCGAAGGCGTATGAAGACGTAAGCGGATACAAAAATATAAAGGCTGACATATAGGAGGTGAATGCTTTGAACTACACTACTCTGATAGGGCTTGAGATACACTGCGAGCTTTCAACAAAGAGCAAGATATTCTGCGGCTGCAAGAACGAATTCGGCGCAGATGTTAATACATGCTGCTGTCCTGTATGTCTTGGACTGCCGGGAGCTCTCCCAGTACTCAACGAAAAGGTGCTTGAGTACGCCGCTATGGCTGGAATGGCTCTCAACTGCGATATATCAAGGCGTTCGAAAATGGACAGGAAAAACTATTTTTACCCGGACCTGGTGAAGGCATACCAGATATCCCAGTATGATATACCCCTTTGTACGGATGGATATATAGAGATAACTGACGAGGAAGGCGACAAGAAGAAGATAAGGATACAAAGGATACACATAGAAGAGGATACAGGAAAGTCTATGCACGATGCTCAGGGAGATACGCTGCTCGACTACAACAGGTCTGGAGTGCCTCTTATTGAGATAGTTACTTATCCAGATATGAATTCTCCAGCCCAGGCTATGAGTTTCTTGGAAAAGCTCAAGGAGACGCTTCTTTTCACTGAGATTTCAGATGTCAAGATGGAGCAGGGCTCATTAAGGTGCGACATAAACGTCAATGTGGTCAGAAATGATGGAGTCAGAACAAAGATAGTCGAGATAAAAAACCTCAACTCGTTCAAGGCCGCTTTCAAGGCCGCAGAATATGAGCAGCAAAGGCATATAGAGCTGCTTGAAAAGGGCGAGGACACAAAGAAGGAAACAAGAAGATGGGACGATGTCCAAAACATCACAATATCAATGAGAAGCAAGGAGACTGCGGATGACTACAGGTATTTCCCGGAACCAGACGTAGTCGACATAGTGCTTGACGATGAATTCATCAACAAGGTAAGAAGCCAGCTGCCTGAGCTTCCTGACGCGAAGAGGGCGAGGCTTATGGCGGAATACGAAATTCCTGAATACGACGCCAAGGTACTTACTGCTTCAAAGGAAGTGTCGAACTATTTCGAGGACATGCTGGGGCTCATTGACAATCCAAAGCTTGTGAGCAACTGGATAATGACTGAGCTTCTAAGAAGGGTAAATGAGGAAGAGGTTGCGCTTTCTGAGCTCAAGTTTGAAAAGCAGGATTTTGCAAAGCTGCTTGAGCTTATAGCATCTGGAACAATCAACAACAATGCAGGCAAGAAGGTATTCAGAGAGATGTTTGAGCTGGGTAAAAAGCCGGAGGACATAATAAAGGAACAAGGACTAGTTCAAATACAGGACGAGGATGCTATAAAGAGTATAGTCGAGTCGGTCCTGGACAGGAATCCTCAGTCTATAGAGGACTTCAAGAACGGCAAGGACAAGGCACTTGGATTCCTTGTAGGACAGGTTATGAAGGAGAGCAAGGGCAAGGCCAATCCGCAGCTTGCTAACAAGCTGATAATGGAGATTATTCAAAGCAAATAACAGTGAAAGACAGGTGAGCTGCATAGCCTGTCTTTTTTTGCGAGGATTCCGCTTTATCCGGATAAACCGCATTCTGTTGGCCTACCGCAAGGTATAGAGATAAAACATGAATTATCGCACATAAAAAAATGCAATTTTTTAAATACTAATGTTTATTTTAAAGAACACTCCCTGCATGCGTTGAAACGTTTGGACACTTGAGATTGGAATGTATTCTGGTAAAATTAAGGTATTGAATTAGATAATACTTTTAGATAAAATATAAATATCATGCAATAATATTTTTATACGTTTCAAAAAAATAAAATAAACTTAATTTCTTACGTGTCAAGAGATACGAAATTAAAGGTGCTGCGCCTTTATTATTTTTTGCTCAGAAAAAGAAGAAGAGGGAGTGTTGTTAGTGGCAAGGTTTATATTAAGCAGAATTGTATCTATGGTCGTGACCATTTTCCTGATCATAACCATAACATTTTTCCTTATGCACGCCATACCGGGAGGTCCTTTTGCAAGTGAAAAGAAGCTTCCTGAGTCTATCGAAAGGGCTCTTGAAGAAAAATACCATCTGAATGATCCACTCCACAAGCAGTACATAGACTATCTGCTCGGCGTTGTAAAGGGAGATTTCGGGCCTTCTTTCAAGCTCAAGGGTCAGGATGTAAGTGATATAATAGCTGACAGATTTCCGGTTTCAGCACAGCTTGGAGCTATAGCGCTGGGACTTATACTGATTGCCGGGATACCGCTTGGGATAGCCGCCGCCCTAAAGCAAGGCACGTGGGTGGACAGCGCAGTAATGTTCCTGGCTATTGTGGGGGTCACGATACCAAGCTTTGTCATTGCTGCCGTTATGATATACGTATTCAGCGTACAGCTCGGCTGGCTGCCGCCTGCAAGATGGGGTGAGCTGGATCAGATGATAATGCCGAGTATTGCACTGGCTGCATATTCCATGGCATTTGTAGCGAGGCTTACGCGTTCAAGCATGCTGGAGGTAATATCGCAGGATTATATAAGGACAGCAAGAGCAAAGGGACTTAGCGAAAAGGTGGTCGTTTTCAAGCATGCGCTCAAGAATGCTTTAATACCTGTAGTGTCATACGTAGGACCGCTTGCGGCAGGGATAATGACAGGTTCATTCGTAATAGAGAAGATTTTTGCGGTGCCGGGTCTTGGAAGGTTCTTTGTTGAGAGCATAAGCAACAGGGACTATACAGTAATAATGGGCGTTACAATATTCTATGCGGCTTTCCTGGTTGTAATGATACTGGCGGTTGACATAATATATGCCTTGATTGACCCTAGAATAAAACTTGACGAAGAATAATATAAACAACAATAGTGCGAAGAGGTGTTATAATGTCGGTTGAAAACATGGATTTGAAAAACGATTCTATGTGGACTCTTGTCAGTCAGCAGGAGAAGGACTCTGAGAGAATAGCCAGGCCTTCAATGACCTACTGGCAGGATGTTTGGAGAAGATTCAAGGCAAACAAGGTTGCAATGGGCTCCGCGTATTTTCTTTTGCTGCTGGTTCTGACGGCAGTATTCGGGCCTTATCTATCACAATATTCATATTCTGACCAGAATCTGATGATGGCGAATCAGTTGCCAAGCGCGCAGCATTGGTTCGGAACGGATGCCCACGGCAGAGACCTTTTTGTAAGAGTGCTCTACGGAGCAAGGATTTCTCTAACGGTAGGTCTGGTGGCTTCGGTAATAAATCTTGTGATTGGTGTACTCTATGGAGGAATATCGGGCTACTTCGGAGGCAAAATAGACAATATAATGATGAGAGCCATAGATATACTCTATACCATACCGCTGACGCTGTATGTCATACTCCTTATGGTAGTATTTGGAAAGGGCGGACTTGGAAGCATACTAATAGCCCTCGGCCTTGTATATTGGATAGGCATGGCGCGTATAGTAAGAGGGCAGATACTCTCGCTCAAGGAGCAGGAATACGTTATGGCTGCCAAGACCCTTGGGGCAAGCGATTTAAGAATACTAATAAGGCACCTTATACCAAATACCATGGGACCTATAATAGTAACACTGACAATGTCGATACCTACAGCAATATTTACTGAGGCATTCCTCTCGTTCATAGGGCTTGGGGTTTCGGCTCCTATGGCTTCATGGGGCGTGCTTGCAAATGATGCGTTGGCAAGCCTGAGCATTTTTCCTCACCTTCTGTTTTTCCCGGCGCTTGCTATATCTGTTACAATGCTTGCGTTTAACTTCCTGGGTGACGGGCTAAGGGATGCACTCGATCCGCGTATGCGTAAGTAAATAGAATATAGGAGGATTAGCATGTCAGATAGATTGTTAGATGTTAAAGGCCTCAAGACCTCATTTTTCACGCATGTGGGAGAGGTGAAGGCCATAAGAGGCGTAGATTTTTACATAGACAAAGGCGAGGCTCTGGGCATAGTGGGCGAGTCGGGAAGCGGCAAATCGGTAACATCAATGTCGGTTATGAGGCTGCTTCAAAAGCCGGGCAAGGTAATCGGAGGCGAGATAATTTTCGGCGGCAAGGATCTCATGCAAAAGTCTGAAAAAGATATGCAAAGCATAAGGGGCAATGAGATAAGCATGATATTCCAGGATCCAATGACTTCGCTAAATCCCGTGTATACGGTCGGAGACCAGATTGTAGAGGCCATAGTAAAGCACCAGAAGCTTTCAAAGAGCGATGCAAGAAAAAAAGCCATTGAGATGCTCAAGCTAGTAGGCATACCCTCACCTGAGAAAAGGATAGACAACTATCCGCACGAATTTTCAGGCGGTATGAGGCAAAGGGCCATGATTGCAATGGCGCTCTCGTGCGAGCCCAAACTGCTTATAGCAGACGAGCCGACAACTGCTCTCGATGTAACGATTCAGGCACAGATACTCGAGCTCATGAAAGACCTAAAGGACAGGCTAAATACGTCAATAATACTCATAACTCACGATCTGGGAGTCGTGGCTGACCTTTGCAGCAGGATAATAGTAATGTATGGCGGACTAATTATGGAGGAAGGCTCGGCAGATGACATATTCTACAGGGCCAAACATCCATACACGCATGGACTTATTAAATCCATACCAAAGATAACTCAAAAGGGCGATAAGGAAAAGCTCTGCCCTATACCTGGTTCGCCGCCAGATCTTTTGAATCCTCCAAAGGGCTGTCCGTTTGCATCAAGATGTGACAGCGCTATGAAAATATGCATGGAGAAGATGCCGGAATATACTTTTGTGGAGCAGGGACACAGAGCGGCGTGCTGGCTGCTGGATCCTAATGCCCCCAAGAGCGGCTTTGCATGTTCGGCAGACAGGGAGGATAGATAATATGTCAAATGAATCAAAAAACCTTTTAGAGGTTAGAGGACTAAAAAAATATTTTCCTGTGAAGCAGGGCTTCCTTGGTTCAAAGACAAGCTATGTTCAGGCAGTCGACGATGTGACCTTCAGCATAAAAAAGGGCGAGACACTCGGACTAGTTGGAGAGTCAGGTTGCGGGAAGTCAACTACAGGCAGGACGATAATAAGGCTATACGAGCCCACTGCAGGCCAGATAATTTTTGACGGCCAGGATATAAGCAAGTTCAGCCAAAAGCAGCTCCTGCCATACAGAAAAAGAATACAGATGATATTCCAGGACCCGTATGCTTCTCTAAACTCGAGGATGACGGTAGGCGACATCATAGGCGAGCCGCTCGACATTCATGGAATAGCAAAGGGCAGAGAAAGAATTGAGAGAATTCACAATCTGCTTGAAACGGTAGGCCTAAGCGGAGACCATGCCAACAGATATCCGCATGAGTTCTCCGGAGGACAAAGGCAGCGTGTTGGAATAGCCAGGGCGCTCGCTGTAGAGCCGGACTTCATAATAGCAGACGAGCCTATATCCGCACTTGACGTTTCGATACAGGCACAGGTTGTAAACATGCTCGAGGACCTTCAGGAAAGGATGGGGCTTACATACCTGTTCATAGCGCACGACCTTTCAATGGTAAAGCACATATCCGACAGGATAGGCGTAATGTATCTTGGAAAGCTCGTAGAGATTGCAGGAAGCGATGAGCTTTACTATAAACCGCAGCACCCTTACACTCAGGCACTCCTTTCGGCCGTACCAATAGCCGACCCTGAAACTGCGAAGAAAAGCAGCAGAATAATACTTGAAGGTGACGTGCCATCCCCGCTTAATCCTCCGTCAGGCTGCCGATTCAGGACAAGGTGCAGGTATGCAATGGACATATGCAAGGAGGTAGAGCCGCTGCTAAAGGATGTGGGAGCAGGACACTGCGTAGCGTGTCACCTCATGGACAGATAGAAATAATCAATAGAATAGACGAAATTATAGAGTGAATCTATAAGAAAGAACTATAAACATAATATAAATGTGTTATAAATATGTTAAGGCTGTCAAATAACAGGTTTCCGGAAAGCATTCTGGAAACCTGCTATATAAAGAGACATCGAGTCTCTGGAACAAATGCTTTTGGCAACAGAAGAATAAAAAAAGCCTGAATATTGCCAAAATTCAAGGTTGTATCAGGCAAAAAAAACTAACAGGAGGTATTGGTAATGAAAAAAATCATTTCACTTATTCTGGCAGTGATGCTTGTAATGACATCGCTAGTTGGATGCGGCGGCAAAGACAAGGCTGGCAGCGAGGGCAAGATAATGAGATACAACCTTTCGAGCCCAACAAAGACTATCGACCCTACGCTTAATGCATCTGTTGACGGGGCTATAATAATAGTCAATGCATTTGAAGGACTTATGAGGCTTGACGAGAACGACAAGGCAATACCAGGAATGGCTGAAAAATACGAGGTTTCAGAAGACGGCCTTACATACACATTCCATCTGAGGGATGCAAAATGGTCTGACGGCGAGCCGGTAACTGCCAAGGATTTTGAATATTCTTGGAAAAGGGCTCTTGATGCTGCGACTGCGTCAGAGTATGCATATCAGATGTTCTACTTGAAAAATGGCGAAAAGTTCAACAGCGGGGAAGCCACTGTTGATGAGGTAGGCGTAAAGGCTATTGACGAGAAGACTCTTGAAGTTACGCTTGAAGCCGCTGTGCCTTACTTCATAGAGCTTACGGCTTTCCCAACATACTTCCCGCTAAGACAGGACATAGTTGAACAGTACGGCGAGCAGTGGGCGCTAAAGCCTGAATCATACATATCAAACGGACCTTTCAAGGCGGAGGCTCTTGACCAGGGAAGCGTGTTCTCCTTTGTGAAAAACGAAAACTACTACGATGCGCAGAGAGTCAAGCTTGACGGAGTAGACTTCTATTTCATGGAAGAAATCTCTACGGCTATGGCATCATTCGAATCAGGGGATGTTGACGGACTCTACCGTGTGGCAAGAGAGCAGATACCAACATTCCAGAAGGAAAACAACCCTGAATTCAAGATATTCCCTAACCTTGGAACCTATTTCTATTCATTCAATGTCAATGTCGAGCCTACAAACAACCTAAAGGTTAGGCAGGCGCTTTCGATGGCAATAGACAGAAAGGCTATAACCTCAGTAATATCACAAGGTGGAGAGCTTCCAGCTACAGGGTTTGTGCCTGCCGGCATAAAGGACCATGAAGGAAATGACTTCAGAGAGATGGGCGGCGATTACGGCGTAACTGAAACAGCACAGGTTGACAAGGCGAAGCAGCTGCTTGCAGAGGCAGGTTATCCTAACGGAGAAGGCTTCCCGACGATAGAGCTTATATACAATACTGACGAAAACCACAAGAAGATAGCAGAAGCAGTCCAAGAGATGTGGAAGCAAAACCTGGGCATAAATGTTGAGCTTTCAAACCAGGAGTGGCAGGTATTCCAGGACACAAGAAACAAGGGCGACTATGTTATAGCAAGAGACGGCTGGCTGGCTGACTATGTAGATCCTATGACATTCCTTGACATGTTCATATCCAACAGCGGAAACAACCACCCGCACTGGAACAATCCGGAGTTTGATGCTATGATAGGCGATGCCAAGAAGGAAAGTGATCCTGAGAAGAGATTCCAGATCATGCACCAGGCGGAAGACCTGATGATGGCTGACCAGATAGTCCTGCCGGTTTACTACTACACAAATCCAATGATGTTCAAATCATATGTGAAAGATGTAAGAGTTTCTCCGCTTGGCTTTGTATATTTCGATACTGCTGATATAGTAAACGAATAATAAAAAAATAATGCAAATTAAAATGCCCGGCATCAATCGCCGGGCATTTTGCTGCTATTTTTCAGATATGTGTGAAAGACCGCACTCAAATATGCTCTTTATGTGGTCATCGTCGAGGGAATAATATACAACCTTCCCGTCCTTCCTGAACTTGACGAGTCTGGCCTGTTTGAGTATGCGGAGCTGATGCGATACTGCAGAGTGTGTTGCGCCAAGCAAGGCTGCTATGTCACAAACGCACATTTCAGAACAAGAGAGCGCGTGGAGAATCTTTATCCTTGTCATATCGGCAAACACCTTGAAGAATTCGGACAGCTCGTAAAAAGTGCGTTCTTGTGGCATCTTGTTCTTAACTTCGGCAACAATGTCTTCGTGTATCAGGCATGAGCTGCAAAGCTCAACATTTTTATCCAATATAATCCCTCCGATATTAAATGTCGCGTGAACGAATGCTCATATGTACTCAGTATACCCTTTAGAGAATGGCAAGTCAACTAAAGCAAAAATCAAGACAAGAGGAAGACTAGTCTCTTTAACGCAAAATGAGCAGGATATTTTTTCCTGCTCATTATTTCTATTTTTTGGAGTCTGTCAATAATTATGTGTATGATTCCTTAAAAAAGATATATTGTTCTATTGGATGCTTGCCTGGAAAGCTTTTAAACATGAGCCTTCCAGGCTTTTTATTACTTAAATTAAATATTTTGCC